>MCHG01000034.1_pt1 | contig 131304 bp, 118 predicted proteins | sample 787351 | NCBI WGS metagenome assembly MCHG01 (sample SAMN05430296, study PRJNA330682) | permafrost metagenome | biome: Cold desert; feature: permafrost; material: soil; isolation source: enrichment culture inoculated with soil incubated with H2/CO2 at 20 degrees... ... | reverse complement strand
TGAGCGGAATACAATGAAAGTTGTACGTTCCGTTCTTAGAAGGGAAAGAGACCGCGAGGTCTCTGACCTATTCGACCATAAAATAATCAGTTCTCCTCTGTTCCAGAATATCAGAAACTATTCCCTACGACAATTATCTTAACACATAGGGGTAATGTGCGGTTACATTCAAGCTGAAGTAATTGGGAATTCTACGTTAACGTTCAATCTATGACATAACATAGAAGAATGAGAAATTTTTGTAACTGAGCTGAATGTAAACGGGATTTGCAACAACATGGAGTTTTCTTTGATGCACAAAGATGGATTTATATGGAAGCTGATGATTACAAAGAGGGATTGTCAATTATGGAATCCGTCAAGGCTGTTTTTGAGAAAATAGGTGATAATACTGGCACGGCGCGCTGTTTCAATGCGTTAGGGGTCATCTATTCAAATCTTGGTATTTATGACCTGGCCCTTGATTATTATCGCGACTCGGTTAAAGTGCTGAAAGAGGTGGATCTACAAAACTTTACTGGAACCGTGTACATGAACACGGCAGATTGCCTCTATGAACTAGGAGAGTCCGAAGAAGCACTTAAAACCTTTCAACGCTGTTCTCAAGAATACTTTATCCCACCCAGAAACATGGCAGCTTTTCACCGAACGGGAGGTTTGATCTACCATTCCCTTGGTAGACAGGCTGAAGCTGAAAGTGAATTTAAAGAGGCAATCAAGTTTTCCAAAGGGTGGCTGCTAATGGAATTGCCTGCCAAGCAGGCATTGATTGAACTCTATATGGATTCTGGGCGCCTGGATGAAGCACATCAGTTGATCGAGGCAGGTATTGAAGCAGCCTCGCAATCAAATGATCAGTACAGCTACGCTAGATTTAGGCTTGTTCGGGCCCGAATGTCTATGATGAAGGACCGTCCACTAGAAGCTATTCCTGATATTAGAACTGCGATACTCATGGCTCGAGAGCTTGGTTTACGTAAAATCGAGGCAGATGCTGAAAAGATCGCTTTTATAGTATGGCAATCATGTGGGGAGTACGCCAAGGCCCTCGACGCTTTGATTAGCCATCACAGGCTCATGGATGCTATAAAAAGCGAACAGACTTCGCAACGAATCAATGCACTCCATGATGAACGGTCCCGAACCGAGGCTTTGCACTTTGAACACCTCTATAAGCAGATCTCTTCAATCAGTGAAATTGGCCAACGCATCACAGCTAACCTTGATCTTGAAGTTACTTTTGAGACAATTTATGATGCGATTAACGGGCTGATGAATGCCCCAACGCTGCTAATTGCAGTGGTTGACGAAGAGGAAGGCTGCCTTGAATATCGTTTGGTGATTATCCAGGGCGAGCGAAAGACTTCTTTCCGCTATCCTCTTTCCGCTGAGACATTGGGCTGCTGGTGCGTCAATCAGCGTAGCGACATCCTTATTGGCGATGTAAAATATGAATACCGTCAGTATTTGAACACATTTGAGGACTTTCTAGTGGATGGAACTAAAGAGCAATCTCTTGTGTTCGTTCCCCTTATTGTCGGGGACAAAGTCAAGGGGGTACTCAGTGTTCAAAGCCATCTGCTAAACGCTTACGATAAGCGGAGCGTGGAGACCATCCGAGCTATCGGCGCATACATCGCTATTGCCATCGAGAATGCCAAGCTCTTTCAACAAATTCAGAATTTTGCTACAAACGACGGTCTTACTGGTTTACTCAACCGCCGATGTCTCACCGAAGTAATCAACGAAAGATATTTCGATACCAAACAATGCAAGCTTATTGCTGGAATTATTATGGTTGACATAGATCACTTCAAGAAGGTTAACGATACATACGGACACATTATAGGTGATGAAGTCCTTCGTTCTCTCGCTAAGGTCTTCACCGAGGCGCTTCGAGATTGCGACTCCATTGGGCGTTTTGGTGGTGAAGAATTTGTTATACTATTGCCGGAGACGAGTTTGGAGGAAAGTGGTATTATCGCAGAGCGGATACGAAAGACTATTGAATCTCTAAAGATTCAGATTCCAGAAGGTGGCAGCTTTGGTGTAACGGCGAGTTTCGGGGTATCCGTCATCCATCCCAATGACCCGAACTACGAAGTCATTTTGAAACGTGTTGACAAAGCGTTATACAACGCCAAACAATCTGGCAGGAATTGTGTTTCCATGGAAGCCGTTGACTAACCAGGCCTGGCTGTTAGCTGTAATTAAACAGCCTTTTGATATGATGGAGGTATCATTATATCAAAAGGCTGTTTTATATGTTTCAATAGTTGTCATTGTGCTTTCTTTATTTAAATCATCCCAGAACTATATAGGCTATAATATACATCGCACTATTGTTCATTTTTTCAAGACATCAGATTTACTTGTTAGGTAATAGAATAACAGTTATTTTAATGAAAGATATTGTAATCAGGTTGCCTATGATTATTGACACAAAAAATAGGCTTTGTTACACTGAATATACCGACAATCGGAATGAAGGGTGGAAACTAATATCATAAGGCAATGTAGAAAGGGGAAGTGATCTTTTGAATATATTAATCGCAGAAGATGAAAATGACATTAGGAACCTTTTAAAGCTAACGCTTGAGCAAGAGGGGTACGCTGTATTTGCTACAAAGGACGGGTTGGAAGCTTTAGAGGTAGTACAAAGGGAAGCCATTGATCTTGCTGTGCTTGATGTTATGATGCCGCGGCTGGATGGCTTTAATTTGTTGCGTAGAATCCGTGAGACATGCAACATTCCTGTCATTTTTCTTACGGCCAGAGGCGATGATATGGATAAGATTTTAGGCCTTGGAATTGGTGCTGATGACTATCTTGTAAAGCCATTTAGTATGCCAGAGTTGGTTGCAAGGATTGGTGCACAGCTTAGAAGAAATCATGAATACTCTTCCAAGAAAATACAAGTTTTCTCTAAAATAGAGTGTGGTAGTTTGTGCCTAGATAAAGATGCTTGCTGTGTTTATAAATATGATAAGCTCGTAGAACTGAATGCAAAAGAATACATGCTGTTAAAATACCTAATGGAGAGCCCTGAAAGGGTTTTCACCAAGAAGCAGCTATACATGGCAGTGTGGGATGAGGATATTTATTACGATGATAACACCATCATGGTGCATATTAGTCATATTAGAAATAAGATAGAGACTGATCCAAAGAATCCGAAACATATAAAAACTATTAGGGGTATTGGATACAAATTTCATAAGGATGACGAGGTTAACATATGAAGAGAAACTTAGCAAATCATTTCTTGATAAACTATGTTCTTATGTTTATTATTTCCACAATGATAGCCGTATTTGCATTTTTGCTTTTTGGGTTTGCAGGTGATGTAATATCAAAAACTCTTGCGAAAAATAATTATAATGCAAAAAGCCTTATGAAGGATAATTATAAAGATATAGACATAATATCAGTTATTAACAATGGTGGGGGCGTGCAGGTAGTTAACCATAACCATGAAGTTATATTTTCTGCAGGACTTAACACAATCTCAAAAAATAAACTTTCAGTGTCGGAGTTTACCGATTTTTTGATTATGAGTAAAAGCAGCGGAATACCCTTTAGCTATAGTATTGAATACAATGTTAAAGAGCAATTTTGGCTGGTAGTTACATTTCCGACTTCTATCAGAATTGAGTTTGATATAGCACATAATAAAGACTTCTCATCGGTTGATACACAAGGTGTAGTTGGTGTTATTGTTGCAGTCATTCTTTTTTACTTAATACTGCTTGCAATTAGCACCGTCATATATTCAAAGTTAACATCCCTCAGCATCATAAACCCTTTGAAAAAGCTTTGCAACAGTGCACGACGTCTTAAAGATGGAGATTATTCTTCTAGGGTTAATCTTTATCTAGAAAATGAGTTTGGAGAATTAGAAGATATATTTAACGAAATGGCACAACAAATTGAACAGGAAATGTCTCTTAGAAAACAATCAGAAGAAAATCGCAAAAGACTTATACTTGATATTTCCCATGATCTTAAAAATCCTCTTACAAGTATTGTGGGCTATGCAGAGTTTTGCTATAATAGGCCTGATTTATCAAAACAAGAGCACTGCACATACATGAAAGTCATATATGAAAATAGTTTGCGGGCGAACAATTTAATTACCGACCTGTTCGAACTATCCAAAATGGAAAGCTCAGAATATGTAATCAGCAAAACTAGAATTGACATATGTGAATATATGAGGGAAGAAATAGGTGCTTTTATATCGACCTTTGATGAGGCCGAGTTTACTTATGATTTTGACATACCTGAAAAAGAGATATTTGCTGAAATTGATGCAAAGCAGATGAATAGAGTGTTTCAAAACCTTGTTGCCAATACGGTGAAATACAACCCAAAAGGAATAAAAGTAGTAATTAGTTTACTTGAGCAGCATGATGAAATCATTATTATCTTCAAAGATAATGGAATTGGAATATCACCAGAAACTGCAAAGGACATATTTCTACCCTTTGTAAGGGTAGATAGTGCAAGAAATTCACAGACCGGCGGTACAGGATTAGGACTGGCAATAGCTCTAAAAATTATTGTAGCGCATGGTGGTAATATCAACCTTATAACAGACGAAAACTGTGGGTGTGAGTTTATTATAAACATTCCCAAAATTTAAGATGGATTTAAGATTAGAAACAGTCTCATTTAAGTATGTATTGTTATATTAATAGCAAGGGGTACGAAATGGGGCTGTTTTCTGTTTCTTGTATCCAATAAAATCGGAGGTAGTTATCTATGGAAACCTTAGAAAGTCATTTTCACAATTGGTTTGGAGTTTTATTTTTTGTTGTGGTGTACAGTGTAGTGCTTTTGTTTATCCCTTTTTACAAAAAAATGCATAAGAAACCCACGGGAACTTATTTCGCATTTTTGATAGCTTTTGCCATCGAGATGCATGGCATTCCATTTAGCATGTATGTAATTTCTTGGATTATGGGCAAAAGCCTTCCTGAAGGGATTCTCTGGGGACATACATTGGTTACCTCAATTGGTTTTTGGGGAATGTATATCAATTACATGTGTGCTGCTGTTGCACTATTCTTGATTTTAAATGGTTGGCATAATATCTATAAAAAGTATTGGTCAAAGGAAACGGGAACAGGTTCACTTGTAAAGAAAGGAGTATATAGATACATTCGTCATCCACAGTATACAGGTTTGCTGCTTTTATCCTTCGGAATGATTGCAGAATGGGCAACCTTGCCAATGCTTATATTGTATCCAGTAATGATAAGTATGTATACACGTCTTGCAAAAAAAGAGGAAAAAGATATGCTTGTTGAGTTTGGTGATGAGTATAGAGAATACATGAACGAGACAAAAATGTTCATTCCTTTTATTGTGTAATAAATGAATGTATTAAAAAAATAAATCAAGATTCATATTCAAACTACGGAATCGGCCTTGCTGTTTATGGATGCTACAGATGAACATTTTATAAAAAAATAACTATATATTTTCAAATAACTGTATTTAAATTAGATATTTTAAGGAGATGAAAGTGAAATGGAAAAGAAAAGTAAAAGAAAGAAATTTTTGATAGTAGTAGCTTGTATTATTACACTTATTATCATGCAGACACTACCGGTTTATTTTGTTAAACCTATAGGAAGTAAGACAATGGCAGACAAGAATATAAACCTATATTATCAATCAGGGGATGAGAAAGGAGCAAAAGAGGTTTTTGATTTGCTTAATTCAAAGGCAGACGAAATTCGCGAGAAAATGAATTTTGTTAGTGATGTACCTACAGAAGTATTTATATATAAATCACAAAAGAGTTTAGCTATAAGAGAAGCAGGTTTTATTACTTTGACCTTTGCACCATCATGGCATATTGGAGATAGCCATAATGGAAATGTAATGATGGTATCTCCATATACACCTGTTAAAAGTCATACTCATGATAGTATACTAAATGCTACGCTTCATGAATTTGTTCATTCTATAGTTTTTAAAGTCAATCCAAAGCTGTCTTATTTTTGGGATAACGGTCTTGCCACATATTTATCAAGCCAAGAGCCTGAAGAGCAAGAATTTAATTCTAGACCTATTCCAAGTATCGGAGATATGCATACTGAAAATGGATTGAAATTTGGCAACATGGGCGGATATGCTTTTTCATACAAATATATTGAGTATATAGATAAAGTCTATGGGTGGGAAAAAGTGATTAGGTATGCATCAGGAAAAAGTAGCTATGAAGAAGTGTTTGGAAAATCAGAGGAAGGCATCTATAAGGAATGGAGTGAATATATGGGAAAGCTATAGTGAATGGATGCAGATATTTACAGTGTTTTTCAGAATTCCAGTAATTGACTAAACATTGCATATAATACTCAAATACTTGGTTAGAATGAGTGTGAAAAAAGACATAAAATGTCTGAATTTTCAGAAATATCTTGACGTGGAAAGGATATACAAGTATAATAGATTATTAGCACTCAAATGAAATGAGTGCTAATAAATATCGGCCGATATTTTTATGAGACTGAAGCAGTTAATAGCATTGAGTAGTAAACAGAATAAGAGCTACTCTTATTTATAAAAATTAGGAGGAGATAATAAAAATGGAAAAACGTGATTTATATTTAGAAAAAATTAATGCTCAAGTAGAGCAATATGGGGCTAAACTAGCGGAGATGCGTGGCAAAGCTGCCGAGGCAAATGCTGATATAAAATTGGAATATCTTAACCAAGTGGAGAAACTTGAGGATAAGAGAGATGGATTGAAGGCAAAATATGAAGAACTTAAAAAATCCAGCGAGAATTCATGGGAAAATATGAAAGACGGAACTGAAAATGCTTGGAATGAATTTAAGGAAGCCGTTGCCAAAGCGACAGAGCGTTTTAAATAATCTTTATAGGTTATATGAAAAGAGATACTTTAGCCTTGAACAGGTAAAATGTACATAATTGGATAAAGGATAAAGATAGTGGGCTAATAGTAAATCAAAAGGAGGGTTTTTGTGGAAGAAATTATTTTAGAAGCAATAGAAAGAACTATACAACCTGGAAAATTCAAAGAAACTGGATTTATACCTGGTGTTATTTATGGAGACAGTGTTACTGGGGCAACTTCGGTAAAGTTTGATGCACTAGCACTAAAAAAGATTCTTACTAATCATGGCTCTAATGCAAAAGTATGGATTAAATATAACAATACTAAGAAATTTGGGTTTATTAAGGAAGTACAAAAACATCCTGTATCAGGAATTGTTACACATATTGATGTGCAGATGGTCTCAAAAGATCATGAGATAAAACTACAGATTCCAGTTACCTTTAAAGGTGAGGACGATCTAAAGAACAGACAGTTGCAGCTACAGGTATACAGATCCGAAATAACTGTAGTTGGAAAGATGTCTTTGATGCCTGACCTAATACAGTTAGATGTATCAGAAAAGAAGCTGGATGACACAATCACTTTAAGCGATTTTGACTTGGATAAACAAATAAATGTTGGTGAAAAAGAAGATACAATCTACGGGGTGATAATTAGCTTAAATACTCAACCTATTGATGTAGACGCTGAAACTGAAAAAGAGCAAGAAACTAAAATATAACAGTATATATTCTGTTAATGAAAAAGTTTAGAACGCGAAATGCAGAAATGAACCGTGATTATGTTGTGAGTCACAGTTCATTTTCTTCTTCCATTATAGTTTAGCTTTTTTGTTCATATAATAAGGAATGAATAAGTTATGATTGCAACACTACAATGGTTAGGGCAGACAAACAACGAACAGTTCAATGCCATTGGCAATGCCCTACACCGCTACATCATCTCTGCAACCTCAGGAAAAGCGAATAAACTATTAAATACAGTGTAACAATATGTTTATCAAATAAGTAGAAATTGTACGGGGATATTAAAAAAAAGAAGGGGGACAATATTATGTTATCAACAATTGCTATTATACTCATAGCCTTATGGCTTCTGGGCATGGTCACTGCTAATACTATAGGTGGATTTATCCATATTCTTTTGGTAATTGCAGTTATTATGTTTTTAATAAGAGTAATAAAAGGAAATCGATAGTTTAGTCGACTAATGTTATATTGGAGGAAAATAATGGAACAAAATAAAGTTTACAGCTCATGGCAGAATAATTTGAAGCATAGAAAAATCGTGTATTATATACTGGGTGTCTTTGAAGCTATTTTTGCCTTTCGGCTTGTTTTTAAGCTTCTTGGAGCTAATCCTGGGAGCACATTTGTATCGCTTATCTATACTATTTCAGGAGCTTTCTTGACTCCCTTTAGTGGTATTTTTAGATCTGCTATAAATGAAGGGATAGAAACCAAGTCGGTTCTGGAACCTACCACTATTATAGCTATGATTGTTTATGCGCTTATTGCATATGGAATAGTAAGACTAATAGAAATATATCAAACCCCTAAGAATAAAAGAATATAATGAGTTTAAAACTAGGAAGATATATTTTTATTCTTCCTAGTTTTATTTATGTTGTCCTATATGAAAAAATAATATAAAAGACCATCAGGTTTAATAAGGAGTTAACATGTTAATGGATAAAAAAAGAGTATTAGTTGGTAGTCCTATATATCAAAAACCAGAAATATTAGACGCGTTCTTGCAATCCTTGAAAAATCTACGGAGACATACTATTTCTATAGATTATATGTTTGTTGATGACAATATTGATAAAAACTCCAGCCAGATATTGGCTGAGTTTGAAAGAGAAGAATCAACGGTTATTATCGTTGATGGTAAAGAGCAGGGAGTATATCTATGCAATGATGATTCACATCATTGGGATGATAGTTTAATGTTAAAAGTAGCAAATTATAAAAATTCTATAATTAATTACGCAATAGAAAATAATTATGATTACTTGTTTTTTGTAGACTCTGATTTGGTTTTGCATCCTAATTTGATAGAGCATTTAAAGACAGCAAATAAGGACATCATCTCAGAAATATTTTGGAGTCAGTGGCATAACCATAGGCCTTTCGAACCAAATGTATGGCTGTTTGATGAATATGATTTGGTTCCTAAGAGATTAGGTGAAAAACTCAATGAAAAAGAGATGGAAATAAGACAAATTAAGTTTTTGAACCAGCTTAGAATCCCTGGATTATATGAAGTGGGTGGATTGGGAGCATGCACATTGATTAGTAGCGTTGCACTTGTGAAAGGTGTTAATTTTGAACCTATTAAAAATCTAACCATACATGGAGAAGACAGGTTTTTCTGTATACGGGCTGCTGTGCTTGGTGTTGATCTTTTCGTTGATACCTATTATCCTGCATATCACATTTATAGAGAGCAAGATTTAGGTGGCGTACAAGACTATGTAAAAGGTTGCGAAGCAGACCTAGCCTTTGTACGTCAATACAAAGAACGAGGGAATAAAGTTACGCTTTCTATGATAGTGAAGGATGAGGAAAAACGTTATTTAAATCAGGTTCTAAATAGTTTAAAAGAACACATTGATGAAGTTGTTATTATTGATGATGGAAGTAGTGACAATACAGTAAACATGTGTAGGGAAATACTTAAAGGGATTCCTTTGCATATTATACAAAATGACAAATCTATGTTTTCAAGTGAAGTTAACCTTAGGAAAAAACAATGGCATGAAACTATAAAAACGAATCCTGATTGGATTTTAAACCTTGATGCAGATGAAATGTTAGAAGAAGGTTTTTGGAGTAATGCGCAAAACCTTATTAATAATCAAGATTATGATTTTTACTGTTTTAGACTATATGATATGTGGAATGAAACTCACTATCGGGAGGATGAATATTGGAATGCTCACAGTATTTACAGACCATTTTTGATGAGATATCAGCCTGGTTTTAATTACATATGGAATGAGACACCTCAGCACTGCGGAAGGTTTCCTATAAATATGTTCTCATTGCCAAAGGCTACATCTGAATTTCGAGTGAAACATTTTGGGTGGGCTACACAAGAAGATAGAGAAGAAAAGTATAAAAGATATCAACTTTTGGACCCTGATGCGATATATGGAATTAGGGGGCAATATGACTCAATTCTGGATACTAACCCCTATTTGATAAAGTGGGAAGTGGTGGAATACAAATGAAAATTGAAAAAAAGAAGATTAATGTTGGTGTTGGCTTTGTAACAGGACGCAAAAACTTCAAGAATGTGGTAAAATCATATGTGGATAACTGGAATGAATCTGGACTTGTGGATAATAAAAAATATGCACTTCATCTTTTTGTTGCATACGATTTGAAGTATACAAGCACAAAAGTCAGTGATTATAAAATTACTGATGAAGAAATATTAGATATGGTGGATTCGGCTTATTACTTAGGAAATTCTGCAATAATAAACGAAGCACAGTATCTAGTGAAAAAAAAGGTTATTAGCTTGGAAGAGGCAGAATTGATATTTGGTGAAGGGTATGGAATGAAGCGAAATGCGGTTTTATATTTTGCATTAAAAAACAAGATGGATTACTTAATTTTTCTTGATGATGATGAGTATCCCATAGCAACTATAAAAATTAATAATAGCATAGTTTGGAAAGGCCAAGAGGTTTTATCAACACATATTAATAATATTAAACACGCTGATATGACACACGGCCATCATTGTGGTTATATTTCTCCAATACCACATTTGGATTTCAACGAAAAACTTTCTGAAGATGAGTTTAGAATTTTCATACAATCCATAAGCAATGATATTATTAATTGGGATTCTATAAAAGAAAAAATGAATGATGGTGGGGTTACATATGCTGATCTTGATATAATTAATAGTAAGATTGTTGAAGTTGTAAAAGAAATAAATGGAATGAAGTTTATTTCTGGTGCCAATCTAGGCTTCAACCTTAAGAATATCGATAAGTTATTTCCGTTTTATAACCCTCCGGGAGCAAGAGGGGAGGACACTTTCTTAAGCACCAGCATTGGTGAATGTAATATAAGGAAAGTCCCGTGCTATACCTTTCATGATGGCTTCTCTGCTTATGAGCATCTGCTTCAAGGAGTATTACCCAACAAGTTGAAAGCTATGAGAGCTGATTCAACTATAATTACTAAAAGGTTTTTAAAAGCTTCCATTGGCTGGATTAGATACAAGCCACTCTTGCTTTATATTACCCAAAGAGATAACTACGAAACGGAAATTGTGAAAATGAAAGAAAACTTATCAAATGTAATTCCAAAGATTTGTGATTATTTCGGGAATAATGAATTTAAAAGTGTTTTGGATGAACTTGAATTTTATCATACCCGCGTAGAAGATCATTATAAAGATTTTGAAGACACTAAGTCGGCATGGATAAAAGCAATGAAGTTTTTAAAAAATCAATAACATGATTTATAATGAAATTAATTCTTGTGATAAAAAAGAACCATCTTTACTGGATCGACCAATACAGAAGAAATAAGCACACTAGAATACAATGAAAAGACTTTTAAATGAAGTGCCCGCTTGCTATGCAAGCGAGCACTTCATTTAAGTTAACCTATATAAAAGCAAGGATAATGAAATTTAAGATAAAGAGCAAGGTCGATACTATTAATATAGGGTGAATATCTTTGACTTGGCCTTTGCAAATCTTAACAATACAGTAGAAGATAAAACTTGCAGCTATACCATATGAAATGCTATAGCAAAATGCCATAAATATGCCTGCAAAGAAAGCAGGGATTGCCTCATCCAAATCGTCCCATTTAATTTCTCTAAAGGATGCTAGCATCATAATACCAACTACAATCAGAGCTGGTGCAGTTGCAGCTGCGGGAACCATTCCTGCGATAGGAGCTAAGAAAATAGATGCAATAAATAGCAATGCGGTGACAACGCTTGTCAATCCAGTACGGCCACCAGCTTGAATTCCTGCTGCACTCTCAACATATGTTGTTGTATTTGATGTTCCAAATATAGCACCGATGGAAGTCGCTATTGCATCTGCAAATAGAGCCTTGTCCATTTTGGATTTAAAACCTGTGCTAGTAGCCATGGTTTTCTCATCTTCTTCACTAAAGATTCCGCTTCTTCGGCCTGTGCCGACGAAAGTACCAATGGTATCAAATGTGTCGGATAAGCTAAATGCAAAAATAGTCATCAGAACTAGAGGGATTTTAGTTGCATCTGCAAATAAGGAAAGCATTCCCTCACTGCCAAAGGCTGCGCCAAAGGTTGTGCCTAATTCACTAAATGCAGAGCCAATTCCAGCGGTTGCACCTGCAGTAGAAGGATCAACAACCCCCATAGGAATACCAATGACGGTGGTTGTGACAATGCCGATTAAAATTGATCCTTTTACCTTGAATACCAATAAGACAATGGTTAAAATAAGTCCGATTATTGCAAGTAAAACAGTGGGATTGTTTAAAGTTACTAGGGCGGGAACTGCGCTAGCGTCAGATATAACGGTGCCACCGTTTAAAATAATGTTCTTGCCAGGATCGGAAGTAAAGCTAAGAAGGCCAGCGTTCTTAACACCGATGTAAGCAATGAAAATACCGATACCGCCACCGATTGCATTTTGCAGACTAACGGGAATTGCTTTAATAATTGACTTACGAATTTTTGTTACGGTGATAATAGTATTCACGATACCACAAATGAAAACCATGGCCAATGCTTGTTGCCAGCTAAAGCCTAAACCGAAGCATACAGTATAGGTAAAGAAAGCATTTAGGCCCATGCCTGGAGCTTGTGCATAAGGTACGTTTGCAAACAAACCCATAATCAGCGTGCCTACTGAGGATGCAATTATTGTTGCGAGAAATACAGCGCCCCAAGGCATACCAGTTTGTGATAACATTGCAGGGTTAACAAAAATGATATAAGACATTGCAAAGAATGTAGTAAAACCAGCTACAATCTCAGTTGACACCTTTGTGCCATTCTCTTTTAGTTTGAAAAAATTTTCCATTGGGAAATCCCCTCCAATTCATAAAAATATTTTGTAAGAGCATCCGTTCTTTAAGATGGAATTTTCACCAAAAAAAAGCAATTGGTTTTACCAATAGACGTAAGTTCAACAGAGAATATGTCTTTATTTTTTAAAATGCAGACAAACATATTCCAATAGTCGAACAATTTACGGTTGTTCGGTAGAAACTTCAGGCCCTTATTGCCTTGATTATATTGGTGATTTACTAATATGTTCGTATTTTACCATATAATCTTTGTAATATCAAGCCAAATTATGATGAAGAAAGGAGGAATATGTCGCGCTGTAAACAGCAGAAATAAATAAACTATTTCACTTTTTCTCCTTTAAATTCATATTTAGTATTATCACAATCTTTATATTTTATAGCCCGTTCTTGAATAGGCAAAAGAGTAGTAGATAATGAAAGTCCCTTTTGCTAATATATATATTATAGATATGGCAGATTCTATGACTACTATTATTCAAGCAGCGCATAGTCAATGAGTTTAGATAGTTTCTAAGACAATGCCTTTTCATATTAAAATTGCCATAGACCTTTAAGCTTGGTAAAATAATATTAAAAAATAATTGGAAGCAATTTAATGGGGGAGGAGATTACGTGTTATTTGGGATAATCGCAACCATTTTAGGAGCATTGGGTGTTTTTGGATTTTTAAGTGGCAATATGATTTTGATTATTATTGGAGGAGTAGCTGGCTTGGCTGTAAATATTGTAGGCTTATTAGCTGGTCAACAGAAAAGCGTAATAACAGCTACAATTGCTATTATTGCTGGAATTTTTTATTCATCTAGTGTAGGATTACCTTTTTGGATTGGTGCACTAATTGGATTGTCTTTTGAGACGGCTATTGCCGGTATAGTAGGATGGATAATGGTGGCTATGGTATATAGGAAACAGAAGTAGAATAAGGAGCTCCTTCTGTTGATTTGTTTTAAAATCATCCAAGAAGGAGCTTTTTCAATTCTATTGAAAGCGCTTGCTTATCATTTTTGTTTATTATACCCTTTACCGGTATTTTTACTGTCATTCTTCTGTTTTATTCTATTGTCTCTACCTTTAGTATCTTCATGTTTATTACTATCGTTTTTATCTTTATCTTTATCTTTATCTTTATCTACTTTATCTTTTTTATTTTTTAAATTCTTATTATCTTTTTCGCTATCTTCCTTATTAGTCTTATTTTTAGTTACTTCTAACACTTTTTCACCATCTATACTTTGTTTCGAATTTGTAGCTTTTGATTGTTCCTCTATATATTTTGTTATAGATATTCCCATTTTGTCAGCTTCATTTTTTGCTTCTATATCAGAAACAAGAGTTTTTATATCTCCATTTATTTTATGAGATGATACTTCTTCATTGATTGCTTTTCTTATACGTTGAGCTATTTCATCTCCATTGGTATAGCTTCTTTTCTCCATCACTGTATACACATTGATTTGATTGCTTTTTTCTTGAGCTAGATAGCCCATATCAATGGTCTTTTCTATAATCTCTTTTATCCCATCAATGCTGCTCTTTTTTTCTATGCTAATTTGCTCCAATAGCTTTTTACCATCTTCATCTAAGCCTCTAGCCTGAAGTATTACACCTTTTTTATTCAAGGCAATTTCAATACTTGGATTTATATCAATCCCCACATAAGCATAGGTTGCAATATTTTCCTGATAGAAGCTTAGAAAAAGGTAACTGCAAAAAATCACAAAAACAAAACAAGCGGCCTGGACATATTTATTGTTTATGAAAGTATTCCTTCTTTTCAATATATCCATATTGTTAAAGCAAATCTCCATACCCTCATACATTCCATTAAAAGTTTTTACATCATAAAATAAGCAATCTTCAGTCATTAGAGTTGCCTTATTCTTATTTAGTTTCATCACTATTCCTTTTTTCACTTAATTCACTTCCTTTAGCAAGTTATATACGTAGCTCTTCATAATATCGTTATTGCTCATAAGTATAAGGCATACCGCAATTATAAACTTTTTATTTTTATGTAATACTTTTTTACTAATGCAATAAGTCTTCTCTATTTCTGCAGTGGGTATTTTCTGGTTAGTCATTATCTTCTTCATCAGCATTTCATCTGTAACCATTTGAGAAGCGATTTTTACTGCGTTTTTTCTTGCATCTATGTGTTTTGGACTGCTTTCGATTAAATCATCAATTGTTATTTCAAACATCTTTAAGGATATAATGAAATCTTCCATTTCCTCTGATGCATTTTGGTTATCAATATGACGATTGTCTACGAATAAATTTTCTTCTATTTCTTCATCTTCATAAAATTCATTGAGATAAGAAATAGGTATTGTATTTAAATTCTTTTTTTCTTTTCTATAATAATCAATAAGCCTGCTTTTTATTACTTTCTCTGCAAAGGTGAAAAAAGAATTTGATATACCCGTATCAAATTTATCTATAGCTTCATTAAATGCCATAAGGCCTATACTTAGCTCATCACAATCACCATCAGAGACAAACCTTCCAATTTCTTTACTTACAATGTTTATAATAAAAGGCTTATAATCTATGATAAGCATCTCTCTCTCGTCTGAACCACCATTTTTTATAATGTCGATTCTTTCTTGGATGCTTATTTCTTTTTTAAAGGGATTCTTGAACAAAATTATCACCCAACTTCTTATTATACTGATACGAAAAAAAACTTTTTTTTAGGAACATAACTTAATTAGCTACCTAAAATTATACTTAAATACGTATTGTATAGCAAATAGTTAAATTAAACTAAATAGGAGGAGATTAACAATGAAGAAAATGAGAATAACAGCCTTATGCTTATCGGCTGCCATAACCTTATCAACTATTGCATCACCAGTTTTTGCTTCTACAGAAATTAAGAATGTTAATGGCATGGGGGTAAAACGTAACATTATTGTTGTTAGCCTAGATAAATCGAAAAACAAAGAATCCAAAGGTGACAATTTTAAGTTTTCGGATTCAAAAGATAATATGAAGAATATGGAATGGGCGATCAAAGCTATTGAAAAGCTTGGAGCAAAAGGGATTATATGTGGTTACTCTGACAAAAGTTATAAACCACAAAACAAAGTTACAAATATGGAAGCGTTATCTTTAATATTAAAGATAACTGATAGAGAAGAAAAATCTAAGAATAGTAAAGTACCTTCTTCTTTAAGTCAATATCAGAAAGGTTGGAACCTTAAATGGGGTTGGGATTATCTGAGTTTAGCTGTTAGTGAAGGGATTTTATTACCTGAAGAGTTGAAGAGTTTTAATCCAAATCAACCAATAAAGCGTCATGAATTAGCTAAATATTTAATAAGAGCAATTGACAAAACTGAAGATGCTTTAAATAATATGGATAGCAAGCTTTCTTATAAAGATTACGAAGCGATACCTAAGGCTTCAAAAGGTTATGTATATATGATGAACAAACTAGGCATCATGACAGGAAATGAAAAAGGCCAGTTTAAACCTAATGAGCCTTTGACTAGAGCAGAAATTGCTGTAGTTATAGACAAAGCAGGGGACTATCTTGATGGTTCTGACGTTGATGGAAATGAAGCAAATGTCGTATTTTCATCATACGATAATAACAATAATAGACTATATGTAAAAGATAATGGGCAATCCACTTATTATAATACTGTAGAAAATGTAATGGTATATAGAAATAATCAATATTCAGATATTGATGAATTAGTACAGGGAGATGTACTAGAAGTAGTATTTAATAGCTCAAAACAAGTCATATTCATAGAAGTGACAGGAAAAGTAGTTAATGATGATGAAAATAATAGTGAAAAGATAAACTATACAGCCGTAAGCTATGAAAATTTGCCAGCAGAATTAGCTAAACAAGTGGATACATTAAGAGTTTCAAAAGGATATAAAGCATACAAATATGAGAATAAGATATATTTAGCAGTTTTTATGGGCAAGAAAAGTACTGGAGGATACTCTGTTAAAATTAATGACCTATACAAGAATGAACTAAACAATGACAAATTTAGAGTAGATGCAGTTGTTGAACAATCAGAGCCAGATCGTGACGATATTGTAACTCAAGTAATAACTTATCCTTATACAATCGTAAGCTTTGACAGTTTTGATAAGATTGAAAAGATAAATTTTGTTGATGAAGATGAAGATATCTTAGCTCAAAGAGCTATAGAAAACCTAAATAATGAGGTCACTGTCACTGGTGTTTTATCTTACCTTGATAATAGTTATGACTATATCAAGATTATAAAAGACAATAAGCTTGTAAAATATGAAATAGCAGCAGAGGTAGTTGTGTATATAAACAATATTGAAGCGAATATTGAAGAATTAAAAATAGATATGAATTTGAAGCTAACGCTGGTAAATGATGAAGTTATCAAAATATCTGCAGATTATGATGTGAAAGAGTTAAAAGGCACAATACAATATGTCAACAGTACGAGAAAAGAGATAATAGTGAAATACAATAATAAGCTTACTACATATTCAATTGGAGATAGTGTGGGAATAACTTTAAATGCTAAGGTTGCTAACCTTTTAAGTTTAAAGGTTGGCATGGAAGTTGCTTTAGAATTTGTGAACAACAAAATAACACAAATTGACGCAGTTGACGTTGATGAAGCTTTTGAGGCTAAGGTAACAGATTTAAGAATTATTAATAATGAACTAAAAGAAATCACTTTATTAATTGATAACACACAAAAGAAATATGAAATAACTGAAAATACAAAGGTTATAATGCTTAAAGCTGAGGAAGTAAAAGAAGATTTAGCTATCAACAGTATAGTTGAAATAAAGCTCTTAAATGGAGAGTTGATAGAAGTCGAAGAAAAATAAGTTCAGAATGGATTGAAAGAGAACCGCGTAAAGTCTTAATGATTTTATGCGGTTTTCCTTATATTTTCAGATGATTCAAATCAGTTAAGTGACTAAAATGTATTAAATTGAATCCTCTATGGAATTTTGTTATTTAGAGCTTTTATAATAAAATAATATAGGGTAATATTATTATATAGAAGAAATATATACAAAACGAAAGAAGAGGTAATGGATTTGATAAAAATAGGTGATTTTAATAGATTGAAAGTTTTAAGAAAATTAGACTTTGGTTATTATTTAGGTGGCGCTAACAACGACACCGAAAATGATATTTTGCTGCCTAGTAAGAGTACTCTTGGTACAGAGTTAAATGTAGGAGAGGAAGTAGAAGCCTTTATTTATAGAGATTCAAGTGATAGACTAATTTCTACTCTAAGAAAGCCTATAGCTAAGGTAGGGGAGTTGGCATATCTTAAAGTAGTTTCTACAACTGGGATAGGGAGCTTTGTTGATTTTGGCTTAGAGAAGGATATATTAGTGCCATTTAAAGAAAAACTTTATGCATTGCAAGATGGAAAGTATTATGTGTTTTATATTTATGTTGATAAGACAGGTAGAATCGCTGCTACAACTTACATTGATAAATATCTACAAACTAAAAACAAATATAAGATTGGTGATGTGGTAAAGGGAACTGTTTATGGTATTCAGCCAAGCGAAAGCATTGTAGTAGCAGTAGAGAATACATATCGTGGCATAATACTACATAACGAATATTTTACTAAAATAAAGCACGGAGAAGTGCTAGAGCTTACTGTTATTAAGGTGTATGAAGATGGTAAGCTAGGACTTACTACACGAAAATCATCTAAGGTGGAAGTGGGTGATTTACAGGATATCATTTTAGATTATTTAAAAGCCCATAATGGATCCATGTCTTTCAATGATAAAAGTACCCCGGAAAAGATATATCAAGCTTTTCATGTAAGTAAAAGCCATTTTAAACAGTCATTAGGTGGTCTTATGAAAAAGGGTTTAATAGTCCAAGATGAAAAAGGAACTAAATTAAAGTAGTCCTCGAATTTCTCATAAGAAGCATATAGCTACATTTCGTTGTATAGACGAAATGTAGCTATATCTTTTTATTATAATCTAAATATTACAACAATAGCACTTACACCGGCGTTAACTGCCAACTCTGTTTCATCAGGGGTCATAATTCCTTTTAGTATTATACTTTAACTTGATTATGAGTTTCTATACTTTGTGATTTTTTCTTTGCTGCTATCAGGAATATTGCAAGAGCACCAGCTGCTGCTGCTAAACCAGTAGGATAAGCTATTGAAGGTGCAAGCTTAAAACCTTCTGGAGCCACAAGAATATAAGTTATTGACACTGCAGTCATAAATGTTGCAGGCACTGTAGCAATCCAGTGAAACTGACCTTTTATTGCTAAATACATAGCAGATGCCCAAAGTACTATCATAGCTAATGTTTGGTTAGACCATGCAAAATATCTCCAAATTATGTTGAAGTCTATCTTAGTCAATATGAAACCAATTATGAATAGTGGTATTGTTAATACCAACCTATTTTTTATTGGTCCTTGCTTAAAGTTTATGAAGTCAGCAATTGTAAGTCTTGCACTTCTAAAAGCTGTATCTCCTGAGGTTACAGGACAAGCAATAACTCCCAATATTGCAAGAGCACCGCCTATTTTTCCAAGCAATGTATTGGAGATAATACTTACAACCCAACCTTGACCACCATTGGCGCTCATTTGTGTTGCTAATTCTCCAGTGCTACCGAAGAAAGCCATAGCAGCGGCTGCCCATATTAATGCAACAATACCCTCAGCAATCATAGCACCGTAGAATATTGATCTGCCTTGTTTTTCTGAAGTTATACATCTAGCCATTAAAGGCGATTGAGTTGAATGGAAGCCTGAAATAGCGCCACAAGCAATAGTTACAAACATTAATGGCCATATTGGAAGCTGTTTAGGATGAAGGTTAGCAAGAGTGATTTCTGGTATGTGATATCCTCCAAATAGGATACCTCCAGTTACGCCTAAAGCCATTATTAAAAGGCAAGCACCAAATATCGGATATATCTTTCCTATAAGTTTATCAATTGGAAGCATAGTAGCTAATATATAGTATGCAAATATTACATAAACCCAGAAAGCTGTATCAAAGGTTTTAGGTGTTAAACCCGCTAAAAGTTTTGCTGGGCCTGTTATGAAAACTACACCTACAAGAATAAGAACTATAACAGAAAAACCTCTCATAAAATTCTTAAATCCAGGTCCAAGATACTTTCCAACAACTTCAGGGATACTTGCGCCATCATGTCTTACAGACAACATTCCCGAGAAATAGTCGTGAACACCGCCTGCAAATACAGAACCAAGTACAATCCAAAGAAAGGCCACAGGTCCCCATAGTGCACCAGCTATTGCACCAAATATTGGTCCAAGACCGGCAATGTTTAAAAATTGTATCAAGAATATTTTCCAACCTGGCATAGGAACAAAGTCAACTCCATCCTCCAGCCTAATTGCTGGGGTTTTAATGTTTTCGTCTGCACCAAAAGCTTTGTCTACAATTTTACTGTAGAAAAAATAACCTAAAAGTAGGGCAATAATAGATAAGAAAAATGATACCATTGATAATACCTCCCTATATATTTGTTATGTTACAGTTTAATTATATAGGATAGGTATGAATTTATATTTAGTGTTGCGCCAAATAACGAAATGAGCACATAAAATACATTTATATGCCCATTAACTGTTTGAAAGATAAAATGTTTTGTCTGCTTACAGGTATTTCTGAATTTAAATCTTGAAGTTTAAGAATGTATGTATTATTGAACCAGGGGATAATCTCTGTTATTTTATCTAAATTAACAATGTAAGAGCGGTGACATCTAAAAAAATTATCATGTGGAAGCTTTTTATAAAAGTCAGAAATACTTGAGGAAACGATATAATGTTCATCTCTTGTATATATGTACACTTCATGTTCATGTACTTCACAATAGTAAATGTCGTCAATACTTAAAACACATAGTTTGCAATTTCTTTTTATAGTCAATTTACCGTTGTTCCGCTTGGTAGCAGTAGAGTTTTCAAGTCTTTGAAGCGTGTCTGTTATTCTAGTTTCTGAGTATGGCTTTAAGATATAATCAAAAGCAGCCACCTCGAAGGCATCAATGGCGTATTCGCTGTATGCAGTGATAAATACCAGAAACGGTTTGGTTTTTAGGGTATTTATAACTCTACTGAAAGCTAATCCGTCAAATTTGGGCATGCTTATATCTAGGAAAATAATGTCTATAGAATTATTCTGTACAAATTCAAGCGCTTTAATGCTATCTACAAATTTATTTAATATTTTAATTGAGCTAAAATTATTAATAAAATAACTTAACTCCTGTATTGACGGATATTCATCATCTACTATAATACAATTCATGAATTAACCTCCATATTTGCAGTATATAAAACCTATAATTTACTATTCTCATGAAGAATGAAGCTGACCTTAGTTCCTATATCAAGGCGCTCTATTATAAGTCGAGTACCATATATATATTGTAGCCTGCTGTCTACATTGGATACACCAATTTTGTTCTCCTTGACGGTGCCAGAATACAAACTATCAATAAAAGTCTGAGGGATACCTATGCCGTCATCTTCAATTGTTACTTTTACATCATTTAAATTGTGTTTTTTTACCTCGATTTTTACATTTCCATATCCAGAACCCTTTAGAATTCCATGTTTTATTGAGTTTTCAACTAGAGGCTGTATGATCAGTGAGGGAACCTTAATGTGTATATCTTCATCAATATCATAAAATACATTAAGCTTATCTCCAAAGCGTGCTTTCTCTATTTCGACATAAGCTTTAACCTGTAGAAGCTCTTTGCTGATGTCTACGAAAGTACTTGTTTCCTCAATATTGTATCTTAAATAGGTTGATAGATTGACTATTAACTCTCGTGCGCTGCTTGGGTCAGATCTTAAAAAAGATATTATTGTGTTTAGTGCATTAAAAAGAAAGTGTGGGTTTATTTGTGCTTGTAGTGCTCTGATTTCAGCCTTTGTTGCAAGTTCTTTAAGTTTCCCTACTTTACTTATTTCAAGCTGGGTTGATATTAATTGGGATAATCCAATGGCCAGTTTTTCATTGGTATAAGATATACCATTTTCCTTAGAATAATATAATTTCAACGTGCCAATAACTTCCTCTCCTTCTTTAAGAGGTACCACAAGAGCCGATTTTAGTTGGCAGTTTTCATAAGAACACTCAATTTCTTTTGGAGAGTTTAAAATGCGCATACGTCCATCTTTAATTACCTGTTCCGTAGCAGTGGTTAATATAGGTTCTCCGCAAATATGGTGATCTGAACCTAGCCCTATGTGGGCCAAGATTGTATTTCTATCAGTAATTGCAACTGCTGTAGCCTCTGTAGAATCCTTTATTATGGAGCATATATTTTTCAAGGAATCACTATTAATATCTCGAAAATAGGGTAGCGTTTTATTTGCTATCTCAAGTGCTAATTGTGCCTGTTTTGCAGCTATTTGATCTTTTTCATTAAAGGTTTTCTGTATGAGCAAGATAAGAATACAAATACCTAAAGCGTTTGTCAAACTCATGGGAAAATAGATGCTTTTTACTATATAAAGAGCGCTAGAATAGGGCTTGGAAATGAGCAGAATTAAAAGCATTTCAATACTCTCTACAACAATGCCCCCAATGAGCCCATAGAACCATTTTTCAAATCTTATACCTCTTTTATAGATAAAAGCTGAGATGAAACCAGCTAAAATAGTAGATATTACACAAGGAATTGTGGTTATTCCGCCAATATCAAAGACAAACCTATGAATTCCTGCAATTACACCAGATACAATGCCCACAAAAGGTCCGCATAGTATTCCACCAGCCATTATTCCAATGATTCTTGTATTGGCTATAGCTCCATTTACATAGGTACCAGAATAGGTACCTATTATTCCAAATATAGCAAAGGTTATGGATAGTACAATAAGGTCAAATCTTCTAAATTCATCCTTTTGTATAATCTTCTTAAATACCGACAAATTGGAAATAATGAAAGCTATAGTAAACACATAACCTAAATTATTTATAAGATTTATTAATAAATTCATTATATTGTACCTTTAACCCCAATATTTTATCTTGTTTCAGATAAGCTTTCCATCCTATTGTAGCCTTTTGTTTTTACGACTGCAAGTGAATGTGAATATGTAGAGTAGAGATTCTTTTAGTTTTGACTTAGGTACATTTTGTAGTAAAATAAGTATATACAAATAGAGATTGAAAGGCAATGGTAAGTATGGGTTATGAAGTTGAGCTAATAAGAAAAGAAGAAATTGGTTCAAGTCTTTGGGTTGGAGGAACCACAACCCAGCTGGCGATTTATCCTAAGGACGCAATTTATAGTGAACGAGATTTTAAATGGCGTTTGAGCTCGGCAAAGGTTGAAGTAGAAGAATCTGTATTTACAACACTTCCTAATATAAATAGGATCATTATGGTTATTGAAGGAAAACTGATTTTAGAACACCAAGATCATCATAGAAGCATTCTAGAAAGATTTGACCAAGATCATTTTAGTGGAAACTGGAAGACTAAAAGTTTTGGGAAAGTAACAGATTTTAATTTGATGATGAGTGAAGGCTGCGAAGGTGAGTTAGAGCATATATATATTAATAAAGGGCAATTAAATAAGATTATTTTTGATAACAATAGAGGATTTTTAGAAAATGTTCAGGCCATATATTGTGTTAATGGACAAGCAGCTATAAAGACTTCAAAGGAGGAGACTTTTTTCATATATAAAGGGGATATTGTTTTAATAAAAGCAAAGGGCGACTTGGGATTCTTATATTTTGAAATGAAAAATGAAAAAGATAAAACAGCTGATTTAATTAGAGCAGGTATATATTATTCGCCATAGATAGTTCTCTTTCTTTAGCATGCTTTGAATTAACCATTAATCTCAACAAGTATATAATTGATAGAAATTATAAGGAGGGGCTATAGATAACATTCGTTTTCACATAGCCTCTTTTTTGTTGTTACAAATAAATTAAGTACAAATTAAGAATTGATTATATTGCAGGCTATTAGTATGTGCTTATAGAAATAGCATAATAAATATTTACATAATTTAATTTGACAAGGAGTAGAGTATGAAGAAGGTATCAAGGGTAATTACATTATTATTTATTGTTTCGTTAATCTTAACAAATGTAGGGGCAGCTGCCATTTTAAGTACTCCAACCACTATAAATTCAGATTTGCGCGGATTATGGGTTGCAACAGTACTAAATATTGACTATCCATCAAAACCAACAACTGATTCGCAAATATTGAAAAGTGAAGCAATTAAAATACTAGACGATGCAAAGGATATGAGGTTAAACGCAGTATTTCTACAAGTTCGCCCTTCTTCAGATGCGTTATATAAGTCTGAATATTATCCTTGGTCTAAATATTTAACTGCAAAACAAGGGTTGATGCCAGACAATGACTTTGATCCTCTTGAATTTTGGGTTACAGAGGCCCATGTACGAGGCATAGAATTACATGCATGGATAAATCCATATAGAGTTACTAAAAAGACTTCTACGGACATTGCATATGACTTGACTCCTCTAGATTCTTTAAATCCAGCTATAGTGCACCCTGATTGGATTGTTGGGTATCCTGATGGAAATTTTTATTTTGATCCCGCAATTCCAGGGGTTAGAAAAATGATTAGTGATAGCGTAATTGAAATTATCCAGAATTACGATGTAGATGGTATTCACATGGATGATTATTTCTACCCAGGAAAAAACTTTAATGACAAGGCATTTTTTGAGAAATATGGTAAAGGTTTTTCTAATATAAGTGATTGGCGCAGAGACAATGTCAATAAGCTAATAACCGATTTATCTAAGATGATAAAATCAACTTCAACAAAAGTACGGTTTGGAGTTAGTCCCTTTGGTATTTGGGCTAACAAAAGTTCCAATATTCTGGGTAGCGATACAAAAGGATTACAATCATATTCTGACCATTTTGCAGATACAAGAAAATGGGTAAAAGAGGGCATAATAGATTATATTGCACCACAGCTGTATTGGAATATAGGCTATTCAATAGCAGACTACAGTAAACTCGTATCTTGGTGGGCAGATATCGTAAAAGGCACAGATGTTGACTTGTATATAGGGCAAGCTACTTATCGCTCTGGAAGTTCTGATGTTTCAAGTCCTTGGTATGGTGTAGCTGAAATTGAAAAACAACTATCGTTAAATGCAAAGACACTTGAAATTCAAGGAAATATTTTTTATAATTACAAATCATTAGCAAATAATCCAGCATTAAGTGCAGTTATTAAGGCATCTAATGAAAAGCGGGACGGGATGGCTGCTAGTATTCCTGTAAAAATTTCAAATCCTTCGGCGAATATAAAAACAAATTTCAGTCAGTATTATTTAAACGGATCTTCGGACCCTAATAAACCGCTGTTTTTAAATGGAAAACCAGTTGGTAATAGATCTAGTCAAGGATTTTTCGGCATATTGTTGCCACTCAATAATGGAGCTAATATTTTTACGTTTGCGCAAGATGCTTCTTACGCAACGCAAGTAATTTTTAAAGAAGTTAAATCACAAGAATTGCAAAAAATGAGCAGGGCAGAAATTCCGTTAGCCTCGGTTTTTCCCAAATCTCAAGAATATCGAACTTCGGGAGAAAAAATAACGCTCTCTTGCCAAGCACCTATAGGCTCAAAGGTTACCGTGAAGATTGGTGGAAAAAGCTATAATATGAAACCTTCAACTACAAAATCAAATGGGGAAGGGCTTTATCCGGCGACATTTACTTATGTTTACACAGTCCCTACTTATTCAGGTACTCCACGAAACATTGATCTTGGAGAACCTGTTTACACAATGAACTATAAGGGTGTTGTGAAAACGAGAAAAGCACCGGCTAAGCTGGGAGCAATTATGAAAGGCGCTCCCTTTTATGCTGAAGTTACAAAGGAAGTCATATTCACCTATCCAACTGCATCTTCTTCAGATGGTGGAGCTTTTGAATTATATAAAGGAATGATTGATAATGTGACTGGTATGACTAATAATTTTGTTCGTTTATCTTCAGGTCAATGGGTGGAGAAAAGCAGTGTAAGGACCTTTATTAGCAAAACTAAAATTTCTACTAAAATTAAAAATTCTATTTACAAGACCGGAAATAACTGGGATGTTATACAGTTTGATACTTCGTTTCCTGCTGCGACCACAGCAAGCTTTGATGGTACTTCATTGAAACTTAATATATACACGGCAACATTTGCAGCTTTACCTGCATTACCAAAGGATTCATTATTTTCTTCAGCTGTAGTTTCAACTAACAACGGTAAAGCAGAATATATTTTCAAATTAAAGGATAATCAGATCATAGAGGGTTATTATATTGAGAAGGCAGCAAAAGGTATCATTCTATATGTTAAAAGGCCACTAAAGATTCATGCTGGAAATATACCTCTTTATGGGATAACAATTATGCTTGATCCAGGACATGGAGGCAGTTCTACGGGGGCAATAGGCCCTTTGGGAATAAATTATGCGGAAAAGACAATAAATCTTAAAACCGCTCTCAAAATGAAAACAGAACTAGAAAGTCTTGGCGCAAAAGTTCTTATGACAAGAACAACAGATAAAGAAGTATCTCTTGAGGCTCGTCTGAATGCTTCGAGAAAGGAAAAACCTGATATGTTTATTTCAATTCATGCTAACAGCATGGAAGATAATGTTGATATTTCAAAAGTTCACGGGTTTTCTGTTTTTTATCGAGAAAGGTTAGCTCTACCACTTTCAGAAGCGATATATAAAAATACAATAGAAACCTTTAGGCGTAATAGTAAAGGCGTTCATAATAAAAACTTTTATGTTATACGCGGCACGTGGACTCCATCAATACTGCTAGAAAGTGGATTTGTTCCTAATCCTAATGAATTTGAGTGGCTAATTGATGAAAATGAACAGACTCGACTAGCTAAGAGTTTTACTGATTCTATTGTAGAGTATTTTACAAAACAAAAATAAAACAAGTGTTAATAGGAGGTATTGATGAAGATATAAATAACTGTATATCCAAGATATTGGATATAATAATTCAGAAGACTGAAAACAAGAAAAATGCCCTTTAGACTGTATTAAAGGAGTTTTATCAATGAATAAGCTACAGGAAATACTAGAATACAACCAATTATTTGTAGAAAAAAGAGAATATGAAGAGTACAGGACATCAAAAGAGCCGAATAGGAAGTTGGTAATTTTATCATGCATGGATACCAGACTGACTGAGCTTCTTCCGAAGGCACTAAATCTTAAAAATGGAGATATAAAGCTTATAAAAAATGCTGGGGCCACTATTATGCATCCATTTGGTAGCATAATGAGAAGTATTGTTGTTGCTGTCTATGAATTCGGTGCAGATGAAGTCTTAATAATTGGACATTATGGATGTGGTATGAACAATTTGAATGCTGAAAACACAATAAAAAAGGCAATTGATAGAGGAATATCTAAAGACGTAATCGCAACTTTGTCTAGTGCTGGTATTGATATAAAAAAGTGGCTTCATGGATTTGACTCTGTAGATGATTCAGTGAAAGAAAGCGTTGAATTGATCAAGAACCATCCTCTTATACCTGATGATATTGCAGTACATGGACTAATAATCAACCCAGAGACAGGAAAACTGGATGTAGTAGTGAATGGATATAATTAAAGCCCATTTGACATAAATGAAATGCTGTGTTAAAATCTCTAAAAATGAATAAATATACTGCTAGGAATTGTGTCTTAGAGGTTGCGAAGTAAAAATAGTATCATGCTGGAAAAGAGGTATTTAATGAATGCATGAGAAAGGTTTATTCGCCGAAGTCTGTAGGTTTACCTAAATCTATAAGGCTGGGGCTATATTGAATAAATATAGAACTGTCGCTGATGAATAAACCAGTTTATCAGTGAAGCGCTGCTACACAAGGGTTTAAGTTGTATTCTGCTGTTTATAAACAGTCAGGAGTATTTCTTTTACTCTTCGACTGTTTTTTTATTTTTGAAAATAGTCAAATCTAATAATAGATGTCAGGAATTTGAGCTATTGGGAGGATTGAAGATGACAATTATTGTACAAAAATATGGTGGAACATCTGTAGGTACTACTGAAAAGATTAAGAATGTGGCTAAAAGAGTAGCTTCAAGGAAGGATCAAGGCGATGAAGTCGTGGTAGTCTTGTCTGCTATGGGAAAAACAACAGATTCTCTCATTGACATGGCTAAAGAGCTTTCAACAACACCTAGCAAGCGAGATTTGGATATGCTCATGGCAACAGGGGAGCAGATATCTATTGCTTTGTTATCCATGGCACTAAACGATATGGGATATGAAGCTGTATCACTTACTGGTTTTCAAGCTGGTATAATAACTGAAGGCTTTCACACAAAATCAAGAATTCAGGATGTTGACGATGATAAGGTAAAACAATATTTATCCGAGGGAAAAATAGTGGTAGTTGCTGGGTTTCAAGGTATAAATGAAAATGGAGATATTACTACATTGGGCAGAGGCGGATCTGACACTACAGCAGTGGCATTAGCTGCCAAACTTCAATGTAGCTGTGAAATATATACAGATGTAGACGGCATATATACTGTGGACCCTCGTTTATTTCCATCTGCTAGAAAATTAAATGTAATTAGTTATGAGGAAATGCTTGAGATGTCGAGCTTGGGATCAGGGGTAATGGAAACAAGATCTGTGGAAATTGCACAAAAGTATAATGTGCCTATATATGTAGCTTTAAGTAGTGAAGAGTGGCCAGGAACAACTATAAAGGAGTATGATGCAAACGTGGAAAACAAAGGAATTACTGGTTTGTCTGTAAGTGACATGGATTTGATGGTTACTATGAATCATGTACCTTATGATGGAAAAAACATATCTATGATTTTTGAAGAACTGGCAAGAATGGATGTAAATATAGACATGATAAGTCAAACCGCACCCTTCCATGGAAGCGTAAATCTATCTTTTACTGCGCCTAAAAGCGATGAAGATATGGTACAAATTGTAGTGGATAAAGTAGTAGAGAAGTTTAGCAATATTGAAGTTGATATAGAAAAAGATATAACAAAGCTATCAGTTGTAGGAATAGGTATGAGAAGTCAATCGGGAGTCGCTGCTAAAATGTTTAAAATCTTAGCAGATAACGATATTGCTTTTAAGCAGGTTACTACATCAGAGATCAGAATATCCTATGTTATTGATACAGTTAATAAGCAAAAAGCCTTGGAAGCAGTAGCTAGAGAATTTAATCTATAAACAAACTAAAATTCCAATTACAATTCACAAGAGAAAATTCAAATGAAATACTAAATAATGTTGATTAAATCACTCTAAACTTATAGCTAAATGTATGAATTGACAGTGATAATAATATTTGATATATTATTATAAATGAAAACTAGATAAGCTATAATACAGACTCAAGAGGGAGTTGGAATTTTATTCACCTATCATGGGTCTGTTGTTTTGCGGGGAGTTGAGAAATATGCACATGGCCGATGCATTAATTTCACCAGCTGTTGGAGGCGCAATGTGGGCAGCAACGAGTCTGGTGGTTGCCTATTCAATTAAAAAAGTACAGAATGAAATAGATGATAAAAAGGTTCCTTTGATGGGAGTTGTGGGAGCTTTTGTTTTTGCTACTCAAATGATTAATTTTGCCATACCAGCTACTGGCTCTAGTGGGCATATTGGTGGAGGTTTACTTCTGGCTATTTTACTAGGACCCTATGCAGGCTTTTTAGCTATGACCTCCGTTTTATTGATACAGGCATTATTTTTTGGAGATGGAGGATTACTAGCCTTTGGTTGTAATGTTTTTAATCTTGGATTTTACACTTGCTTTATTGCATATCCACTAATTTATAAAAGGTTCATTAAAAAAGGAATAACATCAAAGAGGATATTTTTAGCTTCTATAATTTCAGCTTTGATTGGACTTCAAATTGGAGCCTTCAGCGTTGTAATTGAGACTTTGTTATCTGGTAAGACGGAGCTACCATTTGTAACCTTTGTACTGCTCATGCAGCCGATTCATCTTGCTATTGGGTTTGTTGAAGGACTTGTTAGCGCTGCAGTTGTAACTTTTGTCTGGAGAGAAAGGCCAGAAATATTAGAAAAGGCATCTATGGGAACTGCTATGGGGAATATTCCTACAAAAAGGATATTTATTGAATTTGTAATAGCAGCTGTAATTATTGGTGGAGTTTTTTCATTGTTTGCCTCTTCTAATCCTGATGGGTTAGAGTGGTCTATGTACAAAACAACGGGTGCAGCTGAATTGGAAATTTCCTCGGAAATACATGATGTATTATCAAAAATACAAAGCAGAACAGCCTTTTTGCCTGATTATGGCTTTAAGACAAATGAATCTAAATCAACGAATTTTACAAATATTGGAACTAGCATATCTGGATTAGTGGGAGGCGCGTTGACACTGGTTTTTGCGACCTTAATAGGTTTCCTAATAAATATAATAAAAAGAAGAAAAACCAAATTTAATGTCAAGAAATTATAAAAAATAGGAATTGATTATTATGTCAAGGATTGTGAATTCATTATATAATATGAGACTTTTGGATGATTTATCACGGAAAGAAACGTTTGTACATAGGTTGCATCCACTTGTAAAACTTTTAACCACAGTCCTGTATTTGGCTGTGGTTGTTTCCTTTGATAGATATGAAATAAGTAGGTTGTTGGCATTCGTATTTTATCCTGTGATTGTTTTTGCATTGGCTGAGATACCTGTTGTTCCAATATTGAAAAGGATATTAATCATAGAACCGTTCATAATTGGCATAGGTATTTTGAACCCTATTTTTGATCATCAACTAGTAATATTCTGTGGAGTCGAATTTTCAAGAGGATGGATAACTCTTTTTTCAATAATAATAAAAAGCGGATTAACAGTAAGTTCAGCACTTTTATTATTATCAACTACTGGGATGGATAAACTGGCTGAAGCAATGAGAATGTTAAAGATACCAAAAATATTTGTAATGCAATTATTGCTAACTTATAGATATATAACTGTAATGATTGAAGAGGTTGGAAGGACGTTGAGAGCATATTCCCTTAGGGCACCCAATCAGAAAGGAATACATAGGAGCGTATGGGGTTCGCTAGCTGGGCAATTAATACTACGAACCTTTGATCGGGCACAGCGAATTTATCAGTCTATGTGTTTGAGAGGATATACAGGTGAATACAATACCGGAAGTCAATCAAGAATAAGTTTATATGATTTATTATATTTAGCAATATGGTGTTTGTTTTTTATAATAGCTAGGATTTATAATATACCTTTGATTGTAGGTTCATTACTAACGGGAGGGATTTAGGTGAGTCATCATAAACTTGAAGTAAAAGATTTGCATTTTGATTATCCTGATGGTCATAAGGCCATTAATGGAATAAGCTTTTGTATACAACATGGTGAGGGGGTAGGAATCGTAGGAGCAAACGGTGCAGGAAAATCAACTTTGTTGATGCTGATAATGGGTATCCTTTTTCCAATAAAAGGGCAGGTTCTAGTTGGAGATGTAAAAGTAACTAAGAATACGCTACCTATGATTCGTCAAAGATTAGGAATGGTTTTTCAAGACCCTGATGATCAGCTATTTATGACTACTGTATATGATGATGTAGCATTTGGCCCCAGAAATTATAAGCTTGAAGAAAAAGAAGTGGAAGAACATGTGATGAGAGCATTAGAATTGGTAGGAATATCACATCTTAGAAACAGAGCTCCTTTTAAGTTATCGGGTGGAGAAAAAAGAGCAGCAGCCATCGCCACTGTCCTTTCTATGCAGCCTGATGTGCTCATTATGGATGAACCAAGTTCTGGACTTGACCCCAAATCAAGGCGTAGGGTTATGAACATTTTGAAGGGTTTTGATCATACAAAAATAATAACGAGTCATGATTTAGATATGATATTTGAGCTTTGTCATAGAACTATAGTAATTAAAGATGGCGAAGTAATAGCCGATGGAGCTACAATGAAAATATTAACTGATTGTAAATTAATGGATCTATGTGGACTTGAAGTTCCGTTAGCGCTCCAAAACTGTCCGCTCTGTGGGGCGAAAAAGAGTTAAGTTGAGCCAATATTTGAAAATATGTTTCATGTAATATATAATATGTATTATATAGGGAAGACTCTATGAACATATATTGAAAGGTGGTTATACATATGAAGTCAAAAGTAGCTTTTTATCGTTGTGAAGTGTGTGGTAATTTAGTAGAACTCATTAATTCTGGCGGAGGTCAGCTTGTTTGTTGTGGAAAGCCAATGACAAAGCTTGAAGCAAACACTACAGATGCATCCAAGGAAAAGCATGTGCCTGTGGCAACAAGAAAGGATGGAGGAATTTTAGTTGAGATTGGATCAGTTCCTCACCCAATGACAAATGAGCACTATATTCAATGGATTGCCATTGTTACTGATAATAGCATAGAAAGAATTTCTTTGATGCCAGGACAAGAACCAAAAGCTATATTCTGCGATAAAGCAGATGCGGATGTATATGAATATTGCAATATACATGGATTATGGAAGACAGAAGTTAAATAATAATCTAACTAGCTAGAATTAGATGGATGGTAGTTGTAAAAGGTCTTTTACAACTACCAACTTTATTTTTAAGGATAAAAATACTTAGCTTAGCAATTTTTTTGTAAAAACATTGTTTAATAATAAACAATATGTTAATATATATCTATAGCAGATACTTATAATATATTTAATTTAGAGGGGGATACTATGAAGAAAATTGTAACAATTTTATTAGTAATGACTTTAATACTTGCTATGCTAAGCGGCTGCACTACGCCTGCTACAGCACCAGCACCTACACCTACACCAGCTGCACCAGCAGAGGGAGCAGGAATTGTGAAGTTGGGTCTTGGAAATATAACTTCAATTGGAAAATCAACAGACCTTGGTACTGACAAAGATGGAAAAGAAGTTCTTCCACTTGGTCAAGTTGATACAATAATGGTTGCTGCTGGGTTTGACAAAGATGGCAAAGTTGTTTCAGTAACTATTGATAATGCACAAACAAAGGTAAACTTTGGAAAAGATCTTAAACTTACTTCAGATGTTAAAGCTGAGTTAAAGACTAAGGTTGAGTTAGGTGCTGAATATGGCATGATTAAAGCTTCAAAAATCGGAAAAGAGTGGTTCCAACAAGCGGATGAACTAGGCAAATGGATGGTTGGTAAGACAGTCGCTGAAATAAAAGCTATGAAAGTAGTAAATAAGGACGAAGCTCATCCAGCAGTTCCTGATGTGGCTGAACTTACATCACTTGTAACTGTAAGCGTTGAAGGTTATATTGCAGCGCTAGAAGAAGCATATAATAATGCAGTAGAAATAGGCAGTGGAGCTGTAAAAGTTGGTCTAGGAAATGAAATTGAAATAGCTAAATCAAAAGGTTTAGGCGTTGACAAAGATGGCAAAGAAGTTTTACCACTTGCACAAGTTGATACAGTAATGAACGCTTCTGCATTTGATAAGGATGGAAAAGTTGTAGGAACTATAATTGATAATGCACAAACAAAGATTGCATTTGATAAAGCAGGAAAAGTTACAACTGATAAAACTGGAGAATTTAAAACTAAAGTTGAACTTGGTGCCGAGTATGGCATGATCAAAGCTTCAACAATTCAAAAGGAATGGTTCCAACAAGCTACTGAGCTTGGAAAATGGATGACTGGCAAAACAGTTGCTGAAATAAAAGCTATGAAAGTAGTAGCTAAGGATGAAGCTCATCCAGCAGTTCCTGATGTAGCTGAACTTACATCCCTTGTAACTATAAGCGTTGAACACTATATTGCTGCTGTAGAAGAGGCATATAAAAACGCGAAATAAGAAATAATAGAATTAAAATGCTATGATAAAACTCCTCTATGTATACATAGGGGAGTTTTTAAATCTATAGCTGTTTGCTATAATGTTGAAGGGTGATTAAATGAAAAGAAGAATTTTATTTTTTTTGGCAGTATTTATTTTGTCAATAAACTTGGCAGGCTGTCAGGCAACTGTAAAAAATGAATATATCAAGTATAATGACAGTTTTTTCGATACTTTCGATACGATGACTCAAGTAGTAGGTTATGCGAGAAGTGAGGAAGAGTTTAAATCATATTTTGAAAAGATTCATTCACGTTTTTTTCAGCTTCATAAGCTTTATGATATTTACAATGAATATGACGGCATTAATAATGTAAAAACAATTAACGATAATGCAGGTATAAAACCTGTTAAAGTAGATAAAGAGATTATCGATCTAATTGTTTTTGCAATAGATTGGGACAAAAGAACCGGAGGTCTTACAAATATTGCTATGGGTCCGGTGCTTTCTATTTGGCATGATTATCGTGAAGCAGGAAAAGATGATCCTGAGAATGCTAAACTGCCACCCTTAGAAGATTTAGTGAAAGCTTCAAAATATACAGATATAGATAAAGTTATAGTAGATAAGATTAACAGCACTGTATATCTTGAAGATAAGTATATGAGCCTTGATGTTGGTGCGATAGCAAAAGGTTTTGCCACAGAGGTTGTGGCAAAAGAGATTATGACGGCTGGTTTTGACTCAGGAATAATAAGTGCAGGTGGAAATGTGCGTGTTCTTGGAAAACCATTTGATGGAATTCGAGAACGTTGGGGAATCGGCATACAAAACCCAGATAAGTTAATCGTGACAGCAGAAGAAAACCTTTTAGACACTGTTTTTGTAAACAACGTTTCTGTTGTAAGTAGTGGTGATTATCAGAGGTATTATATTGTAGATAACAAGGTTATTCATCACCTGATAAATCCAAAAACACTAATGCCTGGTGATTATTATAGAGCTATAACTGTAGTTGCAGAAAATTCAGGCCTTGCAGATTTTTTATCTACTACATTGTTTTTATTGCCATATAATCAAAGTAGAAAGTTAGCAGATTCGCTTAATGATGTTAATGTGGTATGGGTTATGAAAGATGGAAAAATAGAAGCGACTGATGGTATGAAGAAGATTATGAAAAGTAAAGGTGCTACTGGAGCTAAAGCGGAATAGATAGTTAGATAATGGTAGATATTATGATGTTGAACGAGCATGATGGAGCTACTTTGATACGAAAGGTTAAGGATATGTCTAAAATATCACGTTAACATAATTTGAGCCCTGTGAGTTGTTGTTATTCCTTTGTATAATTGATATAATCATAATATACTAAATAGCTAGCTCTAGTAGTATAATATCTAATAATTTATAAATATAAAAATCATGATAACGTGAAAAATAAGTTATTTTAAGGGGTGAGATATTTGTTAGGTGACTGGACGTTAATCACTACCTTGCTCTATGTAACGGGAATAATATTGCTTGTGATTGAGGGATTGATACCAGGTCTTGGCATAGCAGGTATTGGTGGTGTTATATGTGTATTTGTAAGTGTTTTTATGATAACATCAAATTTGTTTGAAGCGCTTTTGCTTTTGGTAGTAACAATAGCGTTGATGGCATTGTCTTTGGTCGTTATGTATAAGGCTGGAATTGGTAGTAAATACATGAAGTTTCTTATATTAAAGACAGAACAGAAAAGCGAAGAAGGTTATGTGAGCACAAAAGATTATAAAAAATATCTTGGAAAACAAGCAAAAGCAGAATCAGCTCTACGACCCTCTGGATTTATTATTATTGAAGGTATAAGGATAGATGCAGTAACACAAGGAGAATATATTGATAAAGGTAATATGGTAGAGGTTATTAAAGTTGAAGGAAGCTCAATGATAGTCAAAAAAATAAATGGGGAGGACTTATAACATGGATTTAATTACGGTTTTAGTTCCGATTTTAGCTTTGTTTGCAATCGTATTTGCAATAGTAATTTTCTTTAGTTTTGTTCCACTAGGACTTTGGATATCTGCTTTAGCAGCAGGTGTAAATGTAGGTATATTTAATCTTGTAGGTATGAGACTTAGAAGAGTTGTGCCTAGTAGAATTGTAAATCCGCTTATTAAAGCTATAAAGGCAGGATTGAAACTATCAGTAAATCAATTAGAAGCTCACTATCTAGCTGGTGGTAATGTTGATCGAGTAGTTAATGCGCTGATTGCTGCCGAAAGAGCAGAGATTGATTTGACCTTTGAAAGAGCTGCAGCCATAGATTTAGCAGGAAGAGATGTATTACAGGCTGTTCAAATGAGTGTTAATCCAAAGGTTATTGAAACTCCAATAGTTGCAGCAGTTGCAAAAAATGGTATAGAGGTCAGGGCAAAAGCGAAAATTACAGTAAGAGCAAATATTGAAAGACTTGTAGGTGGAGCCGGAGAAGAAACAATAATTGCCAGAGTTGGTGAGGGTATTGTTACTACAGTAGGGAGCTCAGAAAGTCACAAGCAAGTACTTGAAAACCCAGATTCAATATCTAGGACTATACTAGCCAAGGGTCTTGACTCAGGCACTGCATTTCAGATATTATCAATAGACATAGCTGATGTAGATGTAGGTAAAAATATTGGAGCACAACTTCAAATAGACCAGGCTGAGGCAGATAAAAAAATAGCTCAAGCAAAAGCTGAAGAAAGACGTGCAATGGCTGTGGCAAAAGAGCAAGAAATGAAGGCTGCAGTACAAGAAATGCGTGCTAAAGTAGTAGAAGCTGAGGCTGAAGTGCCAAAAGCTCTGGCTGAAGCACTTCGTAGCGGAAGAATGGGTGTTATGGATTATTATAATCTTGAAAACATCAAAGCTGATACAATGATGAGAGATGCAATTTCAAAAGGTAGCAAATCTGAAGTGACAGAAAAAGAAAAGAAATAATCCTGTCCAGATTGATATTGGAGGGATAAAATTGAATTTTAGTATTATAATAGTAATGTTTTTAATATTTTCAGTAATAAATAGTATACTCTTAGGGCAGAAACAGAGGGGCCAAAAGCCTATTCATAGGAAGCAGAATCAAATGGCACCAATAAATAAAAATATCATAAATAAGATTCGAAATGAGCTGGAACTTAGTCAAGAAGTAGAGGGAATAACTTTTGAGGACAGAAGCAAAGAGGGTAGTTTGAATTATGTAGATATATATAGTTCTCAAGAAGGCATACAGACGGAACCAGCTGATCAAAACCTATTTGTGAAATATGAAAATACTGAAGAAAGTGAATCTGGAGTAGAGGATGACTTTGATTTCAGAGATATTCAAAGAAGTATTGTACTTGCTGAAATTTTGGGACCACCGAGGGTTTTGAAAAGAAAAGTAAGATAGGAAAAGAGGCAGATGTGATTTTAACATCTGCCTCTTGAACTGTCTGCGTATACAGAAAAGCCTTTTCTTAACCAACTATTTGAATAATCAATGTTTAGCCCTTTGACAGCTTCTGATGTCTCTTTTTCAACTATAAATTTAATTCCATTGATTTCTTCAATATAATCTCCATCCTCTGACTCACCCGGAGCCATACCAAATGATGGGCCAGCTCATCCAAAGCCGCTTATAAACACTTTCATTTGTTTCATCCCTGAACTTATTATTTGTTCCATTGCTGATTTTGATATATTTAATTTCATTAACATCACCCCTATATACTATATACCTGTATGAGGTATTGATTTAATTATATAATACTTTAATTAAAAAATCAATATAAAAATTGTAAAATTTGCGATATTATTTTATCGATATGAGATTAGAGGAGGACAACAGACTTGCATAAAAATTGATAATGTAGATATACGCCATATTAAGTTGAAAAGTCTAAGAAATAGTATTGGGATAGTTCAGCAGGATGTGTATTTATTTGCAGGAAGCGTAATGGAGAACATTAGATATGGGAAGACTGATGCAAGCAATGAGGAAATTATTGAAGCAGCTAAAAGTGCTAATGCCCATAAATTTATCCTTGAATTAGAGAGAGGGTACGACACTTATGTGGGGGAGCGAGGAGTTAAGCTTTCAGGAGGGCAAAAACAGAGAATAAGTATAGCGAGAGCTTTTTTAAAGAACCCACCCATACTAATTTTGGATGAGGCTACTTCTTCCCTTGATAATAGAAGTGAAAAGATTATCCAACAATCTCTTGAAAGACTGTCTAAGAGTAGAACAACATTTGTAATTGCACATAGACTTTCAACTATAAAAAACGCAGACACTATTTTAGTGCTAACTGATAATGGCATAGAAGAAAGCGGAAAGCATGATGAGTTATTAAAAGAGAATGGAGTTTACTCTAGTCTTTATAATCAACAATTTGAGAACATCCATGATAATAAGCTAAAGGAAGAAATACAAAGCATATGGACTAGATAACCTTATAGTATAATAAATCGGCTTATATTGAGTCGATTTATTTTATTAATTATATTATTATAAATATAAGTTAATTAATGTAAGCAAATATCTAAATAATTTTAATTGACAGAAAATTATCAATATTATATTATTTACAGCATATTGTTGGTATAGTATACTTATTCATATAATATAAATTAATTACAAAAGTTTAATAATTAAGGAGGGTGGATAGTAATCTACATTTTATAATTGAAAGGGGATTAATAGATGGAAGCTTTACATGAATTTATTATTCAAGTTAACAACATCGTATGGGGACCTCCAATGCTTATACTATTATTTGGTACGCACTTATTTTTGACTTTTAGATTGAGGTTTATACAAAAATATATTGGTCTTGCAATCAAAATATCACTTACCAAAGATACTGATGGAGATGGAGATGTAAGTCAGTTTGGAGCATTAACAACAGCTCTTGCTGCTACCATCGGTACTGGTAACATAGTAGGGGTTGCTACAGCAGTAGCACTTGGAGGTCCTGGAGCAGTGCTTTGGTGCTGGTTGACAGGAGTTTTCGGTATAGCTACAAAGTATGCAGAAGCACTTCTTGCAGTTAAATATAGAGTTAAGACTTCTGATGGTACTATGCTAGGTGGACCTATGTATGCCCTAGAAAATGGATTAAATGCTAAATGGCTTGCAGTAATATTTTGTGTATTTACATCAATAGCAGCATTTGGTATTGGTAACATGGTTCAAGCGAATTCAATAGCTTCAATGGTTCAAGTATCATTCAATATTTCGCCTGTAATCTCAGGTATTATAATGGCTGTATTAACAGGCGTTGTTATAATCGGCGGAGTTAAGTCAATTTCAAGCGTGTGTGAAAAACTAGTTCCTTTTATGGCGATATTCTATGTACTTGGTTGTTTGATAATATTAGTAATTAATGCTCAATATGTTGGACCTGCATTAGGGTTGATTTTTAGTTCAGCATTTACAGCTAAAGCTGCTGGTGGCGGATTCGTCGGAGCATCTGTAATAATTGCTGCTAGATATGGTATAGCAAGAGGATTATTTTCAAACGAATCAGGTCTTGGTTCAGCTCCAATCGTTGCAGCAGCAGCTCAAACTAAAAACCCTGTAAGACAAGCACTTGTATCAGCTTCAGGAACATTTTGGGATACAGTTGTTGTTTGTGCTATGACAGGTATAGTATTAGTAAGCAGTATAATAAGAGATCCAGCGACTCTTGGCGGATTAAAGGGTGCAGCGCTTACTAGTGCGGCATTTAATCAAATTCCAGTTATAGGACCTATTATATTAACAGTAGGACTAATAACCTTCGTATTCTCTACAATACTTGGTTGGTCATATTATGGAGAAAGAGCTATTGAGTATCTATTTGGAAAAGTAGCTATTATGCCATACAGAGTACTATGGGTTATCGGAGTATTCGTGGGTTCCGTTACTTCATTGGCATTAGTTTGGGACTTAGCAGATGCTATGAATGCTTTAATGGCTATTCCTAACTTAGTTGCATTATTATTACTAAGTGGTGTAATAGTTGAAGAAACTAAGAAATATCTGTGGGAAGGCGACATCAACGCTGTTTCAACTGATGTAATAAAACAAATAAATAGATAAAACAAGACCGGGTTTAAATAAGATTAAACTCGGTCTTGTTTTTATCTAAAGAATGAAACAAATTTGATTGAATAAATATCACATAGAAGTAAGTCATCTGTATCTGTCTCTTGGATTATTACATAAGTTATTCCTACGTCTACAAGGATACCTTGTCTATCAATGAACATATTTGTTCCGATTAAGAATTCGATTTTTACTCTTTCACCTATGTTCTGCCTTAGATATCCTTGTGTAAACTCTGGATTGAAAACTGGAACTCCAATTTGTGCTCCACTGAAATCAATATCTGGTGCTGCTTGCGGTGTTGGTTCAACTTGTGTAGGACGTGCTTGCGGAATATCAGCGGCTGAAGGTCGTTGTGGCGTTGAATTTTGATTTTGAACTTGTATAGGTCTTTGGGTAGGCGTTGGAATATTATATCCAGGCATATCAAAAGGTGTACTAGGATTTTGTCTCATGTTTGCATTTTGAACTTGAGTAGGATTTTCTAATATTTGTCTCCTTGGAATTTGATTGGGCATCAGAGCATCTCCTTTCAATTAAGTTCTCCAATATGCTGAAGTCGGGATATAGAAACAATGTAAATTAACTTTGTTTACAATGCTTCCTGAACCATTTCTAGGGAAGGTTACGGGGCAAATTGGTTGGAATGGATTGAAGTACCACAAAGCATTTCCAATTGACCAAAAATTGTTTCCAGCCAATGCCCAATCAGCAATATCATAATGAATTTGTTCTGGTGGGTTAGCCCATATTGTTTGAGCATTAAAATTTCCACCTAAAATAGATGTCATACAGTCAAATTGGCGCTTTTGATTTAAAATCTTTCTTAAGTCTCCTTGACCTAGTCTTTGATATTCACCTGCAGGTACGCGAACTCTATTCATAATTACAGCAGCTACAGCTTTCATTCCATTGTCACCTTCGCCACCTGCTTCACACTTTATTAAACGAGCAAGTAGCTCTCTTTCTGAATAAGCCATCTAGATTCACCTCGATCAATTTGTGATTTCATAATAATGTTATTAAGAAACTATAATTAAAATTGTTCTTTTTCATTATATGAAGAAGGTTTAGTATATGCGTTTGTCCAAAAACAATTTATAATAAAAGTATGATAGAATTAATGATAAGAAGATTGACGTTATGTAAAGCCAAAGTAATAAAGGAGGTCAATTAAATATGGTTGAAAGTTTAATAAAAAAATTCCCGTTACTAAAAGATATCATTGCATTAAAAGAAGTATTATGGCTTAATGATGATTTGGCAAAAGCAGAAATCTCGTTATCAAAGCTTTCACTTTCAATGGATAATATAAATGAGGCAGAAAAAAGGTGGGAGAGATTTGCTCCTCTTATAATGAAGCTCTTCCCTGAGACAAAATTGAGAAGTGGAATAATTGAATCTGAACTTGTTGAAATTCCAAATATGAAAGATGGATTAGAAGAACATTACGGAGTTGATTTTAAAGGAAAGCTTTTGCTTAAGTGCGACAGCTCTTTGCCAGTAGCTGGATCTATAAAAGCAAGAGGTGGAATATATGAAGTTTTGCAATATGCAGAAGATTTAGCTATTAAGAATGATATGCTCAAAATAGAAGACGATTACTCAATTATAGCTGAAGAGTCCTTCAAGAGCTTTTTTAACAATTATTCTCTTGCAGTAGGGTCTACAGGCAATCTTGGCTTAAGCATAGGCATAATAGGCTCAGCAATAGGCTTTAAAGTCACTGTACATATGTCTGCTGACGCAAAACAGTGGAAAAAGGATTTGCTAAGAAGCAAAGGCGTAATAGTAATTGAATATGCTTCAGACTATAGTAAAGCCGTGGAAGAAGGTAGAAAACAATCCCTGACAGATCCAATGAGCTATTTTGTTGATGATGAACACTCAGAAAATCTTTTTTTAGGCTATAGTACTGCTGCTTTAAGATTAAAAAAACAACTTGATGATATGAGAATTAAGGTTGATAATAATAATCCTTTATTTGTCTATTTGCCATGCGGTGTTGGTGGCGCTCCTGGTGGAATTGCTTTTGGGCTCAAGCATGTTTTTAAAGATGCTGTACACTGTTTCTTTGTAGAGCCTACACATTCACCTTGCATGCTCATAGGATTGATGACAGGAGAAAATGACAAAGTCTGCGTGCAAGATTTTGGCATTGATAATATAACTGATGCAGATGGACTTGCAGTGGGCAGGGCTTCAGGATTTGTAGGAAATTATATGAAAAATATATTAAGTGGAATTTATACAGTTGATGATAAAGAACTTTATAAATTATTAGCAATGCTAAGGGACAGAGAAAATATTAAAGTAGAACCTAGTGCAACGCCAGGACTTCTCGGTCCATTAAAAATATTAGCTTCCGATTATATAGAAAAATTAAAACAAAATAGGATAGATGAAGCAAATATAACTCATATCGCCTGGGCAACAGGTGGACTGTTTGTCCCTGATGAAATGATGACTGAATTTTATTATAAAGGACAAGAAAGTTTAATTAAACGAAAATAGAATAGGTAGCTGCCTATTCTATTTAGAAGATTCTATATATTTAAGTATATAAACATCAAATTCGTTTATTAGTAGTTTTACAATGGGATTAGTAGGAGAAGCAAACCTTATATCATCCACTGATGATATAGGCAAAAGCTTTGGGGATGTGCCTGTCATAAAAATGGCATCAAAGTTCATGAGCTCTTCTTCAGCGATATCTTTTTCAATTATATTAATCTTCAAAGAATTGCAGAGCGTGATGATGTTTGTTCTTGTAATACCTGGTAAAACATCATTCAAAGGGCTTGTATATATGACATTGTTCTTTATAAAGAACAAGCTTGATCTACTGCCTTCGGTTATACAATTATCATGGTTTAAGAGTATTGCTTCATAAGCATTAGATTGCTCTAATAAATTTGTGATTTCGCTTTTGAATTTTGTGTTAATAAGTTTAACGCTAGGGTTATTTCTTTCAGAATGATATAAAACCGTATGAACACCATTTTTATACTGCTCTATTGTTGGATAGGAGCTTTTAATGAAGTACATAATGTAGTCAGCTTTTGATTTTTCTAAATTATAGACTAATAATTTTATATTTTTACTTGGCAAGTTATTGATATTTATGAGTTTCTTTATATTCTCTGTAATCTCATAAATTATATTGACAATTGAATAATTTAGTTTTGAAGATGACTTATTCAATCTTTCCATATGTTGTTGAAGGAATAAGGGTACTCCTTCAGTAACTCTGACAACTTCATATAGGGCAGGGGAGATATCTTCTATATGTAATTCATGGATTTTAAAGGCATCATACTCTTTTCCGTTATAAATAAAATAGTTTTCAATTACTTGATCCATAAATAAACCTCCAATAATTAATCTATTATATTTAGTATGATACTACAATACAACTATTTCATGCAAATAGAATTGTAATGCTATAAATAATTAAAAACTCCAGATAACTGGAGTTTTTAAATTTACATTAAATTAAATCCCAAAATGTCGTTTCACCTATATTTTGATACCTAGCCTTAACTAGGTGGGTATCCCGACACAGTCTCTTGTTTTCCCTTGAAAATATTAATTAAAATAAGTAGGGCATAACATTATAAAGTGTACAAAGATTCCCTTATGCATACTGTAGGTTCAAAATAGTAGGCTTTTCGAGCACCTCAGGAATGCTTTTCTTTAGGCTAATAATATCATAAATCAGCGTTTATGTCTATGGAAGCTTTAGTAATAAAGTGTTTGAAATAAGTCAAATTATATATTATACTGATTTTAATGACCGTATATATTTTATGGAGGATGTAGATGAAAGATACTATTATTGACTTTAAATCTATGGTGGAAAGTGTTAGAAAGGATGGAAGAAAACATGACTATAAAATAGATAAAATCATAGTTTATAATGATTTTTTGTATTACAAAAGAAAATACATAGATAATATTAATTTTAAAGAAGTAGAATATTTTTTATTTCCAAAAGATAATATAGGAATTTACAAATTATATTTATCTGATAATCCAAAATCAGACCCAAGTTTTTTATATAAATACTATGTGGACATGCTAAAGGTTGAAAAGTACGAGGAATACTGGAAATCAAAAGATTTATATTTGGACTTTATTAGTAAGGTTGACGGAAAATATTATGTGGTAGATGTTGATGAATTCAATTATGCTATAAAAAAGGGTGAACTTGATTTGTCAGATATAACTTCAGCCCTGAATGGATTGGATATCGTTTTAAAAGGCTATTATGAAAACTTTGATATTGAAAGTTTTATATGCAAATTAAAAGTGAAATATGAACTTGATAATGAATTGATATATGAATATTAGGGACGCCGTAATTGGCGTCCTTATTTTATAACTTAAAAAGGAAAAAGTCTATTAAGGTCAATATTATCTCTATACCAATAAGTATTATAACCATCCACTCAAGTTTATCGCCCCTTTTTTGATGAGTTAAGGATGTAAATACTTGCACTATATCCATTAAGGTTTCACTTTTAGCTTGTATTTTATCATATCTATCATTTAGCTCAAATAGGTGAGATAATTTTATGTATAATTCTTCAGCTGATTGATTGTCCCAAGTGATATCGGGCTTATCAAGAAGCATTATATAAGATATCATGTTATATTTAAAGCTTAATATTCTCGCAGAAGTTTTTGCAAGTTTTTCATCCCTTGAATTAAGCTTTCCTTCTTTTAAGAGTAATATAACTAATTCAATTTCATCCAATATATTTTCAGTATCACTCTCTACTTTTTCAAGAGCCACAGATTTTGCCAGGACTATGGAAAGAATATCAGTATGGTATTCATCAAAATTCTTTACGAACATACTGTCATAATTTATAATTTCATCATTGTCAGTAATCTCTAGTTTATAATCATCTGTAAAATCATAGCTGGGAGAGTTCAGATTTTTTTCTATCTTTTTCAAATAGTTAACTATATCAACTATTTCATGATGTTGTAAGTTAATAAAAACAACACTTCCAAAAGGAAATATATTAACCATTTTGCCCTCTGGTTCTTTAACGACTCCTTTTAAGTGTTCTTCTTCAAGACTTAGAAAGTCTACCCAATTGAAGTTTTTGTTTATTCCAAAATGAGAAGCAATTTTATTTAGTCCAATTTCATTACATAGTGAAAAAACTTTAAAGTTAATGGTATTCATATCATAACAACTCCTTATATACTATTCTGCCATAATTAGCCTAGTTTTAATAGTACATAGTTAAAATTTCTAAAAACAAAACCCTACTGGCTTTATAAAGCCAGTAGGGTTTTAAATCTATTTATTAAGCTGATATACCTTTGTTTTTCTTTGAAGGTATATATTCTGGTGCGGATGGATCATCCTCAAGCTTCATCATTGTGATTCCTGTAAATCCAAATACGATTGATACGACTGGATTTACTAAATTCAAGAAACAGTATGGGATGTAGTCAAGAGTTGGAACTCCAAGATAACCGCTCATTGTTGCTCCACATGTATTCCATGGAATTAATGGAGATGTCAATGTGCCTGCATCCTCTAAGCATCTTGAAAGATTCCTTGGGGCAAGACCCCTTTTATGGAATTCATTTTTGTACATTTTACCTGGAAGTACAATAGCCAAGTATTGGTCTCCAGCTAAAGTATTAACAAAAATACAGGTGAAAATAGTTGCTGTAACCAAAGCACCTGTGCTCTTTGCAAAAGTAAGAATTTTCTTAGCAAGAACGTCTAGCATTCCAGTTTTTTCAAGAATACCACCAAAGGTCAATGCACTGAATATTAATGAGATAGTCCAGAACATACTGGTTAAACCACCTCTTGTGAGAAGTGAATCTAAAACTTCATTGCCAGTCTCAGAAACAACTCCGCTCCACATAGAAACAATTACATCAGTAAAGCTCTTACTTTGGAATATCATAGCTGCGATACCGCCAAGAAGTGTACCAATGAAAAGACCAGGTACAGCAGGCATCTTTCTAGCAACCATAATGATTACTATAAGTGGAACAAGAAGAAGTAATGGGTTGATGTTAAAGTTTTGTTTCATAAGATCAAGAATAGCGTTGATAGCAGATGCATCAAGAGCTTTTCCTGCAAATCTCATACCTAAAACAGCAAAACCAATAAGTGCAATAACTAAGCTGACACCTGTAGTGTAAATCATATGCTTAACATGATCAAATAGTGTTGATCCTGCTATAGCTGGAGCAAGATTAGTTGTATCTGAAAGAGGAGACATTTTATCTCCAAAGTATGCGCCTGAGATGATAGCACCGGCAGCCATTGGAGCAGGAACACCGAGACCGGCAGCAACGCCCATAAGAGCGATACCTACAGTACCAGCTGTAGTCCAAGAACTTCCAGTTGCAAGGGATATAATACAGCAAAGAATGCATGAAGCAACTAAGAAAAACCCTGGTGATAGAATTTGTAGACCATAATATATAAGTGTAGGTACTATACCACCAAGTATCCAAGTGCCAATAATCATACCAATAATACCAAGTATCATTATTGCTTGCATTGTACTGATTATATTATCGACAATACCTTCTCTAACTTCATTCCATGAAAATCCAAGTCTATATATAGCAAGAAGTGATACAAGCACACCACCTGTTAGAAGTGGCATATGCACATCACCAATACCTGATTCAAAAGTTGGGAGAACAGAATACATTATGAAGCTTAATGTAAAAGCAATTACTAGCAATACCTCCCACATCTTAGCTTCTCTTTTTGGTTTTATATTATTTGACATTTACAGTACTCCTTCCATATTAAAATAATATTAATGCTGTATACAATAATAAAAATTATTGTTTATTGCTTAGCGCTTTTTAAAAAGCCCATTTCTTGAAGAGTAGCAACAAGCATCATAGTGATAATTATAAGAGATATTAACCATAATGATGCATCATATCCATTAACTCTTGAAATTATTTTGTCTAGAATTGCGCTTCCAGTCTCCAAAGCACCGCCGTAATGAATATTAACAACGATATCAGCAAATTTAGTACCTTGAAGTGCTGCTGCAGCAAATGCGTTTAAAAAAACGCCAAGCACCAATGAAGGAACAACTGGAACTTTTTTTACAATCATTGCGATTATGATAATAGGTATAATTAGTCCAATAAAGGTAATTTTGTATGCTTCAGCAATTGCAGCGTTACCTGTCAAATAGTATACTAAAGAAGGAAGAGTGCCCGCCACTATGGAGGAGCTTATGAATAAATTGAATGCGGCTATAAATATTAATAAGTTCATTACGTTTCGTATGCTTTTAACCATACTTTCCTCGAGATCTCCCCATGAGTGGCCACATAGTAGTATTGCTACCACTGCAGCTAATAGAACACCAAATGATAATGAAATATGGAGCATGAATTCTGTGGTGAACAGTGGCATACTTGAATACAAGAGGATTGCTACTGCACCGATAATAGGTATTAGAGCCTCAAAAACACTTGCCTTTCTTTTTTCTTTGACCTTTGTTGTCATTACTTTAACCCCTTTCATAAAATAAAATTTACTGCTAAACATTTTTATAAAAAACAATGATATAAATATTTCTAATCTAATACTTATATTTAGCAGCATATAATGATTAATTATTATTAATATAACACAACTTATTTATAATTGGTATATAGGAAGTAAAAATTTTGAAAAAAAGTTCACACAAATTTAAATAATAGTATAATTGTGGAATATGACATAGGATATAATACAATTCGGAAGAGTGCGTCAACTATACATACATAATATCCGTTAAAATATGGAGCAATACATTGCTACTATCTTATATATTTGAAATTTAACACTATTTAACTATTTATAAGGGTATTTGCAATTGCTAAAATTTTCAGAATATAGTATCATATATATAATCTCTAAAAAAATAAACCGTTAGGGGGTAATTATCATGATAAAGTTCATTTTGGGAGCAAAGGGCTCAGGTAAGACAAAGATAATGATAGATATGGCTAACGAAGCTGTAAAAGCAGCAAAAGGCGATGTTGTGTACATAGACAGAGACAGAAACCATATTTATGACCTAAATAAGAGTCTTCGATTTATCGAAACTGGTGATTTTCAGCTCGATAATTTGAAGACTTTTTATGGTTTTTTGTGCGGTATAATTGCTCAGGATTTCGATGTAGAAACTATTTTTATTGATGGTCAAAAGCATATGGCAGTTGCTGAGGAAAAGTGTATGGAAGAATTTCTTATTAACTTGAAGAAGTTAGAGGATAAGTTCCAGGTAAGCTTTGTTTTAAGTTGTAGTAAGACAGAAAGTGAAGCATCAAATATCATAAAACAATACTTGTAATAACTGCTATAGGTATAATAACGCCCTAGGAATATAAACATCAGTAACTTATACTGATGTTTATATTCCTAGGGCGTATTATTTTTATGCACTTAAGTAGAAAATTGATGCATATATGATATAATAGGAATAGTTTATAAATAAGGAGATTGTATGTTTGGATATATAACACCGGATAAACCGGAATTAAAAATAAAAGATTATGAGATTTTTCGAGCTTATTATTGCGGCCTTTGTAAGGCTATGGGAAAAAATTATGGTGTTCTCTCCAGATTTGCATTGAATTATGATTCAGTATTTTTAGGCTTGTTTCTTTCTTCGCTACATGAAGAAAAAGTTGAATTTAAAAAAGAAGTTTGCTTTGCTAATCCTATAAAGAAAAAATTTGTAGTCAGAGACAGCAAAAGCTTAGAATATGCAGCAGATATAAATACGATGCTTATGTATCATAAGTTTAAAGATAATTGGATGGACGAAAAAAACTATATTAGTGCCACTGCGTTGATAGCTTTCAAGCACACATATATGCAGGCGGTGAAAAGGAATCCAGAAGCAAATGAGATTATTGTAACTAGCCTTTTTACACTGGATGAGCTAGAAAAAGCCAAATGTGACTCGTTTGATCAGGCAGCGGAGCCATTTGCTCAAATGATGAAGAAATTATTATCTATTGGATATTACGATGAAGATGAAAAAACAAGAAGAAGTATAGAGTGGCTGGGCTATAATATTGGTAAGTGGGTATATGTCATGGATGCTTTTGATGATTTAGAAGATGATATCAAGAAACAATGCTATAATCCGCTTCTGCTAAAATACGGTGTAGTCAATACAGATACAGATTTGGTGATGAATCAAATAAGAGAAGAAGTAAAGGAAAGCCTTACACATACACTTTGGCAAGCATCAAACGCTTTAGATCTGTTAAAAGTAAATAATAAAAGAATAATTGATAATATATTATATGAGGGGATGTACAAGAAAATGGAACTTATAATTGATAAAAGGGGCTGTAAAAAGAGTGAATAATGCAAATGAAATACTTGGAGTAAGAGATGGAGCTACATTAGAAGAAATAAAAAAGGCCTATAAAGAATTAGTTAAAAGATATCATCCTGACCAATATATGAACAATCCACTGTCTGATTTAGCAGAAGAAAAGCTAAAAGAAATAAATCAAGCGTATGATTTTTTATCAAAAGGGGCAGAACAAAAAGGTTCAGCCAACTATAGCTATCATCAGTCAAATAGTCAGAACACAGGTAATGCTTCATATAGCCAGGTAAGATCCAATATAAGCACTGGCAATATTGATTATGCAGAGCAAATACTAAATAGCATACCATCCAGAGATGCAGAATGGTACTATTTAAAAGGAATGATATTCTATAGAAAGGGCTGGTATAATGAAGCCTTAACAAATTTTCAACAGGCTACAAATATGAACCCCTCAAATATGGAATATAGGGACGCTGTAAACAAAATGAATATGGGAAATAGAAATTATGAATCTAAAGTATATGGCAGAAGAGACAATAACAATGGACCTGATGTATGTAGTATATGTCAGTGCTTATACTGTTCAGACTGTTGCTGTGAATGTATAGGAGGAGATCTTATTTCATGCTGCTAAGCGAGGAGTGGTATATTGGCTAAAAAAGTTTCTTTTTCTGGCGTATTATCTGCATTAACTGTCATTCTGTTGTATTTTGCATTTGTTGTGCCATCAGGAAAGATTAGTTTATACGCGCTAAGCTCTCTGCCTGCTGCTATAGCCGTTATGGAGTTTGGTATAGGAGCGGGAGCATCAGTATACTTTGTTTCTTCACTGATAACCTTTTTTACAACAGGCATTTTCGGAAGTTTGCCTTATGTATTATTTTTTGGGTTATATTCATTATTAAAATATTATATTGAAAAAAATGGAAATTTATTTTATGAGTTGTTTATTAAGATTATCTGCTTTAATATTCTTTTAATTAGTTACTATTTGCTAACTGTAAAACTATTGGCAGTGCCTATTGGTATAACAGGTAATTTACAATATGTTTTGGTTGGAGTATCGCAGATTGTATTTTTCATATATGACTATGTATTTTCAAGGCTGTTATACTACTACGAAGATAATATTAGAAAAAGATTGATGAAAGGATAGGTTAGATGATAAACACAATACTTTTTGATTTAGATGGTACACTATTAGGAATGAAAGAAAAAGAGTTCATGGAAAAGTACTTTTATGAGCTATCAGCCAAATTTAAGGATATAACTGATTCAAGTATTCTGATAAGGAATATCTGGGATGCAACTAAATGTATGGTATTAAACGCTGAGAAAGATAAACTAAATAAGGATTGTTTTTTTGAGAGATTCAATTCTTTAATATCGGATGAACACAAAGATATTTATAATGAAAGATTTGAAAGTTTTTATGCTGACGAGTTTGAAAGAGTGAAGCCTACTACATATCCAATAAATAATATGATAAAATCAGTTGAAATTTTAAAAGAAAAGGGATATAAACTAGTGATTTCAACCAATCCTCTTTTCCCAGAGATGGCTATATTAAAGCGAATTCAGTGGGCTGGACTAAATAAAAACGATTTTATACATATAACAGATTTTGAGAGATGTCATTTTTGCAAACCCAATATTCTATTTTATAAAGAGATATTAATGGAAATAGGAAAAACGCCTGAAGAATGTATGGTGGTTGGAAACGATACATTAGAAGATTCAATAGCAAAAACAATAGGAATTACCACATATATAATAACTGATAACATGATAGAAAGAACAGATTCCATTGAAAGCGATTATAAATCAGACAGTAGCGAGTTTTTGAATTTTGCTAAGAAAATGCCTGATATAGAAAAATAAAACAAAGAAGCAGACTGAAAAGTCTGCTTCTTTGTTTTATTTTTCTATATTTTATTGCTACAATTCAAAACGCTTTTTATTTTGTGTTTTACCATATTTTTTATAGCCTCTCTAGCAGGTTTCAAATATTGTCTTGGGTCGAAGTCTGCTGGATTCTCCATAAAATGCTTTCGTATTGAAGCTGTCATTGCTAATCTAAGGTCTGTATCAATATTTATTTTGCATACTCCAAGTTTGCTAGCCCGCAAAAGCATTTCCTCTGGGACGCCTTGGGCACCTGCCACATTTCCACCATATTCATTACACATTTGAACAAATTCAGGCAATACTGTGGATGCACCATGAAGCACCAAAGGATAATTTGGCAATAGTGCTGATATTTTTTCGAGTCTTTCAAAATCTAACCTAGGCTCACCCTTGAACTTATAAGCTCCATGGCTTGTGCCTATAGCTATTGCTAGTGAGTCAACACCGGTTCTTTCAACAAATTCAACAGCTTGGTCAGGATCTGTAAAAGTTGCATCTTGTGCGCTGATATTTACGGCATCTTCAATGCCTGCCAGTTTGCCTAATTCAGCCTCAACTACTACGCCTCTTTCATGAGCATATTCTACTACTTTTTTAGTCACCGCAATATTTTCTTCGAAAGAGAACTTCGATCCGTCAATCATAACAGAAGTAAATCCACCGTCTACACAGGATTTGCATATTTCAAAATCTTCACCGTGATCAAGATGCAGAGCAATTGGTAGTCCTGTATCTTCAATAGCTGCTTCAACCAGTTTCATAAGATAAATATGCTTAGCATATTTTCTAGCGCCAGCTGATACTTGTAATATCAAAGGGGCATTTTCTTCCTTTGCAGCGTCTACAATCCCTTGAATGATTTCCATATTATTAACATTAAATGCTCCAACAGCATATTTGCCTTCATATGCTTTTTTGAACATTTCTCTTGTTGTTATTAATGGCATATGTATGACCTCCTTTTAATTATGTACAACAATATTATAACAGATTATATGCGATAGTAATCTGTTATTTTCATGATATTAATACATTTCTAATATTTTAATATCTGATTGATTATATAAATCGATTATATTACCATCTTTTAATTTTACCAAAGGTTTTGAAATATCATTTGTATTAATAAAAACTATTTCACCGGACTGTCCATTGCTTAATTTTACTATGCTACCTAAATAATATTCAACAATATTTTTAAAAAATGTTATTACAATGCCAGGATCACATTTAACAAGGAGTTCACTTTTATATATTTCTAGAACCTTCAATTGCGGGGTTCGTTTTTTAAAAGTTCTTTCTGAAGTCATAGCATCATAAATATCTGCCACAGCAACTATTTTGGCAAAGAAACTTATTTTATCAGATTTTAATCCAAAAGGATACCCTGAGCCATCTTCTCTCTCGTGGTGCATTAACACGCCTAGGGCGATTTCCTTGCTAATACTGGGATCGGTCTTTAAAATTTCATATGCCATAATAGGATGTCTTTTGATTTCTTCAAATTCCTTTTGAGTAAGTTTATCTGGCTTGTTTAATATATCTGATGATATTTTAGCTTTACCGATATCGTGCAAAAGTCCGCAATAGGAAAGTTGTTTTATTTGTTCATCCCCTAGCTTTAGCCAACTGCCCAACAAACTACAAATTAAAGAAACATTAATACTATGACAATAAGTATATTCATGTACTGTTCTTATTTTGTTTAAGCATGATACTACATCATTAACGGAAGAAAGGTTATCCTGAAAGTTTTCACAAATTTCTATAATTTTTTCAAAGTTAACATTTTTTCCAATTCTTATTGAGCTAAATATATCATTTATATGAACAAGATTATTTTTATAGGAGGCTTCCACAAGTTTTTCTCTATTCTGATTTGGTAAATCAGTTTCAAAAACCTTTATTATTGCAAAACCCATTTCAATAAGTTTATTTATAGAAACCATGTCTAATTTGGAATTTTGATATAGGACAACTGCTCCAAATTCATTAGCAATATCATTGGCTAATATCATATTGGGTCGTGCGTCTGATGTTTTAATTATTTTAATATCTGACATTGCATCACTCCATTCAAAATTGAATATTAACTATTATTTATATAATAACAAAATAATGTAAATAATGACATACTATAATTATCATTTTTTTCAATTTTGTATGGTTACCTTTTAAGATTGATGAATTAATTGTGAATTTATGAGGAAATTATGATAAAATTATTTTTGGGCTTTAAATAAGCACGAGGGAGAGGTATTATGAGAAATATCGACGAATTGGTCATTCATAAAGTATTATTAAATGTTATAGATAAGGAAAACAATAAATTTATAAATTGTAACTCTGAAGTAGAGCTATTAGAAGAAGTATATGAATATTTTGAAAAGCATATATTAAAATGTTTTAAGGATGAAGATGCCAAGACAGCTAAGTTTTCCGGTGATAAAAATATTGTTAGAGACTTGTGTGATGAAATTTTAAACGATGATGAGGGTTTTTTAGAAAATGGTAGAAAAATAGCCCACTATATATATAAATGCATATGCAATGATGAAATGGCCTCATCAGGAGATTTTGCAATATGTTTAGCAGAAACTCAAAGCGGGAAATTCTTGGCATTAATGAAGCTAGATTTTAATAATTGCTATTCCCATTATATTAAAGATAATGAAGGGGACATTTTAATAAATATTACCAAAAGTCAAACTGGCTTACCTTCCGTTGCCCAGAAACTGCAAAAAGTTGCAATTATAAGAGACGCTAGATTTAACGATAATTACCATATGCTATTAATAGATAAGGAATCCGAAGGTTATTTCATAAATTCATTTTTGAATTGTGAATTTGTTAGAGATAACCGAGAAAACACTAAGATATTAAAGAATGTATCAGAGAATTTTGCTAGAAAGGCTTTTAAAGATAATGCACATGAAGCCGAAAGATTTAGGAATAACGTCACTGACAAATTAAGAAATGAAGATTATATAAATATAGAAAAATTGGTCGACGAAAGTTTTAATGATGACGAAACTAAAAAAGAATACAAAAGCGCCATTGTAAGTGAGGGAATTAAAGAAACTGACGTAAAGATTGACAGGGAGTGGGCTGAAAAAAAGCTTAAAAGAAAAAGACTTAAAGTCGATAAGGATATAGAGCTATATATCGACAATGAAGCTTATAATAATAAAGATAAATTCCAAATAAAGCGGAATGGTGATGGAACCATAGATATCATTATCAAAAATGTGAAAAATTATATTGAAAGATAGAAAAAAAGCCGCATGTGCGGCTTTTTTAAATAGTGTTTTAGTTCATTATTTCTTTCATATAGTTAATGGTAAAATCTATGTCTTCTTTGGTAACATCATTGTTTGTCACAAAGCGCATTAATCCATTTTCTTCTCCGTTTGATTTTATACCTTTCGCAAATAGCTTTTCTACTAGTAGGCTAGGATCAATTCTTGTTTCTGTAATATCAAAGAAAACCATGTTTATCTGAACTTTTGATATATCAAGTTTTATACCTTTGATTTCTGCCAGCCTTTTTGCAAGATATTTTGCATTTTCATGATCTATATGCAATCGTTTTGACATGTCATTTATAGCCAGTATTCCTGCAGATGCCAATATTCCAGCTTGTCTTAGTCCGCCACCAAGAAGCTTTCTGTTTTTCTTTGCTTTTTCAATAAATGCTTTGCTGCCCGCTAAAATTGAGCCAACAGGAGCGCAAAGACCTTTTGATAGACAGAAAGTTATAGAATCCGTTGATTCACATATTTCCTTAGCAGTAACTCCCAGATAAGTTGCTGCATTAAAAATCCTAGCTCCGTCCAAATGAACAGGAAGCTGGTGACGTTTTGCCACTTCATATATTTCTTTCATAACATTTAATGGAACCACTAAACCATTAGATAAGGCGTTTTCCATACATATAAGACCTGTTTTTGGATAGTGGATATCATCTTCGCGTATTGCCTTTTCAACATCTAAAGGATTCATTATGCTGTTGTCACCCTTTATAGCTCTAATGTTGACACCAGATAAAACAGCTACAGCTCCAACTTCATGCTGCACGATATGACAGTCTTGTTCTACAATGATTTCTTCGCCTCTATTTGTATGAGTCATGACTGAAAGTTGATTTCCCATGGTTCCACTTGTAACGAAGATTGCGGCTTCTTTGCCAACTATCTTTGCAGCTAACGCCTGAAGTTCATTCATTGTCGGATCATCACCATAAACATCATCACCAACAAGGGCTTCGGCCATTGCTGCTCTCATTTCTTTTGTTGGCATAGTAACAGTATCGCTTCTAAAATCAATATATCTCAAAGTACGACCTCCTCAATGATTATATATTTATATTATAATACAAGAAAAATTAATTTGCTGTACAAAATTATTTCTAATTATTCATTCTTAAGCATATTACTTATTAGAGGTAATAAAGTATATAAATAGTTATTGGGAGGTATAGAATGAAAGTATTTGTAATAAGGAAAAATGCAATTATTTCAGTGTTTATTTTGATTTTTGTCATTTTTGTAAGTCTAAATACAATATTTGTTCCTGCAATTGAGACATTTATAGATAATCATGAAAAGGAAGCGCTTGCTAAACAGACATATAAAGAATATAAGGTTCTTGATGATAAATTTAGCTTTAAATTGCCTAGGGATTGGACAACTTGGAGTGAATCCTTTGAGGGTGGAGAAATAATCTATAGCCTTTTCTTTAAATCTGCGGACTCTAAACTTCATGGTTTCATTCAAGTATGGAACATAAAAAAGCCTTTAGAACAGTTTGTAAATGAGTCAAAAAGTGCTGCTGTAGGAGCAGTGGATTATAAATACTATGAAATAAGCCAGATTATGGTTGATAGAAAAGTAGGTTATTTGATGGATTATAGCAGACAAAATGCTGAGGGTAATTACTACAAAGGATATGAGGCGCTTATAGAAGGTGATAACAATAAGATTTATAGGGCAAGTTTTTTTGTAGAAGAGAAAAGCTGGAAGGATTTATATAAGATGGTTTTCAATACCATTATACAATCATTTAAAATAAAACTTCAGTAAGTAAAATTGTTTTGAAATGTGTGCTCATAAATTATTGTTAATAGAAAACAATAGTCTATAAGAGGTGATATTATGACAAAAAACAGATGCAAGGAACGGAATATGAAACTGCCTATCGAAAAGCAGGATACTGCTGCATTGGCAAATATTGAAGAAATGAAAAAAGTCTCCAATGTAACAATACCAAGTGAAATACAGACAGAAAATGGCAAAGCATGGGTTGAAGAAAATGAGAAATAGTTAATAAAAAGAAGAATAAAAGAACAAGGTCAGCGCGCTAATAGTCGCTGACCTTGTTTAATTATTGTAGTCTTTTATAGTTTTCAAGCCTTTCTTTAGCATGTTTTTCTGATTCTTCAAATAACTTTTCTGCAATATCTGGAAAAGCGATTGTTAATGAAGAATATCTTATTTCTCCAAGTATAAAATCCCTAAAGGAAGCGCTTGGGGCCTTTGAATCCATTATAAAAGGATTCTTTCCTTGATCTTTTAGAATAGGATTGTATCTGTATAAATGCCAGTATCCGGCATCAACTGCTTTTTTCATTTCAACCATACTAGTACCCATACCAGATTTAATACCATGATTTACACAAGGTGCATACGCAATAATCAATGAAGGTCCCCTATAGCTTTCTGCCTCTTTTATTGCTTTTATAGTTTGATTCATATTTGCGCCTAAGGCAATTTGAGTTACATATACATAACCATAACTCATGGCCATGAGACCTAAATCTTTCTTCCTAATTCTTTTTCCTGATGCTGCAAATTTTGCAACAGCAGATGCAGGGGTTGCTTTTGATGATTGGCCTCCAGTGTTAGAATATACTTCTGTATCAAGCACTAGAATATTGATATCATCCCCAGATGCTAGTACATGGTCTAGCCCTCCAAAACCAATATCATAAGCCCAACCATCTCCACCTATTGCCCAAACTGATTTTTTTATTAAAAAATCTTTTCTTTCAAAAATTTGATTTAGCAGATCATGTTTTTTATAATCCATAGACTCAATAATGTTTATTATTTTTTGGCTAATATTTGTAGATTCCTCTACATCTTCCATGTTTATTATCCATTGGCTAAAGGCGGTTTTTAAGTCTTCGCTTAAATCAGATTTCATAGCCTCTGTCATAAGAATAGCAAGTCGTTCTCTAATTTGATTAATTCCAAGAAGCATGCCATATCCATACTCTGCATTGTCTTCAAATAAAGAATTTGCCCAAGCAGGACCTCTTCCATCAGCATTTGTAGTATATGGAATGGATGGAGCACTAGCACCCCAGATAGAAGAGCATCCTGTTGCGTTTGCTATCATCATACGTTCACCAAATAGTTGAGTAAGAAGCCTTACATAGGGGGTTTCACCACACCCTGGACAAGCTCCGTTGAATTCTAGTAGGGGCTTTTTAAACTGACTTCCTTTTAAAGTTGCACGCTCTATTGTAGTATGCTTTTCTTTTATTTTCATAGCATATTCCCAATTTTCTGATTCCATTTGTATCTCTTCTTCTGCATCCTTCATGATTAGAGCCTTGCCTGGAGCAGGGCAAACATCAGCACAATTGCCACAACCAGTGCAATCAAGTGGGCTTATTTGAATTTTATATTGATATTTTTCAAGACCCTTACCAGCGGCTTGTTTTGTTTTGAAGGTATCAGGAGCATCTGTTGTTTCTTCTTCATCTAGCAGGAATGCTCTAACAGTAGCATGAGGACATACATAGGCACATTGATTACATTGAATGCATTTATCAATCTGCCACTCTGGAACCATAACTGCTATTCCTCTTTTTTCATAAGCAGTAGTGCCAAGTGGGAAGGTGCCATCTTCAATTCCTAAGAAGCTGCTAACAGGTAATTCATCACCTTCATGTCGAGCCATAGGACGTTGAATTTTTTTAATAAAATCAGGCTCTTCTTTAATTTTACATTCTTCGGCTTTTACATCCTTCCAAGATGCTGGTATTTGGACTTGTATCACTTTACTAACACTTAAGTCAACAGCTGAATTATTCATATCTACTATTTTTTTGCCTTTATTTCCGTAGGTCTCATCAATTAAGCCTTTGAGATACTTTATAGCATCCTCAATAGCTATTACATTAGCAAGTTTAAAAAATACTGTTTGCATTACCATGTTTATTCTATTTCCTAATCCTACTTCGGAAGCGATGGCGATAGCGTCTATTATATAGAATTTAATACTGTTATCAGAAATATAGTTTTTTATATAAGAAGGTAGCTTTTGATCTAGTTCTTCTAATGACCAAGGGCAGTTTAAAACGAAAGTGCCATTTTTTTTCAAGCCTTTTAAAATATCATAATGATAAATAAAGGATTTGTTATGACAGGCTATGTAATCCGCATTAATTACTAAATAAGGCGATTTTATAGGTTTTTTACCAAAGCGCAAGTGGGATATAGTTGTTCCACCAGACTTTTTGCTATCGTAAGAAAAATAACCTTGGGCATAAAGATCTGTATTATCTCCTATAATTTTTATTGCAACTTTGTTTGCGCCTACTGTACCATCTGAACCTAGGCCCCAGAACTTACAATTTACAGTGCCTTTAGGTGTTGTTTCTATTATGTCTTGTTCTAAAAGAGATGTATTCGTGACATCATCTAGTATTCCAATTGTAAAATGATCTTTTGGATTTTCTTGTTTTAAATTATGGAAAACTGCAAAAATTTGTGAGGGAGTAGTATCTTTTGAGCCCAGGCCATATCTTCCTCCAACAATAACAGGTTTTTTATCTTGTCTATAGAAAATGTTTACAATATCCAGGCAAAGAGGTTCATACAATGCACCTGGTTCTTTTGTCCTATCAAGAACAGCTATTTTTTCAACAGTGGGTGGAAGTACATTAAGAAAATGCTTCATTGAGAAGGGTCTATATAAATGTACTTTGATCATTCCAACACTTTCACCTTTTGCAATCAGATAATCAATGGTTTCTTCAATTGTGTCGCATACTGATCCCATAGCTACAATAATATTCTTTGCATCCTTTGCACCGTAATAATCGAAAAGCTTGTATTCACGACCAGTAACTTTTTTTATATCTTCCATATATTTTTCTACTATATCAGGAATTGCTTCATAAAATTTATTTGAGGCTTCTCGCCCCTGGAAGTATATATCAGGATTTTGAGCGGTTCCTCTTATAACTGGGTGGTCTGGATTTAAAGCCTTGTCTTTGAACTTTTTCAAAGCTTCATAATCTATTAGCTTTTCTAAAGCCTCGTGTTCTATTATTTCGATTTTTTGATATTCATGTGATGTCCTAAAACCATCAAAAAAGTGCATAAAGGGAATGCCTGATTTTATAGCACATAAGTGAGCCACAGAAGCAAGATCCATGACTTCTTGAACACTGGTGGATGCTAACATTGCAAAACCAGTTTGGCGACAAGCCATTACATCCTGATGATCACCAAAAATAGATAAAGCATGTGCGGCTATAGCTCTTGCACTTACATGAAATACACAAGGTAATTGCTCCCCAGCGATTTTATACATATTAGGAATCATCAACAATAACCCTTGTGAAGCTGTATAAGTGGTAGTTAGAGCGCCTGCAGCTAGGGAGCCATGTAAGGCCCCAGCGGCCCCAGCCTCTGATTGCATTTCGCTAACCTTTACTGCCTGCCCAAAAATATTCTTCATTCCATGAGCGGACCATTCATCTACATTTTCAGCCATTGGTGATGATGGTGTGATTGGAAATATTGCGGCGACTTCAGTAAACGCATAGGATGCGTACGCCGCTGCTTCATTTCCATCCATTGTTTTCATTTTTTTATTCATTAGATTTCCTCCTGTTCATAGTGATGATAAATTGGAATAAGATTATCCTGAAACAGTATTACTATTATATAGAGTATCTGTAAATACAAGGATTATACATTAAAAAGTAAAGGATTAGACTGCATAAGCAATCTAATCCTAACTTTAACCATTTTTTAAGGACTATAGACCAAAACCGAATGTTTTACCAAATCCACCCAATCCGATTATAGCTAGAATGATGATAAAGAAGAAGTTGTTTTCTTTTCCATCGCAGCCGCATCCAAAGCCGTCACTAGCAAGTAATATGAATAGAAGTAGAAGAAGTAGGAAATTATTGTCCATACCTAAAATGCCATTGCATCCTGTGCCAGCTACATTATTGTTATTGCAAAATCCCATATTTACGACCTCCTTTTTTTATCGGGAATTTCGATACTCCCAATAACATACTATGTACAACCAAAAAAATGGTTACATAATATAGAAGTTGTATTTAGAAATATTTTTAAGTCAAAAAATATTAAAGAGCAAATTAATACAATTCTAAAATAAATTAACTGACGATTTTTCTTAAAAATACAGACAATAATAAAGCAACATCTAATATTTTCTTGTAAAAAGTTTGAAAAAAAGCAGGTGTTAATGTGAAAAGAGGAAAACCACTAGTTACTTTTATTGCTTTATTTATTTGTATAACTACTGCATTCATGATCATTCCAGATGCAGGTGCTGAAAGTACTTTTACCAAATGCAGTTTTAGCCCTGCTATCATTGAAAAAAGCATTAAACCTGATATCGTTGAAGAAAATATCAAAAATGTTTTAATACTGGGTATTGATTCTAGGCATGGAGAAAAATCCAGAAGTGATACAATGCTTTTATTAAATATAAAAGATGATAAAATTAACTTAATATCTATACCAAGAGATACTTTAGTAGAATTAAAAGGAAAGGGAATTCAAAAAATAAACGCTGCATATGCATATGGAGGCATAGAGTTAAGTAAAAAGACAGTAGAACAATTACTGGATGTGAAAATTGATAACTATATGGTAGTGAATTTTAAAGCCATAGAAAAAGGTGTAGATGCATTGGGTGGTTTTGATGTACAAATACCACAAAAGATAAGGATTAGCGATCCAGAGTTCAAAAAATATTTTATATTAAAAAAAGGGCAACAAATATTAAATGGAGTACAGACATTAGGTTATTTAAGATATAGAAGCGACGGAAGAGGCGATATTGGAAGAATAGGTCGCCAACAAAGTTTTTTAAAGGATATTCAAAGCAATTTTTTAAAACTAGACAATATTTTTGTTTTGCCAAAAGCATATAAAGCAGTTAAAAATGAAATAACCACAGATATGAATTTTGGAGATATGATGGATTACTTTGTAAGGGGATATGAACTAAAAGATAATGTTGATTACCATATGCTAAAGGGATATTGCAAATATATAAATGAAGTATCTTATTATGTAGGAGATAATCAAAGCCTGCAGGCACTAAGACAAGTTTTGCAATAAAAAAAGCGACTGAAATTTTTTCAGTCGCTTTCCACTTTTTAAAAAGTAATCTGGAGCTGGTAATCAGAATCGAACTGACGACCTGCTGATTACGAATCAGCTGCTCTACCATCTGAGCTATACCAGCACTTATATCTATTCTATCAATTATAGGTTAATATTGCAAATACTAACCTATAATATAATAATTGTTTTTTAATATAATTATGGATTTTATTGAAAAATATTCATTTGTTATGGATTTGTTTAGATAATAATGAGATAATAATGAGATATTAGATTGGAGGAAAAATTATGAGCAAACAGATAGTTAAACCATCTATATTACCTGGATTTATGGAACTCTTGCCATCGGATCAGATTTCATTTAATTGGATGATGGACATAATAAGAAAAAATTATGAAAAGTTCGGATTTGTACCAATAGATACACCTATAATAGAAAAAAGTGAAATATTATTGGCTAAGGGTGGAGGGGATACAGAAAAACAAATATATAGATTTTTAAAGGGTGAAACTGATATGTCACTTAGATTTGACTTGACAGTTCCCTTAGCTAGATATGTAGCACAGCATTTCGCTGATTTAACTTTTCCTTTTAGAAGATACCATATAGGAAAAGTATATAGAGGAGAAAGAAATCAGAAAGGAAGATTCAGAGAATTTTATCAGTGTGATATTGATATAATAGGAAATGGAAACTTAAGTATTATAAATGATGCTGAAATTCCAAGTGTGATATACGAGACCTTTAGAGATTTAGGATTTAACAGTTTCACTATACATATAAATAACAGGAAAGTATTAAATGGCTTTTTTGAGGCAGCTGGGGTAGAAGATAAGTCTACGGTGCTTAAAATAATTGATAAAATGGATAAAATTGGAGTAGAAGCTGTAAGAGAAGAGTTATCGAAGTTATCAATTTCAAATGACGCAGTCTATTCAATTTTGAATTTTATTAAAATAAAAGGTAATAATGACTACATGATAGAGTCACTAAAAGCTTTAAATATTGATAATGAAACTTTTAAAGAAGGATTAGAAGAATTATCTAAAGTGGTGCAGTATATAAGATATTTTAATGTTCCTGAGAAGAATTTTGCTATAGATTTAACTGTGGCAAGAGGATTAGATTATTATACAGGTACAGTATATGAGACTATTTTAGATGATTATCCAAGTATAGGAAGCGTTTGTTCAGGTGGTAGATACGATAACTTGGCTGAATATTATACTTCTCAAAAACTACCAGGGGTTGGGATATCAATTGGACTAACGAGGCTTTTTTATCAGCTTAGAGAAGCAGCTATAATAGATACAAACAAAGCTTCTACGCTGTCCCAAGTATTAATAATACCGCTAGACAATAATTTGGATTACCCAATAAAAATAGCAAGTAGCTTGAGAACAAAGGGAATACCATGTGAAGTATATTTTGATGATGTGAAAATAGCTAAGAAGTTTGGTTATGCAGATAAGCTTGCCATACCATTTGTTATTTCAATAGGGCAAAATGAAATTAGTACAAATACAGTTGCCATTAAAAACATGAGCACTGGAGAGCAGTGCCAAGTGAAATTAGAAGAAGCTGTAGACATTATTAACAGAAAATAGCAAGTAAAATGAATTGTTCTTGTAAAGGACAATTCATTTTTTTTATAATATTGATAATATTTTAACGATATTGTGGTGTTACAGCTACCGATAAAGGTTAGTAACACCTGGCTGAGTGAAGAAAACAATTATGAGATAGTAGAAATAAAAAAGTAGTTGAACCAGCGGGAATATTTGAAGATTGTGTTGTGGTAAGAGAAGCATTCAAAGAAGGATCCTCATACCAGATTTTCCATTATAAGAGGATATAGGGATTATAAAATCAGAACTTTTTATAGATCAGCAAGATATAATATCATCAGAACTGGGAAACTACAAAATTAATAAATAATTATACATGAAAGCTTCCGATTGGAGGCTTTCATAATTCGGAATAGTCAGTATATATTGAATAGTGGGAATACATTTAATTGGGTTGACATTATGTATAAAGCAACTTATAATGTTAAATGTTTAACAAAATAAATATGAAAGCTTTTTACACAATAATTTACGGAGTGGGGGGAATATTTAAATGACTAGTCGCCAATTAGAAAAAGTTGACGAGATTCTAAAAAAGTATAACAAAAGAAAATCAGCACTAATAGCAATATTGCAGGAAGTTCAAAAGGAATATAGATACTTGCCAGAAGAAATATTAAAGTATATTTCAACAGCAATGGATATCACACCAGCAAAGGTATATAGTGTGGCTACCTTCTATGAAAATTTCTCACTAGTACCAAAGGGTAAATATATTATAAGAATTTGTGATGGTACAGCCTGTCATGTAAGAAAATCCATACCTATTTTAGATGCATTAAGAAAAGAACTTGCATTAAGTGAAAAGAAACATACCACAGATGATTTATTGTTTACAGTAGAAACAGTTTCATGTTTAGGGGCTTGTGGATTAGCGCCTGTCATTACTGTTAATGATAAGGTTTATGCCAAAATGACTCCTGAAGTTGTAGTTGAAATACTTAATGGTCTGAAGGAGGAAGCTATAAATGAAATTGCAGAATAAAGTTGACTTTGAAGAGTTTTCTAGATCGTGCAAACAAGCTTTAGAAAGACAGCATAAAAAGGTTTTAATTTGTGCTGGGACAGGCTGTGTTGCAAGTGGCTCAATAGAAATATATGAAAAGATTAAGTGTCTTATTGAAGAACAAGGAATACTAGCGGAAATTGAATTGGAAGAAGAAAAGCCAGGAGTGGGAGTAAAAAAAAGCGGCTGCCATGGCTTTTGCGAATTAGGACCTTTAATTAGGATAGAGCCCGATAATTATATTTACTTAAAAGTTAACATAGATGATTGCCAAGAGATTGTTGAGAAGACTCTTCTAAAAGGTGAAGCGGTAGAAAGATTGATGTACACTGTGGAGGGGCAAGTATTTAAAACTCAAGAATCAATTCCGTTTTATAAAAACCAAACAAGATTAGTATTAGAGCATTGCGGTACAATAGATGCCGAATCTATAAAAGAATATATAGCCAAAGACGGGTATCATGCCTTTTGTAAAATCGTCTCTAGAGTAAGGCCTCAGGATGTTTGTAAAGAAATATCAGATGCAAACTTAAGAGGGAGAGGCGGCGGTGGATATCCTGCTGGCAAGAAGTGGACTCAGGTTTTGGCACAGAATAGCAAAATCAAATATGTAGTTTGTAATGGTGACGAGGGAGACCCAGGAGCATTTATGGATAGAAGTATAATGGAGGGAGACCCCCATAGAGTTATTGAAGGGATGCTTATTGCAGGTTATGCAACAGGTGGTTCTGAAGGGTACATCTATGTAAGAGCGGAATACCCATTGGCAGTAAAAAGGTTAAATATTGCTATTGAGAAAGCTCGAAAATATGGTTTGCTAGGGAAAAATATTTTGAATTCTGGGTTTAGCTTTGATATTCATGTTAATCAAGGTGCAGGAGCCTTTGTTTGTGGTGAGGGAAGCGCCCTTACCACTTCAATTGAAGGCGAAAGAGGAATGCCAAGGGTGAAACCGCCTAGAACAGTGGAAGCGGGACTTTGGGGAAAGCCTACTGTATTGAACAATGTGGAAACCTTTGCTAATGTGCCACAAATAATAAATAACGGAAGCAGTTGGTATAGAGCTATAGGGACCGAGAATAGCCCTGGCACAAAAGCATTTGCAGTTACTGGGAATATAAATAATACAGGTTTAATAGAAGTCCCTATGGGTACGACCCTCAGAGAGATTATATTTGAAACTGGAGGGGGTATAAAGGATGATAAAAAGTTTAAAGCAGTGCAAATTGGTGGACCATCTGGAGCCTGCTTAACTGAAAAACATCTTGATATGCCTTTGGATTTTGATTCTCTGAAAAAAGAAGGAGCAATGATTGGTTCAGGTGGACTTGTCGTGATGGATGAAGATACTTGTATGGTGGAAGTGGCAAGATTTTTTATGAATTTTACGCGGAATGAATCTTGCGGGAAATGTGTTCCATGCAGAATAGGTACAAAAACAATGCTTGATATTTTAGAAAGAATAGTGAATGGAAATGGAACAATCGAAGACCTTGATATGCTTGAGGAATTGGCAGATACAATAAGTGAAACATCTCTTTGTGGATTAGGTAAAACTGCTTCAAATCCTGTTGTTAGTACGCTAAAACATTTTAGAGAGGAATACATTGCCCATGTTGTAGAGAAAAAATGTCCTACTGGGACTTGTAAGGCATTGAAATCCATTGTAATCATGAAGGATTTGTGTAGAGGCTGTAGTAAATGCACAAAAGCCTGCCCTGTAAATGCAATAGAAGGTAAGATAAAAGAGCCCTTTACTATAATAAAGAGCAAATGTATTAAATGCGGTGCGTGTTTGCAGAGCTGTCCATTTTCTGCAATTAAGGAGGTTTAACCATGAAAGGAATTATGATAATTGACGATCAGAAGATAGAATTTGATGAAGAACAAAATGTGCTACAAGTGATTAGAAAAGCAGGAATTGATCTTCCTACATTTTGTTATCATTCGGAGCTAAGTGTGTATGGGGCTTGCAGAATGTGCATCGTAGAAGATAAATGGGGAACCGTAACAACTTCCTGCTCTACGCCTCCTAAGGATGGCATGATAGTGTACACAAATACACCTAAGCTTCGAAAGCATAGGCGTATGATATTAGAGCTTTTGTTATCAAAGCATCAAAGAGATTGTACTATTTGCGAAAAAAGCAATAAGTGCAAACTGCAGGAACTTGCTATACGATTTGGAGTGAGAAAAATAAGATTTAATACTATGGAAGAAATACTTCCAATTGATGAAAGTAGTGCATCCGTAGTAAGAAATCCAAATAAATGTATCATGTGCGGAGACTGTGTAAGAATGTGTGAAGAAGTACAAGGGGTTGGGGCTCTAGGATTTGCTAACAGAGGCTCGGATATTAAGATTGTACCAGCATTCGACAAACAGCTTGGAGAAGTAGATTGTGTAAATTGCGGACAATGTGTGACAGCGTGCCCCACAGGAGCGCTTGTTATAAAGAATGAAACTGACAAGGTGTGGAAGTTTTTGGATAATAAGAAAAAGAGAGTGATTGCCCAATTGGCACCAGCAGTGAGGGTTGCAATCGGAGAGGAATTTGGATTAAATCCAGGGGAAGAAGTGACAGGTAAAATAATCGCAGCGCTAAGAAGACTTGGATTTGATGAAATTTATGACACTGCTTTTGCAGCTGACTTGACCGTTATGGAAGAAAGCAAGGAATTTCTTGATAGATTGTCAAAAGGCAAAAAAATGCCGCTTTTTACATCATGTTGCCCAGCATGGGTTAGGCATGTTGAAAATAAGTATCCTGAACTGATGGAAAATGTATCAAGTTGCAGATCACCACAACAAATGTTTGGTGCGGTTGTAAAGGAGCATTATAAAAATGCAGATGATGAAAGAGAAACTGTTATAGTTTCTTTAATGCCTTGTACTGCAAAAAAATATGAAGCAGCTAGACCAGAATTTGAAAACGCGGGAGAGCGGGATGTAGATGTAGTAATAACAACTCAAGAGCTTGCACAGATGATTAAAGAAGCAGGAATACAATTTAATGAATTAGAGCCAGATTCCTTTGATATGCCTTTTGGACTTGCAAGCGGAGCTGGTATAATATTCGGTGTCACAGGTGGAGTTGCAGAAGCTGTATTAAGAAAATTGTATAAAAAGAAGACCGCATTGCATCTTAAAGACTTTCCTTTTGAAGATGTAAGAGGCATGCAAGGAATAAAAGAAGCACATTTAGAGTATGAGGGAAAGATTGTAAAATTAGCGGTGGTAAATGGCTTGAACAATGCAAATGAGCTCATAAGATCAATACAAAGCGGTGAGGCTTATTATGATTTTGTTGAAATTATGGCTTGTCATGGAGGCTGCATAGGAGGTGCAGGTCAACCAGTCCCTAGCTCAAGCTTCATAAATAAACAAAGGGCGAAAGGCTTGTACAAGGTTGATAGAATTACACAGATCAAGAGATCGGAAGAGAATCCGTCTATAATAAATTTATATAATACAACGCTACAAGATAAGCATGAAATACTGCATAATTGTAAATGTAGAAGTCATGAGGAAGAAAGTAAATAAGAATATTAAAAGAACAAGGTTATATTTTAAAAATGTAACCTTGTTTTTTAAGGTGTTATAAAAATAAATCTTTAAATATAAAACAATTCTAATTAAATTTCTGCCTTCATAAAATAAGCTATTGCAGATGCTGCATAAAAACATGTAATTAGAATAGCTTTAAATTATGGTGAACACAGGGTTGACAGTGAATTTTGCATACCGTATAATAAAATTTAATGTTTATTTAATTGAATGTTTTAAATTTGTAATAAATTCAAGTATGAGAGGAGGTGCATTTGTTAATGGAAAATAACAAATGTTGCTGTGGATGCGATAATAAGTATTTTGATGGGGTAGATAAGGTGTTATCAAAATACGAGGGTAAGGAAGCGGATTTAATACCAATTCTTCAAGATTTGCAAGTTGAATATGGCTATTTACCTGTGGATGTTTTAGACAAGCTTTGTGAGAAAACGGGACTGTTCCCGACTCAGGTTATGGGAGTTGCAACTTTTTATTCTCAATTTAGGCTTCAACCAACAGGTGAGAATGTTATAAAGCTATGCTTTGGAACAGCTTGTCATGTAAATGGAGCAGAAAAAATTGCAGAGGCTTTAGTTGATGAATTGAAAATCCAAATTGGAGAAACTACTCAAGATAATAAGTTTACATTAGAGACAGTAGCCTGCCTTGGCTGTTGCAGCTTAGCTCCTGTTATGATGATAGGGGAAGAGACCTATGGAAGACTAACACCTGATAGTGCAAGAAAAATAATAAAAGCACATTATTCAAAGTAAGGAGGTATCAGTATGGGCGATAATTACAAGATAATTGTAGGGCTTGGCAGTTGCGGAATAGCAGCTGGAGGCTTGAAAGTTGTAGATGCAATAAAGGAAAATATAGAAAAGCTAGATAATGCAATTGAATTAGCAGAAACTGGATGCATGGGTATGTGCTATAAGGAAGTGCTTGTAGAGATTATTGACAAAAGTGGCAATAGCTATATTTATGGAGAGGTTACTCCTGCCAAGATCAATAAAATATTTCAATCCCATATTAAAGATGGACAACCAGTCACTGAATGGGTAGTAAAAAGCAATATGCAAAACACGAAGGAAGATAGCTTCTTTTCAAAACAAGAAAGAATTGTTCTTAGAAGATGTGGACAAATGAATCCCGAAAGGTTCGATGAAGCTCTTGCATTAGGGGCTTATAAAGCCATAGAAAAGGCATTAAATACTATGACACCTGATCAGGTCATAGAAGAGGTCCTAAACTCAGGTCTAAGAGGAAGAGGTGGAGCAGGATTTCCTACGGGTATGAAATGGAAGTTTGCCAAAGCTTCTCAAAATGATAAAAAGTATATAATATGCAACGCTGACGAAGGAGATCCAGGTGCATTCATGGATAGAAGTGTACTTGAAGGAGATCCTCATGCTGTTATTGAAGGAATGATGATAGCAGGATTCGCTATAGGTTCAGATGAAGCTTATATTTATGCAAGGGCCGAGTATCCAATCGCCATAAGAAGATTGAAGATTGCCATAAAAGATGCTGAAGCAAAAGGTTATTTAGGTAAAAATATTTTGGGCACAGGCTTTAACTTTAAAATAAAGATAAAAGAAGGAGCGGGAGCCTTTGTATGCGGTGAGGAAACCGCACTAATAGCCTCCATAGAAGGAAAAAGAGGTATGCCTAGAATGAGACCTCCTTTCCCAGCAGTGTCAGGTCTTTGGGAGAAGCCTACTAATATAAATAATGTTGAAACTTTTGCCAATATCCCATATATCATTTTAAACGGCGCAGGGGAATACAATAAGTTTGGTACCGAAAAAAGTAAAGGAACCAAAGTTTTTGCACTAGCAGGTAAAATAAGAAGAGGCGGCCTTGTTGAAGTTCCAATGGGTATGAAACTCAGAGACGTAATATATGACATCGGTGGAGGCACTTCTTCTGGCAAACCATTTAAAGCAGTTCAGATGGGTGGCCCTTCTGGAGGCTGCGTACCAGAGAGTCTTCTTGATACAATAATTGATTATGATTGTATCAATCAAACCGGTGCAATAATGGGTTCAGGCGGTATGGTAGTTATGGATGAAGACAACTGCATGGTGGATATAGCAAGATTTTTCTTATCCTTCACCCAAAAGGAATCCTGTGGAAAGTGTACTTTCTGCAAAATAGGTACAAAAAGAATGCTTGAAATATTAACAAGATTAACGCAGGGCGAAGGTAAAGAGGGCGATATTGAAATGCTAGAAGAACTATGTGTGCATATTAAGAAAAATGCGCTATGTGGTCTTGGACAGACAGCACCAAACCCTGTTCTGACAACGTTGAAGTATTTCAGACATGAGTTTGAGGCGCATATTAAAGATAAAAAATGTCCGGCAGGACAATGTAAGGCTTTAATAAACTACTCAATAAATAGAGAAAATTGCATTGGTTGCACACTATGCGCTAAGGCATGTCCAACCGAGGCTATATCAGGTAAATTAAAAGAAAAACATGAAATAGATATAGAAAAATGTATTAAATGTGGTAATTGTAAAACTGTATGTAAGTTCTCCGCAGTTGAGACTAAATAAAGAGAGGTAGGTGAGAGAGTTATCATGGGGAAGATTAATTTAACAATAAATGGTATTAATGTAAGCGCGAAACCAGGACAAACAATTTTAGATGCAGCTAGAGAGAACGATATGTTCATCCCTACCCTGTGTCATGATGACAGATTGAAGCCTTTCGGCTCATGTCTCTTATGCAGAGTCGAGGTAGAGGGAGCAAGAGGAAATATGCTTGCTTGCGGAACTCAGGTTACGGAAGGCATGATTGTGAGGACAGAAACAGAATCAGTAAATGACTCAAGAAAGGTTTGCCTTGAGCTACTGCTTTCACAGCATTACGGTGATTGTAAAGCTCCATGTAGTATGACTTGTCCAGCAGGAATAGATGTTCAAGGGTATATAGCTCATATCGCAAATGGCGACTATCAAGAAGCTGTGGGACTGATAAAAGAAAGAAATCCATTGCCACTAGTTTGTGGTAGAGTATGTACAAGACCTTGTGAAGATGAATGCAGAAGAAATCTTGTTGATGAGAGAGTTGGCATTGACTATTTGAAAAGATTCGCTTCTGATTATGATTTAAAAAGCGGAAATCCTTTTATGCCTAAACAAAAAGACAAAACAGGTAAAAAAGCAGCAGTAATAGGGGCAGGTCCAGCAGGACTTTCTTGTGCGTATTATCTTGCCTTAGAAGGACATGATGTAACAATATTTGAAAAGTGGCCAAAAGGTGGCGGAATGCTTAGATATGGTATACCAGAATATAGGCTCCCTAAAGATGCGCTAGATGCGGAAATCAACTTAATTGAGAAAATGGGCGTAGAGATAAAATACAACAATAGATTTGGTACTGATGTGACTAACGAAAGTTTGAAACAAGAAGGCTTTGAAGCGATATTCCTCGGAATAGGCTCTCAAATTGGTCAACCTATGGGTTGCGATGGAGAAGAATGTACTTTAGGCGTGTATTCAGGAGTAGATTTCTTAGGCCGCGTAGGGCTAGAAGAAAGAATGAATTATACAGGCAAAAAAGTTATTGTGGTAGGTGGCGGAAACACAGCAGTAGATGCCGCAAGAACCGCACTGAGACTAGGCGCTGATCAAGTTAAGATAGCATATAGAAGAACAAAAAAAGAAATGCCTGCGCATGAAATGGAAATTGAAGAAGCCGAGTTTGAAGGGGTAGAGCTTGACCTTTTAATAGCACCGCAAAAACTTACAAGAAATGCAGAAGGAAAAATAGAGGTAGAGTTTATAAAGATGGAGCTTGGTGAGCCTGATGCTTCTGGAAGAAGAAGGCCTGATCCAGTTCAAGGTTCTGAATATATAGAGATTGCAGATTATGTTATAGCAGCTATCGGTCAGACACAGGACTTATCCTTTGTGAATGATAGTTTTAAATTGGCTTCAGAGAAAAGCAAAATTAAGGTAAACGCTGATTTGATGACAACTAACCTTGATGGAGTATTTGCAGGTGGAGACGTTGTAACAGGACCTCAAACTGCTATAAAAGCAATAGCAGCAGGAAGAGTTGCAGCATATTCAATGGATAAATATCTAAAAGGTGAAGAAATTACAAAGCTTCCTGATTTGTATAATCATATAAAAGGTGATTTAGATAAATTAGATAAAACCGAATTCGAAAAATATGAAAAAATAACTAAAGAAAAGATGCCAATGCTTGGCAAAGTTGAAAGACAAAGAAACTTCAAAGAAGTTGAACTAGGTTTTTCAGAAGAGCAAGCAAAAAAAGAAGCAGAAAGATGTCTTTCTTGTGGTTGTAAAGATGTTAATGAATGTAAGCTAAGAGAATTTGCTACAGCATACGATGCAAAGCAAGATAGATTAGCTGGAGAGATTACAAAGCATCCAATTGATGAAACACATCCATTTATAACACGCGATCAAAATAAATGTATCATGTGTGGTAGATGTGTGAGAATATGTCATGAATTACAAGGTGCAGGAGCTTTAGGATTTATATCTAGAGGGTATAATACGGTTATATCTCCTTCATTTGGACAAGATTTTGGCGAAGAATCAAGATGCGAATCCTGTGGACAGTGTGTGTCATCATGTCCTGTAGGAGCACTAACTGAAAAAGTGAATTTGTCAAAACCAGGACCATTTGTTGAAGAGTCAATTGATACAATATGCAACTATTGTGGAACAGGCTGTACAATAAGCATAAATACAGCTGGAAATAAATATATCAGAACAACTTCAAAAGTAGGATCAGGAATTAATAATGGAAACCTTTGTGAAAAAGGCAGATTTGGAAATGATTTTATTAATTCAGAGGAAAGACTAAAAACTCCGATGATTAAGAAAAATGGCAAGTTTATGGTGGCTACGTGGGATGAAGCTTACGAAGTGATAAGTAAGAAGCTAAACCAAGCAAAAGCTGAAGATGATAATGTTGCAGTATATTTATCAGGAAAGATGACAAATGAAGAAGCATATTTGGCTAATAAGCTTGCGCTACAAGGTTTAAACACTAAGAAAGTAACAAGCTTTGGAGATAAGGATAAAGCATGCGCTTTAAAAGAAGCTCTTGGTGCTTGTGCTGGTAATGCAACTTATGAGGATATAAAAGCTGCAGATACAATAATCGTTTTAGGCTTTGATATAAAAGAAAAAAATCCAGTAGCAGCACTAATGGTTAAAGAAGCAGCAGAGAAAGGCGCAAGGCTCATACTTATAAATGATAAACCTTCAAAGCTTGATAGGTATGCAAATCAGGTTATAAATACAGGTTTATATGATTTATCAGTGTTAAAAGAAAAGCTTGAAAATTCGAAAAAGCCACTTGTTATAATAGGTGGGGACATTGAAAGAGACATAGTAGTTCAAGTTGGGAATCTTGTAAAAGACCTAAACAAAGCTGATCATTCAATACTATTTATGCAAAGAAAAGCAAATGATCAAGGTATAATCGATATTCTTTCGAAGAACAACTTCTGTTGTACTTCTAATAATACAGCAGAGTACAATATAGTTTTCGGAGAATATCCATTAGATGACAATAAAGAAGAAATACTAAAAACATTGGATTCAACAGTATTTACAGTTGTATGTGATATGTTTATGACAGAGACTGCTCAAGTGGCAGATGTTATATTACCACTTGTAAGCTTTGCAGAAACATCAGGAACATATACAAACAGTGAAAAAAGAGTACAAAAGTTAAGTCAAGCACTAAAGCCTATAACAGGCAAAGAAAATTATCAGGTGATAATGGGGATTGCAAAAGCTATTGGAATGGATATGAATTATAGAAGTACAGATGAGATATTTGAAGAAATAAAATAAACTAGTATACTGTTCCTTAAAAAAGGTTTCTGTTAAAATCAGAAACCTTTTTTCTATACTTCTGCAATCATAGTCTGATATAATGTAGATACATAATAATTTTTGGATGTGATTTTATGAAGTCGTTTTTTAGATTGTCAATTATAACAATTTCAATAGCCATGATTTCCTTTGGCATATACAGAGGAGAAGTAACAGAGGTATTAAGGAAAGCCATTAATATTTGTTTGGAGTGTATAGGAATTGGTTAGCTTTAAGAGACGGATCATACAAACATTTTCAGCAATATTGGCTAATAGTAATTTTCTTGGTTTTATAAATGGAACTATTTACAGAGGGAATTTGAAAAAGTTATGCTATCCTGGATTAAATTGCTATTCCTGTCCTGGAGCACTTGGGGCTTGTCCTATTGGCTCTCTTCAATCTCTTGCTGCAGGATTGAAATTTAATGTTTCTTTATATGTTCTTGGTTTCCTGGCTCTGATAGGAACATTTACTGGAAGACTGGTTTGCGGCTTTTTATGTCCTTTTGGTTTTTTTCAAGAGCTTTTATATAAAATACCGTCAAAAAAGATAAGTATTCATAAGAACTTGAATTATCTCAAATATGTTTTTTTATTAGTTTTTGTGCTTATACTTCCAGCAGTTTTAGTAAACGAAGTTGGTTTTGGAACTCAGTATTTCTGCAAATATATATGCCCTGCAGGAACTTTAGAGGCAGGAATTCCCCTTGCAATTGCAAACAATTCCATTAGAAATGCATTAGGATTATTGTTTGGTTGGAAGTTTTTAGTTCTTTTGGCAGTGATTATTCTTGCAATTCACTCAAAGAGGCCCTTTTGCAGGACTATGTGTCCGCTTGGTGCTATTTATTCAATATTTAATCCTATAAGTGTTTATAGATTAAAAGTCGATAATAATAAATGTACAAAATGTGATGTATGTAAACATAATTGCCCTGTGGATATAAGGGTATACGAAAATCCAAATAGTATTGAATGTGTAAGATGTGGTGAATGCAAAAAGGGTTGTCCCCAAAATGTAATTAAGGAGGAATGCAGACTATGAAAAAGATTATTATTTTATCACTTTGTTTAGCTCTAATATTAAATGTTTCTGGTTGTAGCAAGCCGAAACCTATGGAAGTTGATCCTCCTGTTCAAAGTGAGACAGGGGAAAACACAGTAGCTCAAGAAGGAGATGTAGTAAAATTCCCTGAGTTTAAAACCGTTGATATTGAAGGTAAAGAAGTCACAAATGAGTTTTTTTTAGAAAATGATTTAACAGTTGTAAACCTATGGGCTACATTCTGAAGTGCTTGCGTAAGCGAAATTCCTGCGTTGCAGGAAATTGAAAGCAAATATGTAGATAAAGGCGTAAAGGTTTTAGGATTGATAACTGCAGATGATAAAGCAGACGCAATAAAAGTCCTAGAAATGAAAGGCGCAAAATATAAAAATATAGAAGCAAGTGAATCTATGGGTGAATTCCTATCTCAATTTGCCTATATTCCTGCTACAATGTTTATTAACAGGAAAGGTGAAGTAGTCGGTGAATATATAGTAGGTGAGAAATCTTACGATGAGTTCGCAAAAATAATAGATCAGCTATTAAAGGAACAATAATATTTCAAGTATGGTAGAGTTTTTGAATTCAAACTATAGGTTAAATATAATGGATATGAAAGGTAGGAGGGTTATACATGAAATTTGTTAGGTTTAAGAAAGGCAATATGATAAGCTATGGCGTTATAGGAGAAGAATATATACAAAGAATTAAAGGCGACATATTCAAAAGTTATGATATCACCAATGAACTATATAAAATAAATGAGGTGAAGTTATTAACTCCTTGTGTGCCTAGTAGAATAATTGCAGTAGGATTGAATTACAAGGAACATATAATAGAAATGAAACATGATATGCCTGATGAACCTGTTATATTTATGATGGCATCTACAGCTGTCATAGGGCCAGAGGCAAGAATAATACTTCCACAGAATGTTGGTAGAGTAGAGTACGAAGCGGAAGTAGGTCTTGTAATTGGAAAACCTGTAAAAAATATAGAACCTGAAGCTGCCCTTGACTATATTCTTGGAGTTACCTGTTTCAATGATGTGACTGCAAGAGAGATTCAACTAAAAGATGGACAATGGACTAGAGCCAAATCATATGATACCTTTGCACCTATAGGACCTTGCATAGCTACAGGTCTTGATTATAATAATATAGATATTGAACTTATATTAAATGGGCAAGTGAAGCAAAAATCTAATACATCTAATTGTCTTTTTAATGCAGCATACATATTGAGCTTTATTTCTAAAACAATGCCTATGTTCCCAGGGGATATAATAGCTACAGGAACACCATCAGGAGTGGGTGCTATTAAAAAAGGAGATGTTGTAGAAGTTAGGCTTTCAGGAGTTGGCACCTTGAGAAATTATGTAGAATAAATCTACATAATTTCAATTTGAAATGTGTCAAAAATTTTATACAGTGATATAATTAGGCTATAAAAAACAATTCAATATGGGAGGTAAAAGATGGGAATACATGACTTAGATTTTATTACCGCAAAATTAGATGAATTAAAAGAGCAAGGCGTTTATAGAAAACTTGCTGTACTTGAAAGTCCATCTGATGCAAGATGCATAATAAATGGGAAAAGTGTAATAAACTTATCCTCAAATAATTATCTTGGCCTTGCAAATAATCCAAGAATGAAAAAAGCCAGCATTGAAGCCATAGAGAAATGGGGAGTAGGTGCAGGCGCAGTAAGAACAATAATCGGAAACATGTCATTACATGAAGAATTAGAAAAAAAATTAGCTGAGTTTAAACATGTAGAAGCAGTTTTAGTTTTTTCATCAGGCTTTACAGCAAATGCTGGTGTAATTCAAGCTGTAGTGGATAAAGGTGATGTCATCATAAGTGATGAGCTGAACCATGCCAGCATAATTGACGGAAGCAGATTGAGCAAAGCTGATGTTGTTAGATACAAACATAGTGATATGGTAGACCTAGAAAGAGTGATAAACGAAGTTAAGGACAAATACAATATAAAATTAATCATAACCGATGGCGTATTCAGTATGGATGGAGATATAGCTAAGCTTCCACAAATAGTTGATCTTGCAGAAAAATATGGATGTCTTACTTATGTAGATGATGCACATTCAAGCGGCGTATTAGGTAAAGGTGGAAGAGGCTCAGCTCACCATTTTGGACTTCATGATAGAGTAGATATTCAGATTGGCACATTATCAAAGGCTATAGGAGTAGTTGGTGGGTATGTTGCAGGGAGAAAGAATCTAATTGAATGGTTAAATCATAGAGGGAGACCTTTCCTATTTAGCACAGCCGCTCCACCAGCAGTGGCAGCAGCTTGTATCGAAGCAATAAATATATTATCAGAAAGCACTGAACTCACTGATAGGATGTGGGATAATGCAAAGTATTTTAAACAAAAGTTAGATGCTTTAGGTTTTAATACTGGAAAGAGTGAAACTCCTATAACTCCAATAATTACAGGAGATACACAAAAAGCTGTTATGCTTTCTAAAAGATTATTTGAAGAAGGTGTATTTGCTCAAAGCATAGTATTCCCAACGGTAGCTAAGGACGGTGCAAGAGTTAGAACAATAGTTACAGCAGCTCATACAAAGAATGACCTTGATGAGGCGGTTATGGCATTTGAGAAGGTTGGAAGAGAGCTTGGGTTAATCTAAAAAAATAAAAAGAGTGCCTATACATCATAAAGGCACTCTTTTACTAATATTAATAATATATAATATTTTATGAATATATGAAGCAGTGCGATAATACTTTTTATACTATAGGAGTTTAATATGCAGGATATTAATATAAATAATATTAATTTATTTTGTTCAACTATAGGCGGATTATATAGATTGCTATATAATAAGTATAAGTTTTTAAAATACCTAACACTAAATATTTCAGTTTTTAGCTCAAGCAATTATATCATTGTGATTCATTCTAAGAATCAGGAAAAAACTTTTAGTGTATATTGCTCGCCAAATGCGTATATTGTCAAAGATGGAATTGATGAAAATATTAATGTTATTTTTACATTAGATAATAATTTTATAACAAATATAATTAATAACAAGGATGATTATGAATTGAATCCATATAAATTATTTAAATTTATTCCTAAATTTTTTAAAAGCATTCGAATTGATTCACAAAGTTTTTATAAAGATATCATTGAAGGCAAGTTGGTAAGCTTAAGAGCTGGTATAGAAAGTGACCTTTACTATATGCTCAAATGGTATAATGATGTGGAGCTAAATAAATTGGCAGGCTGGACAAATTCAAAAGTTACAGCATCGAAATTAAAGTATAACATGTCAAAAAGCTTTGGTTACGATCCAATGAATTTAATTATTGATAATGAAAATGGAAAACCAATAGGAACAATACAGTTATACAGCATTGATGAACAGAATAAAAGCTGCAATTTAGGTATTAGAATAGGCGATAAAGATCACTGGGGCAGAGGCTATGGGGAGGACTCGATAAATACAATACTTGAATATGCTTTTTTTAATATGGATATGTATAGAGTAAATCTCAAGGTTTATGAATACAATGAAAGAGCTTATAAATGCTATTTAAAATGCGGCTTTAAAAATGAAGGGAAAACTAGGAAATCAGCATTTATTGATGGAATATATTATGATGAAATAGTCATGGGAATTTTAAAAGATGATTATATTCATTTAATTGACAAAAAGAAATAGCATGATTCTTTTTAAGAAGAGAATTATGCTATTTCTTTTTATAAGCTGTTAAGATGTAGAATTTCTATTTTGTCATATCTTTAATATCACTGAACAAATCTGATGCCCTAAAATATGCACTTCTGCCTACTCTCATCATTCTTCTGCGTGTTTTTGTGTTGACCATTGGAATAATCATTAAACTGGCTAAAGCACTTAAAGCACCTAAAGCCATTGTTTTTCTAGAGTTTCTACGCATCTGCGAACTCACTCCTTTCAAATTTAAAAGTTATGTTTTCTTTATATATGTTGTGATTTTTAAGGATTTATAAACTTGTAAATAGTAGTAGATTTATAAAAAATATCATATGTCAGAAAAATTAAAGTTAGGAACATAACATTCATCCGCTGAATCATTCTTTAACAAATACATTTTCTAATTATAATATTCCTTTCTTGTATAACATTATTGTAATAAAATAGAGTCTGATAAAGACAAATTGAAGGATATATCACTTTATTATAGAATATAAAAATAATAATAATTTTTTGTTAAAGTATTTGTTATAAGGGTGAAATATATGATGTATGAAGATTTGATATTCGCAATGGACATTGGAACAAGAACTGTAGTAGGAATAGTAGGCAAACATGATGGAGTAAAGTTTAAGATTTTAGCCTCTGAAGTTGAAGCGCATAAAGAAAGAGCTATGTATGACGGACAAGTTCATGATGTTGAACTTGTTGCAAAAGCTGTAAAGCGAGTAAAAGAGAAGCTAGAAAAAAAATTAAAAATTAAATTGTCAAAAGTATCTATTGCCGCAGCTGGAAGAGCGCTGACAACATGTAAATCTTTTGTAGAAAGAGAAATTGATTCAGCATTAGAAATAGACAAGGAAATGGTTAGTACTCTTGAAATAGAGGGAATACAACAAGCACAAAAAGATATGGAGCAAATTCAAAAGGATGAAGAAATAATATACTACTGTGCTGGATATGCTGTTGTAAATTACTACTTAAATGATGGAGTGATAGGGAACCTAGTGGGACAAAAGGGAAAAAAGGTTGGGATAGAAATACTAGCAACGTTTTTGCCTAGGGTGGTAGTAGATGGCTTATATGCTGTGGTTGCAAAGGCTGATTTGGAAGTTGCCAGTCTTACCCTAGAACCTATTGCTGCCATGAATGTTTCAATTCAAAACAATCTGCGGCTGTTAAACATTGCCCTAGTAGATATTGGAGCAGGTACTTCAGATATAGCTCTTACAAAGAACGGAACAGTTTTTGCTTTTGCGATGGTTCCTATTGCTGGTGATGAAACAACTGAAAAATTAGCAGAACAATATTTGCTAGATTTTCAAACAGCGGAATGGGTAAAGGTTAATTTAATAAAAAAAGATACTCAAAAATTTATAGATATAATGGGAATGGAACAAGAAGTAGCAACTATAGATATTTTAGAAACTCTAAAACCAACTATTAAGAATCTTGCAGAAGAGATTACAAACAAAATACTTGAATACAACGGAAAAGCACCAAGTGCTGTATTTTTAGTAGGAGGAGGTAGTCAAATACCTATGCTTCCTGCGTACATAGCCCAATTACTTGAATTGCCAGTAGAGCGCGTAGGAATCAGAAACACAAGCATAATAAAAGATATAGAGATGAAAGGCAAAAAACTTTCGGGGCCAGAATTCATAACGCCTATAGGAATAGGAGTCACCGCTCACATGAATCGGCAGCAAGATTTTATTCATGTGAGTGTTAATGAAAAGTTGGTGAAGCTTTTTAACTCAAAAGCATTGACTATTGCAGATGTACTTGCTGTAATCCGTTTCAATCCGAGAAACTTAATTGGTCATCGGGGGAATTCATTAAAATTTAAGCTAAACGGAAAAGATGAATTACAGAGAGGAGATCCTGGAGAGGCTGCAAAAATATTTGTAAATGGCAGCAAAGCATCTTTGGATTATATAATCGCCAATGGCGACTCCATATTAATTGAATCGGCTACGGAGGGGGCAAATGCTAAGATTTTAGTCAAGGATTATCTGGGAAGTTCAAGAGTTATCCCTCTATTAATTAACGGTGAGAAATGTGAAGTAAAACCCATTATTAAAATAAATTCAAAAATGGCTGATATTGAAGATGAGATAAAAGAAAATGATGAAGTAATATTACAGAATGTCAGAGATTTAGGAACTTTGTTAAAGGTTTTAGATTTGGACTTCAACGCTTATGATTTTAGAATTAATGGTACTATAGCCCATCAAGATTTTAAGCTAAGAGATGGAGATGAAATAAACTTTATAGCCAGTCATACATCAATATCGAAATATCAGGAGATTAATGTAGTGATTAATGATAATAATGTGGTTATGAAAGAATATAAATCAGAGATCATACTTGTGGATGTTTTTAATTATATAAATTTTGATTATAAGAATATTAAAGGCAGATTGATTTTAACACTAAATGGACTAAATGCAAATTTTACTGATGTTTTGAAAGATGGAGATATATTAGTAGTAAGAAATGATTAAAATCTATAGAAATATATATAAATAAGCTAGTAATTTTTTACTGGCTTTTTTTGTTAGCATGATTGTACCTAAAATTGAATATAATCTATAAATGGAAATAAGACACAAGGACACAACTATATTATTTAGTAAAGACCTATGATGTTATATATGGCTAATACATTTAGCAAAAAAGGAGGTGTGAAATTGAACAAATCTACGAGAATTACCTTGGTTTCTATGCTGATCATATTTGTTTTTATAAATGCAGCAGGAATTTTTATGATTAGCGGAGAAAAAATTCAACCTAATACTTATATTAATAATATTGATGTTGGTAAACTCGGAAAAGATGAGGCTTTAGTTAAGATTAGGGGAATACTAGAGCCATCAATAGAGAACGTGTATATACCTCTAAAAGTAGGTGAAAAGGTATGGAAATTAAATTACTCGGATTTTGATTATACATATGATTATATTAATGCTATAGAAGAGGCATATCATATTGGAAGAGGTTCAAACTTTTTATTTAATATAAAGGATGTAATTGTTTCAAGAATAAATCAAACAAATATAAAGATGTCTTTTTCATACCAAGCTAATTATATTAACACTTTACTTAGCACTATAGCAAAAGAAGTAAACCAGGAAGCTATGGATGCAACGATAAAAATGAAAGGGAAAGCTTTTATAATAACAGATGAGAAATTAGGAAAAGAGCTAGATCAGAAAAAGTCATATGATTTAATAATTGAATCCATTAAAAATTCAAAGATTTCATTGATTAACTTGCCGTTACAAACTACAGAACCTGAAATAAAGCGATCAGATCTTGCAGTAATAAAGGATAAATTAGGTGAATATACAACTAGATTTAATGCCAATGATAGTGATAGAAGCTATAATATTTTGTTAGCAACAAAGAGTGTTGCCAATGTACTTGTAAAGCCTAGTCAGGTTTTTTCATTAAACAAAACAATCGGACCAAGATTAGAGAAGTTTGGGTTTAAGACAGCAAAAGTAATAATCAATAATGAACTAGTTCCAGGTATTGGTGGTGGAGTATGTCAAGTATCCTCTACCCTATATAATGCAGCATTGCTTTCAGATTTAAAAATAGTAGAGCGAAGAAATCACTCATTGCCTTCCTCCTATATTAGCTTAGGAAGAGATGCAACAATATCAGGTGATTATATAGATCTTAAGTTTCAAAACATTACAAAGTACCCTATATACATTTATGGAGAGTTAAAAGGAGGAACTGTTACCTTTAGCATATATGGAAAAAGTGATGGTCCTGTAAAAAATGTAAAGATAGAAACTGAAGTTATAAGTAAAAAACAGCCTGAAATGAAAATAATAGAAGATAATACGCTTATGAAAGGTCTAGAAATAGTAGAGAAAAAGTCTCAGACTGGATACGTGGTAAAAAGCTATAGAGTGGTATACGAGAACGGAAAAGAAATCAAAAGAGAATCACTTTATACCGATACATATAGATCATCAAATGGGGTAAAAAGGGTAGGAACAATGAAACCTATAGAACAAGAACTGCTCCTTGAATATTAAATAAGCATATAATTAATTATTGTGTTGCAATGTATAAGTATAAATAATATTATATTAATATGTACAAATTTTTATGTGAGGATATATAAATGACAGATATGTTTTATACAAAAGAAGTAAAATGTCCAGTTTGCAACAACAAATTTAATGTTACAAAGGTTAAAATTAAGGCATGTATCGCAACAAAAAAAGACGAAGATTTTTGTATTCATTATAAAGATATAAATCCAGCGTTTTATGAAATTTTTGTTTGTCCAACATGTGCTTATGCTGCATCGGAGAATTCCTTTGACGAATTAAATAAAGATGAAATATTAAAACTAAAGGATGCTTTTTCAGGAAAGATGATTCAGAGAGATTTTTGTAAAGAAAGAAACTTAAAGGATGCACTAGACAGCTACAAGCTTGCACTTTATACGGCCAATATTAAAAATGCAAAAAAAAGTACAATAGCGGGGATTTGTCTAAAAATTGCTTGGATGTATAGATACATGAATGATAAAACGGAAGTCCAGTTTATACATCATGCATTAGATAACTATTTAATTGCTTATGAAAATGAACAGTTTCCAATTGGTATGCTAACAGAAATTAAACTTATGTATCTTATTGGTGAACTATATAGACAAGTGGGTAGTTATAAGGAAGCAATAGTATGGCTTAATAGAGTTGTTTCAAGTCCACAAAGACATATGAGTCCAATAATTGAAAAATTAGCAAGGACCCAATGGATGACTTTAAGGCAAGATGCAAGAGCAAATGCCGCTCCACAGTGAGCGGCATTTTTACGCCCATAATTGTGAACAAAGCATAACAATAATTTCAAAGAATAACCATTCTTTTATGATAATATAGGGTTAAAGTAAAATTGTCTAAATCTTCGTATAATTACAAGGAGTGAGAGATATGGATTATAATAAAGCGATAGATGAAGTTGTTGAAAGTGTTTGCAAAGTTATCGTGGGGAAGAAAGATGTGGTAGAACAGGTTGTAATTGCACTTCTTACTGGTGGACATATCCTGATAGAGGATGTTCCTGGAGTTGGAAAGACTACTTTGGTAAATGCACTAGCAAGAACATTAGGTTGCAGTTTTAGCAGAATTCAGTTTACACCAGATTTATTACCATCTGATATTACAGGGATAACTATATATAACATGAAAGAAAACAGATTTGAGTTTAACCAAGGACCAATCATGGCAAACATAGTATTGGCTGATGAAATAAATAGAAGCTCTCCTAAAACCCAATCCAGTCTATTGGAGGCAATGCAGGAGGGGCATTTGACGGTAGATGGGAAAACATATTATTTACCAAAACCATTTACTGTTTTAGCAACACAAAATCCTATCGAATATGAAGGAACTTTTCCGTTGCCAGAAGCCCAACTTGATAGATTTTGCATGAAGATAGCTATTGGTTATCCTGATTTTAACGAGGAAAAAGAGATAATTAACAGGTTTGGGAAACTAAATAAAAGTTTTGAAACAGAAAAAATTCTTACAGATGAGGATATAGTTTGTATTCAGAATAACTTTATTGATAAAGTATATGTTGATGAAAGTATTGTTAATTATATAATACAAATTGTGCAAGCTACTAGGTCACATGCTGATATATATTTAGGGGCTAGTCCAAGAGGTTCACTTTTTATTTATGGACTTATTAAAGCATTAGCTTTTATAAAGGGAAGGGATTATGTAATCCCAGATGATGTAAAAAAACTGATTATACCTACACTTTCACATAGAATATTACTTAAACCTGAATCAAGAATTAAAGGAAAGACTGCAGAGATTATCTTAAAGGAGATTAGTGAAAACATTAGAGTACCTTTGGTAAAGAAAAATGGATAAGGTAAACTATAGATTTTTAATAATAGTTATATTTTTGCTATTTACATCTTTATTAATAGGAGGAATATTTTTTTATTCACTATTTATAGTTTTTGCCCTTATAGTTCTGCTTTCTTTTTATATGGGAAAGAGAGCAAAAGAAAACCTGGTTTGTATAGTTTGGAAGCATCATCAAGAAGCCCAAGTAGGAGATACTATTGATCTAGAGCTTCAACTATATAATTCTGGAATGATTCCATTTTCGCATTTAATAATAAATACTAATTTATCCAAGAAGTTAACAGGTGAAAATGAAGAGCCAACAATAGCTTCTATACTGTCAGATAGAAAGCTTACAATAGTCAAACAAATAAAATGTAAGCATAAAGGTGTATATGATGTTGGAAATATTGAGGTTCAGTTTAGTGATGTGTTTGGAATATTTTCGTGGAAAAAATATTTTAATGAAGATATTACGCTATTAGTCTATCCAAAGGTTCCATTGCTTCAATATTTTGATATACCTGTTAGGCAACACTTTGGGACAATAACCGCAAAAAATAAAGCATATGAGGATTTTTCCAGCACAAAGGATTTGCGAAAATACATAGCCGGTGATAGCTTAAAAAGAGTCAATTGGAAAGTTTCTGCACATAGAAATGAGCTTTATGTTAAGAATCTAGAGGTGAATGCTTCTGCAAATGTACATGTATTCTTGGACTCCTATTTTATGAATTATGTCAATCATGCTGAACAATTTGAAGAAAAAGTCGCTGAGTGTAGTTTAGCAATATTGAAATATTCATTGTCTAAAGGTATGGCAGTCAGCCTATATACTTTCACAGAAGAATCCATAAGTATAGCAGCAAAAGGTATGAATCAATTTAATAAGTTCTTAGAAATAATAACTAGGCTATCAGGAACTGGTAGCCTTCCCATAAACGAATTAGTAAGGCGAGAAGCACAAAAAATGAATTATGATGCAACCATAGTAGTCATCACTTTGAAAGTTGATGAACTATTTGTTGCCCAGATGAATTCCCTCAAGATGGCAGGTATATATTTATCTATAATTTATATATGCATAGATGCAAAAGAAAAAAACACAGAGTTTGATAATATTAGAGCTCTTGGGATAAAGGCATTCAGAGTTGGAGTAAATGATGATGTGTGCTTAAGACTGGGGGTAGGCTATGAAAATTAAAAATAATATATTTGAAATATCATTTTTTTCCATACTAATTACCATAATGATTCTTAGTTTTACCCTAGCAGTAAGAGATGCAATGGGAATTAGTATAGGAATGAATTTGATACTGAGCTATATAACACTTATTGTTGTGCCAATAGCTGTAATGCAAATTCTTCCTAAGAAAGCCTGGATCGTTGTGCTGATTGCTGTAGCTGGTATTGGAGTATATCTCTATCAAAGTGGAATTGCATTTGGTTTGATAAGTTATTTCTTAAATTTTGCAGACAGTATTTGGAAATATTTATCTTGTCAAAGCTACTTCAATATAAAGTATACAAATATTTTCATATTTACGTTTATTTTAATTTCGGTAATTATTTCTTCCTTTCTTATTTTTTCATGTGGAAGAAAAGCAAAAGTATTTTTGATTTTTACTGGCATTGTTTCAATGACATACTTTTGGTTTATTTATGTAGAAAAAGCAAAATTATATCTAATGTATTTCCTTTTTGGAGCGCTTTTATGTTATTCTTATGAAATCTTTAAAGAGAAAGAAAATCATTGGAAATCCATGAATAATTTGAAAGATTCTAAAATGGGGTTATACTGGACGGTCAACTCAGGGGCAATAATTTTGGTTGCGCTAACAATCTCTTTAGCTTTTCCAATGAACATTAAACCAATTAGATGGAATTGGCTTGATAGTACTTTGATGGACGTATTTCCTTTTATAGTAGAATGGCGCAATGATACCCTTGATTCATATTCATATGGTTATTCCTCAAGATATAATCCAAAGTCATTAGGCTATAATGATAGAGTCCTAGGTGGGCCTGTAAATTTAAACGAAAATGTAATGTTTGAATTAAAAACAAATAAGGTTGAAAAACCTTTATATTTAAAAGGTATAGTAAAAGACATTTATTCAGGAAAGAGTTGGAGTAAATCAGAAAGTCAAGTTAAGACATATTTGGCTACTGGAACAACCCCTAATTTGTACTCTTCGGATGTAAAAACTCAAAAAATACAAATTAGTATAACACCAAGAAATATTATGACATCCACGATTTTTTATCCATATAACCTAGATCATGCAAACTATAAAGGAAATAAGTATTTTATTGATGATGATGGCGAGGCTTATTTCTCAAAATTAACAAAACGAGGAGAAGCATATACAATAACTGCCCTTCAGCCCTTCGTTAATGTTCAGAAGCTTAAAATAGATACAAGTCCAATAAGTAATAAATATATAGAGTTGCCAGAAGGAATTTCTCAAAGAGTAAAAAGCTTATCAAAGCAATTGACAGCAAATAAGAATAGTGATTTCGAAAAGATAAAAGCCATAGAAACATATCTGAGAAACAACTACAAATATTCGCTAACTCCTTCAAAAGTTTCTTCAGGCAGAGAATTTGTGGACTACTTTTTGTTTGAAACTAAGGAAGGCTATTGCACTTATTTTGCCACATCTATGGCAGTATTGCTAAGAGCTTCAGGAATACCTAGTAGATATGTGGAAGGTTTCATAGTAAAGGAAGATAGCTGGAGCGGCAGAGAATATTTAATAAAAGGAACAAGCGCCCATGCGTGGGTAGAAGTCAAATTCGAAAACTTAGGGTGGATGACCTTTGAAGCCACTCCGGCATATGAAGTATTTGAATATGAAATTGCTAAGGAAGCATCTGGAGAAACACAAAAAGTTCAAGATGAAAAGTCCACGGAAGATAGCGGAAACAGAATAATGCCAACAACCAGGGACAAAGAGATTTTGAGAGATTTTGATGAAGAAGCCTTAGGAGAAAATCAGCCTTTGAAACAAGAAAACTATAAATTGTATTTTGCAATCTTGCTCATAATCATTTTATTAGGTTGGCTTGGCGCGCTTATTTATCGATATTTAAAGTTTGTCAGATTGGATGCAACAGCTAAACAATTAGCTATAATATTGGCTTTCTATAGCCTAATAGGTGTACACATAAAGGCAAATGAAACAATAAGACAGTTTTTCCACAGAGCAACAGTATATGATGGAGATTTAATGATTTCTAACAAAAATATTAGCTTGCTAGAAAAAAGCGTTTATAGTGCTTCAGCCTTAGATGAAAGAGAAACAGAAGAATTAGTGAGATACATGAAATATTTAAAGATATTAACAATAAAAAAGATAGGGTGGATAAAATATACTATAAGTTGGTTATTTAATATAAATCAATATTGTAAGAATATTTTCTAGGTGCTATAATTAAATAGATGCGCGAGTGACGGAATTGGCATACGTATACGATTCAGGTTCGTAGTTTTGTGGGTTCGACTCCCATCCCGCGCACCAACTATTGAAAAAAATGTGAGCAACAAATAAGGTTCCCGAACAATGAAGTTTTGGAACCTTGTTTTACATTTAATCTATAATAAGTTTATAATAGATATATAAGATAATGTTAAAGGAGAGATCAGCGTGGACTTGAAATACAAGATGGTGGTTATGGATATGGATTATACTTTGCTTCCAAGAAGCAAGGAAGTCACAAAAAGGAGTAAAGAGGCATTACAGAAGGCAATGGAGTTAGGCGTAAAGGTAGTTCTTGCTACAGGCAGGATATATACTTCGGCAAGGGTATATGCGAAGCTTATTGGTATTAATACGCCAATTATTGCAAGCAATGGAGCCATAATTAGAGAAGAGATTTCGAATAACACCATATATAAAAGCACATTACCTGATGATATGATAAAAGAAATGGTAAGACTATGCAGAGAGGAAAACCTATACTGTCATTTGTATACCATGAAAACGGTATACACTGAAAAGATTACCAACATATCCAATAGCTATGCAAAATGGAATGTTCAATTAGAAGAGGAAGATAAAATTGATATACAAGTCTTATCAGATGTGGAAGAAGCTATAGAATTTGAAAAAGGCAATATACTAAAGGCTGTAGTCGTTGATGAAGATAACGAGAAAATAATGAGAATTAGAAATGAAATACTAGGTATGGGAAAAGTATCAGCTAGTCAATCGTTAAAAGACAATCTGGAAGTGATGAATTATGGTGTTTCAAAAGGAAACTCAGTAAAAATACTTTCCGAGATCTATGGTATAAGTAGAGAAGAAATAATCGCTATTGGCGACAATGAAAATGATATAAGTATGATTGATTATGCAGGGCTAGGTGTTGCGATGGCAAATGCAGAGGAATGTTTAATTCAAAGGGCAAATTACATAACTGATAGTTGCGAAGAGGATGGAGTAGCAAAAGTAATAGAAAAGTTTATATTAGAATCTTTCAATTAGGGTCATAATATATTCAGCTAATAAAAGGAGTTGAATATACTATGGCCTTTGAACCCAAACGAGTATTTTTTGAAAAAGATGCACTGGAATATGAAATAGGCAAAAAGCTTTATAAGCTTTTTAGAGATAAAGAAGTAGAAGTAAGCCAGTTAAAGTCCCATAACAGAGTAACAGAAATACCGGGCAATACCCCTCAACAAGCATATATGGAAGGTAAAAATACTCTGGTGGTAGGAGTCAGACGTACACTAAAGTTTGAAACCTGCAAACCCTCAGCACATTATCAGCTTCCACTTGTGACAAGCTGTATGGGAATGTGTACCTACTGCTACCTAAACACTCAACTTGGTAAGAAACCATATATACGAGTATATGTTAATATTGACGAAATACTAAAGCAAGCACAGGATAGAATAAATGAAAGAAAATTTGAAATAACAGTGTTTGAAGGGGCAGCAACATCAGATCCTATACCCACAGAACCCTATACAGGAGCATTAAAGAAGACCATAGAATTTTTCGGAAAGCAAGAACACGGACGATTTAGGTTCGTGACAAAGTTTACAGACGTAGATAGCCTACTAGATGCAAATCATAATGGTCATACAACCATAAGATTTAGCATAAATGCTGCTCCAGTAATCCAAAAATACGAACATAGAACCCCTGGAATGCTAGAGAGAATTGAAGCCTCTCATAAAATCATAAAAAGCGGGTATCAAATAGGTTTCATAATAGCTCCAGTGATGCTGTATGATGGTTGGGAAAAGGATTATGAAACAATGATATCCGAGCTTGCTAAGCAGCTGGGTGACTTCAAACATCATAAAATACACTTTGAAATAATATCCCATAGGTTCACAGCAAAAGCTAAGAAAAACATAAATGAGATATTTCCAAACAATGATCTGCCCATGAATGAGGAAGAAAGAAAGTTTAAATATGGACAATTTGGCTACGGTAAATATGTATACAATAAAGAGCAGCTAGATAATATGAAGAAATTTTTTATAGAGAAATTAAAAAATGTTTTTCCAAACTGTGAAATTGATTATATAATATAGGTAGTATATAAGGGTGTGAAGATACACCCTTAATTTTATGATTGAGGTGTATATATGGAATTAGTAAGCATTGAAAGATGTGAATCCTATAATGAAAAAGAAGTTGAATTGAACTTAACAAAATGTATAGATCAAGTTGAAGGAATTAAAGATAAGCTTCGTAACAAAAAAATATTGCTTAAAGTAAATCTTCTGATGAAGAAAAGTCCAGAAGAAGCAGTCACAACTCACCCTGCAGTAGTAGAAGCATTAGTAAAATATCTCCAAAAAATGAATTGTGAAGTCATTATTGGTGACAGTCCAGGAGGACCTTTTACAGAGCGAATGTTAAAATCAATTTATAAAGCATCGGGAATGGCAGAGGTTGCGAAAAACACCGGTTGTGAGTTGAATTATAATATAGAGTCCGCCCATATTGTAAATGATAAAGCAAAAATGCTTAAAAGTATGGACATTATAGATGTAGTTACAAAGGTTGACTGCGTTATATCCATAGCAAAGCTTAAAACCCACGGGATGATGACCTATACTGGGGCTGTAAAGAATTTATTTGGGGTGATACCAGGACTTGTTAAAGCAGATTATCATTTAAAGATGAATAATACAATTAATTTCGCTGAACACTTAGTTGATATTTGTGAGTATGTATCTCCTGTGCTTTCTATTATTGATGGAATTGAGGGTATGGAGGGAGACGGGCCATCTGCAGGAATAAAAAGACATGTAGGACTTTTGATGGCGTCTGAGAACCCTTATGCCCTAGATACAGTTGCTTCAAATATCATTGGAATCAAAGGAAGTGTTATACCAACCATGATAGTAGCAAAGGAAAGAGGAATATTTAGCGGAAATTTAGATGAAATAAATGTAGTAGGAACAGATATTAAAACCATAAATATAACGCCATTTATCCTTCCAAAATCAATGAATGTGAACTTTGTTGGAGGTATGGTGCCAAAGTTTGTTGAGAACATTTTAATGAACAGTTTTAGACCAAAACCGATATTTGATTATAATATTTGTGTTTCTTGTGGTGACTGTAGTCGGAGCTGTCCTGCTAAAGTAATTGATATGAGTAGTGGCAAGCCTATCGTAAATTTGGATAAATGTATAAGATGTTTTTGCTGTCATGAGCTATGTCCTAAAAAAGCAGTTGATATTAAGCAGCATTGGATATATGAAAAGGTTTTTAAATAACTAAATATAGTCTAAGGAATAATCTAATTAATTCATTAAATTAATTGGATTATTCTTCATTACATGGTAAAATTTAATTGTGGACAAATATAATTAAAGTGGAGGTATGAAAATGAACAGAAGGTACAAATTACTCAGCATTGTGTTAACAATCGCCATGGTACTCTCTCTAGTAATGCCTATAGGGGCTATATGGGCAGATTCCAGTAGCGAGAAAACCATCACAGTCTTAGGAACCTCTGACATGCATGGAAGAATATTTCCATGGGAATATGCAACCGCTTCGGAAAAACCAGAGGCAGGATTTGGTAAAATCCAGACTTTAGTTAAACAAGAAAAGGCTATTAATCCAAATGCAGTTTTAATAGATATTGGTGATACTGTACAGGATAATATGGCAGAGCTTTTCAATAATAAGGATGTACATCCTATGGTTGAAGCAATGAACTATATGGGGTATGATACCTGGACCCTTGGAAACCATGAGTTCAATTTTGGAATGGATTTCTTAAACAAAAATATTGCAGCTTTCAAGGGAAGTGTTATTGCTGCAAATATATATAAAGAAGACGGTACAAGGTTTGCTCAACCATATGCTATTATAGAAAAAGATGGTATTAGAATAGCCGTTGTCGGAATAGTTCCGCCACATATACCAACTTGGGAAGCTAGTACTCCTGAGCATTTCAAGGGATTAAAATTTACAGATCCTGTTGAAGAAGCAAAAAAAGTAGTACAAGAATTAGCTGGTAAATATGATGTCTTAGTAGGGGCATTCCATATGGGCGACACACCAGAATATGGAACTACTGATGGTGCTATCCCTGTAGCAGAAGCTTGTCCAGAATTCGATGTAATTTTTTGTGGGCATAAGCATTCTAAGTTTGATAATATTACTTCAACAAATGGCGTTAAACTTATTGAAACTGGAAGTTATGGTGCAGCATTAGGGAAAGCAGAAATAAAGGTTGAAAAAATTGCAAATGTATGGACAGTAAAAGAAGTAACAACAAAGAATTTAGATACAAAAGAAGTAGCAGTAGATAAAGAATTGTTAGAAAAGTTTGCATATGTTGATGACACTTCCAAGGCAGAGGCAGATAAAGTTGTTGGAGAAGTAACAGAAGATTTTATCGAACATGTAGACTACATAACAGGTGCAGATAAAGTAACTACAATGCCAACATCACAATTGATGGATACGCCAGTAGTTGATTTGATAAATGATGTTCAAACATTTTATGCGGGAGCTGATATTTCATCAGCAGCATTATTCAAAAACGACTCTAACTTAAAAAAAGGTGCATTTCAAAAGAAAAATGTAGCATTTATTTATATGTATGATAATACATTGATGGGTGTTAACATAACTGGCAAGAATCTGAAAGTATATATGGAGTGGTCTGCTTCATATTATAATACTTTCAAGGATGGAGACTTAACAGTTAGTTTCAACCCAAATGTTAGGGGTTACAACTACGATATGTTTTCTGGGGTTACATATAAGGTAGATATATCAAAGAATGCAGGTGGTAGAATAGCTGACTTACTATATAAAGGGCAGCCTATAGAGGATGAAAAGATATATAAATTAGCTGTAAACAATTATAGATTTGGTACATTGCTGAGCAACGGTTGGATCAAAGCTGAAGATAAGTATTTTGATTCATACGCAAAATATCAGGATGCAGGAAGAGTTAGAGATTTAATAGTAAAATATGTACAAGAAAACAAAGGTGGAAAGCTTTCACCATCAGTAGACAATAACTGGTCATTGATAGGAACTAATTTTGACAATACTCAAAGAGATGCAGTGATTGCAAAGCTCAAATCCGGGGAGCTAAAAATTCCAGCATCAGAAGATGGAAGAACCTTAAATGTAAAAGCAGTTAATATTTATGATTTAATTAGTAAAGGCGTATTAAAGGGTGATGTTATAACTATAGTTCATACAAACGATACCCATGGTAGAGTATTTTCAAGTAAAACTGAAATAGGTTTTGGAAAGATAGGTACGAAAGTAAAAGAGATTAGAAATAATTTTAAAAATGTGCTAGTGCTAGATGCAGGGGATACTTTTCATGGACAGACCATAGCTTCTCTAGTTAAAGGGGAAAGCATAGCAAAAGTTATGAATACAATCAGATATGATGCAATGTCTCCTGGAAACCATGATTTTAACTATGGACAAGAGAGACTTCTCGAACTAGACAAAATGACAGATTTTCCAATACTTGCTGCGAACATCACTAATTCAAAGGGAAAAGCAGTATATACCCAATATATTATAAAAGATGTTGGTGGATACAAGGTTGGTATTTTTGGTCTTGCAACACCAGAAACATTATATAAAACAAACCCTAATAATATCAAAGGCTTGAAGTTCAATGATCCTGTTAAGACGGCTGAAAATATGGTAAAAGAATTAAAAGCCAAGAATGTTGATGTTATTATCGCGTTATCACATCTAGGGCTAGATGGATCATCGACTGAAACTAGCAAGCTAGTAGCGGAAAAAGTAAAAGGAATTAATCTGATAGTTGATGGCCATAGTCATACAATTTTATCTAGTGGATTAAAAGTGGGAGACACACTTATTGTTCAGGCAGGTGAATATGATAAGAATTTAGGTATAGCAAATATAGTTATAGATAATGGCAAAATAACTTTGATGGGCGCTTCCCTAATAAATGTAGGTGAAGTAGAAAAACTTGAAGAAGATAAAGATGTATTGGCTGTAGTAGATTCAATTAAAGCAGAGCAAGACAAAATAACAACAGTTGTGGTTGGAAAAGTGGATGTTGTGCTTGAAGGCACAAGAGAAAAAGTAAGAGCAGGGGAAACAAATCTAGGGAACTTGATAACTGATGCAATGATGAAAGTTTCTGGAGCAGATGTTGCTATAACAAATGGTGGCGGAATCAGAGCTTCTATCGATGTGGGAGATATCACAAGAGGCGAAGTTATCACTGTATTACCTTTTGGAAACTACGTTGTAGCAAAAATGGTTAAGGGATCAGATATAGTTGCAGCTCTTGAAAATGGAGTATCAAAATATCCTGATGCTCACGGTGCTTTCCCTCATGTTGGAGGTATAAGATTTAATTTTGATTCTACCAAGGAAGCAGGGCAAAGAGTAGGAAATGTTTGGGTAAATGGACTTCCAATAGACAATAACAAGTTATATAAATTGGCCACGAATGATTTTATGGCTGCTGGTGGAGATTTATATGAATCCTTTAAAGCAGGCAAAGTAATTGGTGAGTATCCAGGCTTAGACGAGATTGTTATTGATTATATTGCAAAGTACGGGACAGCAAATACGAAGGTTGATGGAAGAGTAGGAGCAGATGTAAAACCAACTATTATTGATCAAACTTATGAAGTTAAATCAGGTGATTTCCTTTGGAAAATTGCAAACAAGTTTGGATTAACCATAGAAGCCATATCCGAAGTCAATAGTTTAACAAATATTCATATGATTTTTCCAGGACAGAAATTAATTATTCCAGTGCAATAAAGTCAAATAAGAAGGGGTGACCCTTCTTATTTTTTTACTCCGTTATATTTATCCTTGTATCAGGGATAATAATTATGTATCATATAGACGTATAGAAATTTGCCATATACATTGGTAAGGTGAAGCAAGGAGTTGTAGTCTTTGAGTTTTAATATTGTTTTAGTAGAGCCGGAAATACCTCAGAATACTGGAAATATTGCAAGAACCTGCGCCGCAACCGGATGCAAACTTCATCTAGTGAAGCCTCTTGGCTTTTCAGTGGAAGATAAGTATTTAAAAAGAGCGGGTTTAGACTATTGGAGTTTGGTAGATATAAAGTACTATGATAACTTAGATCATTTCTTTGATGTGAATAAAAACGGGTTATTCTTTTACTCAACTACAAAAGCTAAGAAAAGACATACAGAAGCGAGATTTGAGAAAGATTGTTTTATACTGTTTGGTAAAGAAACCGCAGGGCTTCCAAAAGAATTAATAGAAAAGAATATGGAATATTGTATTAGAGTACCAATGATAAATGAAGCTAGATCATTGAATCTCGCTAACTCAGCTGCTATCGTTGTGTATGAAGCCTTGAGACAAAATGGTTTCCCTGATATGTATTAGGCCATCTGAAAGAAAATAATAAATTAAAGAGGAGATGATATGATGGGTTCTAAAGTTTATTTTGCAGATGTTCATGCTCATTCAAACTCAACAGGTTTATTACCAAAGGTAAAAAAGCTTTATGATGCTACTGGATATGGAAAAACCATAGAAGAAAAGGATATCGTAGCAGTTAAGTTACATTTCGGAGAAAAGGGAAATACATCTTTTGTTCACCCTGTTTTTGTAAGGCAAGTAGTAGATAAGATCAGAGAAAAAGGAGGAAAACCTTTTTTAACAGATACGAATACCTTGTATAATGGGGCGAGAGCAAATGCTGTAGATCATATTGAAACGGCTATACAGAACGGTTTTGCATATGCTGTAGTAAATGCCCCTATCATCATTGCAGATGGTATTTATAGTAAGAATTCAGTAGAGGTTGAGATAAATAAAAAGCATTTTGAGAAGGTTAAGATTGCAAAGGAAATAGAGACATCAAAGAAAATGGTAGTTATTTCCCACTTTAAAGGTCATGAAAGTGCAGGATTTGGAGGTGCCATAAAAAACCTTGCCATGGGATGTGCACCAGCAGCAGGAAAGCAGCAACAACATTCAGTTTTAAATCCGGAAGTTGGAGATGCCTGCGTTGGATGTGAAACTTGCTTGGAATGGTGTCCAACTGGGGCTATAAATATGGAAAATGGGAAAGCATCCATAGATGATAAATGCTTTGGTTGTGGAGAATGTATATCCATGTGCCCAATCCATGCTATTTCACCTCAGTGGGAAACGGAATCAATAGAATTTCTTGAAAGATTGACTGAATATGCTTATGGTGCAGTGAAAAACAAGCAAGATAAAGTTTTATATATTAACTTTCTGATGAATATTACCCCTTTGTGTGATTGTGTAGGATTTAGCGGTTCTTACATAGTGCCTGATATTGGTATACTTGCATCTACTGATCCAGTTGCCATAGATGCTGCATCATTTGATTTAGTTAATGCGCAATTGGGAAATATAAATAGTGATCTAAAATGCAATCATGAAAAGGGCGCAGATAAATTTTTTGGATTACATAAACATGTTGATGGGAGACTACAACTTACCTATGGGGAAGAAATAGGATTAGGTAGTAAAAGCTACGAATTAGTTAAAATATAAATTTACTTAATAAAAAATTAGCGAAATTTTCAATTTGCCAAAATAACGCTTGAATAGATTTTATAAATAGTATATATTTAATATATAGAAAATTGAAGATTGTGGATGAAAGTTAACGGGAGAGATTCTTTTTAATTTAAAAAATTAAAAGAACGCCGAAGGAGTAAGGAATATACCTATACAACGAAACTCTCAGGCAAAGGGGACCGTATACTGGACAAACCTCTGGAGAGCTTTTTTAAGCACCGATGGATCAATCCTTAGCATATTTTTGCTTTGGAGAATATCTCAGGTTAAATACAGGGGCAAGGGCTTATAGTCCTTGCCCTTTTTTACTATGTATTAGAACAACTTTACAAATAAAGTGGTACAGTTTTTCAAAAACCGTGACTTATTAAGTATTTGAGGTGATATTACTGAGAAAGAATGTGAAAATAATTACAAACAATCCTGATATTTACGACGAGCTCTCCGAAAAAATGGATATTTTGTTTGTGGATGGACAATATATTGATGTTCTTATAACTGTGAGAGACATGGTTCACTGTGGTTATAAAGTGTTGACACATCCACTCATGGGGAGCATAAAGCCGAATCAAACACCCTATAGAAGCTTAATTATAGAACATTCTACCTCGTTGGACTTTCAATCCTTGGATATAATTGAAAACAGTATTGAGACATGCAAAAAGTTCTTGAAGGATAAGCCTTCTCCAGTATGGAATGAAAAAATTCTTGAAGACTTTAGGTTTGTGGATAAAAGACTTTTTCAAAGTGCTCTTGAAAGCTTATAATACTTGTAATTAAAGAAGGGGGATAAGTATGGATAAAATATATGACGTTGCCATAATAGGTGGAGGGCCAGCAGGGCTAGCTGCAGGACTTTATGCATCAAGATCTAAATTAAATTCAATAATTATTGAAAAAGGAAAATGGGGAGGCCAAGCCTCCACTACAGAAGAGCTAGAGAATTATCCGGGCTCAATAGAACATCCAACAGGGCCAAAGCTAATGGAAAGAATGAAAGCTCAAGCTGAAGCATTTGGCACTGAGTGTGTAAAGGATGAAGTTGTTGGGTTTGATCTCTCAGATAAGGTTAAAGTAATTAAATTGACAAAATCTGAAATTAAGGCCAAAACAATTATCATTGCTACAGGAGCACAACCAATGCTTCTTGGTGCACCAGGAGAAGATGAATTTAGAGGCAAAGGCGTTTCATACTGTGCTACATGCGATGCTGATTTCTTCACAGAGCTTGAAGTTGTTGCAGTAGGTGGTGGAGATGCGGCAGTAGAAGAAGCGATTTATCTTACTAGATTTGCAGACAAAGTAACAATAGTACACAGAAGAAATGAATTCAGAGCCGCAAAGTCAATAGTTGACAAGGCTATTGCAAATGAGAAGATTGATATCGTTTGGGATAGTGTTGTTGAAGAGGTCTATGGAGATGGAATCGTTGAAGGTGTGAAACTAAAAAATGTAAAAACAGGTGAAATAACAGACTTCAGAACTGATGGAGTATTCGTATTTGTAGGAACGAGGCCAATATCAGATGTATTTAAAGGCATTGTTCAGATGAATGATAAAGGTTATATAATTACTGATGATGAAATGAAAACATCGGTTGAAGGTATTTTTGCAGCAGGCGATGTGCGAGTTAAGATGCTCAGACAAGTAATAACTGCCGCCGCTGATGGTTCAATTGCAGCTATTGCTGCTGAAAAATATATTGAAAACAATTTTGAACATTAAAAGGAGGTGAAACAATGTTAGAGTTAAACAAAGATAATTTTGATGCTGAGGTGATTCAAGCAGAAGGTGCGATATTAGTAGACTTCTGGGGCACAAAATGCGAGCCATGCAAAGCTTTGATTCCTGATGTGGAAAGATTGGCTGAACAATATGATGGAAAAATTAAAATTGCTAAGCTAAATACTACAGAGAACAGAAGGCTTGCTATGGCACAGAAAGTAATGGGCTTACCAACATTTGTAGTTTATAAAAATGGCGAAAAGCTTAAAGAAATCAGTGGAGCAGAAAATTGTACTCCAGAATCTATCGAAAATCTTATAAAAGAATTTGTGTAAAGTAATTGGGGGAATCAATTCCCCCTGCTTAAATAATAAGGGAGGTGAATCTTTTGCGTCTAGAGTTAGGTAATATATTTATTAAAGACGTGCAATTTGGTGATACAACAAAGGTTTCAAATGGTGTGCTTTATGTTAATAAGCAAGAGCTTCTTGATGCAGTATCAGGTGATACAAGACTTACAGGTATTGAGATTGACTTAGCAAAGCCAGGTGAATCAACAAGAATTATGCCAGTTAAAGACGTAATAGAGCCAAGAGTTAAGGTTGAAGGATCAGGCGGAATATTCCCAGGATTCATAAGCAAAGTTGACGTTGTTGGTTCAGGAAAGACAAATGTACTAAAGGGTGCTGCGGTAGTGACTGCAGGCAAAATAGTTGGTTTCCAAGAAGGTATAATCGATATGAGTGGAACAGGTGCTGATTATACGCCTTTTTCAAAAACAAACAATATCGTATTAGTGTGCACACCAAAAGATCATCTTCAACAACATGAACATGAAGAAGCAGTTAGAATGGTTGGACTAAAAGCAGCGACATTTATAGCAGAAGCTGGAAGAAATATTACTCCTGATGAAGTAAAGGTTTACGAGACATTACCACTTCTTGATGGTATAAAAAAGTATCCTGGTCTTCCAAAGGTAGCTTATGTGTATATGCTTCAAACTCAAGGATTGCTCCACGATACATATGTATATGGTGTTGATGCTAAGAAAATTGTGCCAACATTGATATATCCTACAGAAGTTATGGATGGAGCTATTCTAAGCGGTAACTGCGTATCAGCATGCGATAAAAATCCAACTTACAACCATCTAAACAATCCAATCATTGAAGATTTGTATGAAAGACATGGAATTGATTACAATTTCGTTGGTGTAATAATCACAAATGAAAATGTTTATCTTGCAGACAAAGAAAGATCTTCAAATTGGACAGCTAAACTTGCAGAATTCTTAGGGCTTGATGCTGTTATTATTTCTGAAGAAGGCTTCGGAAATCCAGATACAGACCTTATGATGAACTGTAAGAAAATAACTGCAAAAGGTATTAAAACAGTACTTGTAACTGATGAATATGCTGGTAGAGATGGCGCTTCACAATCACTTGCTGATGCTGATAAATCAGCAGATGCAGTAGTTACTGGGGGTAATGCCAATGAAGTTATTCAGCTTCCAGCTATGGAAAAGGTCATAGGTTATCTTACACCAGCTGATACAATCGCAGGTGGATTTGATGGTAGTTTAAGACCTGACGGTAGTATAATGGCAGAGCTTCAAGTTGTTACAGGAGCTACGAGTGAAATAGGATTTAACAAATTATCCGCTACTCAATACTAATATTATATAGTATTTAATCAAAAAAATAATATATGCAATAAATCAATAGACATATAAGGAGGAATAGAATGTTACAGGATAAAAAAGTAATTATCATTGGCGACAGAGATGGTATTCCTGCTCCTGCAATTGAAGAGTGCATTAAAGGCACCGGCGCTGAAGTTGTATTTGCTTCTACAGAGTGTTTTGTCTGAACGGCTGCAGGTGCAATGGACCTAGAAAATCAAAAGAGGATATTAGATTTATCTGAGAAGTTCGGTAAAGAAAACGTAGTAGTTATTATCGGAACTTCAGAGGCTGAATCTGCAGGTCTTACTGCTGAAACAGTAACAGCAGGTGACCCAACTTTTGCAGGTCCTTTAGCAGGAGTCTCGTTGGGACTCAGAGTTTACCATGTATTTGAATTAAAAGATCAATTTAATGCAGATGTATATGAAGAGCAGTGTGGCATGATGGAAATGGTTCTTGATGTTGATGCTATAAATGCTGAAGTAAGATCAATAAGAGATCAATTTTGTCAGTTTAATGGCTAAATAAATATCCTCATGTTCGCAAGAACAAATTTGAGAGAGGAGGGGAAGTTACCAGTATGATTAAAGTTGTACATTATATAAATCAATTCTACGGCGGTATAGGCGGAGAAGAAAAAGCTGATGTTAAACCGGAGGTAAGAGAAGGTATTGTAGGCCCAGGTATGGCATTGAAAGCAGCATTAGCTGACAAAGCAGAGATTGTAGCAACAATTATCTGCGGAGACTCATATTTCAATGAAAATATTGAAGAAGCTACAGCTACAGTTATTGAAATGGTAAAGAAATATAGCCCTGATTTATTCATAGCTGGACCAGCATTCAATGCGGGGAGATATGGCGTTGCATGTGGTTCAATATGTAAAGCTGTTAAGGAAGAATTGAATATACCAGTAATATCTGGAATGTATGGTGAGAACCCAGGTGCTGATATGTTTAAAAAGGACTTGTACATTATTGAGACAGCAAATGCTGCTACAGGAATGAGAACTGCAGTACCTGCAATGGCAAAGCTTGCTCTAAAGCTTGCAAATAATGAAGAAATTGGTTCGCCATCAGAAGAGGGTTATATTACTAGAGGTATAAGAAAGAATGTTTTTAAAAGTGAAAGAGGTTCTAAAAGAGCTGTTAATATGCTTGTTGCAAAGCTAAAAGGTGAGGCGTTTGAGACTGAGTATCCTATGCCTGTTTTTGATAGAGTAGCACCGAATCCACCTGTTCTGGACCTTACAAAAGCAAGGATTGCTCTTGTAACTTCAGGAGGTATCGTACCAAAGCATAATCCAGACAGAATTGAATCATCAAGTGCTTCAAAATACGGAAAGTATGATATTGAAGGCGTTTACGATTTAACAGAAGAAACTTATGAAACAGCTCACGGTGGATATGATCCAACATATGCTAATACTGATGCTGACAGAGTATTGCCTGTTGATGTATTAAGAGACCTAGAGAAAGAAGGAGTTATCGGTAAATTACATAGATACTTCTATACAACTGTTGGAAACGGTACATCAGTTGCTAGCTCAAAGGCTTTTGCGCATAAGTTCAGCCAAGAGCTTTTGGCTGATGGTGTTGATGCAGTTATACTGACTTCAACCTGAGGAACCTGTACTCGTTGCGGTGCAACGATGGTAAAAGAGATTGAAAGAGTAGGACTTCCTGTTGTTCATATTTGTACAGTTGTTCCAATATCCCTGACTGTTGGTGCTAACAGAATAGTTCCAGCTATTGCAATTCCTCATCCATTGGGGAATCCTGCATTAAGTCATGAAGATGAGAAATTGGTAAGAAGGAACATAGTACTGAAATCTCTTAAAGCTCTTCAAACTGAGGTTCACGAACAAACAGTATTTGAGAAGTAGAAGTTTATTAAGTATAGGGCAGCTTTTAGTTGCCCTATACTTTTAACTAATACTTTTAATAAATAGATATTTAATATGGAGGTGTACTTTATGGCAATGCCAGTAGTAAAAGCAGCATCATATCTCTTGGTTCATACGCCTGATATGATCATGCACTATGGAACAACCTGTTCATCAGAACATGAAGCGAATCCAAGTTCAGAGTTTTTAAAGAAAGTACCAGCTCATATAAGAAGCTATGAAGATGTAGTAAAATATGCGCCTAACCAAGTATATATTGGGAATGTGTTACCTGATGAGCTTAACAATTTAGCAAGACCTTGGTACAAAAATTTGATAGAAGATGCAAAATCAGATGGGCATATGGGTGAAATATCATCACAAGATGAGCTTTATTTAGTTATAAAGTTTAGTGATGCTTTTGATCTTGTAATGATTGAAAAGAATTATTTAGAAGCTTTAAAAGAGAAGTATAAATCAAAACCTATTTATACAGAAGCAGAGTTTGCAAGAGTAAAAGAAGGTTTTGACTTAGAAATGATTGAAAAAAGAGTAGCAGAAGGTGCAGAACCACTATTTGAAGGCAATAAGTTGATTGGTTGTGTAAAGGCTGCTCATGATACGGATAAGAACCTTACTTCTCACATTATTTTAGAAAATTTAGTAGTGAAGGCTTCAGGTGTAATAGCTATGAAGAATCTGCTTCATAAAAATAATATTCCTGGTAGCTCAGTGGAATATGTAATAGAATGCTCAGAGGAAGCTTGTGGAGATATGAATCAAAGAGGCGGAGGAAACTTTGCAAAGGCTATAGCTGAGTGTGCTGGAGTAACAGGAGCTACAGGTTCTGATTTAAGAGGCTTTTGTGCAGCACCTACTCATGCACTTATAAATGCAGCAGCACTTGTAAAATCAGGTGTTTACAAAACTGTTGCTATCGTAGCTGGTGGCGCAACAGCAAAGTTAGGAATGAACAGCAGAGACCATGTTAACAAAGACTTGCCAATATTAGAAGACTGCCTTGGAGGATTTGCTATATTGGTGACAGAAAATGATGGCGTTAGTCCAATACTTAGAACTGATATGGTTGGAAGACATACAGTAGGAACTGGATCAGCACCTCAAGCCGTAATGGAAGCTTTAATAACAAAACCTCTTGAGAAACATGGAATGAAAATTACTGATATTGATAAATACTCAGTGGAAATGCAAAATCCAGAAATCACAGAACCAGCAGGAGCTGGGGATGTACCTACAGCAAACTTTAAAATGATAGCAGCACTTGGTGTAAAAAGAGGCGAAATAGAAAAAACAGCAATGGCTTCATTTATAAAAGAGCACGGTATGCCTGGTTTCGCTCCTACACAAGGACATATACCTTCAGGAGTTCCTTTTGTTGGTGCTGGTAGAGAAATGATCATGGCAGGACAAATTGAGAGAGCAATGATAGTAGGAAAAGGAAGCTTGTTCCTAGGAAGAATGACGAATCAATTTGATGGCGTTTCTATTGTTATGGAGAAGAATACTGGCAGAGAAGAAGCTGGAGCAATATCTAAAGAAGAAGTAAAAATCATGGTAGCAGAAGCTATGAAAGACTTTGCATCCTTCTTACTCAGTGCGAAGTAGGGGGTAGAAAAAAATGGCTAAAGATCAAATTAAAGAAATGATTGGCGAAGTTTTTAATGACTTAGCTGATGCAATGACCACTGGAGCATTTGGAAAAAGAGTTAAAGTCGGATTAACAACATTAGGTAGCGAGCATGGCATAGCAGAGCTAATAAAAGGCGCTGAGATTGCAGCTAAAAAGTATAATGATTTTGAAATCGTATTGATTGGTCCAAAAGTTGAAACTTCACTGCGAATTGTTGAGATTCAAGATGAAGCTGATATGCATAAAACAATGGATATGTTATTAGAAAGCGGAGAATTGGATGCTGCAGTTACAATGCATTATAACTTCCCAATTGGTGTATCTACAGTAGGAAAGGTTATAACACCAGGACTCGGTAAAGAGCTGCTGTTAGCTACAACTACAGGCACATCCTCTACCCATAGAGTTGAGGCCATGGTTAAAAATGCACTTTATGGAGTAATAACTGCTAAAACCCTTGGCGTGAAAAACCCTACAGTTGGAATACTAAACCTTGATGGAGCAAGACAAGTTGAGAGGGCTCTAAAGGCACTTAATGAAAATGGCTATGAAATTAAGTTCTCTGACTCAGTAAGGGCAGATGGCGGCTGTATAATGAGGGGTAATGACTTGTTGGCGGCGGCTTCGGATGTAATGGTAATGGATACACTCACGGGCAATATTATGATGAAGGTATTTTCTTCTTATACGACTGGAGGTAGTTATGAGTCACTTGGAAATGGATATGGACCTGGTGTAGGAGACAACTATGATAAAATTATTTGCATATTGTCAAGAGCATCTGGTGCGCCTGTTGTTAGTGAGGCGCTAAGATATGCAGCTAGCTGTGCGAAAGGAAAACTTCAACAGATTGCAAAAGAAGAATTCGCAAAAGCAAGAAAAGCTGGATTAGACGAAATTTTAAAATCTTTGACAGCGGATGTAAAAAAATCAAGCCCTTCGGAAAATTATAAGATGCCAGATAAAAAACCTGTAACAAAATCGATTGTTGGAATAGATATACTAGAACTTGATAACGCAGTAACAGAGCTAGGAAAATCAGGAGTATACTCAGAAAGTGGTATGGGCTGTACAGGTCCGATAATACTTATAGCTGACGAAGACTATGTTAAGGCCGTAGATGTATTATTTCAAAGTAAATTTATTTCTCAAAGGCCATTGGACTGTAATTGTTAATTTTCTTGAAGATACCTCAAGCCATATCGCTAAAAAGAAGTAGCGATATGGCTTTAAAAAATAATTGGTAAGATTATATCTATTAAACCAATATTTGCAGGATTTTTCAAATGGGTGTAGAATAAAGTTGAGTGTGTAAACTTTTCATTGGAATGCACTTTAAATAGGGAATATCCTTGAAAGTTAAAACACTTTAATATTTTTAAGGGGGAACAATAATGTTAAAAAGAGTACTAGTACTATTGTTGGTTCTTACATTGGTATTTGCAGTTTTCACAGGCTGCGCAAAACCAGCAGAACCAGCAGCACCAGCACCAACACCAGCTCCAGCAGAGCCAGCTAAACCAGTATTATCCTTTGGTATGGTAACTGACGTAGGTGGACTTGGAGATCAATCATTCAACGATTCAGCGTGGACTGGATTACAAAAAGCTGGAAAAGAATTAGGCGTTGAACCTAAGGTTCTTCAATCAACAAAGCAAGATGAGTATGTTCCAAACCTTGGAAGCATAGCTCAAACTGTTGATTTATCAGTTGCAGTTGGATTCTTATTTGAAGATGCAATGAAAACAGCAGCAGATCAATATGCTGATAAAAAGTTCGGTGCTATTGATATTGCTACTGATTTAGCAAAAGCAAATGTAATGCAAGTAAACTTCAAAGAACATGAAGGCTCATTCCTAGTAGGAGTTATCGCTGGAATGACTACTAAATCAAATGTAGTTGGATTTGTAGGCGGAATGGAATTCCCACTAATCCAAAGATTCCAAGTAGGATTTGAAGCAGGTGTTGCATCTGTTAATCCAAAAGCTAAAGTATTAATTAACTATACAGGTGCTTTTGACAACCCTGATAAAGGTAAAGAAGTAGCATTAACTCAATTCCAACAAAAAGCGGATGTTATATTCCATGCATCAGGCGCATGTGGAATTGGTGTTATTCAAGCAGCTGACGAAAAAGGTTTCTGGGCAATAGGCGTTGATCAAGACCAATCAGCAGTATCAAAAAATAACAAAGTTTTATGCAGCATGATCAAAAGAGTAGACGTAGGTACATATACAATAGCTAAAGCTTATGCTGACAACACATTCAAAGGTGGAGTTACTGAGCTAGGACTTAAAGAAGAAGGCGTTGGATATAGTGATGGTGGTAACAATTTAACTCCTGAATTAAAAGAAGCGGCAGAAAAGTATAAAGCTGCAATAATTGAAGGTAAAGTTGTTGTACCAGTTACAATAGATGACATGAAAGCATTTAAACCAGTTGAAGTAAAATAATTATTGTTAAATTGGCTGAAAGCGAAAGCTTTCGGCCTTTTAATTATGTACAAGCTTGACTTTTGTATTTGATTTATTTTAAAATCAAGGTATAATTATCATACGAATAATTAGTAAAAAAATACATAAAGATACTTTTTAAAGGGGTGTAGCAATTGTCTATCATAGTTGAAATGAGAGGAATAGGCAAGTCGTTTCCTGGTATTAGGGCAAATGATAATATAAACCTTCAAATAAACCATGGTGAGATTCATGTGCTCCTAGGTGAAAATGGAGCTGGTAAATCTACACTTATGAACATATTATATGGTTTTTATCAGCCAGATGAAGGTGAAATATTTATAAAAGGAAAACCTATAAAAATAACAAATCCCAATGTAGCAATTAGCATGGGGATAGGAATGGTTCATCAGCACTTTATGCTTGTACCTCCATTTACAGTTGCTGAAAATATAATTTTAGGTTCAGAGCCTAAAAAAGGATTATCCTTAGATATTGATAAGGCAATAAGAGAAGTAGAAGCTATTTCGAAAAAATATGAGCTTCATGTTGATCCCAGGGCTTTAGTCCAAAATATATCAGTAGGGATGCAGCAAAGAGTTGAAATATTAAAAACCTTATATAGAGGAGCAGAGATATTAATACTAGATGAGCCTACGGCAGTACTTACTCCTCAAGAAATCGAAGAACTTGGAGTGATTTTAAAAAGCTTGGTTAGTCAAGGAAAATCTATCATATTAATTACGCATAAACTAAAAGAAGTTATGTCTATGAGTGATAGAGTTACAATAATTAGAAGAGGGTTGGTTATTGATACTTTGGATACTAAATCAACTAATATTGAGGAATTAGCAGAAAAAATGGTAGGCAGAAAAGTAAACCTTTACCAAGAAAAATCATTGCCTAATATAGGAAAACCGGTGCTTCAAGTGAAAGGGTTAAGGGTGTTGGATCATAGAAAGCTTGAACATGTAAAAGGTGTGGATTTTGAAATAAGAAGTGGAGAAATACTTGGTGTAGCTGGAGTAGATGGCAACGGACAAAGTGAATTGATAATGGCAATAACAGGACTGGCTAAAGTTACTTCAGGGACAGTGTTGCTTGATGGTAAAGATATTACAGGAAAGACACCTAAAGAAGTAATAAACAGTGGAGTAGGACATATTCCTGAGGATAGGCATAAGAGAGGATTGGTACTCGATTTTTCACTGGCTGAGAATTCAATACTAGGAAGTCACCATTCAAAAAAGTTTAAAACTGGAACAGGTTTAAATTATAAAAAGATTAGAGATTATGCAAAGAGACTTATAAATGAATTTGATGTAAGAACACCAAGTGAAAAGGTAGGTGCAAATTCTTTATCTGGTGGTAATCAACAAAAACTCATAGTTGGGAGAGAGTTAGACAGAGATCCAAGTCTTCTGATCGCAGCACAGCCAACTAGAGGACTGGATGTAGGCGCTATTGAGTTTGTACATAAAAGGCTTCTAGAACAAAGAGATCATGGAAAAGCCGTGTTGCTAGTATCATTGGAATTAGACGAAATTATATCTTTATCCGATAGAATAGCCGTAATGTATGATGGAAAAATAGTAGGAATTTTAGATGCAAAAGATGCTACAGAAAAAAAATTAGGTATTATGATGGCTGGCGGAGATTCACAAGCATCAGATGCTGAAATTCAATAGGAGGCAGGAAGATGGAAAATCGAAAAAGGGAACTTTTAGAGGAAATTAAAAAAAATGTCAAAGAAATTTCTTACCCTCTTATTGCAATTATAATATCTTTTATCGCTGGGGGTATTTTAATATATTCTTTTGGCAAAAGTCCAATGATAGCATATAAATCTTTGATTCAAGGTAGCTTGGGAGATTGGAATAAGTTTGGTGAAACTTTGGTTGTAGTAACTCCCCTTATATTAACTGGATTATCTGTAGCATTTGCATATAGATGTGGACTTTTTAATATTGGTGCAGAAGGCCAATTTATAATTGGATCCATATCGGCAGTATGGGCAGGATGGGCTTTTAGTGGACTGCATCCAGCGCTTCATGTTTTTTTAACATTGGCAATTGGCGCAACGGCTGGGGGAGTATGGGGCGGCATAGTAGGATGGCTTAAAGCAAAGGTTGGTTCTCACGAAGTTATAAATAGTATTATGATGAACTTCATAGCCTTGAATATTAGCAACTATCTTACAATGACATTTTTAAATGAAGAAGCGAAAGCCTTTACTCATGAAATTGCACAATCTGCAAAGCTTTGGAGATTTTCAGAAGCTTTTGTCCAATTTAAATATTCTCGTTTGAATATAGGAATATTTATGGCATTGGCTGCAGCGCTTATAGCATACTATATTCTTAATAAGACTGTTATGGGCTATGAAATTAGAGCGGTTGGATATAATCCTCATGCGTCAGAGTATGGAGGTATAAGCATAGCAAAAAACATTGTTTTAACTATGGTTATATCCGGTATGTTCTCTGGTCTTGCTGGTGCAATACAGATTGCAGGTGTCCAATATAGAGCGAACAATCTGTTTGGGTTTACTGGCTATGGATTTGACGGGATCTCAGTAGCATTAGTAGGAAATAATCATCCGATAGGTGTGGTGCTATCAGGACTTTTGTTTGGAATACTTCAAAAGGGTGGATCTAATATGCAGCTAAATGGAATCCCGAAAGAGGTAGTTGGAATAATACAAGGTATCATTATTTTATTTGTAGCTGCAAACTTTGTGAGAATTGTATTTGATAAGATAAAAGAAAGCAGACAATTGAAACATAAGACCATAAGGGAGGGTAAATAGCATGTGGACAATACTTAGCATATTATTTATGGCAACCATTAGATCCGCTACTCCACTTATATTTTCTGCCCTTGGAGGTACATTTTCTGACAGATCTGGTGTAGTAAATATTGGGCTTGATGGAATGATGACTGTAGGAGCGTTCAGTGCAGTATTTCTTTCGTACAAAACGGGATCACCTTGGCTGGGACTTTTGGCAGCAGCAGTAGCTGGAGGGCTATTTGGTCTTCTTCTAGCATTTCTAAGCGTTAATTTTAAAGCAAACCAGACAGTTGTGGGTGTAGCAATTAATATTCTTGCAGCTGGTTTAACAACGTTTCTGCTTGTTGCTGTATGGGGAAAACCAGGGCAGACGCCTAATGTAGAGTATTTCCAACCATGGGGTCTGTTTAATATATTTACTTATTTAGCAATTGTTTTAGTTATTATTTCTTATTTAGTATTATATAAGACTCCTTTTGGCTTAAGAGTGAGAGCTGTCGGTGAACATCCTGCAGCTGCAGATACTTTAGGAATAGATGTTTATAAAATTAGATATATATGTGTAATAATAAGTGGTATACTTGCAGGCTTAGGCGGAGCGTCGCTATCTATAGGCTCCATAAGCTTGTTTAAAGAAGGAATGGTAGCAGGGAGAGGGTTTATTGCCCTTGCAGCGATGATTTTTGGCAAATGGCACCCTGTTGGAGCAGCGCTTGCATGTTTATTCTTTGGTTTTGCTGATGCAATACAAACTGTATCAATGACATTAGGACTTAAACTGCCAAAGGAATTCCTTTATGCATTGCCATATGTTCTTACAATGCTGGCTGTTTCTGGTTTGATTGGTAAAGCGGTTGCCCCGGCAGCCGATGGAATACCATACGAAAAAGGAAAAAGATAAGGTGCACTCGCTGGCAATGAATACTCCACCTATTGGTGGGGTATTTTAGTAATATAATCTAATTCTACAATGAACCGATATATGATATAATGAACATGTACAAAAGTTAAGTTTTAATGTTTTGGAGGGGATTATTATGAGGATGGGATATGACTTAACTTTAGAGCAACAACAAAAGCTTATTATGACTCCAGAGTTAAAACTTGCTTTAAAGATATTACAGTTGCCAGCAGTAGAATTGGATGAACTAATTGGACAAGAAGTGGAGACAAATCCCGTTCTGGATTTCGAAGAGGAAACTCGTGAAATAAGGAATGAAAAAGAACAAAAAAAAGAAAAAGAAGAACAAAAGATAGATAAAGAAGAAAAAGAAAATGATATTGATTGGAAGGAATATCTTCAATATCAAGGAAAAAACTATTATCTTGAAAACTCTCAAAATGATGATTCAAATGATAATGCTTTTGATAATTTGACAACATATTCTTATACGCTAAAAGATCATCTTTTACTTCAACTTCATATTTCTATATTAAAACCTGAATATAACGAAATAGCTGAGTATATAATAGAATCTCTTGATGAAAATGGTTATTTAACAGTTTTAGTAGAGGAGCTATCAACAACATTCAATTTAGATATAAACGAAATTGAAAAGATTTTATCTATCGTTCAAACATTTGATCCAATAGGAGTAGCAGCAAGAAATGTAAAGGAATGTCTATTGTTGCAGCTCAAAATCAAAAATGAACTTACTGATAGGTTGAAAATTGTAATTGAAGAGCATCTAGATGATATCGCAAATAATCGTTTGAATAATATAGCCAAAAGATTTTCAATAAGCTTAGATGAAGTCCAAAAGTTAAGTGATAAAATAAAAAGTCTTGAACCAAAGCCAGGAAGATCTTTTGAAGGCAGTATATCTACAAAATATTTAGTACCTGACGCATATGTCGAAAAAGTTGAAGATGATTATGTAGTTACTATTAATGATAGATATGCATCTAAATTGATGATAAATCAGTACTATAAAAATATTTTGAATTGTGAAGATAAATCTTCTGAAGCATGTCAATATATTAATGATAAACTTTCCTCAGCAATATGGTTGATTAAAAGCTTAGAGCATAGAAAAAATACTTTATATAATGTAATTAAGGCAATAATAGAATATCAAAAAGATTTTTTTGATAAAGGTGTAATGTATCTAAAGGGCATGACGCTCAAGACAATAGCTGATAAAGTAAATGTCCACGAATCAACAGTAAGTAGAGCAATAAGCAATAAGTGCATGCAGACGCCAAAAGGGACTTTTGATATAAAATATTTTTTTAGTAACGGAATTAATAGCGGTATGGGTTCTTCCGTTTCTTCTGTAACCATAAAAAGAATGATTAAAGACTTAATCGATAATGAAAATACATCAAAACCTATCAGTGATCAGGAGATATCAGATAAGTTGATTCAAGAAGGCGTAAGTATTTCTAGGAGGACGATTGCGAAATATAGGGATGAAATGAATGTACCATCTTCTTCAAAAAGAAGACGATATAAAGCATAAAATAAGCTAAAATAAAGAAGAATAGAAGCATATGAATTGAGAGAAACACAATTCATATGCTTTTTTATTTTGCTTTTTACAGTTTAAAACATAGTCTATTTTTTAACAAGGGTTAAAAAATGCTTTAAATTATGATAACATAAACAAGTAAATGTGTTATACTATATATGATTTATGTATGGAAATATATAGATATCATATATAATTAAATTATATATGATATTACATATTGGTTAAGTATGCTATTTGACTTTAAAATTTAAATATAAAAATAGGGGGTCCAATGATGACTTTGAAAATTGGTATAAATGGATTTGGAAGAATAGGTAGACCGGTATTTAGAATAGCCCATGAAAAGTTTGGACATGAAGTAGAAATAGCTATGATCAATACATCCACAGATACAAAAATGTTGGCACATCTGTTAAAGTATGATAGCATTTATGGAAAATTTCATGGAGTTATTGAAGTCAAAGAAAATTCCATAATTGTAGACGGAAGAGAAATACTCGTAACAAGAGAGAGAGACCCGGAAAAAATAAAATGGGCTGAGGCTGGGGTAGATATAGTAGTAGAATCGACAGGCAAGTTTATAAAAAGAGAAGATGCAATGAAACATATTAAAGCCGGAGCAAAAAAAGTAATTATATCTGCACCTGCCAAAAATGAAGATATTACTATAGTTATGGGTGTAAATGAAGATAAGTATGATCCTGAAAATCACAATATTATTTCTAATGCTTCTTGTACAACTAACTGTCTCGCTCCTATTGTAAAAGTTTTACATGAAAGATTCGGTATAGTAAATGGTTTAATGAATACAATACACTCCTATACAAATGATCAACAGATACTGGATAAATCCCATAAAGATTTTAGGAGGGCTAGGGCAGGCGCACTTTCAATAATTCCTACAACAACAGGAGCTGCAAAAGCAGTAACCCTTGTTATTCCAGAAATGGCAGGTAAACTTACAGGCCTATCCCTTAGAGTTCCAACACCAGCAGTATCTGTAGTAGACCTAGTAATAAATACAGAAAAAAATGTTACTGTCAAGGAAGTAAACAAAGCTTTCATAGATGCTTCAGCAGGGAGATATAAGGGGATCATTGAGTATTGTGATGAACCGTTAGTATCAACGGATTTTATGGGAAATTCACATTCTGCAATAGTAGACGGACTTTGCACTATGGTCATTGGTGAAAAGATGCTTAAAGTATTAGCGTGGTATGATAACGAATGGGGATATTCAACAAGAATTATAGATCTAATAAAATATATGTCAATAAACAGATAGATTTGAGAGGACATTGGTTGCCTAATGTCCTTTTCACAATTTTTGGGGGATTTTGTATCAAGTTTAGGTAGACTAATTGTATTAAATAAAATAAGATATGAATAGATGTATAATTTACTATCATAAATACATTTCAAGGAGGTTTGAAAATGCAAAATAAAAGAACTATTGAAGATTTAGAATTAGTGGGAAAAAAAGTCTTAGTAAGATTGGATTTTAATGTTCCCATGGATGCAGAAGGATCAATCACTGATGATAGAAGAATTAGAGAAACATTAAAAACAATCACATACCTCATTAATAATAATGCCAAAACTATACTCATGTCTCATTTAGGAAGACCAAAAGGTAAATTTGATATGAAATATAGTTTAAAACCTATCGCCAAGAAATTATCAGAGCTTCTGAATAAAGAAGTCATAATGGCTGAGGATGTAATAGGACCTGATGCAAAAACCAAATCTGATAATTTAAAAGCTGGTCAGGTTATGTTACTAGAGAATGTGAGATTTCACCCAGAAGAGGAAAAGAACGATGAGCTTTTTTCGAAAAGCCTAGCTTCATTTGGAGAAATTTATATAAATGATGCCTTTGGTACTGCACATAGAGCACATTCATCAACTGCAGGAGTTGCAAAATATCTACCATCTGCAATAGGATTTTTAATAAAAAAAGAAATAGATATTATGGGTAAAGCCATAAGTAATCCAGAGAGACCTTTTGTAGCTATACTTGGAGGTGCTAAGGTTTCGGATAAAATAGGGGTTATAGAAAATCTTCTTGATAAAGTTGATGTATTGCTTATTGGGGGCGGGATGGCCTATACATTCTTTAAAGCAAAAGGATACGAAATAGGAAGATCTATTTTGGAAGAGGAAAAAATTGATTTGGCAAGAGAAATCATGTCTAAAGCAGAGGAAAAAGGTGTAAAGATAATGCTTCCTATTGATACAGTTGTAGCAGATGAGTTTAGTGCAGAAAGTCCATATAAGACAGTTAATTCTGATGCAATCCCAGCAAATATGATAGGGCTAGACATAGGAGAAAAGGCCAGAGCGATGTTTTCCCAGGAAATTGAGAATGCTAAGACCATAGTATGGAATGGTCCAATGGGCGTGTTTGAAATGGATGCTTTTGCTAAAGGAACCCTGGCATTGGCTCAAGCAATGTCTAAATCAAAAGGAATTACTATAATAGGTGGTGGTGATTCAGCTGCAGCTGTAGAAAAACTAGGATATGCAGATAAAATGACTCATATATCTACAGGTGGAGGGGCTTCCCTAGAATTTCTTGAAGGTAAAGCTCTGCCCGGTATAGAAGTAATAGATAATAAATAGGAGGTGTACTTTTGAGAAAAGCATTGATAGCAGGAAATTGGAAAATGAATAAAACAATAAATGAAGCTCTTTTGCTTGTAAATCAATTAATACCATTAGTTAATCATTCTGATGCAGAAGTAGTAATATGTCCAACTTCATTGTGCCTTGCAGATGTGAAACGGGCTGTAATCAATACAGGTATTAAGGTTGGAGCACAAAATATGTATTACAAGGAAAATGGTGCATTTACAGGAGAGGTTTCGCCACTTTCACTTGCAGAGCTAGGAATTGAGTATGTAATACTTGGACATTCGGAGCGTAGACAATACTTTAAAGAAAGCAATGAAGATATAAATAAGAAGGTAATTTTGGCACTAAACACAGGCTTAATGCCAATACTTTGTGTCGGAGAAACCTTAGAAGAACGAGAAAGTGGAAAGGCATTTGATACTATAAATAAACAAATATCACAATGTCTACAGGACTTAAATGATTTAAAACTAGATGGACTAGTGGTAGCTTATGAGCCAATTTGGGCAATAGGCACAGGTAAAACAGCTACAAAAGAAGATGCAAATGAAATAATAGTATACATAAGAAAATTGATAAGTGAAAAACTAGGGAAATCCACTGCAGAAAATACAAGAATATTATACGGAGGTAGTGTGAAATCGTCCAATATTAAAGAATTAATGGAAATGTCAGACATTGATGGAGCCTTAGTTGGCGGAGCAAGCTTAGATCCAGTTGAATTTTCCAGAATAGTAAAATATTAGAATAGATGTATATCTTTCAACATAGACAAGTATAGAAATGGTAAAAAAATATAATAATAGCAGGGATATTTGTCCTTCCTTATTGTATTTTATTATTCAATGTGTTAAAATATTTTTGTTAATTGTACAGATAGGAGGTGCTTAGCGTGAGATTAGCATTAATCATATTACAGTTCATTGTTTCATTTATTTTAATCGCCAGTGTTCTTTTACAACCAGGAAAAAGTGCAGGTTTGTCAGGTTCAATAGCCGGGGGAGCTGAACAATTGTTCGGTAAAAAGAAGAGTAAAGGGTATGAGCGATTATTAAGTAAAGTTACTACTGCTGCAGCAATACTATTTATGCTCTTGTCGGTTGTATTATTTGCAATAAAATAATAGTATATATTCAAGACCTGGCTAATTGCCAGGCTTGTTATATGTATACAGTATTACAGAAGGATAAAGGAGAGGTATTAATAATGGATTTAACAGTTCTCGCTCCTATTTCAGGAGTACTAGCACTTATCGTAGCTGCTTTTTTTGCTTCTGGTATCGCTAAAAAGGATCCAGGAACAGAAAAAATGAAGGAAATAATGGGTTATATACATGAAGGAGCAATGGCATTTTTATTAAGGGAATACAAGGTATTGGTTGTATTTGTTATTGCACTTGCAATTATTATTGGAATATTCTTAAATAGTTGGTTAACAGCAATTTGCTTCGTAATCGGAGCAACATGCTCAATGTTAGCGGGATTTTTCGGAATGCAGGTGGCTACAAAAGCCAATGCAAGAACAGCGAACGCAGCTCAGCATGGGCAAAATGAAGCGCTAGGAATCGCTTTTAAAGGCGGAGCAGTTATGGGATTATGCGTTGTAGGACTTGGACTTATTGGTGTTAGTGTATTATATATGTTAATAGGTGACGCTAGTATAGTTACAGGCTTCGGTTTAGGCGCAAGCTCAATTGCTCTATTTGCACGTGTTGGTGGCGGTATTTATACAAAAGCTGCCGATGTAGGTGCGGACTTGGTTGGTAAAGTAGAAGCAGGAATACCAGAAGATGATCCAAGAAATCCAGCAGTTATCGCAGACAATGTTGGAGATAACGTTGGCGACGTAGCTGGTATGGGTGCTGACCTTTTTGAATCATATGTTGGCGCAATAATATCAGCGATTACACTAGGCGCAGTATTATTTGCTGGTAAGGTTGAAGGCGTTACTTTCCCGCTTGTACTAGCAGCAATTGGTATAATAGCTTCACTAATAGGAACTATGTTTGTTAGAACAGATGAAAAAGCAAATCCACATACTGCTTTGAAGAATGGTACATACGCAAGTTCTGCCATTGTGGTTATAGCTTCTTTCTTCTTAAGTAAATACATGTTTGGGGACTTAAGTGCTTTCTGGGCAGTAACAGCGGGAGTAGTTGCAGGTGTAATAATTGGATTTGTAACTGAGATATATACATCATCAGATTATAAATATGTTAAAAAAATAGCTCAACAGTCAGAAACGGGAGCGGCTACAACAATAATAAGTGGATTAGCTGTTGGAATGCTTTCAACAGTTGCGCCAATAATATTTATCTGTATAGCAGTTTTGGTTTCATATCACTTCGCAGGACTATATGGTATAGCATTAGCAGCCGTAGGGATGCTTGCTACAACAGGAATGGTTGTTGCAGTTGATGCATACGGACCTATTGCAGACAATGCTGGTGGAATAGCTGAGATGGCAGGAATGCCAAAATCAGTTAGAGTAATTACTGATAAGCTTGACGCAGTTGGTAATACAACAGCAGCCATCGGTAAAGGTTTTGCAATAGGATCAGCTGCACTAACAGCACTTGCTCTATTTGCATCCTATGCACAAGTGGTTGGCTTAGAGACCATAGATATACTTAACCCAAATGTAATGGTTGGTTTATTTATCGGTGGATCTCTTCCATTCTTATTTTCTGCATTGACTATGGAAGCAGTTGGCAAGGCTGCATTTGAAATGATAGAAGAAGTTAGAAGACAATTCAAATCAATGCCAGGGATTATGGAAGGCACAACAAAACCAGATTATGCAAAATGCGTTGATATATCAACAGCAGCAGCATTAAAAGAAATGATAGTGCCAGGATTATTGGCAGTAGCAGCTCCTCTAGCTGCAGGATTCATTCTTGGAAAAGAAGGGTTAGGCGGACTTATAGCAGGTGCTCTTGTTACAGGAGTTCTAATGGCTATAATGATGGCTAATGCAGGCGGTGCTTGGGATAATGCTAAGAAATATATAGAATCAGGAGCTCATGGTGGAAAGGGTGGTAATCCTCATAAGGCAGCAGTTGTTGGCGATACAGTAGGAGACCCATTTAAAGATACTTCAGGTCCATCAATGAATATCCTTATAAAACTTATGACAATAGTAGCACTAGTATTTGCACCATTATTCATATAAAATAAAAAAATGTTTTAAAGGAGATGCAGTGGCAAGATTTGTCATGTGCGTCTCCTAAATTTATATGTGGGGAGGTATATATCGAAAGAATGAAATATTTATATTATTATATTATCATCATAAATATTTTTGCATTTAGCTTAATGGGAATAGATAAGTATAAGGCAAAAAAACACGGTTTCAGAATAAGTGAAAAAGCATTATTTGCAAGTGCCATAATTGGAGGTTCAATTGGAGCTTTGGCTGGAATGAAAAATTTTCATCATAAAACAAAACATCAAGCATTTAAAATAGGAATACCTTCAATTCTATTAATACAGATTGCCTTAGCAATATACATATATTATAAATTTATTAGTTAAAAAAATCGGTTCTTAAAACAAAATTTTAATTCAATAATTAGAATTCTTATTCGCCATTTATGACATAATATAATTAAGAATTTTCATTAAAATCTCATAAAAGAACTAAATTTTAGATATGGAGGCTTGAAAATGGATCAAAAGCAAAAAATACTTACATATATAAGAGAAGACACATATAAGCCACTACTTTTTGAAGAGTTAGTTGAAGCTTTAGCTATAGCAAGCGCAGAGATAGCAGACTTTAAAGAAATTTTAAATACCATGGAAGCTGATGGTTTAATAATTCAGACAAAGAAAAAGAAGTATGGAGTTCCTGAACGAATGAACCTTATTGTAGGAAGAATACAAGGAAGCCAAAGAGGCTTTGGTTTCTTAATACCGGATTTGCCTGATTTAAAGGATTTATATATACCGTCTGAAAACTTAAATGGCGCAATGCATAATGACAGAGTTATAGCAAGGCTCACCTCTAGCGGCGTAGGAAATAAAAGATCAGAAGGGGAAGTCATAAGGGTACTTTATAGAGCAAACGAGAAAATTGTTGGGGTCTTTGAAAACAGCAAAAAATTTGCTTTTGTAGTACCTGATGATCCAAGAATATATCAAGATATTTTCATATCGAATTCTGAATTTAATGGCGCGAAAGATGGCTTTAAAGTAGTTGTAAAAGTAACAAGGTGGCCAGAAGGAAGAAGAAATCCTGAAGGGGTAATAGACGAGATACTAGGACATAAAGATGATGTAGGAACAGATATTCTATCCATAATAAGAAGTCACAATCTACCTGAAGAGTTCCCTTCTGAAGTGGAATCACAAGCAGCAGGTATACCAGGAGAAGTTGATGAAAGTCAAATACAGAACAGAAGGGACTTAAGAAATAAAACTATAGTGACTATAGATGGAGAAGATGCAAAAGATTTAGATGACGCAGTTTGCGTAGAAAAACTTCCTAATGGTAACTACCTTTTGGGAGTACATATTGCAGATGTTACACACTATGTACAAGAAAACGCCCCTCTTGACGTTGAAGCTTTAAAAAGAGGAACAAGTGTATACTTAGTAGATAGAGTAGTTCCTATGCTCCCAAGAAAGCTTTCAAATGGGATCTGCAGCTTAAATCCACAAGTAAATAGACTTACACTTAGCTGTGATATGGAAATAGATAGCAAAGGCAAAGTTGTAAAACATGAAATATATGAAAGCGTAATAAAGACGAAGGAAAGAATGACATATAAAGATGTCAATAAGATTTTAACAGATAAAGATCCTGAAACTATGGAAAGATATAAAGACCTAATTGACGACTTCAAAGAAATGGAAAAATTAATGGAAATATTAGGTAAGAGAAGGGCTTCGAGAGGCGCTATAGAATTTGAGTTTCAAGAAACAAAAATCATATTAGATGATAAAGGGAAGCCAATAGAGATAAGACCCTATGACAGAGGCTTGTCTGAGCAAATAATTGAAGAATTTATGCTGGTGTGCAATGAAACCATTGCAGAAAATATGTATTGGAAAGAAGCACCTTTTGTATATAGAGTCCATGAAGAGCCAAGTGCTGAAAAGCTAGAGACGTTTAATGAATTTATTCATAATTTTGGATACCATTTAAAAGCATCAGAAAAAATACATCCAAAAGCATTGCAACAGCTAGTGGAAAAAGTAAAGGGCAAACCTGAAGAAAGAATAATTTCTACTTTAATGTTAAGATCTTTGAAAAAAGCCAGATATACACCTCAAAGTTTAGGGCATTTTGGCCTTGCAGCGAAGTTTTATTGTCACTTTACTTCACCTATAAGAAGATACCCTGATTTAATGATACATAGGATAATAAAAGAAGATTTAAATAACAAGCTTACTGCAAGTAGAAAAAAATATTTAATTGAAAGACTTCCATATATAGCTGATCAATCATCAATCAGAGAAAGAGTAGCAGACGAAGCTGAAAGAGAGACAGATGACTTAAAAAAAGCTGAATTTATGAAAGGTAAAATAGACGAAGAATTTGATGGTATAATTTCTAACATTACCTCATTTGGTATGTTCGTTGAACTCCAAAATACAATAGAAGGCTTAATTCATGTTAGTAACATGGAAGATGACTACTATCAATATGATGAAAATCAACATTTCCTCATTGGAGAAAGAAGAAAGCGTATTTTTAAAATTGGAGACAGTATTAGAATAAAAGTATATAAAGTAGACATCGCATCAAAGTCAATAGACTTTGTTCTAGCACAAATTGCAAATACTATGGAATAAGCCACCATTGATTTTTGAGCCAATAACGTGTAAAATGAATTATTGACAGCACTAATAAAGGTGTTATAATTAATATACAGTTTAAATCTAGGTGGGATAATCATGGCAAACGACAGTTTAAAGACATTGGCTCAAAACAGAAAAGCTAGACATGAATATTTTATAGAGCAAGCATTCGAAACAGGTATTGAACTTTTTGGTACAGAAGTAAAGTCTATCAGACAAGGTACTGTAAATCTAAGAGATAGCTATGCGTCTGTTGAAAAAGGTGAAGTATTTATTTGTAATATGCATGTCAATCCTTATGAAAAAGGGAATATTTTCAATAAGGATCCACTTAGAAAAAGAAAACTTCTTATGCACAGATATGAAATTGACAAACTTATAGGATATACACAGCAAAAAGGTTATACTCTTATTCCACTCTCAATTTATCTTAAAGGAAGTCGTGTTAAGATAGAGCTTGCAGTAGCAAAAGGGAAGCAACTTCATGATAAACGTCATGACCTTGCAGAACGTGATGCCAAACGAGATATAGAAAGAGAGTTTAGGAATAAAGATTAACAATAAATATGGGGGCGTACTGGTTTCGACGGGGGTAGTAGAGGTCGAGGTAGCGAGCCGTGATCCCAGCGACCACGCAAAAAGCTGGAAAAAATTAATTAAACGCAAACGATAATTTCGTTTTAGCAGCGTAAGCTGCTCGTTCAACCCAGGAGTACCACGGCTTGGGATTGGGCGTCATTTAGTGGTGAACGTCACTACCAAAGCTTTGAGGTAACTGATGTAATATGAAGCTACTGAACCTGTAAGCCAGTCAGGTGGCGTACAGCAGAGGGAATGTAAAATAACTGACTGCGCTCGGAGAATCAGCGACTAAAGCACTTTCGGACAGGGGTTCGATTCCCCTCGCCTCCACCATACATATAAGACATAAGGCATTATAATATAGGAATTGGAAGCAAATAAAACAGGCTGTATTGGTTGTGATAACTAATACAGCCTGTTTCTTCATATTCATTAATATAAAGCTGAAACCCGCAAAATGGTCGGAGAATATCATTGTGCTAAGCGCTATACACTATTTAAGCACAGCTACAATTGTTTTACTAAAAAGGCATATCTCCCGGGAATTTGGGTTGCAGAAAACAACTTTTATGGTGATAGTATTATTGGCAATATTATAGTTGATTGTACTTACAAATTCTTTTAGCATAAGATTTTGTTTATCCGGGGATTCAGTCTTGATATTGTTAATAAAATATATAAGCTTGTTTCTGATGATTTCTACTACTTCAATGTCAATCTCATTAGTTTCTATTTCATTTACATATACTTGTTTTCTTAAGATTAACTCGTTGAGTTGTGTATTATATTCTTCGATATATTTTTTAGAATTTGTAATTTTCATTATCTCATCTTGACTATCATTAAGCATTGAAAGTTTAAGATTTACCATTTCAATTTCTTTCTCAATTGTATTGAGTTTGTAACGCTGTTCTTTTGTTAGTTCTGAAGCAAATCGGATTATTTCTTCTTGTAACACATCTTTTAGAGAAAACATTGTAAATTCTCGTAATAATATATTAATTACACAGTTTTCTATCAATTCCTTATTGAAACTCTTGAATTTACACACGCTTTTGCCCTTTCGTTGATAAAGGCCACAAATATAATACCTTCGAATATTCCTGTTTTGACCGCAGCCACCACTTTGGCCACTTACCATATTACTACCACAAAAAGGACATTTAAAAAGACCTCTTAAAACATACGGAGTATTGGCAGCTTCAAAGAAATTAGAATTCTTGATTCTAGTTTTACTTCGCACTGGTACAAGATTGAATACTTCTTGGCTGACAAGCGCAATATGAGTGTTCTCCAGTCTAATCCATTCATCCTCAGACTTTTTTGTTTTGCCGGCACTGTAATCATGTTTATTCCAAACTTTATTACCAATATAAGCCTCGTTGTGGAGCATACTGTGAATACTGCTATAACTCCATTGTTCGCCGGATGGAGATGGTATCCTTTCTTCGTTGAGTAGAGATGCGATTTTCTTATAACCGTACCCATCATACACATAATTATGGAATATCCGTTTCACTGTTCCTACTTCATCATCAGGTCCTGGAACTAAGATTGTCTTTGTATTTCCACTTGATTCTGTAACTTTAGACAGGCGATACCCATATGATGCATACCCGCCATTATGAAAACCTCTCTTAGCGTTTTCTCGCATTCCCTTCATTGTTTCCGTTTTAAGATTCATGTTGTAGAATTCTGAGATGACCTCCATAATGCCTTCCATCAAAAAACCATGCGGGGTTTCAGGATCTGTCTGCTCTGTGACAGAATGCACTGAAACCCCAAGTTTTTTTAGAAGTGATTTATAAATAACATGGTCATCACGGTTACGACTGAAGCGGTCAACCTTATGAACAATGATAGTATCGAAGTTTCTATTCTGCCGCTTCGCCATTGCAACCATTCTTTGAAACTCAGGTCTTTCATCTGTTTTGGCAGATTTGCCTGCATCGATATACTCATGCATAAGCTTCCAACCTTTCTGTTTACAGTAGTTACGGATAGCTTCAAGCTGAGCGGGGATAGAGAGTTCCTTGTCAGCTTGTTCTTTGGAGTTGACACGAGCATATGCTACTGCTCTGATTTCTTTTTCCATGTGATTACCTCCTCGAAAATAAAATAACCACGCTAGCGATGCTTGCGTGGCTGTTGATATTATTTTATTACTTATACCATAATATGGAGGAATTTAGAGATTTATGTTGAAATATATGCTAAACCCTTTATTAAGCTATAAATTCTATTTATATGTATAGGCTGCTGGAAAAGCCAAAGGTAGGTGAGTCAGATAAATTTATTTAACATAATCCCAGATGACTTTTTCAAGCCATTAACCAGCAAATATAAAAATACTTATACCGATTGTTTGGGACTTATCTATAATACCTATAAAACAGAGTTTTCCTTTGGTGTTGATAAGGAAGTAATATTATCGGAGCTTGAAAGCTATTTTGATAGAGAATCCAGTACAGAAATGGTATTTGAGGAGGATCAAGAGATAGCGAAGCATTCCAGATCAAAAGCAAACGGGATACTTCGTAGGCTAAAAGACAGTGGCTGGATTGAGTATGAACTGGCAAATGACTATAAAGTTAAGGTTAATTTATATGACTATGCCGCTACTATGATTGAATCTTTTAGTAAGATCATTAAGAACGAAGAAATAGAATATCAGAGCTTAGTATCCCAAATTCATGCGACACTGTTAAATCGGGAGGCTTATGCTAAGCCCTATGAGTATATTATAAAAAGAGTTACTGAGAATACAGAAGAGTTAATGGTAGGCCTTAAAAAACTAAATACTAATATAAAAAAGCACATAGATGCTATAACCAATAAAAAGACGGCTGCTGAAATCGTACAAGATTTCTTTGTTTATCACAAGGATATAGGTTCAAAAGCCTACCATCGCATTAAGACCAGCGATAACATTTCATATTTTAGAATTGCAATAATTGAGAATCTATATAATATCCTAAGTAACAAAAAAATATTTGATAGAGCGGTTGTTGGATACATGGAAGTAGAACAACAAGATGATAGGGGACAAGTAGAGGAGTTACTAAGAAGCCAGATCATGAATATCATTTCTGCTTTTAGAAACTGTGATGATATTGTCGCAGAAATAGACAGTAAGAATGCTAAATATATCAATAGTGCTGTTGCCAGAGCGAAGTTCCTGCTCACCAACACAAATAATGTGGAGGGCAAGATTTCTAAAATACTATCCTATCTTTCAGATGAGTTCAACAAAGATGAAAATTTGAATCTGTATGATGAAGTAGATGACTCACTATTTGAGGTATTCAATATATTCCCTCAAGGGTTTATAGATAGTGATTCATTGTATATTGTGCCAATTTCCAGAAAAATAGCTCTGCCTGAAGATCTTAGTACGGCTTTTGGCTTATCTGAAGAGGAGCGGTAACTTCGCAAGCTAGCACTTCAGGAAAAGAACAGGAACAGATTTTCGTGTAAAAATATTAATGATTATGTTGATGAATTGTTGAAGGACAGAAAAGCGGTACTTGCTTCCACACTCCCATTAGATAGTAAACGAGGTTTGATTAAAATCATTTTTGTCAACCTTTATGGGAAAGACAAGAAATCAATATATAAAACTACACAGATAAATGAAATGATCAATGTGAATGATTTTCGTTTCTGTGATTTTCTAATAGAAAGGTATGAATAGTAACGATGGAAGTTTTTAAAGAAAGCCTAGTACAAAAGGAAAAGTTCAGAGTAGCAGCAAATAAGCTCCTTAACAATTGTTTCATTATCAAGAAAAAAGAAGATACCAGAAGTGATTACATCTTTATTATCCAAAACAAAGACCTTTTTATTGAGTATTTTGATTTGTTAGGTTATAAACTTGAAATCAATGATATGCAAGGGGTTGTGTCCCTAACCAGTATAAATGGTACTGGCCGGTTAAGACTAAAAAAGGTTGAAAGTATTATTCTGCTCATATCAGATTTCCAGGAGTAGAATGCATTGATGAGGACTATTTTGGATTTAACGACAAACATCCAAACGGCCGATTATATAAAAAATTTGTATTTTGGAGAAAGAGGGTTTTGTATGAACATTGAAGGAAAACATTATGAACCGCCACGGATTTGGCCGGGCCTATTGGAGATGAACGATCAAATTTCTAGGGTAGAAGGATATCCGTTTCAATATTTAATTAGATCTGGGGGAAGTTTGCTGGGTTTGATTTTTGGATTGGATAGAGTCGGTGTTATGCAAATCACTAAATTATTAGAAACCAATAAAGATTTGCATTGCAAATTAATTATAGGAATCTATCCAGCCTGCGCAAGTAGCCATCAGGAACTGGAAAAAATGTTAGTCATACAAAATGAATTTCCGAATCAGGTGGATTTTCGCCTATATGTTATTAACTCTACAAATGGAGGAACAAGTAGTTCACTGCTATTTATTGATGAATCTAATGAGGATCCAATTATGGCAACTGGACCTATGCTGGGGTTTAATTCACTTCCAATTGACCCTTGTCTAGCAAGCTATGTTTTCCACCCTGAATCAGCACTTCTTAAAGATTGGATAGGCTGGTTTGACTGCATTTGGGTTAAACATGCAATTCTATTAAATTCATTTACCGCCCGAATTCCTGTTCTAGTACCAAGAGAGGCAAGTGAGGAAGTATTAAACGTATGGGGTGACTATTTGCAGAGATGTCTCAAGAGCCGTGATTATGCAGGAGAAAATGTAAAAATAGTGGTGGAAATTAATAGGGAAACAGGTGAAATGGTAGCGAGAAATCAATTCGGTCAAGAGGTACCTCTCCCGTCAAAAGAACTAGGAATATCGCAAATAAGCCCGCTGAAAGAACGGATCTCCCGCTTATACTCAGCTGGTAAACTAGTTTCATTTAATAAATTGACCCGAATTCCTCCGCTCGATTGCCCAGCACGAGCTGAGTGGTTTGGAGAAGAAAGTTTAAAAAAAGTGGGGACAGTTACAAAGGAAATAAAGTATCGCATATCAGCACTGGATACGAATGAATTGAAAAAGTTCAATAATCTTAAAAAGAACGGGACTGACCTATTACGCCGTTTAGGTTTTACTCTAGGTGATGGCTTGCACTGGATGACTGATGCTATAATTATATTACTGCAAAAGGAATTGGAGCGAATTACAGCTGAGGCTCTTCAAGTGATATATGAATCGATGGGCGTAAAGGTCAAGGATGTAGATACGCAAGTTGCATTTCATTTATTAAATGTGGAGGAGGAAAATAATAAAGAAGTTGAGCAAAGAAGAGAAATAACAAAAGTGTTTATTGCAAAACAACTAAAAAGGATTGTCTCCGATTCAAATCGTATATATAAGGAATTCAGCCCGGGGGCAGAATTGGATCAGACTACCATTGATGATATCACTATGGAGCTGGAAACTCGCTTAGAAAAAGTTTTAACCGGAAATGTGATTCCAAGTATAATTCGAAATAAGATTTCTTTTTCTACGAGCATTAGTGAAGACCAAACAGTACCTTTTGATCAATCACTTTTACTATTGGAGAACCTAGCTCTGTTCTCACGAATGATATTAAGTGAAGACCGTTTTTATCTTCAAGGTGTTAAAATTGATGCTAAGGTTTTGCTAAATGCTATCGATGTCTGCGGTGATCAGATCATCTTAGCATCTAGGCATGGCAATGTCAGGAATCGAGCCATTTTGGAACGAATCCAGTTGGAAGAAGTAATGCAATCAAAATCTAACAGTGAGGATAAATGCAAGGCTATTTTTGCCATAATTGATGGTACTCCATGGAATGAAATCAGAGAAATTATTAAAATCCCGATTATGGAAGACTGATTATCTATCCCAGAATTGTCTAAGTTAATGTAGAGGTGTAGATTAAATACTCCTATAAACGTTCATAGGTTATTACACTATAATAGAGTAGCTGAAATGCTAGGATATTTTTTTCAGGTGCACACAAGAATATTTTTTAAATTAAGATTAATAATTTTAATTTGGTGGAATACCTAAAATATCAACTGATTTTGGTTTGGGTAGTTATGGTGTTGTCGGTGAAGAGATTCAAAAATCCATTAATTAAAGAATTTAGGGTATGGTGCAAGCAACTGGAGACATTCAGGTATTGATGTTTCGTGGTTTATACTCACTGCAAAACTTTATAGAAACTGATTACAAAACAAAGCAAAGAAACAGTCGCAATCACAAAATCATTGCAGTAGAGCGGTTTTGTGCGGCTCGCATCCCCCATAAAAAGCTATCAGACATGTCTGAAAATAAATACATAAAATCAAAAACACTTATAGCTTATGGTACCAGTGAAGTGCTTTTTTCTGTGATTTAAAAATCTGAAGCCGAATATCTACAAATTCGATGTGAAATAAGGAACTCTAAATCATAGGTAGGTTCAATATTAGAGATTTCTGAGGGTCAAATATATATCACTAATTCCATAGAGACCGTGGCCTATCAAGGGATTTCTTGTCGCATTTGAACCCCTTGGTCACTGTGAATGATGCTGACTTCTAGACTATACTTTCTAGATAACATTTTAATGGTATCTATACTTAGGCTTTTATCTTGTGAGTCACTTAAATTTTATGCTACAGGTTCATTATTTAACAAATCTATTACTGTACGCAAACGATAATTTCGTTTTAGCAGCGTAAGCTGCTCGTTCAACCCATGAGTACCACGGCTTGGGATTGGGCGTCATTTAGTGGTGTGCGCAACAATGTTGCGTCCGTCACTACCAAAGCTTTGAGGTAACTGATGTAATATGAAGCTACTGAACCTGTAAGCCAGTCAGGTGGCGTACAGCAGAGGGAATGTAAAATAACTGACTGCGCTCGGAGAATCAGCGACTAAAGCACTTTCGGACAGGGGTTCGATTCCCCTCGCCTCCACCAATTATGAACTTAAATTTACATAGGAACCTGTAACTTGAAGCATAAATTTGCCGCTATGGCAACATTATGCTTCTTTTTTATGTGCGCCTAGCATGGGCGCTTTCTAGTCGGTGGAAGTCCGATACGGGGGCTGATAGTGCCAACTGTTAGCTTAAGACAAGGGTGTCCATCGTGAGGTGAAATCTGAAGGAAGTCGGCGGCAAAACTCTGGTCTGAGGAACACGAACTACATGTAAGGCAAATGCTTGTTTGTAGATTTACATTTTAAATAAGCAAGATTTGCATATTTATTCTCACATTAAATAAAGTGAAAACATTTTAATCCTACAGTAATTTGATAATGCTTATGTACAGTGCAAGTTTCCCAGCAATAGAAAGAAATCTTCTACCGAAACAAAGTATGTACCACTACAATTGGAGCCAAATGAAGCTCTTCCAAAGAGTACAATAGCTTTTAGAAATTTAGCACAAGGAGGTACAGAAAATGTTTAAGCAGGTCTATGGACTTACTTTTAATCCATTTGATAAGGAAATAGAAACAGATAAACTATATAAAAGCAGTGATTACAACGAACTTGAGCAGAGGTTAAAGTATATGTTGGATAATAGAGGAATTGGAATTATTGTAGGCGAACTAGGCATAGGAAAATCTACATGTCTCAGGAGATTTGCAGAGCATGCCAACAAATCACTGTATTAGGTATCAATAACCTGTATAAAAGTTAGCTTAAAAGTAGGGAGTTTGGAATGAAGTAAGCATCTATCCGCGGGAATATCTTGAAGAAAAGGAATATTTATTGTATTATCAAATTATGATTTAGAAATAAAGAAATACTTAATAGGGGGACTTTATTTTGGCACATGATGTATTCATAAGTTATTCTCATGTTGACAAAACCTTTGCCGATGCTGTGTGCCATTATCTCGAGCGCTCGGGGATCAAATGCTGGTATGCCCCAAGAGATATAGAGCCGGGAGAAAAATGGGCTAGAGGTATCCATGAGGCCATGCTGTATAGCAAGGCGTTTGTTCTGATTTTGAGCAGTCATTCCAATATATCTGAGCAGGTGATTAGGGAAATCAACTTGGCTGTATCCAAAAAAATGCATATCATCACATTCAAGATTGAGGACGTTGAAATTAGCAAGGAGCTTGAGTATTATTTGGGGGTGTCCCATTGGCTTGACGCTATTACCGGACCATTGGACAAGCACTTAGTTTCACTGACACATTTTATCAAGAAAAGTCTTAATTACCCAGGCTTTGATACAATGACTTCTCTTGCGACGGTTACGCCTTCTGAAGAAAAACACAGTACCCCCAAGCCTCTGTATAAACGAAAATGGATTGCCATCTTGATGATACTGTTGATGGTATCGCTTGGATTTTTTATTGTGCCGTATATCAATGAAGTGATAAACCAATCTGCTTATAAGCATGTAAAACTTGTCGAAACAAATTCTGTGTTTGAAAAACAAGCAAGACAAGGAGTTAATTTCTTTAGTTCGGATTACCAATTGTATGCCGACCTTGAAAGTAATGGTCTTGTAATCATTCGTGACACAAAAACTCATAAAGTGCTTCATACCATCAAACCAACATACGTTGAAGCAAATAAATCCGTAAACTTCTTCTTTTCAGAAAACAAAAGGCAATTTATCATAATGTACCCTAAGAATGTTGAGGTGTATGATCTGAAATCTGAAAGGCTGCTGTACAGCAAAGCCTCCGATGAAAATTCATTTGTTTACGCAAAATTCATAAAGGAGGATAGCTGTATTGTACTCCTACTGGGCAGAAGAACCATGGCCCTCAGCTATGGTGAGAACGGAAGCGATATTTTCAATCAAATCCAGACTCTTGATGCCAACAGCGGGGACATAGTTTATCATTACAATTGGGATGATCCGTTTACGTTCTACGGCATAACCCATGACGGGGAATACATCTGTACCGGCCAAGGAGAAGGACTTATCTACCTACACGGTACGTTGACTGATGTAGAGCATAATGGTACGGAAGCACTTGCACTATGTCATGAGAATGTAAATTTTCCCCCATTTGACAGCCAGGGCAGATATTTGGACAGTACATATTCTTCAGGCATGCCTGGTACGGAGTGCAGAATCATCCGCTTATCAGATGGAAAAACAATATTTGAACATACTTCGAAGGAAATTGATTTTCACCGGTTGGTTGACAACAACCGCGTGATTATCAGCAATAATAATAGTTCCGGAGTTTATGATATCCTAACAGGGAAAAAGGTCATTTCTGTTGCTGGTTACAAGAATTGGGAAAGACTTTTTTACTATGTCATTCCCGATACTGCCTACATTGTAGGATATGAAAAGGATGAATATCATGGTACCCGCATAATGGTCCTTGATTCTAAGACTAATAAAAAAATCATGAGTGATACGGTGATCACCAATCCCATCTTTACAAGCGGTGCTGCCAATTTCGAATACAGATTCACTAAGGATAAGGTGATTTATTTGTGTGATTCTATGAATGGCATGGATTGTATGATAATGGAGTATCCTCTGTCTCTGTTTGATGAAAAGGAAGATGAATAGCCATATAAGAATGTATTGCGGAATTGGGTGAAGAACCTTTAGACAGAGGTTTGATTCCCCTGCTAAGGGCGGTATTCAGCACAGGGCGTATGTTTATCATTGAAAATGATTTTAATGATATTAATGAAGTGCTAAAAAATAACCAACTATATCTGCTGGCTTTTAGCATGGCGCATGTTATGGCGCTTATGATAACAGCTGTAGCAGCGATCTCATTGTTTGGAGAGCGGATTATGACAAGGTTTAGATTCCTGTTAAAGTCTTTTCAAACCAAATATATAATCTGCGGACTTAACGATAATTCATATTTATTTGCAAAGAGCTTATTGAATACCTGTCATAAAAGATGTGTAGTTTTTATTACTAAGGGAGAAAAATCGGATTTATCGGATAAAGCAAAGGATTTAGGGGCAATTGTCATAAACTCGGATTTCCTGGAGCTTTCAAATCTTAAGCGTGCAGGTATCAGAAGAGTAATAATTAAAAGATCAGGGTCCGGAGGACGACCTGTTTATCTTATATCGTTTACCGAGGACGAGACCGTAAACATCAACATTGCACTAAAAGTAATGAGAGAGATAAACGATCCCGGAATTCAGGAGAGGCTGCATATTTTTGTAAGAACAAAAGCTTATAGTGTTGATCAAGTATTTGATGCTGAAAACCAAAAAAACGGAACTGATTTTGATGTCAGAATATTTGATGAAACAGATATAGCTGCCAGACAACTTGTCGAACAGAACCCATTATATGATTTTATTGATATTGACTGTAAGGAGGCAGTTGCTAAATCAGATATCACTGTGCTGCTGGCAGGCTTCGGCGACACTGGAAGGCAGGTACTGAAAAAGGCTATTTGGTGCAGCCAGTGTACCGGAAACAGGACAAGTTTCATAGTTGTGGACAATAATGCTTCGAAGATCCTAGGGGTATTTAATAACAGGTATCCTGAAATTATGAGCAATTATGATGTGCAAGTGATTGATGCTGATGTAAGAGAGGAACGTTTTTATGATTTACTGAAGGGAAAAGTGAAGGAATTGAATTATATAGTCGTAGCATTGGGAGAGGATAGATTAAACATTGATACGGCTTTGGACATCAAGGAGATATTTGACCGGAATCCATGGCCGGATGGCAAACATCCGATAATAGCCGCCAATGTAAAGACCACAGAGGAGCTTTTGCGCTGCAACATCAATGAAAAAGGAACAGGACACAGGAGCATATGTATATTTGGGCAGTCGGAAATGATTTTTACAGAGGATATAATTATAAATGAGTCCATGGACATTATGGCAAAAACATTCAACACTTACTATAACATTATCAGCCCCCAGCAGGCAATTGACTGGCGGAAGCTTAATTCCTTTACAAAAGAGTCAAACAGGGCGGCAGCTTTGCATATTAGAACAAAGCTTAAACTTGTAGGTTTAAAAATGAGTAAGAAGAAGATTGATGAAGACAACTATGAAACTATTGAAACATCGGAAAAACTGAAGGAATAATATTCCTGACATTATTAAAGAGGCAGGTTATATCATATATGTTGAAAAAGATAATGCTATATCAGCTAAACAAAATCAGAGGTGATAAAAATGAAGATACCGGCTTATAATTACATCCATCCTGAAGACAAGGCAGCTTTAGAAAATCTTAAAAACATACCTATGTTCACAGCATGCCTTAAAGCTTTTATGAAGTTTCTGCCCGAACAGTACCTGCATGGTATGAATATGGATTGTCAACACTTATTTATACAACTTTTATTCGGCCATTTTTGATAGACGATACTCAATAGGTGACATATAATT
>MCHG01000033.1_pt1 | contig 131324 bp, 142 predicted proteins | sample 787351 | NCBI WGS metagenome assembly MCHG01 (sample SAMN05430296, study PRJNA330682) | permafrost metagenome | biome: Cold desert; feature: permafrost; material: soil; isolation source: enrichment culture inoculated with soil incubated with H2/CO2 at 20 degrees... ... | reverse complement strand
ACACAGAAGTTAAGCTCTCCAGTGCTGATGGTACTTGGACCGCAGGGTCCTGGGAGAGTAAGTCGTCGCCGGGTTCAAAAAAAAGCTGTACAGCAATGTACAGCTTTTTTTATATAGCCTATACAAAATTGTATAGGTTGTTTTTTATATTAATTGTTTCAATTTTGTTTTATTAGCATTAAAACCTGATTTTAGTATTTACATAATGCTTGAAACATAATCTCTTTAATATTTACTGCCCCAGCAAATATTTTGCATATGAAGACTGAATTGGCAATACGATAGTTGGTTTCCCTTTAAATACTTTTTTATAAGATTCAAGTGTTCTAATAAATTTATAAAAATCCGGATCTTGATTATAACTTTCAGCATATAGCTTAGCAGCTTCTGCATCCGCTTTTCCTTTTAATTCCTCAGCATATGAATATGCCTTTGAAAGTAATATCTTTGCATTTTTATCTGCCTCAGCTTTAATTTCAGTGGCTGACTTTTCACCTGCACTTATATATTGAGAAGCTATTTTTGCTCTCTCTGACTTCATTCTATCATATATTGCATCCTCATTCTCTTCAGGGGTATATACATTTTTTACTTTAAAATCAACAATATTAATGCCATAATTATTAAGCTCTTTGTTTAGATTTAAAATGATATAATTATCAAAACTATTTTCATTGTTGTGATCAGTCATTATCTGAGTAAATGAATATTTACTAGAATTTGTACTTACTGTTGAATAAACTGAGTTATCAATCTTTAATTCAGCAGATATTGTATTCTGTATTGTAGTAAGAAATAAGCGGGCATCATTGACCTTCCATACTATTAGATTTTCTATTACTATATTCTTATTATCTTTAGTCAATAGCTTTAATGGCTTTGTATTCATAAGCGTTAAGTTTTTTGTTATAATTGTAGTTGTCTGGATTATTGGGACTTTGAAATACATTCCAGGCTTATCAATAATTCGATCAGTTTTCCCAAAGCCTTTAATTAACACGATTTCGTTTTCTTGTACCATAAGTACGTTGGTTACAATTGTAAAAGCAATTATTATTGAAAACAATAAGGGCATTACTTTCTTAATTATTAAGTTTATCAATAATTTTTTATTACTTATATTTAAATTATTTTGTTGATTCATTATTTTGTACCTCCTATAGCTTCTATAGGTAAGGTTTCAATTATATTATTTTTATCATCTACAAAATAGATCTTAGCATTTGGAAGTACTTCCTCTAAAGTTTCAATTAGAAGCCTAGTCTTTGTAACCTCTTTGCTTGATTTATACTCTTCCAGTAGTGCGTTGAAACGAGTAGTCTCAGCCTTAGCTTTACTTATTCTTTCCTCATAATATGCTTCAGCTTCATATTTTAGCTTTTGAGATTCCCCCTCAGCGGCTGGAAGCTTCTGACTACTATATTCTTGAGCCTTATTTATAAGGGTTTTGCTTTGTTCTAATGCATCAAACACTTCTTCAAATGACTTAGATACTTGATTAGGGGGAGTGGCATTATTAATTTGCACTTGGAATATTTGTATACCAATATTATATTTATTGATAGTTTCTACTAAATTATCTTTTATTTTGTTTTGAATATAAACCTTTTGCTCACCTAAAAGTCCATCTATGCTTGAATTAGCTATTGATTTAGATATACAAGATACCGCTGCATTTTTCAATAACTCTTCAGGTTCTTTAGAATTTAGTAAATAAGCCTTAGGATCACTTACTTTCCATTCAATACTAACATCAACCCATACAATATTATCATCCGATGTTAGCATTTTATAATCAGTGTTGCTTATATGATTTTCTCTTGCTGGAGAATCATTGTATCCAATTTCAAAAGTATGAGACTTAATTATATTAATAATATTTACTTGTTGAACCGGATAAGGAAGTTTGAAATGTATGCCTGATTCTGTAATTTCGGTTATTTTCCCTAAAGTTTTAAGTATTCCTACTTCATTTTCTTTTACCGTATAAACTGAAGATAACAAACAGAAAACTATGACAAATATAAAAACAATCAAAAATATATTAGATAAACTAAAAACCTTTGATATATTCTGAAGCTTATTCATTAATACACCCCTTAAATAATATATATATTCATTATCTCACATAAACTGCGTGTTTTCCATTCAATTAACATAAATATATGCAATATCAAAATTTTACTTATATAGACTGATTAATTATTATATCCACATATAGTTCTATATATAGCTAATAATATATGATACAATTGATAAATATCCAGTAAGAAGCTATTATGAAATAAGCGTTGTATATTCAAAAGAAAAATGGAGTGAAAATCGCATGGATAAAATGGAAGGTATAAAAAAATCAATTATAAATGAAATAAATGATATTAAAGGTCTAATGATAGAAAAGAATTTATTAATTACTGATGACCTATTAAATAAGATTTGCCAAATAACATATAAAACAGGTAAAGAGGTTGCTATTTATATAGATCGAAGAGGAGAAATATTAGATTTCAGTTTAGGTGATGAAAACACTGTATCATTAAAAGAACTTGGACAAAGACGATCAATAGATAGCTTTAACGGAATAAGATGCATACATACACATCCTAATGGCAATGGAAATTTATCAGATGTTGATTTGTCAGCATTAAAAAAAGTAAAATATGATTTAATAGCATCTATCGGAGTTAGGGATGGATTACCAACAGAAATATATATTTCATATTTAATTTATGATAAAAATAATAAGCTAGATAATGCTATTGTTGGCCCGTTTTCTAATACTACATTGATAGATTTAAATGTGGTTAATCTAATATCTGAAGCTGAAAAAGCTTTTAACTTAGAAAGGCAAGCCATAAAAGAAGTAAAAGTAAATCAAGAAAGAGCTATATTGGTAGGAACGGAAAAGTTGGAAGACTTAGAAGAATTAAATGAATTACTAAAGACTGCCGGTGGTTCTGAATTGTCTAGGTTAGTTCAAAATGTAGATAAAGTGGAATCTAGTTTTTATATTGGAACAGGGAAACTTAAAGAATTGCTACTTATGATTCAAAGTTTAGATGCGAATTTAGTGGTATTTGATGATCAACTAACAGGTATGCAATTAAAAAATCTAGAAGAAGCACTCGGTATAAAGGTAATAGATAGAACTCAACTTATTCTTGATATTTTTGCACAAAGAGCTTTGACAAGAGAAGGGAAACTGCAAGTTGAGCTTGCTCAATTAAAATACATGATGCCAAGATTGATTGGTATTGGAAAGCAGATGTCTCGTACAGGCGGTGGAATAGGTACTAGGGGTCCAGGTGAAAAGAAATTAGAGATAGATAAAAGAAGAATACGTAATAAGATTTATGATCTTGAGAACGAATTGAAAGAAGTAGTAAAACAGAGATCGGAACAAAGGAAAAATAGAAAAGATACAAATATTTTTCAGGTTTGTTTGGTCGGTTATACAAACTCAGGAAAATCTACATTGTTAAATACATTAGCTGATGCTAATATATACGCCATGGATCAGCTCTTTGCAACGCTAGATCCAACTACTAGAAAAGTGGCATTAAATTCTGGTAAGGAAATCTTGATCACCGATACTGTTGGATTTATAAAAAAGCTCCCTCATTATCTTGTAGAAGCTTTTAAATCAACTTTAGAAGAAGTAATATATGCAGATTTGCTTATACATGTAGTTGATATTAGCAATAGTATGTATGAAAATCAAATGACTGTAGTGGATAGTGTATTAAATGAAATTGGTGCTTCAGAAAATGATAGAATAATTGCATATAATAAATGCGATAAGCTTGAAAATTTTGATATTGTAAAAGCAAACGTAGATAGAAAAAGTGATGAAATATATATTTCTGCTTCTAATAAAACAGAAATATATTCTTTACTTGAAATTATTGAGATACAATCATCAAAGGAGTCATCTATTGTAGATTTATTAATACCGTATTCAGAAGGGTCATCTTTACCTTTGGTTCATGAAAATGGAAAAATAATTGAAGAAACATATATAGAAAATGGTATTCAGATAAAAGTAGAATTAGATAATATAACAATAGCCAAATTAGCTAAGTACTTAGTTTAATATTTATCATTTAAGGTATAAGAAAAATGAATTTCTTATACCTTAAATAAATCTTTTCTACATTTATATTCCCTATCTATTTTAAAATATTTTTTATGTATTTCATTCTTTCTTCACATTACTTTTATACATTATCTCTCTAACACCCATTAATAATAAAAAAATACCAAATGTTCTTTTTAATACACTAGGATTTATGTTTACAGCTAAAAACGACCCTATAAAAGCACCTATACATCCAAGCAAAATAAGCTTTAATACTAGCTTTGTCTCAATATTTTTTTTTCTTATATGTACAAAAATCGCAATAATAGCTGCAGGAATAAATGATAAAAGGTTAACACTTTGAGCGATTTGCTGATTAACACCCACAAAAAATACTAAGGCCGGAATAAGCAAAGTTCCCCCACCTATTCCCATTCCTCCGATTAAACCCGCTGCAAAACCTATAATATATATAAACATTAGAACAACATCCTAAAACCAGCTATTATCATAAAAACCCCAAAACTCTTTCTAAGCATTTGGTTAGAAATTCTATTCAATATAGTTGACCCTACATATGCTCCAAGCATTGAACCAATTGTAACCTTATATGTCAAATTGTAATCTACCAGATTATTCTTAATATATATATAGGAACTTATTATAGTGAGCGGAAGTATTACAGCAATGGCTGTTGCATGAGCTTTATGATCTTCAATGTTGTTCCAGAAGACTAAACATGGTACTAGTACGGTACCACCGCCAGACCCAAAGAGTCCATTGGCAAGACCTGCTAGTATGCCAGTTATTATAGTTTTGATCTTACATTTTATTTGATTCATTTAACCACCACTTTTTATAACATTAAAATACTTTATTATTTAATCTAACCAATTATAGTGACAATATTCAAATCTTATATTATTCAACATATATAAATTCTTCTATTAAATTAGAATTATTTAATGTATAATATTAAATGTTAATTAACCACAAAGGAGGTAATTCAATGTCTGGACACTCGAAATGGTCGAACATTAAAAATAAAAAAGGAAAGCAAGATTCTATGAGAGGCAAGATATTTACTAAATTAGGTAAGGAAATAGCTATTGCTGCAAAAGGTGGATCTAATCCTGAAAATAACAGTAAATTAGCAGACGCAGTAGCCAAAGCGAAAGCAAATAATATGCCTAATGATACGATACTAAGAGCTATAAAAAAAGGTGCAGGAGAGCTAGAAGGAGTTAACTATGAGGAAATAATGTATGAAGGATATGCCCCAGGAGGAGTAGCTGTTATAGTTACAACATTGACTGATAATAAAAATAGGACAGCTGGAGATGTGAGACATATTTTTGACAAAAATGGTGGAAGCTTAGGAAGTGCTGGATGTGTTAGTTGGATGTTTGATAAAAAAGGTATAATCTTCGTCGAAAAGGATAAGAGCATTAATGAAGAAGAGTTAATGATGCAATCTTTAGAAGCTGGTGCAGATGATTTTATTCCTGAAGACGATTCCTATGAAATAATTACAATGTCAGAGCTTTTTTCTGAAGTGAGAGCGAAATTAGAAAAGGGTGGAGTACCTATGGTTTCAGCTGAAGTTGCAATGATACCACAAACTTCCGTTTCAGTATCAGATTCAACAGATATAAAGAAAATATATAAGATGTTTGATATGTTTGAAGACAATGATGATGTTCAAGATATTTATCACAATGCTGAGTTACCAGAGGAAGAAGAGTAAACAGATACTAAGACACTATTATATAAATGCATTTATATAATAGTGTCTTAGTATTTCTATATTAAATCAGTTTTGTCACACATTTTGTTTGACTTATGCATATAAATTAAAATTGTATAAATTCTAGATTAATGGTAATAATATCCTTCAGAATAGTATGGAGGGAAATATATGTTTGAAGATAGATCTAGAAGAAGAAAAAACAGTATACTAGTAATTGTTTTTCTAGTCATATTCTTAGCTACAGTAGTTGGTTTGTTTTTTAATACTAGTGATAATATTATGTCAAAGATCAACAATGAACAAAATAAGATAAATAGTTATCAAGTTCCAGAAAACTTGATCAAACCACAAGATCATAAAAGTACACCTGTTAAAGAAATAACAAACATTCCAAACATAGACTTAGTAACACCTAATACAGTGCTAGTATTTGAAGTGAATTTTGAACTATGCGGCCATTCTAAAATAAAAAGATCTGCCAATGCTTCGGATGATGAAATTAACTTATCCGAAGAGCAAATGAAGCTTAAATATAAAGACTGGCAACTAATCAGCTTTGAGTCAGAAAAGGTCGTACTAAGAAAAGTTATGAATACTTATTGTCCAAATCACTTCATAATTGGAGTTAAAGGAGAAGGCATTGCAGTATATAAATATAATATTGATGGACAAAAGGTGATTATAAATGAAACTGATATTCGAATTTCAACGTTGACACCTGAAGATCAAGAAATTGTTAGCAGCGGAATTGTTGCAGATACAGAAGATGAATTACAAGGCATTTTAGAAGGTTTTAGTGATTAGAAAGTTATTAAAAAGTAAAGCAGAAATTTCTGCTTTATTTTTTTTGTAAAAAAGGGTATAGTATTCCTAGCGAATATATGTTTGTATGCAGGGAAGTGAAAGTTTGAAAAAGGCATTCACCTTTATCAATTTGATTTTTATGCAGCATAGCTGCAGGAAGAGGTAAGAATGATAATAATGGGTATTGATCCTGGGATAGCAATTTTAGGATTTGCTATAGTAAACTATGAGGGTAATAAATTCAAAGTAATACATTACGGAGCCATAACAACTACATCAGACTTAGCAATGCCAAAAAGATTAAACTGTATATTTAGTGGTTTAAGTGAATTGATAAATGAATATAAGCCTGATGCATTTGCAATTGAAGAGTTGTTTTTTAATAAGAATGTGAAGACTGCTTTGACAGTAGCGCATGCTAGAGGCGTTTCTATTCTTGCCGCTTCTATTCCTAACATACCAATATTTGAATATACTCCATTACAAGTCAAACAGGCTGTAGTTGGTTATGGTAGAGCAGACAAGAATCAAGTACAACAGATGGTTAAGATATTATTAAACTTGAAGGAAGTGCCAAAGCCTGATGATGTTGCGGATGCATTAGCAGTAGCAATATGTCATGCCAATAGTTCGAATTTTTCAGAATTATTTAGGGTATAAGGAGTGGATTGTTTTGTATGATTATATTTGCGGAAGAGTTGATTCTGCAGTAGAAGATTATGTTGTTATTGATATTAACGGTATAGGTTTTAAAATCTTTTCATCTGCTTATACTGTTAAAAATATAAAACTTGGAGAAAGCGCTAAAATATTCACGCATATGATAGTTAAAGAGGATGATATTGTTCTTTACGGATTTTTAACAAGGAAAGAATTGAAATTATTTAAACAACTAATATCAGTGAGCGGGATAGGGCCAAAAGTTGCGAATTCGTTGTTATCTCAATTTGACACAGAACAAATAGTTAATGCAATATTGATTAAAGACATTGGTTTAATTATTAAAGCGCCAGGTATAGGTAAAAAGACTGCAGAGAGATTATTTTTAGAATTGAAGGATAAAGTGACCTTAGACGATATGGTTGTTGGAACCACCACTTTCAGGCCAGGAAATGAATTATCAGAGGTGATTGAAGCTTTGGTATCTTTAGGGTATAATTACTCTATTGCTTCCAACGCTGTATCAAAGATTGAAGATAAAAGCCTATCAATAAACTTACTGATTAAAGAAGCTTTAAAGTTGGTTTCTACAAAATAAAGAGAGGTAATGTATGGAAGATAGATTAATTACTCCAAAAATAATCAGCGATGATATTGAGATAGATACAGGATTACGGCCTAGGAACCTTGATGAATACATAGGACAATCTTCAGCAAAAGAAAGAATTGATATTTTTATAAAAGCTGCAAGGCAGAGATCAGAATGTTTAGATCATGTTCTTTTATATGGCCCACCTGGGTTAGGGAAAACTACCTTAGCAAATATAATCGCAAATGAAATGGGCGTAAATATTAGAATCACTTCTGGGCCTGCTATTGAGAAACCTGGAGATTTAGCGGCAATCTTAACAAATCTTAATACAAATGATGTTTTGTTTATTGATGAAATCCATAGATTAAATAGAAGCGTAGAAGAGATATTATATCCTGCAATGGAAGATTATGCTTTAGATATTATTATTGGCAAAGGGCCAAGTGCCAGATCTATAAGGCTTGACTTGCCAAGCTTTACGATGATAGGGGCAACTACTAGAGCTGGAATGATAGCTTCTCCACTTAGAGATAGGTTTGGAGTAATCTGTAGATTAGAATATTATAATAATGAAGAGTTATATAAGATAATTACAAGATCTGCCAAAATCCTTAAAATTGAAATTGAACACGAAGGGGCAATGGAAATAGCAAGAAGATCCAGAGGTACACCAAGAATAGCCAACAGAGTATTAAAAAGAGTTCGCGATTATGCACAAGTGAAATGCGAAGGAAAAATTGATAAAGAAACAGCAGATAAAGCATTAAAGCTTCTTGAGATAGATAGCATTGGTCTTGATAACATTGATAAAAAGATGTTATTAACAATAATTGAGAAATTTAATGGAGGGCCTGTTGGGCTAGATACATTAGCTGCATCAATCGGAGAAGAAAGCGGTACCATAGAAGATGTTTATGAGCCTTATTTACTGCAGATGGGTTTTTTAAATAGAACTCCTAGAGGAAGAATGGTCACAAATTTAGCATATAATCACTTAGGCTTAGAAAGAAAATAGGTGAATAATTGCTGGTAACACTATAGAAAACATAACGCCCACTGATTACAACTTTTAAGGAGAAAATTATGATGAAATTGAGAATTATATTATTAACAGTAGTTATAACATTATTTTTATCATTAAATATTATTAGTATTAACGGTGAAAATAGCTTGCCGAAAACTATTAAAATCGGCCTAAGCTTTGGGAGTTCAGCTACGAATAACATTAGTATTAAAAGTCCCTCTGGTATTTTAGTTCAAGATTCTGACGGCAATTTAATAGCTTCCGGAGAATCTGCTAATGGATTTACCTTTAACGCTGTTGACTTGAATCAAATTCAAATATCTGATGCTGAAACAGGAGAAATCAAATATATAGTAAATGCAGAAAAAGATCTTTTAGTAAAACCTAATGAAATGAATACAGGTATAAAGTATTTAGAGTTTAATAATAAAAAGTATAGAGGGTCATTTAGGCTACAAAGATTAAATGACAACAATATTACAATAATAAATGATATAGATTTAGAAGAATATTTATATGGAGTTGTTCCTTCTGAATCACCTTCATCATGGCCGATGGAAGCTTTAAAAGCTCAAGCTGTTGCCGCACGAAATTTCGCAGCTTTAAATATCGGCAAACATGCAAAATACGGTTTCGATTTATGTAACAGTCAAGATTGTCAAGTTTATAAGGGGTTAAGTCAAGAAGCAGAGTCCACAAATCAAGCAGTGAATCAGACTATGGGCAAAATAATCTATTATAATGATAAGCCAATAAATGCATTTTACCATTCAAGTAGTGGTGGACATACCGAAAACAGCGAGAATGTTTTTCCATCGCCTCTGCCTTACGTAATAGGAGTAGACGACCAATACAGCTTAGGGAACAAAGACGACAACTGGATAAAAAGCTTTGACAAAGAGTATATTAAAAATAAAATGATTGATTCAAAACTAGATGTTGGTGATATATTGGATATTATACCTATTGAAACTTCTGAATTTGGCAGAGTAATTAAAGTTGAGATTAAAGGAACCAAATCAAGTGAAGTTCTTCAAAAAGAAAAAATCAGATATGTATTAGGTACTACTGACTTAAAAAGCATATGGTATAATATTAAAACAGATTCTGATATAAGTGTATTTAATCCAATTAAAGGAAAAGCTGAAACATCCAGAATATCTGGAATGTATGTAGCTTCTGCATCAGGAGTAAGAAATGTTAATGTAATAGACAATATTAAGATCAGCAATGGATATAGAATAGATGAGTACAACAAAATACCGAATAATTACACCTTTTATGGTAAGGGCTTTGGACACGGACTTGGAATGAGCCAGTATGGAGCAAAAGGTATGGCCGAAGCAGGTTATGATTACAAACAAATATTAGAATACTATTATAAAGGTACTATAGTTCGTTAGAAAGAGGGCAACAAATGAATTTGAAAGATTTTGATTATAACTTACCTGAATCACTTATAGCCCAAGAACCTATTAATGAAAGAGATAAATCTAGACTTTTGGTATTAAATAAAGAAAATGGCAATATTAAACACCTTTTATTTAAAGATATTATAGATTTCTTAAGCAAAGGCGATTGCTTAGTTTTAAATGACACTAGAGTCATACCAGCAAGATTATTCGGCGAGAAAAATGGCACCGGAGGATCTATTGAAATTATGCTGCTTAATAGAAAAGACATTAACACTTGGGAAGTGATGGTACGTCCAGGAAAAAGAGCAAAGATAGGAACACTAATTAATTTTGGAAATGATGAGTTGCAAGCTGAAGTTATAGAGATTATTGATGGCGGTAATAGAATAGTTAAATTTGAATATAATGGAGTATTTGAGGAAATTCTTGATAGACTAGGCAACATGCCGCTTCCACCATATATAAAAAAAACACTAACAGATAAAGAAAGGTATCAAACTGTATATTCTAAACATGAAGGTTCTTCAGCGGCACCAACAGCTGGTTTGCACTTTACTTCAGAATTGTTAAAGAAAATAGAAGAAAAAGGAGTAACTATAGCATACGTTACATTGCACGTTGGACTAGGAACCTTTAGACCTGTTAAAGTTGAGAATATATTAAATCATAAAATGCATTCTGAATATTATTCAATAAGCGAATCAAACGCAGAGTTAATTAATTATTGTAAAAAAAATGGTGGAAAGATAATTTGTGTAGGTACTACTTCTACAAGGACTTTAGAATCTGCTTCTGAACCAGATGGTACAGTAAAGAATGCTAGTGGATGGACAGATATTTTTTTATATCCTGGCTATAAGTTTAAAGCAACAGACGCATTAATTACTAATTTTCATTTACCACAATCTACTCTTTTAATGCTTGTTTCTGCATTTTCATCTAAAGAGAAAATATTAAATGCATATAATATTGCAATTGAGAATGAATATAGATTTTTTAGTTTTGGAGATGCGATGTTGATCATATGACAAAAGATAAAATATATTATACCTGGAGGTGATTAAATGACGGTAAAATACGAACTAATTAAAGAATGTAAACAAACTGGAGCAAGACTTGGAAGATTGCATACTCCTCATGGAATTATTGATACACCAGCTTTTATGCCTGTTGGAACACAAGCTACAGTAAAAGCAATGTCACCAGATGAATTGAAAGAAATCGGAGCACAAATTATTTTAAGTAATACATATCATTTGTATATAAGACCTGGACATAAACTTATAGAGAAGGCTGGAGGTCTACATGGCTTTATGAATTGGGATAGGCCAATATTAACTGACAGTGGAGGATTTCAGGTTTTTAGTTTAAATGAACTTAGAAAAATTACTGAAGAAGGTGTGGAATTTAAATCCCATCTTGATGGCTCAAAACATTTATTTACACCAGAGAAAGTTATGGAGATTGAAAATTCTCTTGGGGCAGACATAATAATGGCTTTTGATGAATGTACTCCTTATCCATGCGAAAAGGAGTATGCAAAAAAGTCAATGGAAAGGACTGTTAGATGGTTAAAAAGGTGTAAAGAAGCTCATAAGAATACGGAAAGACAAGCTCTTTTCGGAATAGTTCAAGGTAGTACATATAAAGATTTAAGAATTGAAAGTGCCAGAAGGACCGTAGAAATTGATTTGCCAGGATATGCAATAGGTGGATTAAGTGTAGGTGAATCCAAAGAAGTCATGGAAGAAGTTCTTGATTATACTGTGCCAGCGCTACCAAAAGATAAACCAAGGTATTTAATGGGAGTTGGAAGTGCAGATTATCTAATAGAAGGCTCTATTCGAGGGATAGATATGTTTGACTGCGTGTTACCTACAAGAATAGCCAGAAATGGAACAGTCATGACATCAAAAGGAAAGCTTGTAGTTAGAAATGCAGAATATAGCAAAGATTTTGCTCCCCTTGATGAGGAATGTGATTGCTATGCTTGTAAAAACTTTTCAAGAGCGTATATTAGGCATTTAATTAAAGCTAAAGAAATATTGGGTGGTAGACTAGCTACCATACACAACTTAAGGTTTTTGCAAAACTTAATGACAAATATTAGAAAGGCTATTGCTGAAGATAGATTACTTGATTTTAAAAATAACTTTTTTGAAAAATACGGCTACAAATAAAAAGGATTTTTAAGTTCTCTATTGAATTTAATTGAGAAAGGAGGGATGTATTTTGACAACACAGCAATTGATGATGAATGTAGTTCCATACATACTTATCATAGGAGTCTTCTATTTTTTACTTATTAGACCTCAAAAGAAAAAAGAAAAGCAAATACAAACAATGAGAAGCAGTATAAAAGAAGGCGATGAAATCAGTACAATAGGCGGCATTTACGGTAAAGTTTTAAACGCTAAAGAAGATATTGTGACTATTGAAGTTGGAGCTGATAAAGTAAAATTAAAAATAGCACGCTGGGCAATAGGTAAAGTAATTGAATCAGGCAAATAATAGTAAAAACAACTTGTTATGCAAGTTGTTTTTTATTTTGCTATATTTAGAATAATAACACCTGTATCAATAATATAATTTATTGGAGGTGTTATCATGAATAAGAAAAAAGAAATATCGTCTAAATCAGAAGATAAAAATTCAATAAATAGTTATTTGGTTATGATAAAGGCCATAATTATGGCATTAATTTTATCATTAATTTTGGTAATTGCCTATGCACTCTTATTATCTTTTACGGCATTATCTGATGGGACTATGTCTTTAGCAACTCAATCAATAACAATTATCAGTATAGCATTCTCAAGCATATATGCTGGTAAAAAAATAGGTAACAAAGGATGGATTTATGGTCTGATTTTAGGCTTAGCTTTTATATTTATACTTACACCAATCAATATTTTTATGGGGCAGACAATAAACTTAGACAAATTCTTCGCAGTTAAAACATTAATGGGTTCAACTGTTGGTCTCATTGGCGGAGTAATAGGAGTAAACCTAAAATAAAAGCTTTAATTTCAAAATACTATATGATATAATCTTATAGTAAAAACTATAAGGGGGGACAAAGATGAGGCATATAACAACAATAAGCACTAGATCGTTATGTGAAACGATTGAAAAGGGTGGATGTGGAGAATGTCAGAATTCATGCCAATCTGCTTGCAAAACATCATGTACTGTAGCTAACCAAAAGTGTGAAAATATAGAGAATACAAGTATTCAAAAAACAATATAGAATAATACATAAAAACAGTAATAAGGTGAATCTTATTACTGTTTATAATTTGTTGGATGATATATAAGGAGACACACATGATATTTGAATTCAAAGATAAATATCCTAAAATAAGCAATAATTGCTTTATTGCGCCAAATGCAACAATTATTGGCGATTGCCATATAGGTAATAATTCTAGCATTTGGTTTAATGCTGTATTAAGAGGCGATGATAATGGAATAATTATAGGAGACAATACAAATATCCAAGATGGATCAATAATACATGCTGCCCATGATTATAAGACAATCATTGGTAATCATGTTACGGTGGGACATGGGGCAATAATACATGCTTGTATCATTGAAGACAACTGTCTTATTGGTATGGGTTCTACAATTTTGGATGGGGCAACAATTGAGAGAAATGTAATAATTGGTGCTAATTCACTTGTTACATCTAGTAAAAGGATACCTACTGGAAGTTTAGTTATGGGAAGTCCAGCAAAAATTGTCAGACAACTTACAACAGAAGAAATTGAATCAATAAAAAAATCTGCCATTGAATATGTTGAACTTATGAAAAATTATATTAACACAAAATAATTATAGAATGCGTAATATTTCTAGTATCTACTATTATTGACTAGAATAATTAAAAGTTATATAATTAGCTTTGTGAAATTGAAAAGGGGGAGAACACTAATGAATTCAAAAAGTCTACTTAAGTTTCTGGCAATAGTTGTTCTGATTAGTATTGTGGCCTATGTTACAGTGTTCGGCGTGTACTTAGGAAACTATCAGATACAACCTATTCAGAAGCAAATAAAACTTGGATTGGATTTAAGGGGCGGCGCATATGTTATATTGGAAGCCAAGGATAATCCAGCAGACCCAGTAACTGATGAAAAGTTAGAGAGAGCTATTGCTACTATTAGGCAACGTATCGATGCAATAGGAGTTGCTGAACCAATAATAACTAGACAAGGTGAACGAAGAATTAGGGTTGAGTTACCTGAAATTCAAGATACTGAGAGAGCGCTAGAAATAATTGGACAAACAGCGCAATTGGAATTTAGAGACGAAAGTAATGCAGTTGTTTTGTCAGGTAATGATATTAAAAAAGCTGAAGCGGTATTTGCTTCATCATCCGATGGACTAAATTCACAAGAAGCCGTTGTATCACTAGAAATGACTACAGAAGGTACAAAAAAGTTTGCAGAAGCAACTAAGAATAATCTGAAGAAAATTATTGCAATATACCTTGATAATGAGGTAATCTCTGCTCCTGTGGTCCAAAGTGTAATTACCGAAGGTAAAGCTCAAATATCAGGGAATATGAATATGCAAGAAGCGGCTGATTTATCAATGCTGATTAGGGCAGGTGCACTTCCAGTTGAGTTAGAAACCCTGCAAGTTTCAGGAATTGGACCTCAACTAGGTGCAAATTCTTTTGAAAGAGCTGTATTTGCGGCACAAATTGGAATAGGACTTGTATTTTTATTTATGCTGATTTATTACAAAGTGCCTGGGTTGGTAGCAAACCTTACCCTTGTTTTATATTTAGCCATAACTTTGCTGATTTTGGCTTCTATGAAAGCAACATTAACTTTACCTGGCATAGCCGGTCTTGTGTTATCAGTTGGTATGGCAGTTGATGCAAATGTTATAATATTTGAGAGAATTAAGGACGAGTTAAGAGTAGGAAAGACACTTCGAAGCGGAATTGATGCAGGCTTTAGAAGAGCATTCTTAACAATTATAGACGCAAATGTGACAACAATTATTGCAGCTGTGATTTTATTTTACTTTGGCTCAGGACCAATAAGAGGATTTGCAATAACTCTTATAGTTGGTAACATAACAAGTATCTTCACAGCAGTTACAGTTACAAGGCTATTATTAAAAACACTTATAGATTCAAAAGTATTAAAGATTAAGAGTTACTTTGGTGAAAAAGGAGGTCAAACTCTATGAAGACTTACGATTTTATGAAAAATAGAAATTTGTGGTTTGGTATATCAATTGCTACAATTGTTGTTGGTTTTATATTTATGATAATTCATGGAGGTCTAAACTTCGGCATAGATTTTGTTGGTGGAACTTCTATACAAGCAGACTTAAAAAGAACTTTTGAAGTAAGTGAAATAAGAGAATTAACAGACTCTATAGATAAGGAAGCAACAATAACTTATGCTGGCAAAAACAGAAACGAAGTAATAGTAAAAACGAAGGTAGTTTTAGATAATAAAACTAGAGCAGGATTATTGAAGCAATTTGATGAAAAGTTCAATGTTAAACCAACCAATATAATCTTTGAAACCATCGGTCCATCTGTTGGAAATGAAATTAAAAAACAAGCCGGAATCTCCTTGTTATTAGCATTTGTAGCAATAATGATTTATGTTACCATAAGATTTGAAATGCATTTCGGTGCAGCAGCAATAGCTGCTTTAGTCCATGATGCAATAATAATGGTAATGGCATACTCCATATTTAATATCCCTGTTAACGGAACCTTTATTGCAGCATTATTGACCATAATAGGATACTCCATTAATGATACTATAGTAGTTTTTGATAGAATAAGAGAGAATATGAAAGCACAGCATAATCGGAAAATTGATTATGACAACTTAGTTAATGTTAGCATATCCCAGACACTTATTAGATCAATTATTACATCATTAACAACGCTATTAACTGTATTAGCTTTATATTTCTTAGGTGTTCCAGCAATAAAGGAGTTTGCGCTACCTATGATAGTAGGTATTGTAGTAGGTTGTTACTCATCGATATTTATTGCAAGTCCATTATGGGTAATGCTCAAAAGCAAGTCCAAATTAGCACATTAGAAATTTTAGGTAACGACAATATTGTCGTTACCTAAAATTTTATTGATAATACTATGATCAATAGGTATTACTTAGTACATAATGTATTTCATGCTAGGAGAAAAGTTAATGAGTGAAATAATGAATAAAAAATGGGTTTCATATGATAAAGATTATTCAATTATAGAGAAATTAAAAGATACATTAAACATATCAGAAGTATTGTGCAGAGTTCTTGTAAATAGGAATATTGATTCATTGGAAAAAGCAGAAAAATATTTAAACCCAAATCTTTCGTATCTATATAACCCATATGATATGTTAGGAATGGAGAAAGCAGTGATAAGAATCACTGATGCTATTAATTCCCAGGAGAATATATGCATTTATGGTGATTATGACGTTGATGGAATAACAAGTATATCTGCTTTGATAAAGACATTAAGATACTTAAATGCTAATGTAACTTTTTATATACCAAGTAGAATAGAAGAAGGTTATGGATTAAATATTGAATCCGTTCAAAAACTTATGGATAAAGGAGTTAATCTATTTATTACTGTTGACTGCGGCATAAGGTCAGATGATGTTGTGGCATATATCAATAAAAACAATATTGATATAATAATTACCGATCATCATGAATGTGGAGACACACTGCCCGCTGCTTATAGTGTAATAAATCCTCACCAAAAAAAATGTAATTATCCTTTTAAAGAATTAGCAGGTGTTGGTGTTGCTTTTAAATTAATTGAAGCGATATTAAGCAAATTTGGGTGCAGAACGTTCATGAATGAAATAATAGATATAGTATGTATTGGCACTATAGCAGATGTTGTACCTCTTGTAGATGAAAATAGAGTAATTGTTAAAAACGGGTTAATAGCTCTTGAAAATACAAAAAATATTGGATTAAACGCCTTACTAAAGATTTGCGTACTAAATGACAAAAAACTCAGTGCTCAAAATGTTGCTTATCTTATTGCACCAAGAATTAATGCGGTTGGTAGAATTGCAGATGCGAATCTAGGAGTAGATCTTTTACTTACTGAAGATAAAGAAAAAGCTATAGAAATTGCTCAGATACTTGAAGATACAAATAAATTAAGGCAAAACATTGAATCTGAAATATTATCTATGGCAGTAGAAAAAATAAGTAATGAGATAGATTTAGTAAATGACAGCATAATAGTACTCTCTGATAAAGATTGGAATGTTGGAGTAGTTGGTATTGTTGCCGCTCGAATTACAGAAAGATATGGGTTGCCAACCATATTGATAGCAATAAATGACAATATGGGTAGAGGATCTGCAAGAAGCATTTTAGGTATAAATATAATTGAAGCTATAAATCAATGCAGTCATTTACTTGCAAGATTTGGTGGTCATGAATTAGCAGCTGGATTATCAATAGAAGTGGACAAAATTAATGAATTTAGAAAAGACATTAATAAAATTGCAAAAAGAATGTGTAATGATAATAAAATAATTCCCTCAATAACTGTAGATTATAAACTTTCGCCTTTGGATATTAATATACATACTGCAAAACAGCTAGAAACACTTGAACCTTTTGGTTGTGGGAACCAAGTTCCATTTTTTGTTTTTAGGGATTTAAAAATATTAAGCTATAAAACAGTAGGAAACGAAAAGAAACATTTATCATTAAGATTATCAGATGGGAAAAATGATATCAGTTGTATAGGATATAATTTAGGAATTTTTAATAACATCTTATCAAGCGTTAAAAATATTGATATAATATGTAGTATAGAAATAAATGTTTGGAATGATATTGAACGAGTTCAATTAGTTATCAAGGACATAAAGATAAGAAAATAGCAATTGGAGGTTATTTTGAATGGATTTAGAAAAGTATATTAGGACCATAGAGGACTTTCCCAAAAAAGGTATAAGTTTTAAAGATGTTACAACATTACTGAAAGATAGGGAAGCATTTAATTATGCAATTAATTCAATAGCTGATAATATGCGTAATTTGAATATCGATATAATAGTTGGCCCTGAAGCAAGAGGATTTCTGTTTGGTGCCCCAGTAGCCTACGAGCTAAAAACAGGATTTGTTCCTGTTCGCAAGCCTGGAAAGCTACCTGCAGAAACAATGAATTATGAATATGCATTAGAATATGGAAACGATTCTTTAGAAGTTCATAAAGATGCTATAATAAGTGGAAGTAGAGTTGCAATTGTTGACGATTTACTTGCTACAGGTGGTACGACCCTAGCTACAGTTAAACTTATAGAAAGCTTAGGTGGAGAAGTGGTTCATATTGCATTCTTGATTGAATTATCTTTTTTAGAAGGCAAAAAAAGACTTACTGGATATGATGTGAGCACACAGATTAAATATTGATAATCAATATCACTCATTAGGTTAGGGTAACCAGTCATTTTCAAAAGTTAAATAAAAGTTGGTGTAGAAAATGCTAGATTTATTAATAGAAAGAATAGAAAAGTATAATCCAAATGGTGATATTGAGATTGTAAAAAAAGCATATTATTTTGCTCTTAGTGCCCATACTGGTCAAAAAAGAATTTCGGGGGAAGATTATATTGTTCATCCAATCGATGTTGCTGAAATATTAGCAGATTTGAATTTGGATAATGTAACCATAGCTGCGGGTATACTTCATGATGTTGTTGAAGATACACAATATACTGTTGAAGACATTAGAGCTAATTTTGGTGATGAAATAGCTATGCTTGTTGACGGCGTAACGAAACTTGGAAAACTCGAATATAAAACTAAAGAAGAACAGCAAGCTGAGAGTCTAAGGAAAATGTTCATCGCCATGGCAAAAGATATTAGAGTAGTGTTGATTAAGTTAGCAGATAGACTACATAATATGAGAACTTTAAAATATATGACTCCAGAAAAACAAAAATCAAAAGCTTCTGAAACTTTGGATATTTATGCCCCTATCGCCCATAGACTAGGTATCTCAAAAATAAAGTGGGAGATGGAAGATCTAGCATTAAGATATATTGAGCCTAAAGGTTATTATGAATTAGTTGAAAAGGTTGCAAAAAAACGAGAAGAAAGAGAAGAATATATTAATTATGTTTTAAAAGAGCTAAACGAAAAGATTAGTGAAGTAGGGATACAGGCCCAAATAGAGGGCAGACCAAAAAACTTTTATAGTATATATAAAAAGATGTATTTTCAGAATAAAACCTTTGAACAAATATTTGACTTAACTGCTGTAAGAGTCATAGTTGATTCAATAAAAGATTGTTATGGAATTTTAGGAATAGTCCATACATTATGGAAACCGATACCTGGACGGTTTAAAGATTACATTGCAATGCCAAAACAAAATATGTATCAATCACTTCATACAACAGTACTTGGACCGGATGGACAACCCTTTGAAGTACAAATAAGAACATGGGAGATGCATAGGACCTCGGAATTTGGTATAGCAGCCCATTGGAAATATAAAGAAGGCAAAGAGTCAAAAGATGAATTCGATGAAAAGCTAAAATGGCTAAGACAAATGCTTGAATGGCAAAATGAAATTAAAGATACAAAAGAATTTATGGAAACACTAAAAATTGATCTATTTGTGGATGAGGTATATGTATTTACTCCTAAAGGAGATGTTGTCGATCTTCCTGTTGATTCAACACCTATTGATTTTGCATATAAAATTCATAGTCAAATAGGAAATCGTTGTATTGGTGCAAAAGTAAATGGAAAAATGGTACCAATTGATTATAAACTGCAAAACGGAGATATTGTAGAGATAATTACATCGACAAATTCAAATGGGCCAAGCAGAGATTGGCTTAAGTTAGTAAAGAGCTCTCAAGCTAAAAATAAGATTAGACAGTGGTTTAAGAAAGAAAAAAGAGATGAAAACATAGTAAAAGGACGAGAGCTATTAGAAAGAGAATCAAAGAGACAAGGCTTTACTACATCACAAATACTGAAGTCTGAATGGTTGGAAGTCATACATAAAAAGTTTGGTTTGCACTCAGTTGAAGATTTGTACTCCTCTTTGGGATTTGGTGGAATATCACCTAATCAAGTACTTATAAAAATAAAAGATGAATATAAGAAAATTTTAAAACCTGAAGAAAAAGAACAAGAGGATGCGGAAAAGCAAATACAAAAGGCAGTAGCCAAGCCAAAAGTATATAATAGCAATGGAGTTAACGTTAAAGGAATAGACAATGTAATGATTAGATTTTCTAGATGCTGCAACCCAGTATTAGGAGATGAAATAACCGGATATATCACTAAAGGTAGAGGCGTATCCGTTCATAGAAAAGATTGCCCTAATGTTGAAGATTTACTTAAAGAACCAGAACGAATAGTAGAGGTTCAATGGAATACATTAACCAAGGTATCCTATAATGCGGATATTCAGATAAGAGCAAGTGACAGACAAGGTTTGCTTGCCGAAGTTACAAATATGATTAACGAAAATAATGTAAATATCGTTTCTTTTTATTCAAGAACAACAAAAGATAAAGTTGCTTTGATAAATTTTGTACTTATCATTGCTGATATTGATCAGCTTAATAAGCTCATACGAAAGTTTAGAAAAATCGAAGGCGTTATAGATGTGTATAGATCAAAGCAGTAGAACGTTAGGAGGTAGTCTTTTAAATGAGAGCAGTAGTACAAAGAGTAAATAAGGGAAGTGTAACAGTAGAAAACAATGTTATTGGTAGCATAAATAAAGGACTAGTAGTATTATTAGGCATAACAGAAGAAGACACTGACAATGACGTTGATTATATGATAGACAAGATAATCAACCTTAGAATATTTGAAGATGAAAATGAGAAAATGAATTTTTCCTTGTTGGATATAAAAGGAGAGATACTTATAGTATCTCAGTTTACTTTATATGGAGATTGTAGAAAAGGTAGAAGGCCCAACTTCATGAATGCAGCAAGACCGGAAAAAGCGGAATCTTTGTATAATAAGTTTGTTGACAGTATAAAGTCGAAGAATGTCAATACCCAAACTGGGGTTTTTCAGGCAAATATGCAGGTTCAAATTGAAAACGATGGTCCTGTAACCTTGATTGTTGATAGTCAGAAAATTGTATAGAGGTGATAGGTTGAAAAGTCTACAGTCTTTTCAACTTGATTATTATGCAGATGCTGAATAATATGCAGCAGATGCAGGAAGGAGTTAAGATGAAATTTGAAAGATTATCCCTAGGAATCTATCAAGCAAATTGCTATGTAATATTTGATGAAAACAATTATGAATCTGCAATTATAGACCCAGGTGGGGATTTCGAACTATTAAAAATGTTTATCGAAAAGAATAAATTAATTGTAAAATATATAATATTAACACATGCACATGCAGATCATATTGGCGCTTTAATAGAACTACAGGAATATACTGGTGCAAAGGCTTGTATTCATCAATTTGATAGTGAAGCACTTCAAGATTCTAGTATAAACTTATCAAATATGATGGGTAAAAACAAAGTGGAAGTTAAACCTGATATAATTCTACAGGATGGAGATGAATTAACGGTAGGAAACGGTTTATTAGAAATAATTCACACTCCAGGACATACAAAAGGAAGCATATGTATTAAATGTAAAGAAATTATTTTTACTGGTGATACACTATTTGCAGGCTCAATAGGAAGAACAGATCTTGCTGGTGGATCTTATGATGATATAATAAAGTCTTTACAAAAAATTATAAAATATTCCGATGATACTTTGATATGTTCAGGTCATGGACCTTTATCTCAAATAAAAACCGAAAAAAGCACGAATCCATTCATACAATAGAAAGTTTGTATATAGTTTAATTATAAGGAAAAACTATATACAAATTAGTCTAGGCATATGGAGGATGATAAAATGAATAAGCAAACAAAGACATTTTCAGCTGATGCTTATGAAACTTTTATTGAAATGAAAGAATCAGGCTACGATGATAAGGAAATAATTTCTGAGCTTGGGTTAAATATCAATGAGTATTCAGAGCTTAAGAAAAATTTTTATGAAGATATGTAAGGGGTATTATGATTAGTCTTAATTTAAAGAATCATTTGTTTTCATATGAGCTTTGCGACGTTATTAGATTATTCTATGGAAAAGATGAAATAAAATTAATCAATGATGATATTATTTCTGATTTAGACGAAGACTTTTTATTAACTAGCGAAATTGAAAAACATGAAGGCAAAGCTATTTGCAAATCTTGTTTATTTATAAACGAAGAAAGAATTGAGCAAATAGAAAAATTAGAAAATCAGAACATAAGTGATAAGTTATTGAAGAGGCTTGTTAAGATTTCTATGTATAAATTATTATCAAAGATAAATAATAAGACTTTTCCTTGGGGGATATTATCCGGCATTAGACCTGTAAAGTTGGTTCATGAATTATTAGATAAAGGAACAAATCATGAAAAAATAATAGATGTTTTAGAAAATACTTATCTTATGTATGAAGATAGAGCAAGACTTGCTCTACAAATTGCTTTAATAGAACAAAAGCACATTTACCCTATAAATAAAAAAAAGGTAAGTGTATATATAGGTATACCCTTTTGTCCATCAAAATGCTATTACTGTTCATTTACATCAAATTCTATTGTATCTGCAAAAAATAATGTTTCTAAATATATTGATTCGCTTATTAAAGAGATCAGTGAAGTTGCTACATTCTTAAATAAAAAGAATATTGAAGTCCAATGTGCCTATCTTGGAGGTGGTACGCCAACTTCATTAGATGAAGCTAACCTAAAAAGAGTTATCGATTGTATTTTAGCCAACTTTGGTGAAACTATTATAGAATTTACTTGCGAAGCTGGAAGGCCTGATACTATTAACAAAGAAAAGCTTATGATATTAAAAAATGGGAAGGTTACAAGGTTAAGCATTAATCCGCAGACAATGAATGATGAGACTCTGCAACAAATTGGACGGATGCATAATTCCCAACAAATATTAGATAGTTACAAGTTAGCGAAAGAATGTGGATTTATTGATATTAACATGGACATCATATTAGGATTGCAAAATGAAACAATGGAAGATATAAGAGATACACTAGAAAAGATAAAAGTATTAAGTCCTACTAACATTACCGTACATACATTGTCCATTAAAAGAGCTTCTGCCCTATGTGAGGCAAAAGAGTATGATAACATTATAGGTGATGATACTGCTGAAAAGATGATGGATATTACAAAAGAATATATGAGAAATATGAACATGATTCCTTATTATTTATATAGGCAGAAATTCATGAAAAATAACTTGGAGAATATTGGATTTTGTAAAGAAGGCTATGAATGTATATATAATATCCAAATGATTGAAGACAAGCAAACAATAATTGGATTTGGTGCATATGCAGTCACTAAAACTGTTTATTGTGAAGAAAACAGAATGGAAAGATACCATAATATAAAAGATTACATCTTATATATTAATCAAATAGATAATATTATAGAAAAGAAAATCAAATTCTTATCAGAATTATACTAATAAAATTAATTCAATTGACATTCAATTAAGATTAATATTATAATTAATCTAATACAAAGGCGATGATTGGATTACTAAGTATCTGATTCTCTACAGAAATGGATATCGAGGCTGAGAGTATCCGAAGATAAGATTACCCAATGACACCCATGAGCATATTTGCGTATATCTGCGTTAAAGATTAGAGATGGATAAAACCAAGCAGGGTGGCACCGCGAAATTAATTCTCGCCCCTGACGATTATATATTGTCAGGAGGCGGGATTTTTTGTTTTTATTTTCAAATCATAATAAGGGAGGTAAGCACATGTTAAAATTAAAAAGAACTCATATGTGTGGGTTTGTATCTGAAGACCTATTAGACCAAGACGTAGTGGTGAATGGGTGGGTTCAAAAGCGAAGAGATTTGGGGGGACTAGTTTTTATTGATCTTAGGGATAGAGAGGGCATTGTTCAAATAGTTTTCAATAAAGATATTGACATCAATTTATTTGAAGAAGCACAAAAATTGAGAAGTGAATATGTTCTTGCAATAAAAGGTAAGGTCGCCAAAAGAGGCGATAAAGCAATAAATCCGAAAATGAAGACTGGACAAATAGAAATTTTAGCAGAAGAACTTCAAATACTAAGCAAGGCAGAAACAACGCCAATTTATATTGAAGATAATTTGGATGCGGCAGAACCATTAAGACTAAAATATAGATATTTAGATTTAAGAAGACCAATCATGCAAAAAACTCTTTTTTTAAGGCATAAAGTAACTAAAACAATAAGGGCATTTTTAGATGATAATGGATTTATTGATGTCGAAACACCAATGCTCATAAAGACCAGTCCAGAAGGTGCAAGAGACTACCTTATACCTAGTAGAGTTCAGCCAGGTAAATTTTTCGCGTTGCCTCAATCTCCTCAGCTATTTAAGCAAATATTAATGGTATCTGGATTTGATAGATATTACCAAATTGTAAAATGTTTTAGAGATGAAGATTTGCGAGCCGACAGACAACCAGAGTTCACACAAATAGACATGGAAATGTCCTTCGTTGATTCGGAAGATGTAATTTCTATTAACGAAAAGCTTTTTGCAAAAGTATTCAAAGAAGTCTTAAATGTTGATATTTCTTTACCTCTTCCAAGATTAACTTATGAAGAGGCTATGGATAGATATGGTTCTGATAAACCAGACACAAGATTTGGGTTAGAGCTAAAAAACCTATCAGATATCATAAAAGATTCAGAGTTTAAAGTTTTTGCTGATGCATTACATAACAATGGGTTAGTAAAAGCAATCAATGCAAATGGCTTAGGTGAAAAATTAAGCAGAAAAGAAATTGATAGCCTAGGAGAATTTGTTAAGACATATAAAGCTAAAGGATTAGCATGGATTAATATTACTTCTGAAGGGATAAAATCACCTATTGCAAAATTCCTTAAGCAAGAAGAAATAGACAATATTATTATTAGACTAGATGCTAAGATAGGAGATATTATTTTTATAGTTGCTGACAAAGCTAAAACTGTATATGATTCATTAGGACAGTTAAGGCTTGAACTAGCTCGAAAGTTTAATTTAATCGATAATGAAAAATATAATCCTTTATGGGTTATGGAATTTCCGTTGTTAGAATATGATGAAGAGGAAAACAGATATATTGCAGTACACCATCCTTTTACAAGTCCAATGGATGAAGATATACCTTTGCTTGATGTAGATCCTAGCAAAGTGCGTGCGAAAGCCTATGATATTGTGTTAAATGGCTACGAGCTAGGTGGTGGAAGCATAAGAATACACAATGCAGAATTGCAAGAGAAAATGTTTGGTTTAATAGGATTTACTAAAGAGCAAGCTTGGAGCAAATTTGGATATTTATTAGAAGCTTTCAAATATGGAACTCCACCCCATGGAGGGATTGCATTCGGACTTGACAGATTTATGATGTTATTAACTGGGACTGATAATATAAGAGATGTGATAGCTTTTCCAAAAACACAAAATGCAAGTTGCTTAATGACTGAAGCACCATCTAATGCAGATATAAGTCAATTAAATGAATTAAAAATTAAAACAACTATAGAATAATTAAAATCAATACATAGACTCCATATCTAAATATCATGATATCATGGAATCTATGTATTGATATTTTCTATAATTATTGACAATATTAAAATTAGATATATAATAGTAACATATACCCAATACGGGTATGGAGGTGGGTAGATGGAACAAGAAGTTGTTTGCAAAAGCAATGTCCTTAATAGATTAAAGAAAATAGAAGGTCAAGTTAAAGGCATACAAAATATGATTGAAGAAAACAAAAGTTGTAATGATGTTATGATTCAAATTTCAGCAGTGAGGTCAGCTGTTAATAAAGTTGGTGGCTTAGTTCTAGAAGTTTATGTTAAAGAATATGTTAAAGATTCATTGGTAAATAAAAGGCAAGATGAAATTGAAGATATAATAGAAACTATTGTTAAATTCACAAAGTAGGTAGCTAGGAGAAGACGTATGAGAGAGATTGGAAAAATTATTGAAATAACCGATAACAAAGCAAAAGTTATGATTCAACGCAATACTGCATGTGGTAGCTGCGGCGCCTGCCAGATAGGTCAGGATAATTTGAATATGATATTGTTAGTTGATAACTTCATAAATGGCAAAGTAGGTGATGAAGTAGAAATAGAACTAAAAACTTCAAATTTCCTATTAGCCACAGGTATTGCATATGGAATACCTCTATTAAGTTTAATGCTAGGTATTATGGGCAGTTATTTTCTGCTTCCATTTATAGGTGTTGCACCTGACAATATTCAAGGTATCGCAGCAATAATGGGAATTGTATTTTTAGTCATCTCATTCCTGCTGATTAGAGCCAATGAAAACAAAATAAGCAAATTAAAGCAATTCAAACCTGAAATATTGTCATTAAATGATAATAAAAATTAGTTTGGTAAAAATATAATAACCTAAAAAAGAAAGGAGATTTTTTATGAGTAATAATATTGTTCAATTAAACCAAGGTAATTTTAAAGAGGAAGTAATAGATAGTAATATACCAGTAATCGTAGACTTTTGGGCAGCTTGGTGTGGACCTTGTAAAATGATTGCTCCCATCATTGAGCAACTTTCTGTGGAGTATTCGCAAAAGGTTAAATTTGCAAAACTTAACGTTGATGAAAACCCAAATTTATCTGATCAATATGGTATTAATAGCATACCTTCAATTTTTATGTTCAAAAATGGTGAGAAAGTTGATGCGCTAGTTGGTGCAAGACCAAAGCAAGCATTTGACGATATGATAAAAAGAAATATCTAACAAAAGGTTAGAAATAACAAGAGATAAAGCTACTTGGGAGGGTAATTGATATGGACATTAAAATAATACAACAAAATGATTTAGAAATTGCAAATGCAATTACAGAAGAACTACAAAGACAAAGAAATAAAATTGAGCTCATAGCATCAGAAAACTTTGTCAGTTTACCAATTATGGAAGCTATGGGTACTATATTGACAAACAAATACGCAGAAGGATATCCAGATAAAAGGTATTATGGAGGCTGTGAATTTGTTGATAAGGTTGAAAATATTGCTAGAAATCGATTAAAATCTATTTTTGGGGCAGATCACGTAAATGTTCAACCACATTCAGGAGCAAACGCAAACATTGCAGTTTATTTTGCATTATTAAATCCTGGAGATACAGTGTTGGGTATGAGTTTAGCTCATGGAGGTCATTTGACTCATGGAAGTCCTGTAAATGTTTCTGGAAAGTATTTTAACTTTGCTTCATACGGTACAAATGAAAAAGATGGGCTTATTGATTATGATCAAGTTAGAGCATTAGCAAAAGAAAAGCAGCCTAAGCTAATTGTAGCAGGTGCGAGTGCATACCCTAGAAAAATTAATTTTAAAATCTTCAGAGAAATCGCTGATGAAGTAGGGGCCTATTTTATGGTAGATATGGCTCATATTGCAGGTTTAGTTGCAGCCAGACTGCATCAAAATCCAGTAGAATATGCAGATGTAGTTACTACAACAACACATAAAACTCTCAGAGGACCTAGAGGTGGAGCAATACTTTGCAAAAGTCAGTTTGCAGCAATGATAGATAAAGCGATTTTCCCAGGAATGCAGGGAGGACCACTTATGCATGTAATTGCAGCAAAAGCAATTTGTTTTAAGGAAGCAATGTCTCGAGAATTTAAAGATTATCAAATTCAAGTGGTAAAAAACGCATCTACATTGGCGCAAACATTAATAAATAATGGTATTAAATTAGTTTCAGATGGAACTGATAATCATCTTTTGCTCATTGATTTAAGAAATAAAAATCTAACAGGAAAGGCCATAGAAATTGAGTTAGATGAGCTTGGAATTACTGTTAATAAAAATTCAATTCCTTATGATACACAAAGCCCGTTTATCACCAGTGGAATAAGAATTGGAACTCCCGCAGTAACCACAAGAGGGTTTAAAGAAGCAGAAATGATAGAGATAGGAAATATTATTACTGATGTTATTGATAAAAAAGATAATAAAGAAGAAACTATTTCAAAAATTAACGGAATGTGTAAGAAATATCCCCTTTATTCACAATTATAATTTGATATACTAATAAATATTGCTATAATTAAAGTAGAAATATCTGAATGATATTTCTACTTTAATTTTTGAGGTGTTTTATGATTGCTAGTATTTTATATAAGTCATTATTAGAAGAACTAATTAAAAATATTAATATTGGTATACATATTGTAGATGAGCATGGTAATACGATTTTCTATAATCAGGCAATGGCAGATTTAGAGGGACTTGATGTAGAAGACGTCATGGGCAAAAACATACTAGAAATATTTCCAAGTCTTACTGCAGATACAAGCACATTATTTTCTGTTATTAACTCAAAGTTGCCAATTTACAATAAATATCAGACATATTTAAACAATCAGGGAAAACAAATCTCTACAATAAATAGTACCATACCCATAATGATTTCAAAGAATACATATGGGGCCTTAGAAATTGCAGAAGATATCACAAAGGAAAAAGAGCTATCAGAAAGGGTACATTACTTACAACATGAACTTGCTACGAAAGATGCTGACACCGAAAGTTTAAGGGGCTTCACCTTTAGAAGCTTAATAGGAACCAGTGAAAACTTTGAAAATGCAATAAACTTTTCAAAAAAAGCTGCAATGTCATCATCTACTGTTTTGATATATGGAGAGACGGGGACTGGTAAAGAGCTTTTTGCCCAAAGTATCCATAATGAAAGTTCCAGAAAACAAAAGCCCTTTATTGCTCAGAACTGTGCTTCCATACCAGAAACTTTATTAGAAGGAATACTATTTGGCACGTCAAAAGGTAGTTTTACAGGTGCAGTAAGCAGGCCAGGTCTCTTTGAACAAGCAAATGGAGGGACATTGCTATTAGATGAGATAAATTCAATGGATTTACAGCTGCAGGCAAAATTACTGAGGGTTCTCCAAGAAGGCTTTGTAAGAAGACTGGGTGGCCTTAGTGATATAAATATAAATGTAAGAATACTCGCAACTACAAATGAAGAACCTTTGGTGACAGTTGAAAAAGGCATATTAAGAAAAGATTTATACTACAGGTTAAATGTTATTTCAATTATTATTCCGCCACTTAGAGAAAGAAAGAGTGATATACCTCTACTTATTGATCATTTTTTGAATAAATTTAATAGAATACTAAACAAAGATATATGGTATATATCAAACGACATCAAGGAAGCATTTATGCATTATGATTGGCCTGGAAATGTAAGAGAGCTAGAGAATATCATCGAAAGTTCTATGAATATGGTAACAAAAGGACATATCATTAAATCAGAGCATTTATCTGTAGATGCTAATAATATTTTCTTTAAACATAAAAATTTACATTATAGGCTGCAAGTAACAAAAGATAAGCCTTTAGTTCAAACGCTTGAAGATATAGAAAAAGAGATAATAGAAAATGCACTTATAGATTCAGTCTATAATATTTCTAAGTGTTCAAGGAAACTGGGCATAAAAAGGCAAAGTCTTCAATATAAAATGAAAAAATATGGATTCAAAATAGAGGAATAGTGAACCATCCGAATGGATAGTGAACCATCCGAATGGATGGTTAGCTATCCTTCTATTTTAATGAACCTAGGTTTTCTGCTTTCAAATATTGTATAATAAGAAAACTTATAATCTTTTAATAGCTTCATAACTTTATTAAACTCATAACCAAGGTGATGGGGACTGTGAGAATCAGAGCCGATAGTTATTATTTCTCCGTTTAAATTTCCATATAATTTCAATATTTCACTTATCGGATGAAAACTGGAAAGATTATATCTTAGACCTGATGTGTTTATCTCTATTCCTTTATTTATATTTATAAGGCTTGAAAGGATATATTCAAGCTTTTCCTCATGTTTTTTATATATGAAGCTTTTTTCACCTTGTGAAAGATACCTTCTAAAAACATCAATATGGCCCAATACATCAAAATTGTTAAAGCACGCTATACATTTAATAACATTATCAAAATATAGATCTATAGCTTCGACATCTGATATGCCTTTTAAATAATCAAGATCATACATTTCTTTTTTATTTACCGTATGTATAGATGCTAGGACAAAATCAAAATATTTATTATCTAAAAAGTTTTCATTCTGTTTTAAAACATGGCATTGTAATCCCAACTCTATTCCTTTATATATTTCTAATATATCACCATATTTACTTTTACATTCATTAATCTGCTTTGAGTAATTTTCATAGGAGAAAATATTTTCAATATTATATTCAGGATTGTCAATATCAATGTGATCTGTAATACAAATTCCTCTAAGTCGCTTTTCTATTGCAAACTTACAGATTTCTTGTATTTCAGAATTAGAATCTACAGAAAAGTTGGAATGAATATGATAATCGTACATTTAAAACTCCCTTCAATTAAAAACCTCATATTAAGTATAATAAGTGGATATCAAATGTAATTTTAATACTAATATCATTGTAAATTATTAATCAAATTAATAAAAGTGCAAAATTACTTGCATGATCGCATAATATTTTGCATAATATATTCGTAGTTTATTTAAATTTAATACATTAAATTTAAATTGTTAAAAAAGACTATTGATTTATGATGGTTAATATACACATTATTGTAAATATTAAAAAAACATAATTGTCTTACAAGTTGGTATGGATTTTGCTTGTACATATATACAAATAAAATTATATGGAGGTTTACTTTATGAGAAATGATAATGTTAAAGTTATTATCTGGGGCTTAGGAGCTATGGGAAAAGGAATGGCTGAAATGCTACTTAAGAAAAAAGGTGTTGAAATTGTAGGGGTAGTTGGTAGAGGCGCTAAATTGGGCAAAAGCATGTATGAGTTCCTTGATGTGGTTAGAGGAGAAGATAAAGATATTGTTATTGGAACTGAAGAAGAGGTTCTTACTGAAAGAGCTGCAGATGTAGTGCTACTATGTACCGATTCTTTTACAAAAACTGCATTTCCTAGAATTAAATACTGCTTAGAAAGAAAAATGAATGTTATCTCAAGCGCGGAAGAAATGGCATATCCTAAAGCAAAAGAACCAGAATTAACTATAGAAATGGATAGAATCGCCAAAGAAAACGGTGTAACTGTATTAGGAACCGGCATTAACCCAGGATTGATTATGGATTTACTTGTTATTTGTTTAACTGGTGCATGTATAGATGTTGAACATGTAACAGCTAGACGAGTAAATAGTTTATCACCTTTTGGACCTGCAGTTATGCATGAACAAGGTATTGGAATCTCAGTTGATCAGTTTATTAAAGGTTCACAAGACGGAACTTTAGCAGGACACGTTGGATTCAATGAATCAGTTACTATGATAGCTGATGCTTTGGGATGGAAATTGAGCGGTGAAGTTAAACAATCAATGGAACCAATCGTATCAAATGTATATAGAAAAGCTCCTTATGCTGAAGTTCAACCTGGATTTGTAGCGGGATGTGCAATGAAAGGTTTTGGTTATGTTGATGGAGAATTAAAAATTGAAATGGATCACCCACAACAAATAGAACCAGAATTAGAAGGAACCCATACTGGAGATTATGTAATAATAAAAGGAACACCAAATATAAACATGGCTAACAAACCAGAAGTACCAGGCGGAATAGGAACAATCGCTATGTGCGTAAACATGATACCTCATGTTATAAATTCTGCACCAGGACTTAAAACAATGATTGATCTTCCAGTTCCAAGAGCAATGATGGGAGATATTAGAGAGTTAATAAATAATTAGTTAGGACATTAACAAGACTTATATAAGGACATACAATGTATGTCCTTATATAATAAGTATAAAAAAATCTGACAATAAGTTGACAGCTTATTAAAATATAAAGGGAAATAGGTGATTTTTATGAAAGCTATTAAAGGTGATTGGGTTCAAATTCATCAAATTGTCTTAAATCCTGAAGAAAGAGCACCCCAAGTTCCAGATGATACAAAGCTAGTTCCTCTTGAGCTTTGGGTAAAAGGCACATTAAGGCATGACTCAAATATAGGAGAAGAAGCAGAAATAGAGACAATGACAGGGCGAATTGTTAAAGGGAAAATTACAAAGGTAAATCCACCCTATGAACACTCATTTGGAGACTTTGTGCCTGAACTCTTAAAAATAGATATGCAGCTCAAAGCAATCCTTTTTGGAGGTGCGAAGAATGAATAAAGGTTTATCAAGCCTAGACATGACATATAGTGCTGTTATGGGCAGGAAAAATGAAATTATGAAAAGTGCAATTGGCATTGACTATTCTACTTTTGAATCAGGCGGAGTGGCTTTTGACTACGAAAGAATGATGAGAGAAGCAGGATATTCGCTAGAAGAAATACAACAAATTCAATCTAGCACAGGAGTGGGAAATACCCCAATACTTGAATTAAGAAATTTAACAATGCTTGCAAGAAAGATGGCTCCAAAGGGAAAAGGTGCAAGAATCTTTATAAAAGATGAAGCCTGCAACCCTTCAGGAAGCTTCAAAGCTAGGAGAGCAGCAACTGCAGTTTATCATGCAAAGAAACTAGGATATAAAGGCGTTGTTACTGCTACTAGTGGAAACTATGGTGCAGCTGTAGCTTCTCAAGCAGCAATGCAAGGACTTAAATGTATAGTTGTTCAAGAGTGTTATGATAGCAGAATGGTAGGTCAACCAGAAATACTTGAAAAGCAAAGAGCCTGCGAGGCATATGGTGCTGAAGTTGTGCAACTTTCAGTCGGACCAGAGCTTTTTTATACATTCTTAACGCTTTTAGAAGAAACAGGATATTTTAACGCATCCCTATATACCCCTTTTGGAATTGCAGGTGTTGAAACATTAGGATATGAGCTTGCAATGCAGTTCAGAGAAAAAATAGGAAAAGATCCTGATAAGGTATTTATTACACATGCAGGTGGAGGTAATGTAACTGGTACAGCAAGAGGATTAATAAAAGCTGGCGCAGAAAAGGTTGAAGTTATAGGAGCAAGTGTTGACCTGTCCGGGCTTCACATGGCTTCAGATAAAGACTTTAATAGAAAATCCTTTACAACTGGGCATACAGGTTTTGGATTACCATTTGCTACATGGCCTGATAGAGCTGATGTGCCCAGAAATGCAGCGAGATCACTAAGATATTTAGATAGATATGTGATAGTTAAGCAAGGTGAAGTATTCTATATAACTGAGGCTTTATCGGTACTTGAGGGTTTAGAAAGAGGTCCAGCTGGTAACACATCGCTTACAGCTGCTTTTGCAATAGCGCAAGATATGGATGAAGACCAGACAATAATAGTTCAAGAAACAGAATACACCGGAGCAGGCAAGCATCCTCTTCCACAAATAAGCTTTGCGAAGAAAAATGGAATCGAAATTTTATTTGGTAATCCTGATGATGAAATTCCAGGTAAAAACATTATATTCCCAGAACAGCCAAATTTAATTAAAGCTAGAGAATATGATCTTGATAAAGCAAGAGCTTCATACATTAAAAACTGTGTAAGTAATTATAAACTTACTGAAATAAGTAGTACTGATATAGAGTTCATAATTAGTGACACGAAGTCCACTAAAGAATTCGTTTTAAATACATTAAAAGATTTAAATGTTAAAGTAAATCAATAGATGGAGGTAATATAAGTGAAACGAGCAGATGATTTTGAAATAAGAAGAGCACACTTAAAAGATCTTACTGATGAGCAGTTAGAAAAAAGATTTTGGGATCTTGCAGACAAAGTTGTTGAACCTTTTCTAGAATTAGGGCAAAAAAATACTACGCCAGCCGTTGAAAGAAGCGTACTACTAAGAATGGGCTTTTCCAGCTTAGAAGTCAAACCAATCGTTGAAGGTGTTATGAACAAAGGTTTAATGGGTAAAGGTACTGGAAATATAGTTTGGAGACTTTCAAAGAAGCTTAATGTCACTGTCAGAGAAGCAGGACTAGCATTAGCAGAGGGCAAACACTGGGATATGGTTGATACATTATTTTAGGGAGGAATAACAAATGAAACTTGATCCAAATAAAAAAATTGATATAAAAGAAATTTTAAATGATTTAGAAAGCTATAGACCTAGAAGAAGAGGTTGGCATTGGAGAGAAGGTAGAAATGACAACAGAGTTGTGGGAGATTTTGAATACCATGAAACTTCCGAAGGACTAAAAAATTATGTTCCATTACCTGGAAGTCGAGGATTTGGTTATATTGATCCACAGCCTGATTGCGTTATAACTACAGAAGTTGCATCTGGAAGATTCGAAGATGATATCAGAAGAATGAGAATGGCTGCTTGGCATGGTGCTGACCATATCATGGTAATCAGAACAGCTGGACAATCACATATAGATTCACTCCTAGAAGGTACCAATCAAGGTATCGGCGGAATAATGGTTACTAGAAAACAATGTAGAGCAACAAGAAAAGCATTAGATATGATTGAAGATGAAGTTGGTAGACCAATAAACTTTCATTCATATATTTCTGGAGTTGCTGGACCTGATATAGCAGTAATGTTTGCTGAAGAAGGAATAAATGGCGCCCATCAAGATCCACAGTATAATGTTCTGTATAGAAATGTAAATATGATTAGAAGTTTTGTTGATGCTTGTGAAGCTAAAAAAATAATGGCTTGGGCTGAAATCCTTCAAATCGACGGAGCTCATAATGCAAATGCAACAGCAATGAAAGCGTGGAAAGTAAGGCCTGAGCTTATGGTTCAGCATGCTATTAACTCAATTTTTTCAAAGAGAGTTGGAATAAAGCCTGAAAACATAGCGTTATCAACTGTACCTCCTACTGCTCCACCAGCTCCATGTATGAGACTTGACTTGCCATATGCAGTTGCTTTAAGAGACTTTTTCCATGAATATAAAATGAGAGCACAACAAAATACTAAATACATGGAATCTGATATGAGAGAAGCATCTGTTACCCATACATTGAATTTAATGATATCAAGATTGACTAGTGCAGATATTCAATCAACCATTACACCTGATGAAGGTAGAAATGTACCATGGCATTATAATAATATTGCTGCAATAAGCACAGCAAAGCAGGCTATGAACGGCATGGACGGCTTAAGAGAAATGGTTAAGATAGATCGTGATGGACCTTTAGGCCAAGATGTAAGAGAATTAAAAGAAAGAGCAGTACTTTTCATGGAAGAAATTTTGGAAGTTGGCGGCTATTTTAACGCTGTTGAAAACGGATTCTTTGTTGATAGCGGATACTATCCAGAAAGAAACGGTGATGGAATCGCTAGACAAATAGACGGTGGCGTAGGTGTTGGCAATGTATTCGAAAGAGATGCAGATTATTTTGCACCCGTTTCAGTACACTTTGGATATAATAATATACCAACTGAATTTAAGAGTGCTTCAGATGCAATTGGAGGAGATACCTTTGAAAATCCTTCAAAGATTATTTATATTGATGAACTTGATGAAACTGATAATGTAGAAACTAGACTTGAAGAAGCTAAAAAGTATTACAATACAAACCTAGTAAAACCAGAAGTTGAATGGAGAGCGGATGGTATCGTCTGCACAACTATTTTCCTTCCATTAGATGAAAGAACTGCTGAGTTTGCAGCTATAAAGTGTGGAGAAAAACTAGGTTTGGAAGATGTAACCGTAGTTCATAAACAATGTCTACATCCTTCAGAAGGAACATTGGTAGAAATAAAAGGAAGAGTAAAGTTCGACATTAATATTGATGAATTAATAATACCTGAGAAAGTTGTAGTACTTTCAATTGAAGAAATCAGAGCTGATATTCAAGAAAAACCTATGTTTGTAGTTGCTGCAACAGTAGGTCAAGATGAACACTCAGTTGGATTAAAGGAAACATTAGATATAAAACATGGCGGAATTGAAGGATTTGGTATTAAATATGCTTATCTTGGAACTTCATGCCCTGTTGAAAAACTAGTTGATTCTGCAATAGAAACTAATGCAACAGCTATACTTGCAAGTACCATCATTACACATGATGATGTTCATGTTAAAAATATGAGAAAGCTCCATCAGCTTTGCGTAGAAAAAGGTATCAGAGATAAAATAATACTAGTTGTTGGTGGAACACAGGTGACCAACGAAATTGCTATAGAAGCAGGAATGGATGCTGGCTTTGGTAGAGGCTCTCATGGAATTGATGTAGCAAGCTTCATGGTAAAGAGAAGAAGGGAAATGTTGGAGAATGAAAATTAATGTTCTGGTTGCTGAAATAGGAAGCACCACAACAGTAGTAAATGCTTTTAATGGAATAGGCGGCCCTTGCCCCAAATTTATTGGGCAGGGGCAAGCCCCTACCTCTGTGTCAGAGGGAGACGTGAATATTGGCTTGCTCAGTGCCATAGAAGACCTAAAGAAAAGTCTTAATATAGACGAAATCTCTTGGGGTGAAATGCTTGCCACTAGTAGTGCTGCAGGCGGCCTAAGAATGACAGTACATGGTCTAGTATACGATATGACAGTAAGAGCAGCAAAAGAAGCCGCATTAGGTGCTGGCGGAATAATAAAGTTTGTGACTGCAGGTAAGTTAAGAAAAATAGACTTAAAAAAAATCCAAGAAATAAGTCCAAACATTATCTTAGTAGCTGGTGGTGTTGACTATGGTGAGAGAGACACCGCATTACACAACACCGAGATGATTTTAAGCTTGAATTTGAAAACCCCTATTATTTATGCTGGCAATGTAGAAAATCAAGAGGAAATAAGATTGTTATGCCAAGAAGCAGGGGTTCAACTATATGTAGTTGAAAACGTTTATCCAAAGATTGATATGCTAGTTATTGAGCCTACAAGAAAAATAATACAAGAAGTTTTTGAAGAGCATATAATTCATGCTCCTGGTATGTCAAAAGTAAGAGAACTTGTTAATGGTCCAATAATACCGACACCTGGCGCGGTAATGGAAGCTGCTAAGCTTTTAAAAGAAAAGCTAGGAGACCTTGTTGTATTTGATGTAGGTGGAGCCACCACAGATGTCCACTCAGTTACAGAAGGATCAGATGAAATAAATAATATTTTGATAAGCCCCGAACCTGTTGCCAAGAGGACTGTAGAAGGAGACTTGGGTGTTTATGTAAATTACAAACATATTGTTGAAAAGATTGGCATAGAAAATCTATTAAAGGAATTTCCAGATGCCGAAGAGCTTATGATAAATATCAAGCCAATTCCCGAAACAGAAAGAGAGAAAACCTTTATAGAAAGACTTACTAAAGAAGCTGTTTTAACTGCTTTAGAAAGGCATGCTGGCCAGCTCAGATATTTATATGGACCTTCCGGAAAAAAAACAGTAGCTGAAGGAAAAGATTTGACTAGTATTAAATATCTAATAGGTACTGGTGGTGCTCTTACTAGACTCCCCAATCGGATAGAAATACTTAAAAGTGCAACTACTCATAGCAGAGGTATGGATCTATACCCAAAGCAAGAAGCAAAAGTTTTAATAGATAATAATTATATAATGGCCTCATTGGGTGTACTTTCTAAAAGATATCCTGAGGACGCGTATATACTCTTAAAAGAAAGTATGAATTTAATTTAAAGGAGTACAATTATGAGTTATCCAGCGTTAATTATTGACACAAAAAAGATAGAAAGCAATACTAGACTCTTAGTTGAAAAATGTAATAAATTTGATATTAATGTAGCAGGTGTAACAAAAGTTTATTGTGCAATACCTGAAGTGGCAATGGCTGAAGTAAAGGGTGGAGTATATATGCTTGCTGATTCTAGGGTAGAGAACCTTAGAAAACTAAAAGATATAAATATCCCCAAAATGCTATTAAGAATTCCAATGCTTTCACAGGTCCATGAAGTAATTGAATATGCAGATATTAGTTTGAATTCAGAACTTGATATTATTAGAGCTTTATCAGAGAAAGCATTAGAGAATAATAAAACTCATAAAGTAATTATGATGGTGGATCTAGGCGACCTTAGAGAAGGCGTATGGAATTCAGATGCAGTTGATTTTGCTGGAGAAATTATGAGTCTTAAAGGTATTGAACTAATAGGAATTGGAACAAATCTTACTTGTTATGGAGCAGTCATACCTAGTGCAGAAAATATAGGATTGTTAGTTTCTATAGCTGAGAAAATAGAATTAAAATATAACATAAAGTTTCAAATAATCTCTGGTGGGAATTCAAGCAGTTTACATTTGCTTGATAAAGGAGTAATGTCAAAGCGTGTTAACCAATTACGCTTGGGAGAAGCCATTGTGTTAGGAAACGAAACAGCATATAGTCAAAGAATTGAAAACACTTATGATAATGCATTTGTGCTGGCTGCAGAAATTGTTGAACTAAAAGAAAAACAATCCATACCTATTGGAGAAATCGGAGTAGATGCTTTTGGACAAAAGCCTTCATATATTGATAGAGGTATTAGAAGCAGGGCGATTTTAGGAATTGGCAGACAAGATATCAATTTAGATGGTATTAAGCCAATAGATCGTGATATTATCATTTTAGGTGCAAGTAGCGATCATTTAATTATTGATATCACGGATTGCAAAGAATCTTATAAATTAGGAGATGTAATTGAGTTTACATTAACATATGGTGCACTAATGTCAGCTGCAACTTCAGAATATGTATATAAGATCATAAAATAAATACTTTAAGCTAGGAGATTTATTTAAATAAATCTCCTAGCTTTTTTATCAAACCTGGAAAATTTGACTTGTTTAATTCATTTACTTCATCTTTCTCATGGATTAATTCTGATTGTTCTTTCACTTCTACTATCTCATTTACTGGCTCTAAATTCTTCAATGCAAGGTTCACATCATCCAAAAGGCTTGATTTAGTTTTTGAAATATTTTTCGTGTTTAATGCTGGGACACCACTCAATTTGTTTTGAAAGCCATTTATGAATTTTCCGTTTGCATAAGATATTTTTGAATCACTAGAAGCTGGTCCATTGGTATTATTTTTTGAAACCTCCAAAAAATTAGCAGCAAATTTAGAATCCAAATTGTTCAATAATTTGTTATCTTTCATAAATGTTTGTTTAAAGTTACTTGTTAAGTTCTTCTTTTGAATAACATTTTGATTGTTATTATTGATTAAGTTCTTTGCAGTGACATTGATTTTAGCGTCTGAGAGAATCTTATTTGTATTGATATTTTTATAAGTATTTTTGTCAAATACAGTTACAGTTTTGATTTCATTCAGCTTGGTACTGAGTGCATTTATTTTTTCTGATAGCTGTTTGATTTGGTCTAATAAATATGGCACATAATAATCTTGTTGAATCTTTTTAATATCAATTCCATCATTTACGGTATTAAACAGTTTGTTTATTGGTAATAGAAGTTTGCTTGGTTCGTCGAAGAAACAATAATAACTCTTATCTAGAAATTTATTATTGTATACAACTAATCTAATCTGATTTATTTTATCGTTCAAAGGCAATTTCAAATAGGTCTCCCATTCTTTTAGCTTATCATTTAATATATATTCGTAATAGTTTTCCCCTGAAATCAAAGCCATAAATATTGAATCATTTAGGATGTAGAATACAGGATTAAAGATCATATCAGACAATCTAAATTTTGTTATAAATTCAAATTCAAAAGCGTCACAATTTGTAACTTTATTAATAAAATAGTAGTAAATAAAAACTTTTTCTTCTGAAGAATAGCATATCAAATGAAGGTTCTTTCCATCATTTAATAAATTAAGATGAATGTTATTATTGTTTAAGCTTGAGATAACGCTACTTATCCATTTCATTGAGCTATTAAAGCTACTGTATTTAATGAAATAAGTCTTTTTGTCGTTATAAATACTAACAAAATGAATTGTTCCATCAGATGATAGAGAACAAGAATATGAATCAAACAAATTGTAAGAATGTATTTCAGCAATGTTTTCTTTTTTCCACGTGTTGTGAATGAAATAAGTATGATAGATATTATAATAGTTTTTGATAGGAAGACAAGTAGCGTAAATTATATGTATAACACCTTTTATATTAAATAATTCTAAAAGAATAATATCTATTTCTTTTGGTGTTGTAATAGTATCTTCAAGTCCCCAATTTGAGTTAATAGATGAAATTAGTGCAATGTTCCCCTCGTTTGTATAGCAGGCAACAAAAATATGATCATTTTCATCAATAGATGCTACATAATTATCACAAACATCCTTAATCAAAACTGTTTCCGTTGGTTGATTACCAACTTTGATTAACTTCGAGTATAATGCCTCTTCTTTAAAGAAAATTAAAATTTTATTTGACCTAGAATCCTCTAACAATCGATTATAATTTGTACTCATACAATCACCACCTAATTAATAGCCTAAAAATATATATGCCAGTTTCATTCATTTGATGTCGTTTCAAGTAATAATGATATTTAAATATTTTATATTCTCTTTCACAAAAAAAATATTACCTACATATCATGTATTGACAACTAAAATAAATTTTAATGGGAAGGTGAATTAAATGCCGTTACAACAAGTAGGATGTCTTGGAAATAGTAATACTTTTACAACTAGTGAAGGTGATGTTACTCTATTTTATGAATGCATAAAAGTTAAAAAAGTTTTTGATGAATTTGGTTTAAGACACTGTGTTGAAGGAATAATTTTCGAGTTAGACTGCAATCCAATAGGTGGAACAATTGCTCCTATCTTGATTTTAAGAAACTGCAAACCTTGTGAATCAACAATACAAGATATATCAAAAAGGAATTCTCAAGGATATATTGAAGTAAAAAGATTAAGATTCAGCGGGAAATGCTGTTGCCAAGTCTTTGGAAAAGACGAAGCAGGAAATATCATTAGAATGAGGCCTGTATGTGTACCTGAAAATTGCAATTTCTCCATAGGTCCTGATGAAACTCTATGCATAAGCTTTAGTGTAAGAAGAACATATGATGAGCCTAATAGTATTAGTGATGCGGACTTTGAAAGGTTGCTACATTTCCTTGAAGAAGGAAAATTTGAGTTACAATGCATGACAGAAGCTGTAATCGATGAAGAAAACAATACGTCATTTGAAAACAGACTTGAAACTAGCTTAGGAGCTTTCCTAGTTGTAAAATTTGACACAGAAGTACAATTATGTGTACCAGTACTTGGATATTGTTTTGTTGAAGAAATTGATGAAGATATTGATGAAGCTTTTTGCGAGACCTTTGATAATGCAATTGAATTTCCATTCCCAGACTTTAATCCACCACAACTTATTGATGTATACCCAGAAATATAGATAACAAACGTACTAAACTTTAAACGCCTAAATTACAAAATAAATGCCTGAATTAAGGTGATAAAATGGTTACTAGAGAAATGATAATAAAAGAGGTAATTAAAGAAAATCCAGGAACACTTAAGGTTTTTAAGAAATATCATATCTCATCTTCAAATTGTGGTTGAGGTTCTTATTCAATAAAAACTATAGAGCAGGCTGCTCTATTAAGACATCTGAACCTTGAAGAAATTTTGAATGATATAAATTCTGTCATAAGGGGTTAGCTTAACTAACCCCTTATGAACATGTTAGGAGAGTAATCTATATGGATGCTAGCTTAATAATACCTACATTTAATTCGTGTGAAAGATTGTTTAATAATTTAATATCCATAAATAATCAAACTTGTGATAAACGTGAATTTGAAGTAATTGTTACAGATGATGGATCATTTGATAATACACGAGATATGGTCATGAATTTCAATGCGAATTTTAATCTTAAACTTATAAACATACAAAATAACAAAGGTAGGGCTTATGCGAGGAATAGGGCTATAGAAAATGCTAAAGGCAGAATAATAATATTTCATGATAGTGATATGATTGCTAGTAAAGACTATATTATTAAACACATAAAATCTCATATAGATGATAATTCTGTAATTTGTGGTCCCAGTTGGAGAAAAATATACTCATACTATTATGATGACTTTAACCAAGCACAGAAGATTAAATTTCAAGAAATCAAAGATCAATATTATAATAATGTTGATCTAACACCAAATAAATGTCCCCTATTAATGAAAGAAGAAATTAGTAATGAAACTTTCTATAAATATAGCTTTGAATTAAATTCTAGAAAAAGAATTTTTGATAAAATAATATCTGAGTTTGGAAATAATCTTGTAAATTACAATTTACCTTGGAGATTTTTTATAACAAATAATACTTCGGTTTCTAGAAAAAAAATTATAGAAGTAGGCATGTTTGACGAAAAATACATAGGATGGGGATGCGAAGACTATGATCTAGGCTATAGATTGTATAAAAATAGTTGTAAATTTACTTATAATAACGATTTAATCAGCATGCATCAAGAGCATCCTATAAATCCACAGGATAATGGAATAAAAAACATTCTTTATTTTTGTCACAAATATGATTCTATAGATATTATGCTTCTATATTTCCTTAAACTCACTTCAATAAATAAAGATTGGATAAATGATATAATTGGTGAAGTAAAAGTGTTATGTAGGGATGATAGGTATGGGATTATAATAAATAGCTATAAAAAACTTTTATATGAATTGATATATAATTATGAGAATAATATCCCATTTAAAAGTCAAATTGATATCAAAAGCATCTATGAAAATTACAATATTTCTATGCTATTAAGTCTAGAACCTAAACTCAAAAGTGAATATGGCTTTTGTTATCTGATTGATTCATTTATTATACTGTTTGAGGACGTATTTGGGATGAATCTTAAAAAAACGTTTAATTCCTAGTAAAATAGTAGAAAATAATATTGACAGCAAAACTAGGATATGATATTCTTTGTTCATATCCTAGTTATATGCTAGGAATTAAAGAGGTGTTGGTATGTTACTTTCTACTAAAGGCCGATATGGTTTAAAAATGATTTTTCAACTAGCGTTAAGTTATGGAAAAGGTACAATGTCATTGAAGGATATAGCCAATAAGCTTGATTTATCGGACACTTATTTAGAACAATTAATGTCACAATTAAAAAAGGCTGGACTTGTAAATAGTATTAGAGGTGCACAGGGAGGTTATGAGCTCTCAAGAGATCCATCATTGATAACAGTTGGAGAAGTTATCAGGACTTTAGAAGGTTCACTAGCACCATCTGAATGTGTTTCAGGCGAAGACTCAGAATGTTCAAAAGCTGATTACTGTGCAACCAGACTTATATGGGAAAAGATTATGATTGGTATAGATAATGTAATTGATGGGATTACACTTAACGATATGATAAATGATTATAATAAACTAAACGAAAAATAAAAGGGAGAGAATAAAAATGGATAAAAGAAATGTATATATGGATCACGCTGCAACTACATATACCAGCAAAGAAGTCATTGAAGAAATGTTGCCATTTTTCACAGAGTATTTCGGAAACCCTTCCAGTGTTCATCAATATGGCCGCCAGGTAAAGAAGTCAATTGATTCTGCAAGAGAACAAGTTGCTGACGCACTAGGAGCTCTACCTGAAGAAATATATTTCACTGCTGGTGGCTCAGAAGCAGACAACTGGGCAATAAAAGGTATTGCAAATTCTTATAAAAACAAAGGTAACCACATAATTACTACAAAAATCGAACATCATGCTGTGCTTCATACTTGTGAACAATTAGAAAAAGAGGGTTATGAAGTAACTTATCTTCCAGTAGATGAATTTGGTATGGTTAGTTTAAAAGATATTTCAAATGCTATCACAGATAAAACCATATTAATATCTATAATGTATGCCAATAATGAAATAGGAACTATACAGCCAATTGCTGAAATTGGAAAGATTGCAAAAGACAAAGGGATATATTTTCATACAGATGCAGTTCAGGCTGTCGGAAATGTAAATATAAATGTACATGAACAGAATATAGATCTATTATCACTTTCTGCTCATAAATTTTATGGGCCTAAAGGAATAGGTGCATTATATATAAGAAAAGGTATTAAGACTTCAAATTTAATTCATGGCGGTGCTCAAGAAAGAAGAAGAAGAGCTGGAACTGAAAATGTACCTGGAATAATAGGTTTAGGAAAAGCCATATCCATTGCGACAACCAATATGGAAGAGCATAATGATAAACTCATAAAAATGAGAGATAGACTTATAAATACAATACTTGAAAAAATACCCTATACAAGATTGAACGGCCATCCTACTAAAAGATTGCCTGGCAATACAAGTTTCTGTTTTGAATTTATAGAAGGTGAATCATTACTTTTAAGCTTAGACATGAAGGGAATAGCAGGATCTAGTGGATCTGCATGCACATCGGGTTCTCTAGAACCATCTCATGTATTGCTTGCTATTGGATTAATACATGAGATTGCCCACGGATCATTACGATTATCTTTAGGTGAGATCAATAATGAAGAAGACATTGATTATGTACTTGAAGTATTGCCTGAGATTGTTCATAGACTTAGAATTATGTCTCCACTATATGAAAAAGTAAAAGGGGGAAACAATAATGTATAGCGAAAAGGTGATGGATCATTTTAGTAATCCAAGAAACGTAGGAGAAATTCTTAATGCAGATGGTATAGGTGAAGTTGGTAACGCACATTGTGGGGATATAATGAAGATATATCTAAAAGTGAAAAATGATGTTATATTGGATGTAAAATTCAAAACTTTTGGTTGTGGCGCTGCTGTTGCAACCAGTAGTATGGCAACTGAGCTTATTAAAGGTAAGACTATCAATGAGGCCTTAGAAGTAACAAATAAGGCAGTTGTAGAAGCGCTAGATGGACTTCCTCCTGTTAAGCTACATTGTTCAGTGCTAGCAGAAGAAGCAATTAAAGCAGCTATTGAAGATTATAAAAAAAATCACAAAAAGTAAAAATGCATTAATAAAAATAACAGGTAAAACTTAAAAGGTTTTACCTGTTATTTTTATTAATGCATTTTATTACTAACATGATTTTGGGGTTTATAACGAAAACTAAGAAAAATAAAAGATTTGAGGGATATTATGATTAGAGGAAGTGATTTATTAGATTTACCTATATTTGATAGTAAAGAAAATAAAAAAATAGCATATTTAAACTCGTTTTTGTTGAATCTATATACTAGAAAGATAGAAGCTTTAACTGTCAAAAAAAATATGCTTACAAATAACATAATCTATATTCCAGTTTATAATATTAGTCAAATATCTAGGGATAAGCTTACTACAAAATTTGAAACCATTAGTAAATCAAATAAATATAATATTGATTCAAAACAATATATCAATTATCATCAAATAATAAATAAAACAATCATAGATTACAATGAAAATATACTAGGCATCGTGAGAGATATTTGGATTAATGAAATAACCTGGGAGTATTTAGCTTATGAAATATCTGAAGGATATTTTGATGACTTTATGAGCGGAAGAAAATTGATGTATAGTAATCAAGAATATATGGTAGAGGAAAACAACCTATACTTATACAAAAATTCTTTTGTTGCATCGTATGATAATTTTTTAATTGATAAATTCTGAAAGGATGGTGTATTTAATGAAATTTTCAAGAGGATTATTAACAGGAAGTATATTAGGAGCTGTTGCTGGAATGATGATACTTCCAAAATTAAATAATGAAAATAAGAATCAAAACAATAACTCTAGCAATATGAATCTAGATAAAATAAATGAATTAATGACTCAAAATAAAACAAAATAGAGTTTTAAATATAGAGTTGGAAAATTGTATGAATAATCTTTTTCCGACTCTACTAGTTTAAGGTGATAGAAAATGACAAAGAGAAAAGTATTATACATAATATTAGGTATAGTTATCATAACAATTATTTTTAAAAACAGAAGCTTAATTGGCGATATAATAAACCCTTTTGTTATATCATTAGTGATAGCATATCTATTTAATCCATTGGTTCTTATATTCCAAAACAAAGGGTTGAAAAGAACATATTCCGTAATATTGGTATTTGTTATCTCATTTTCTTTAATTTTCATATTCTGCTTGATATTTATAACTAGAATCATTAAAGAAATATATATTTTGGTAGAAAATATTCCAATTTATTCAATGCAAATATCCAACACAGTAATAAATTTAGAAACCAAGCTTTTAAATAGCAATATACCCAATGGTATAAAACAAATTATATATGATAATATCGTAACTATAGAAAACTTAATAACCTCTTTCCTTCAAAAATCTATAGATATGATTATTAGTGCTATTTCTAATTCGTTAGAAATAGCACTGATACCAGTTATTACATTCTATTTTCTGGCTGATTCAAAGTATTTTATTGACCAGGCAAAACTTTTAATGCCTAAGAATAAAAGAGAGAAAATCATAGAATTGCTTAAGGATATCGACCATGTTGTAGGAAGATTTATTAGAGGTCAAATCATAGTTAGTATTCTTATTGCTTTATTCACTTCTATCACATTGGTGCTTTTAAATGTAAAATATGCAGTTGTCCTAGGGATATTCGCAGGAATTACTAATGTGATTCCCTACTTTGGACCAATCATAGCTGCAGCTCCTATAATCTTATTTGCGCTTATGGACTCTATATATAAAGCAATATATGTTGCCATAGCATTTATAGTAATTCAACAATTAGAAGGTGATATTATAACACCCAAGATTATAGGCGAGAGTGTGGGTATACATCCTGTATATGTAATCTTAGCAATTGTCATTGGTGCAAAGACTTTAGGAATCACAGGAATGTTAATAGCACTGCCTGTCTTTGCAGCATTTAAATTAGTATTAAGGTATCTTATAAGGGGGATAAAATAACCAGAGTTGACAAATAATATAGCCTAATATATAATTTTTATAAGATTTATAATGCGTTGATGCAGATTAGTAAATACATTTATTTCTTTAGAGAGAGGATAGCTGGTGAAAGTCCTCGTATGAAGTATTGAAGCTACTGCTGAGCATCTAAAAGACGTAGCAGGCGTTAACGCATATAGCATTTTAATAAATGCTTAGAGTGGCCTTTTGGCAACTAGGGTGGTACCGCGAAGTAACCTTTCGTCCCTATTTGGGATGAAGGTTTTTTTTATTTATTAAAACACTAAAGGAGGAAAAATTTTATGGAGAAACTTGGATTAAATCAGATTAGAGAACAATTTCTTAATTTTTTTGAGTCTAAAGATCATTTAAGACTAAAGAGTGCATCTCTTGTGCCTCATAATGATAAAAGTTTATTGTTAATAAACTCAGGCATGGCACCTTTAAAGCCTTATTTCACTGGTCAAGCAGCGCCTCCAAGCAAAAGAGTCACAACCTGTCAAAAGTGTATTCGCACACCAGATATTGAAAGAGTTGGAAAGACTGCAAGGCATGGTACCTTTTTTGAAATGTTAGGAAATTTCTCTTTTGGTGAATATTTTAAAAAAGAAGCCATTGCATGGGCTTGGGAGTTTTGTACAGTTACCCTAAGTCTGCCGGTAGACAAATTATGGGTTACTATTTATTTAGATGATGATGAAGCCTTTGAAATTTGGAATAAGGAAGTCGGAGTTCCTAGTGATAGAATAGTGAGAATGGGCAAAGAAGATAATTTTTGGGAACACGGTTTAGGACCATGCGGACCTTGTTCTGAAATATATTTTGATAGAGGATTAAATAGAAGCTGTGGAAAACCAGATTGCAAACTTGGATGTGATTGTGATCGATTTATTGAATTTTGGAATCTAGTTTTTACACAATTTGATAAAGATGAAGCAGGAAACTATAATCTACTTGAAAAGCCAAATATTGATACAGGAATGGGTCTTGAAAGAATGGCTGTAGTCATGCAGGATGTAAATAATTTATTTGAAATAGATACGGTAAGGTTTATACTTGATTATATTTGTCAGATAGCAGGAGTAGAGTATGGATCAGACAGCAAAATAGATACCTCTATAAGAGTTATTACGGACCATATTAGAGGTGTTACCTTTATGACTTCCGATGGCATTTTACCATCTAATGAGGGTAGAGGATATGTACTTAGAAGACTATTAAGAAGAGCATCAAGACATGGTAAGTTATTAGGATTAAACGAACCATTTTTGAATAAAGTTGCTAAAAAAGTAATAGAGATATCTAAGAATGCTTATCCCGAACTTGAAGAAAAGAAAAATCATATCTTAAGCGTTATAGAAATGGAAGAAAAAAGATTCAATGAAACCATTGATCAAGGCTTATCAATTCTTCAAGGTTTAATTGATGAAATTAACGAAAAAGGTCAAAAAACATTATCAGGAGAAAGTGCTTTTAAACTATATGACACATATGGCTTTCCGCTAGATCTTACAAAAGATGTATTAGAAGAGCAAGGTCTTAGTGTAGATGAAGATGCCTTCAAAGAAGAAATGCAAATACAGAGAACAAGAGCAAGAGCAGCAAGAGCAAGTAACAATATTGAAGGATGGAAAAAAGATTTTTTTGCAAAACTTGATGATAACATAAGCACAAAGTTCATTGGATATAAAGAATATGAATGTAATAGCATAGTTAAAGCAATAATAAGCGATAGTGAAATTGTTAAATCAGCTCAAGAAGGTGAAGACATTGTGTTAATTCTTGATAAAACACCTTTTTATGCAGAAAGCGGCGGCCAAATTAGTGACATAGGAAAAATTTATAGTGATAAGTTTGAAGTTGAAGTGTACGATTGTAAAAAGGTGGTTGGTGATAGATTTGCACATTATTGCAAAGTACTTAAGGGAGAAATCAACGTAAATGATAAGTGCAAAGCGGCCATTGACAAAGTTAGAAGAATGGCTATAGCGAGAAACCACTCATCAACCCATTTGCTTCAGAAAGCACTCAGAAATACCTTAGGGGAACATGTTGAACAGGCAGGTTCTTTTGTGACAGAAAAACACTTAAGATTTGACTTTTCTCATTTTAAACCCGTATCAGAAGACGAATTGATTAAAATTGAGGAAGAAGTAAATCAATCTATACTTGAAGGTCTAGAGGTAACAGTTAAAGAAACTGATATAACCGAAGCTAAAAGTATGGGTGCCATGGCGCTATTTGGTGAAAAATATGGGGATGTAGTTAGAGTTGTTAAAATGGGTAACTATAGCACTGAACTATGTGGAGGAACCCATTTGTCAAACACTAGCCAAGCCGGTCTTTTCAAGATTATTTCTGAAGGTGGCGTTGCGGCTGGTGTCAGAAGAATAGAAGCGATAACAGGATATAATGTTTATCAATATTTAAATGAGAAAGAGAAACTTGTTGAAGAAATATCATTTTCACTAAAAGCGAATCCTTCAGAGTGTATAAGAAAAATTGAACAATTGAATAAAGAACTAAAGGAAAAGGAAAAAGAACTGTTAGAATTCAAATCAAAGATGGCATCAGGAGCTATAGATCATTATATTCAAGAAGCTAAGGATATTAAAGGAGTAAAATATATAGTTGCTGATTTTGAAAATATGAATGCTGATGAATTAAGAAATATGGGAGATAAATTCAGAGACAAGTTAGATAAAGGAATAATAGTGCTAACTTCCTTTGATGGCGAAAAGATTACGGTTATCTCTATGGCAACTAAATCGGCAATTGCTTCTGGGATACATTCAGGTAATTTGATTAAAGAAATAATGAAACTAACTGGAGGAAGCGGTGGCGGAAGACCTGATGTAGCACAAGGCGGTCTTAAAGATAAATCCAAGTTAACAGAAGCTTTAAAACATATTCCAAGCATAATAGAACAACAAATTAAATAAGACCTACTGACAAATAATCGAAACTAGCATATTTTGTTACCATTTTTATAGCAATTACCTTGCAATATAAAATGATGTATATTAATATTAAAATAAGATATAAATAGTACTAGAGGTGATATTTATGAAAAATGCTAATTTTGATGAAACAATGGATTTTAAGGTTGAAAAGGATGAAAAATTTTCACCGTCAGAGATATTATTAACAGTATATAAATCTTTAAAAGAAAAAGGTTATAACCCGATAAATCAAATAGTAGGGTATATCTTATCTGGAGATCCGACTTATATTACCAGCTATAATAATGCAAGAAGCTTAATCAAAAAGCTTGAGAGAGATGAACTTTTAGAAGAACTTGTAAAATATTATGTAGAAGCAAGATAAAAAGTAAATAAATTAAATATGAATATATATTTTATAAAAGGGAGTTTGGGTAATTGTAAAAACAATATATTCCAACTTCCTTTTATCATCAAAATCAATCAAGTTTGTTAATTATGAGGTATCAAATGGAGTATAGAAAATTAGGCAATACCCATATAGATATATCAAGATTATGCTTTGGCAGCTTAACCATTAGTCCGCTGCAGGCGAATCTTTCTATTGAGGAAGGTGCAAGGATCATTGAAAAAGCAATGGATATGGGGGTAAATTTTCTAGATACAGCAGAGCTATATCAGAATTATGAATATATAAAAAAAGCAGTTGTTAAAAAACGTAAAAAGCTAGTTATTTCTACAAAATCATACGCGTACTCCAAGGAAGGTGCAGAACAAAGCCTGCTAAAAGCATTAAAAGAAATTGCCACAGATTACATAGATATATTTTCTTTACATGAGCAGGAAAGTGAGCATACCATTAGAGGGCATTTTGAAGCAATAGAATATTTAATAAAAGCAAAAGAAAAAGGGCTTATTAGAGCTATCGGAATATCTACCCATACCATTGCTGCTGTTGATGCCGCATGCAAATACAATGAAATAGAAGTAATACATCCTATTGTGAATAAAAATGGATTAGGTATCATTGATGGAGATCTTTCACAAATGTTAAAGGCAATTGAAAATGCATATAATAAAGGGAAAGGCATCTATTCTATGAAACCATTGGGAGGCGGTAATTTAAACAAAAATGTTTCTGAATGCTTTCGTTTTGTTCTCCAAAATCCATATATTCATTCAATCGCAGTGGGGATGCAGTCCGTAGAAGAATTGATTTATAATACCCTTATTTTTGAAGACAAAGAAGTACCAAAAGAAATAGCTTCAAAGGTAAATGACAAGACACGAAGACTGCTTATTGATTTTTGGTGTAAAGGATGCGGCAAATGCGTAAATGCCTGCTCTCAGGGAGCTTTAAAAATAATAGATGGCAAAGTGCAAGTAGACAGTAAAAAATGCTTATTATGTGGCTACTGTAGTGCATATTGTTCAGACTTTTGTATAAAAATAGTCTAGCTAAAAAAAGAAAGGATAATAAAATGCGCATAATGGGATTGGATGTAGGAGATCGAACAATAGGGATAGCTGTCAGCGATGCGTTCGGCTGGACTGCACAAGGAATTGAAACCATAAAACGAACAAGTATTACGAAAGATTTAAAAAGGCTAGAAGAGTTGATTCACGAAAAAGAAATAAATACTATGGTAGTGGGTTTCCCTAAAAACATGAATAATACCATTGGCCCAAGAGCACAAAAAATGATGGAATTTGCAGAGCTTCTTAAAGAAACCTTTCAGGATATTGAAATAGTTTTATGGGATGAAAGGCTTACTACCAGTGCTGCACAAAGAACTTTGATAGAAGCTGATGTTAGCAGAAAGAAAAGAAAGTTAGTTGTTGATAAAATAGCGGCAATATTTATTTTGCAAGGATATCTTGATTTAAAGAATAAACAACCATTTTAGTTGACACAATTTACCTTGTGATATAAAATAGCTTTATCTAAAATAATGAGGTGATTATAATGAGTGAAGAAATGGACATGATCGTTCTATATGACGAAGACGGAAATGAAACTGAATTTGAAGTAGTTGCAACCTTGGAAGTGGATGAAAACGAGTATGCTATTTTGTTGCCAAGAGATGACTCTAGAGATCCTGAAGCTGAAGTGGCTGATGAGGCTTATGTATTAAGAATTGAACAAGATGATAGTGGCGAAGATATTTTAGTTGGAATCGAAGATGAAGAAGAATTAAATGCAGTAATTGATGCATATGAAGAATTAGTAAAAGAGGAATCAAACTAATATAAAAAAAGTCGCTTAAGCGACTTTTTTTATATTAATTATCTATTGTTATTAGCTTTTATGCCTTCGTCATAAAATATGAATAGTTGATTTCAAATGTTCTTCATCTTGCTTCCTGAGAGAATGGAACTAGTGAGAATCCCTCCTTAATAATTTACAATTTTCATGTATATAATACTATATCCTTTATAAGAGTTTACTATAGTTAGAAAATTAAATAAACATTATTAAGATGAAATAATGATTTGACAAAATTCTCAATTGATAATAGAATATAATTAAAATACTGAAAGAAGTTGATTAAATGTCATTTGAATATGATATTTTAAAAGATAAACTCAAGCAAAAAGGATGCAAACTTACACCACAAAGAAGATGCATTTTAGATGTGGTGTACGACAATAATGGTAAGCATTTAAGTACGGAAGAAATATATGATATTGTAAAGCATCGATGTCCTGAGATAGGACTTGCAACTGTTTATAGAACAATGCAAATGTTTGATGAATTAGAAATTGTTTATAAAGACAACTTCGATGATGGGCGTAGCAGATATGAGCTAAATCACAATGAAGATCATCAGCATCATCATTTATTATGTACAAAGTGCGGTAATGTAATTGAGGTTGAAGAGGATTTATTAGAGCAACTTGAAAAAGAAGTTGAGCGAAAATATAACTTTACCATTACAAACCACAATCTTAAGTTTCATGGCTATTGTAGCAGTTGTGAGAAAAAATAGTACTGCATTAAGTTGCAGTACTATTTTTTTGATTTAGTTTTTTTGTATAGTTCATTATATTATGGCTAATATTTATAATGATATAAATGTATTAGTTTGGCCCTTTGAGTTTTGCAAAAAAATAAAGTATAATATATTTAGCTTAATGATCGGATATTTTGAAAGGATGGATACTAGTGACAAAAGTAAAAGAGAAGTTAAAAATGATACCTCTTGGAGGACTGCAGGAGATCGGTAAAAACATGATGGCAGTTGAATATAAGGAGAGCATCATATTAATTGATTGTGGATTGATGTTCCCAGATGAAGAAATGTTGGGAATAGATTTAGTTATTCCAGATATTACATATTTACAAAAGAACAAGGATCGAGTAAAAGCAATTGTACTTACCCACGGGCATGAAGACCATATTGGCGCATTACCTTATGTTTTACCACAGCTAAATGTACCTGTATATGGAACAAGATTAACATTGGGAATGGTAGAAAAAAAGTTAAAAGAATTTACAATGCTAACAAATGTAGATTTAAGAGTAGTTAAAGCAAAAGAAACTCATAAAATTGGAGACTTTGATATAGAGTTTATAAAAACAAATCATAGTATAGCTGATTCAGTGGCCATAGCGATTCATACATCAATAGGTACTATAATTCATACTGGAGACTTTAAAATTGACTATCATCCAATTGATGGAGAAATAATGGATTTACATAGATTCGCGGAATTGGGAAAATCAGGTGTGTTGCTATTATTATCAGATAGTACCAACGTTGAGAGACCAGGTTATACTATGTCAGAAAGTACAGTAGGCGCAACTTTTATTGACATATTTAGATCTGCAAAACAAAGAATAATCGTTGCAACCTTTGCATCTCATGTGCACAGAATACAACAAGTCATAAATGCGGCTGTAATGTTTGACAAAAAAGTAGCTATATCAGGAAGAAGTATGGTGAATGTAGTTGGAGTTGCAAGTGAGCTTGGTTATATAAATATGCCTGAAGGTCTTTTGATAGATATTGATCAAGTTGATAAATATCCTCCAAATAAAATTGTAATCATTACAACAGGTAGTCAGGGTGAACCTATGTCAGCTTTAGCTAGAATGGCTACATCAGATCATAAAAAGATTACCATAGTCCCTGGTGATATGGTAATAATATCTTCAACACCAATACCAGGTAATGAAAAGATGGTGACTAGAGTAATAAATCAGCTGTTTAAAAAAGGTGCTGAGGTTATTTATGAGTCATTAGCCGATATCCATGTTTCTGGACACGCATTTCAAGAGGAGCTAAAATTGCTTCTTGCATTAGTCAAACCAAAATTCTTTATACCTGTTCATGGAGAATACAGGCATTTGAAGCAACATGCACAAATTGCGGAACAAATGGGAATAAAGAAAGAAAATATCTTTGTTGCGGATAATGGAGTTGTAATGGAATTTACAAAAGACACTGGAAGAATAGCAGGAACTGTTATGGCAGGAAAAGTACTTGTTGACGGTCTAGGTGTAGGAGATGTAGGCAACATAGTCTTAAGGGATAGAAAACACTTATCACAAGATGGTTTAATAGTTGTTGTAGTTACAATAAGCAAAGAAACAGGTTTGGTGGTAGCAGGTCCAGATATCATATCAAGAGGATTTGTTTATGTAAGAGAATCAGAGGATTTGATGGAACAATCAAGAGTAATAATAAGAAATGCTCTATATAAGTGTGAAGAAAAGCGGATAACAGAATGGGGAACTATAAAATCACAGGTTAAAGATAGCTTAAAAGAGTTTTTATATGAAAAAACAAAAAGAAATCCAATGATACTTCCTATTATAATGGAGATTTAAATGTGGCTATATATATTAGATTATAAATACAGGTTCTTTAACCTAGTATAAAATGCACTTTTAGGGGGGCAATATGAGGAGTGAGGTATTAGCTATAGTAAACCCAGTTTCAGCTGCAAAATCTACAGGAAGATTATGGCCTGATATTTATCAAAAATTTACAGATAATAAAGTTAACCTGGACTATGTATATACCGAGTATCCAGAGCATGCCATAGAGCTTTCTAGAAAAGCTATACTGGATGGATATAAAACCATACTAGCTGTTGGTGGAGACGGAACTTTAAATGAAGTTGTCAATGGATTTTTCGAAAGTGGCAAAATCCTCAATAAAGAAACTCGTTTAGCAATTCTTTCAATGGGGACAGGTTGTGACTTTATAAAGACGTTAGGCTTATCAAAAAAACCAGAAGACATTATTAATATTTTAAAATGTGGGACACATAGAAAATGTAATATTGGAATGTGCAAGTTTGTAAAACATGATGGTTCAATTGGAGAAAGATATTTTATTAATGTTTCCGATGTTGGACTTGGTGGAGACACTACATATCGAGTTAATAAAACGTCTAAAGTATTAAAAGGTTTTTTTTCTTTTTTGATTGGAACTTTAATTTCTATTTTATTTTATAAAAATAGAGTATTTGAGATAAATATAGATCATAGCATAATCATTAAAGAAAAGTTAAACAGCGTGTTCATTTGCAATGGAAAATATATTGGCGGTGGAATGAAGATTGCACCAGATGCGCTACTAGACGATAACTTATTGAATGTTTATGTTTTAGGCAATTTAAGCAAGATAGAATTGTTTTATAATTTTCCTTTAATTTATAAAGGTGAACACATAAAAAATCCAAAAATTAAAGAATATAAAGCTAAGTATATTAAAATATCTTCAAAAGAAGATGCATTGATAGAAATTGATGGAGAGCAGCCAGGAAAGATAGAAGCAGAGTTTTTTATGTTAGAAGAAACTCTGAATATACTTACATGAAAACAAATAAGTTGTATAATGATAAACATAACAGTATAATGTATAAGGTAAATAAGGAATTAATCAAAAGATTAGAGGTAGGATTGAATGAATAAAATTAGAAGAGAAGACATTAGAAATATTGCTATAATCGCCCATGTAGATCATGGAAAAACTACACTAGTAGACGGACTTCTAAGACAAAGTGGTACTTTTAGAGACAATGAATCTGTTGCAGAAAGAGTTATGGATTCAAATGACTTAGAAAGAGAAAGAGGAATAACAATCCTTGCAAAAAATACTGCAATAAAATACCATGATGTAAAAATCAATATTATTGATACGCCAGGCCACGCAGATTTCGGTGGAGAAGTTGAACGAGTTCTAAAAATGGTTGATAGCGTTTTATTAGTTGTAGACGCATCTGAAGGACCTATGCCACAAACAAGATTTGTATTGAAAAAGGCTCTAGATTTAGATTTAAAGCCTATTGTTTGTATAAATAAAATTGATAGACCCGATGAAAGAATAAAAGAAGTACTAGATGAAATCATATATCTATTTATAGATTTAGGTTGCGATGAGGATCAAATTAATTTCCCTGTTGTATATGTTTCTGCAAAAGCTGGCATTGCAAAATACAATTTGGCAGATGAATCAACAGATTTGACTCCACTATTTAATACAATCATAGATAAGGTAGAACCACCTATAGGATATTTAGACAAACCACTACAAATGATAATAACTACTATAGAATATGATGAGTATGTTGGTAGAGTAGCTGTAGGTAGAGTAGTGAGAGGTTCAATAAAGCATGGTCAAACCGCAGCGTTATGTAGAAGAGATGGTACTGTTCAAAATGTTAAAGTTGGAAGACTATATGGTTTTCATGGCTTAAAGCGAATAGAAATCGAAGAAGCAAGCATGGGAGATATTGTTGCTGTTGCCGGTATAGAAGATATCAATATCGGTCAAACCATATGTGATATTCAATTTCCTGAAGCCCTTCCATTTGTTGACATAGAAGAACCTACAATATCCATGACTTTTAGTGTTAATAATAGTCCTTTTGCAGGAAAAGAAGGTGACTATGTAACATCAAGACATTTAAGAGCAAGACTTATGAAAGAACTTGAGACAAATGTTGCCCTTAGAGTAGAAGAAACCGACTCTCCTGATGCATATAAGGTATCGGGAAGAGGAGAACTTCATCTTTCTATATTAATTGAAACAATGAGAAGACAAGGCTATGAATTCCAAGTTTCAAAGCCTACAGTAATTTATAAAGAAATTGATGGTAAGAAAAATGAACCGATAGAACATCTGATGATAGATGTTCCAGAAGAGTATGTTGGCGCAATCATGGAAAAATTAGGCTCAAGAAAAGCAGAAATGACAAACATGACGACCAATAGTGATGGATTTATCAGACTTGAATTTAAAATACCTTCTAGAGGCCTTATAGGCTATAGATCTCAATTCTTAACAGATACGAAGGGTACTGGCATCATACATCACGTGATATATGGATTTGAGCCATATAAAGGCGATGTGCCTGAGAGGTCAAGAGGTTCTATCGTTGCGTCAGAATCAGGCGAGACCTCCGGATATGGCTTATTTAATGGCCAAGAGCGTGGCATATTGTTCATTGGCAGTGGAATCAATATTTACGAAGGCATGATTGTTGGTGAAAATGCAAAAGCAGATGATATAGAAGTTAATGTATGCAAAAGAAAGCACGTTACCAACATGAGAGCTTCTGGTACTGATGAAGCACTAAGACTTACGCCTCATAATGATTTAAGCCTTGAACAATGTCTTGAATTTATTGCAGGGGACGAATTAGTTGAGATTACACCAAAGACAATAAGACTAAGAAAAAGAATACTAGATGCTTCTGCAAGATCAAGAGCTAGAAAGAATTCATAATTAAGAGGCTCCCATTAATGGGAGCCTTTTTGATTATATATAGATTATCTTGTCAAACTTTGTACAACATTATATAATAAGTTAGAATATTAGAGAGTGGTGATAAAGTGAGAAATAAAAACATTATTATTTTATTTATAATGCTTATAGTTGCCATTGCATTAGCCATGGGCGGTAAAACTTATTACACAAATAACTTGAAGGCAGCAACTTCAGATACGGATGCAATCACTAAAACCATAGAAATACCTAAAGGTAGCAATATAAAGCATATTTCTAAAATATTGAAAGACGAGAAACTGATTAGAAACAACGATGTATTTACTTTGTACTGTAAAATTAACAAAATAGATGGTAAATTAAAAGCTGGAAAATACAAAATTAACAGCAGTCAAAGCGTCCCTCAAATTATTGAGAAACTTGTCCTTGGCAAGGGAGACTTTGATACCCGCAGGTTTACAATCCCTGAAGGGTATGAAATTAGGCAGATCATTGACAAACTTGAAGAAGAGGGATTAATTGATAGAGATAAGTTTAAAAAGGAAGTCACTGAAGCAAACTTTGATTTTTCTTTTATAGCAGACAACAAGTCAGTTGGTTATAAATTAGAAGGATATCTTTATCCTGACACTTATGAAATATTTAAAGGTGATTCAGAAAGAAGAATAATAGAAATTATGCTTCAAAGGTTTAATAAAGTGTTTAATGAAGAATATAGGCAAAGAGCAAAAGAATTAAACATGAGTATAAACGATGTGATCACATTGGCATCTATAATAGAAAGAGAAGCTAGACTTGATTCTGATAGAAAGATTATATCCGGCGTATTTTATAATAGAATCAAAAAACAAATGATGCTCCAGTCATGTGCAACTGTCCAATATATATTAAAAGAAAGAAAAGAAGTGCTTCTATATAAGGATTTAGAAATAGAATCACCTTATAACACATATAAGTACCAAGGCTTACCACCTGGTCCAATAGCTTCTCCAGGATTTAAATCTATTGAAGCTGCACTTTATCCAGATCAAGTTGATTATTTATACTTTGTGGCCAATAAAGATGGCTCTCATGTGTTTACCAAGACCTACAAAGAACATTTGAATGCCCAAAATAAAATAAATAACTAATTGTAAAGATACAAAATATACATGGTATATTTTGTAAACGAGGTTTACTATGAGCAATATAAATCATGACTATATTGAAGATTACTTGATAAACTTAATCCCAGAAAACACTAAGATATTGAAAGAAATGGAAATATTTGCAGAGGAAAATCATGTCCCTATCATATCCAAAGATGTAGCTGAATTATTAAAAGTCTTAATAAAATTAAATTCTCCTAAATCAATACTTGAAGTAGGAACGGCCATAGGATATTCATCAATATTGATGGCAAAATGTATTGAAAATGATTTCAAAATAATTACAGTAGAAAGAAACGAAAGCTACATTGAGATAGCAAACAAAAATATTCAAAGTGCAGGATTAAATGGCAAAATCTTAATCCTAACGGGTGAAGCTGAAGAAATATTGAAAGAAATAGATGGAGAATTTGATTTTATATTTATAGATGCCGCAAAAGGACAATATATGGATTTTTTTAAAGACACCATCTCAAAGCTAAAAATTGGTGGATTGTTTGTCTGTGATAATGTTTTATTTAGAGGTATGGTTGCAGAAAAAAGTCTTGTTATAAGAAGAAAAATTACCATAGTAAAAAGATTGAGGAAGTTTTTAGAGTATATATCTAGTAATGAAGCACTTCAAACATCAATTATTCCTATAGGTGATGGTGTTTCGATCAGCTGTAAATTGAAGGAGGTACTATTTGATGAATAATATTGAGTTGTTGGCTCCTGCAGGAAATATGGAAAAGTTAATAATGGCTTTTGCTTATGGAGCTGATGCTGTTTACATAGGTGGAGAAAGATTCGGACTTAGGGCATTTGCAGGCAATTTTGATGTTGATGAAATAAAGAAAGCTGTAGATTATGCCCATAGTATTGGAAAAAAAGTTTATGTAACAGTGAATATCTTTCCTCACAATGAAGATTTAATAGGATTAGACCACTATCTATTACAATTACAAAATGCGGCTGTGGATGCAATTATAATCTCTGATCCAGGGGTATTCCAAATAGCTAAAGAAAATATACCAGATATGGAGCTTCATTTAAGCACCCAAGCTAATAACACCAATTATAAAAGTGCAGAGTTTTGGTTTAAACAAGGAATAAAGAGAATCGTACTTGCAAGAGAACTAAGCTTTGAAGAAATAAAGGGTATAACTGAAAACTCGCCAGAAGGATTAGAACTTGAAGCATTTGTTCATGGAGCTATGTGCATGTCTTACTCAGGAAGATGCTTACTCAGCAACTATATGGTAGGGAGAGATGCAAACAGAGGAGAATGTGCACATCCATGTAGATACAAATATTATTTGGTAGAAGAGAAAAGACCTGGAGAATACATACCAGTAGAAGAAGATTCAAGAGGCACATATATCTTTAACTCAAAAGACTTATGTATGATTGAGCATATACCAGAGTTAGTAAGATCTGGTATAGTGAGTTTTAAAATTGAAGGAAGAATGAAAAGCGCCTATTATGTTGCAACTGTAATTAGAGCATATAGAATGGCCATAGACAGTTATTTGAAGAATCCTGCTGATTATAAATTCGAACAAAATTGGGCTGATGAACTAAATAAAGCAAGTCATAGAGAGTTTTCAAAAGGCTTTTATGAAGGCAAGCCTAATTCTAATGGGCAAATTTATAACACTAGCGCATATGTAAGAGATTATTCCTTTGTTGGACTTGTACTTGATTATGATGAAGCAACAAAAATTGCTACCATTGAACAGCGAAATAAAATGATATTAGGTGACGAAATAGAAATTATTGGACCTCATAAGGAAATGTTTAAGCAAGTTATAGTGCAAATGTGGAATGACTTAGGAGATGAAATAGAATCCGCACCACACCCTCAACAAGTAATTAAAATGAAAATAAACCAGCCAGTTGAAAGATATGGAATATTAAGAAGGGAGTACAAAGATGGGGAGCAATAAATCATTGGTTATTGGTATAACTGGCGGTACGGGCTCAGGCAAAAGTACAGTTGCTAGAAAGATATATGACAGCTTGCCTGAAAAAAGCATTACAATGATAGAGCAAGACTGCTACTATAAAGATCAAAGTCATTTATCTCCAGTCGAAAGAGTTAATACGAATTATGATCATCCCTTTGCTTTTGATACGGATCTTCTTATACAGCATATACTTCAATTAAAGACTGGACATGCTATAGAGAAACCACAATATGATTTCACTATACATAATAGAAAAAAAGAAACAATCTACATCTATCCAAAGGAAATAATCATTATAGAAGGAATTCTAATATTGGATAGCCCTGAACTTAGAGATTTACTTGATATTAAAATATTTGTTGATACAGATGCAGATGTAAGAATAATAAGAAGAATACTCAGAGATATCCATGAAAGGGGTAGGACTTTAGAATCAGTGGTTAAGCAATATCTTACTATTGTGAAACCAATGCATTATGAATTTATAGAGCCAACCAAAAGATATGCTGATATTATAATCCCTGAAGGCGGACATAATAAAGTGGCTATTGATGTTTTAGTAGCAAAGATAAAATATATCATAGAAGAAAAATAGAAATTGAATGAACCTCTCCAATTCAGCCAATAATATGAATAGGGAGGTTTTTTCATGTCTAAAACAAATAGCAAGAGACTTTTATCAATAGGACTCATTTTCATGATTCTATCCTTTGCTTTAATAGGTAGATTAGTCTTTATACAGATCTATAAAAACAGTGAGTATACACAAAGAGCAGTAAGCCAAAGAATGATTAGAATACCAATTAGTGCAAATAGAGGTGAAATATTAGATAGAAACCAAATTCCTTTTACAGATAGAGATTACCAGAATATAATCATCGCCTATCCCTATTTTATTAGCAATAAAAGTAACACATCTGATATTATTTCTAAAGCAACAGGGTTAGATAAGTTAAAAGTATTTGCAAAGCTTCAACAATCCACAGATATTGTTGAGTTTGAGGCAAAAATCCAAAATGAGTACATAAGTAGAATTAAAAATGGAAAAGTTCAAGGTGTTTTGTGTGTGGAAAGATTGCAGAGATATTCTAAAGACGGTTTTGCAAGACATATTATAGGCAAAATAGACTCAAATAGCAAAGGGGAAAGTGGTCTAGAAAAAAAGTTTGATGATTTATTAAAGGGTGATGGTAGCGATAGTGTAGTAGCAGTTGTAGATAGTGGGAAAAATGTAATACCAGGTTTGGGTATAAGAAGAGTTCAATCCAATAATGATAATATTTTACTAACCATTGACTATCATATACAAAAGATATTAGAAGAAATATTAGATCATGACAAAATAAATGGATCTATAGTAGTAATGGATATAAAAGATGGTGATATTCTTGCAATGGCAAGCAAACCAGACTTTTTACAAAGCAATAATCAAAGCTTATCAAGTGAAAATCAGGATTATCTAAATAAAGCTGTAAATAGCTATAATCTTGGATCCATATTTAAAGTCATCGTTGCTGCGGCAGCCATAGAAAATAAAAAAATAGACTTTCTTGAATCTTATAAATGTGAAGGCCATATAGTTGTTGGAGAGAAAACAGTAAAATGTTCAACATATGAAACACACAAATCAAGAGAAATTGATATAAATGAGGCTTTTTCTTTGTCATGTAATACTACTTTTATCAATATTGGTATGAAAACTGGAAGCAAAAACATTATTGACATGGCTGAGAAATTTGGTTTTGGAAAGACCCAAGCTGTTATCAGAGAAAATAAGGAAAGTATAAATGTACTAAGCGAGTCAGAAGGACAACTTCCAAATGCAGATGATGGTATATCTAATATATCAATTGGCCAAGGAAGTCTACTAGCCACTCCACTTCAAATCACCAGTGCTATGGCCACAATAGCCAATGATGGTATTAAATATAAACCAAGGCTCATTGATTCAATCATTTCTGAAGATGGGATAACATTAAAAAAATTCAACATTGAGCAACCTGAAGTGATCATTTCCCCTTCTACGGCTAAAGCCCTAAAAGCGATGATGCGACAAGTGACAGTAAGTGGCACAGGAACTAGAGCAAATATGGATGATTTAGGTGGGAGTAGCGGCAAAACAGGAACAGCAGAAGCAGGTGCATATACCCATGCATGGTTTGCAGGTTTTGTACCCTCAAATGAACCTAGATATGCAATCACTGTTTTTATACATGATGGGAAGTCAGGGGGAGCACATGCAGCACCTGTTTTTAGACAAGTTGCAACAAAACTTTTAGATATTTATAGTAAATAAGTCTTTATTTAAAATAGTGAACATGCACATTTCCCCATATTATGTCATAGAATATAAAGCTACATAATATGGGAGGTGTGCTTCTATGTTCATACTCTTTTATTCGATTATAAGTACAACGATCAGTGATTTGCTATTATTATTTGGTTATGTTCAAAATGTGAATTCATTCCCCCAACCTTTATCAACAGAGGAAGAAGAATATTATCTAGAGCTTTATAAAAGAGGTAATGAGGATGCGAAAAATATTCTAGTTGAGCGGAATTTGCGGTTGGTAGCACATATTGTAAAAAAATACGGTAATACTGGTAGAGATATAGATGATTTAATCTCAATTGGAACCATTGGCTTAATAAAAGCAATTATCACTTTTAACAAGGATAAAGGGACTAGGCTTGCAACCTATGCTGCAAGATGCATAGACAATGAAATATTAATGACCATAAGAGCATCTAAAAAGAGTAAAACAGAGATATCACTTCAAGATCCTATTGGAGTTGATAAAGAGGGAAATGAAATAAGCTTAATAGACATACTAGGTACTGAAGCAGATGCCATAGTTGATCAAGTTGAGCTAAAAATTCAAACAAAAAAGCTATACCAGAAAATGGAGGCCATACTTAAAAAACGAGAAAAATTAGTTATAGAGTTGAGATATGGGTTATCAACAGGGATAAGTAAAACACAACGAGAAATTGCCGATATGCTTGGCATATCAAGATCTTATGTTTCTCGTATTGAAAAAAGAGCAATAGAAAAATTATATAAAGAATTAAATAATGATAATATGTAGATTTGTAGATAGTATTGTCTTATAATAATGATAATCTTACGAAAGAAAGCATTATACGATATTTAGATGATGTAGATTAAGTTGCTATAAAGATTGGTGTAGTCAGTTGAAGAAGCTGTAAAAACCATGGAATTATTCATAAATGTTGAAGAAAGTCGCAAACTTAGAGAATATATTTACAAGCATTGGTGGATTCATGCATTATATGTAATAATATAGAATTTATTAAAATTATTTGAAGGAATTTGGAAAAAAATATAGAATAAAGATATAAGTTATTAGTAAATTTGTATGATATAAATATGACTTATTCACTATACAAAGGGGCAACAAGATGAAAAAAAATTTAAAACTTGGCGATATGCTGATTAAAGCCAATAGGATTACTAGTGAGCAGATGGAAGCGGCTTTGCAAAAGCAAAAAGAAGTGAAAAACAAAAGACTTGGTGAAGTATTGGTTGATATGGGATATTTGAAAGAAGAAGAAATACTTCAAGTTTTAGAAGAACAGCTTGACATCCCCTATGTAGATTTAGGCAATTATAATATAAACCCTAGGGCTACAACTTTGATCCCTGAAAGCTTTGCAAGAAAGTATAATTTAATAGCAATAGATCTAGTTGAAGGGGAAATCATGGTTGCCATGAATGACCCATTAAACATATTTGCCATAGATGATATAAAGCTTTTAACTGGAAAACCTATAAAGATACTGCTATCTGCAAAATCAGTCATATTAAAAACAATAGATAAATACTACAGTAAGGTAGGTACCAAAAAAGTAGTAGACGAGTTTGAAGAAAAATTTACTTCCAGTACTTTAGAGGAACTAGATGAAGAAGACCTAACCAATGTAAATAGCGCGCCTGTGGTAAAGCTTGTAAACAACATCATCGGACAAGCCATTAGAATGAAAGCCAGTGATATACATATCGAACCTTTTGAAGATAACATCCGAGTAAGACTTAGACTAGATGGGGACTTGCAGGAGATAATGAGCTTTTCAAGACGCAGTCATACTGCAATTGTTACTAGGATTAAAATAATGGGCAGAATGGATATTGCCGAAAGAAGAATTCCACAAGATGGAAGAATAGAAACCGAATTAGAAGGCAAAGACATTGACATGAGAATATCCACATTGCCTACCGTTTATGGAGAAAAAATAGTAATACGGCTTTTAGATAGAGATGGCTTTAACTTTTCAAAAGAAGATTTAGGCTTTACCGATGACGGTTTGATGACATTTAACAAAATAATCCGTCAACCCTATGGAATTATTTTAGTAACAGGGCCTACCGGAAGCGGAAAAAGCACAACGCTATATACTATTTTGAAAGATTTAAATAAGGAAGAAAAAAATATTATTACAGTAGAAGATCCTGTAGAATATAAGCTTCATGGTATAAATCAAGTACAGGTAAACAACAAAGCAGGCCTTAATTTTGCCAGTGGTCTTCGATCTATATTAAGACAAGACCCTGATATTATCATGATAGGAGAAATCAGAGATTCTGAGACAGGAGAAATCGCAGTAAGAGCTTCCATAACAGGACACCTTGTATTATCTACCTTGCACACCAATGATACCGCCTCCACCATAGCAAGACTTGTAGATATGGGCATCGAACCTTATATGCTTTCAACATCAGTCATTGGTGTTATCTCTCAAAGATTAGTAAAAAGACTTTGCAATAGTTGCAAGATAGCCTACAAAGCACATGCGAAAGAAAAGACTTTATTAAATAAAAGTGAAGCTGGAGAAATCACCCTATATAAACCAAATGGCTGCAACAAATGCATAAAAGGCTATAGGGGTAGAATACCAGTACATGAGCTTCTTTTTATGGATGAAACAATAAGAAAGCTTGTAGATAATAGGAGCACTACAGATGATATAAAAAATGCTGCCATTCAAGGTGGTATGAAAACCTTATATGAAAATGCAGTATCATTGGCCTTAGAAGGAATAACTTCCATGGACGAAGTACTCAAAGTAGGGTATACCGCAGATTAGGAGATGAATTATGAATCATTTAGAATTGCTACAGGATGGAATCATAAAAAAGGCATCAGATATTCATTTGACAGTTGGCGTACCTGTTATCTATAGGATAGATGGAAATTTAATTAAAATAGGAGACAAAATATTGACTCCTCCGGATATAGAGGAAATCATGAATACTTTGCTGAATCCTTATCATAAAGAAACTCTTTTAAAAGAGGGACAGGTTGACACCTCCTTTTCCATCAATGGTATTGGAAGATTTCGTATCAATGCTTTTAAGCAAAGAGGTAGCTATTGCATTGTATTGCGTATTATTCCGTTAGTGATACCCTCTATGGAAGAACTTGGCGTTCCATTAATCGCAAAAGATTTGGCCATGCTTCCTAGAGGTCTTATATTGGTCACAGGTCCTACAGGAAGCGGAAAATCCACTACACTAGCTTCTATGATAGACCTTATTAATACCAATAAAAATTATCATATACTGACATTAGAAGACCCCATAGAATACCTCCATAGGCATAAAAAAAGCATCGTAAATCAGCGTGAAATAGGAGCCGATTCTAATTCTTTTGCCAATGGATTAAGAGCAGCCCTTCGTCAAGATCCTGATGTAATATTAGTAGGAGAAATGAGAGACCTTGAAACCATAAGCACAGCCATCACAGCAGCAGAAACAGGTCACCTTGTGTTTTCTACCTTGCATACATTAGGTGCTGCAAAGACTGTGGACAGGGTAATAGATGTATTTCCTCCCCATCAGCAGCAACAAATAAGAACACAATTTGCTGCTGTATTGGAAGGGATCCTATCACAACAGCTCCTTCCAAAAGCAGATCATAATGGAAGAGTAGGTGCTTTTGAGGTTTTAATTGCCACTTCTGCCATAAGGAATTTGATTCGAGAAGATAAAACCCATCAGATAGATACAGCCATACAAACAGGAGCAAAGTTCTCCATGCAGACAATGGATAATTCCCTCCTGAATCTATTTAAGAAAGGGCTCATCAAAGAAGATGTTTTATTAGCCCAATGCTTTAACCCAGATATCATTAGAAAGCATTTATTCTAAAGGGGGGAAAAAGATGCAGTTTAAATATAAAGCAGTGACCGATAGCGGACAAATCATGAATGGAATACATGATGCAGAAAGTGAAGCAGAAGTCATAGGCATGCTGAGGAACAACAAATTTATGCCTATTTCCATAGAAAAAACAGCGACAAGCGGTTCTAGTATGAGCATTTCTTTGGGAAAAGTTAAAAAAAAGGATATGGCTGTATTTTGCAGACAATTCTATACCATGCTCCATGCTGGCGTTACAGTCATAAAAGCACTTGATATTTTAGAAATGCAAACAGAAAATAAGCTTATGAAAAAAGCCATTGCAGAAGTATATGAAAATGTACAAAAAGGCATGGCACTTTCTGAAGCCATGAAAATGAATGAAAAGGTCTTTCCTTCTATACTAGTAAACATGGTAGAAGCAGGAGAAGCCAGTGGAAGCCTTGACACCATAATGGATAGAATGTCTGTTCATTATGAAAAAGATTTTAAAATAGAGAATAAAGTAAAAGGTGCCATGATATATCCTATGGTCCTAGCAGTAGTGGCAACCTCCGTTGTAATATTTTTATTACTTTTCGTAATGCCTACCTTTGTTGGAATGTTTGAAGGCAGTGGAGTGAAGCTTCCTGGTCCCACAAGAGCATTGCTAGCCATAAGTAACTCACTGCAGAATTTTTGGTATATATACCTGGTAACAATAATAGGTCTCATCCTTGGGACTAAATATTATGGAAACACAGAAACAGGAAGACTGCAATTTGATGCATTGAAATTCAAATTGCCTGTACTGAAAAGCACCAATATTAAAATTGCTACTTCTAGGTTTACAAGGACTCTATCAACACTACTAGCAAGCGGTATCCCTTTGATGCAAGGATTGGATATTGTTACAAAGGTTATAGGGAATCAATATGCAGCGAAAAAACTTGAAAATGCAAAAGAAGAAGTAAAAAGAGGTGTTCCTCTTTCAAGGACCATCAAAGATACAGGCATCTTTCCTCCTATGTTGGATTCTATGATAAAGATAGGGGAAGAATCCGGAGCATTAGATGACATACTCAATAGAAGTGCTGACTTCTATGATGAAGAGGTGGAAGTGGCTCTCCAAAAAATGACAGAGTTGATGCAGCCAATCATGATTGTTGTTATGGCAGCAATCGTAGGTTTCATTGTTATTTCCATCGCATTACCTATGTTTGATATGGTAAATACCATTCAATAATAAATCAAGAATATGATTGAGGAGGTGATAAAAGAAAAAGTATAGTAAAAACCAATGGTATTATTTTAAAAAATTTAGGAGGTTTTATTCATGTTTAAATGGTTTGTAAAAAAGACAAATAACAGAAAAGGTTTCACACTTATTGAGTTGATTGTGGTTATAGCGATTTTAGGTATTTTGGCAGCTATTGCTATACCAAGATTATCAGGTGCAAGGTCTGATGCAGCGAAGAGTGCTGATGCCGCAACAATAAGAACAATTCAATCTGCAATTTCTATTGCTGAAGCAGCTGGAGAATTGGATTTACTAGCAACTGCAACAGTGGTTCCTACTGCTACTACTATAAAGACAGCTATTATTCCAAAGTATTTGACTGATGTGCCAAATTCACAGCTTAATACAGCCGCTGCTGCAGGCTGGAAATTTACAATAACAAAAGGTACTAATGTTTATACAGTGTTAATAGTGAGTGCTACAGCAGGTGATAGTGGCTGGACTAATGCTGATTAATATCCTAAGATATTCTAAAAGTATAAACAGTTGTTTCTACTTTTAGAATTAACGTTGTTATAGAGAAATTAAATTATTATCTTATATTCACCAAAGGAGGCTGCAAATGTACATACTTGTTTTCATACTAGGCATCTTGATAGGATCATTCCTAAATGTATGCATATATAGAATTCCACAGGAAGAATCCATTGCATATCCTGCCTCCCATTGCACCTATTGCAGCCATCCTTTGAAATGGTATGATTTGATACCGTTAGTAAGTTTTTTAACCCTTGGGGGTAAATGTAGATATTGTAGGGGAGAAATCTCCCCTCAGTATCCTATTATAGAATTAGTAAATGGGTTATTTTATTTATTATCCTTTTATTATTTTGGACTATCCTTAAATTTTGTTTTTTATAGTTTTTTGATTAGTATTTTGCTTGTCATAAGCATCATTGACTATCGTGAGCAAATCATACCTGACGGTTTGGTTTTGACAATGTTAGGTTCTACTATTATATACAAAGCTCTTATCTATTCTTTTTATACTATGAACATAACTTTATTAGATGGCATATTAGGCTTTTTAATTGCAGGACTATTCTTTCTCCTTATTACTTTAGTATCCAATGGAGGTATGGGTGGTGGAGACATAAAACTCATCGCTGTATTGGGATTGATATTAGGACTAAAAAAGGTTTGGTTATGTATCTTATTAGCCTTTGTTTTAGGTGGAATTATTTCAATATTCTTATTAGCTTTTAAAATAAAAACACGAAAAGATCCAATTCCCTTTGGACCCTTTATCGTACTGGGTTTTTTGATGACTGTGTTATTTGGGGATTGGTTTATATATTGGTATTTGAATATGTTTTTTTAATTTTTTGTGATATTAAAATTGATATGATATAAGAAAAAGGAGGTATACTCTTGAAATTATATTCGTCTTTCAATAAAAATACTATTTCAATTGACTTAGGTTCCTATGAAACCAAAATTACAGAAGGTAAAGAAAAAAGAGAAGGTATTACCATAACAAAAGCTTTTACTGTAAAAACACTCCCAGGCTCTTATGAAAATGGTTATATAAAGGATATGGAAAAGCTTTTATATGCTCTTTCAGAAAACCTGAAAGAAAACAAAATTACTTCAGGAAATTGTCATTTAAGTATAAAAAGCACCGATATTATTAGTAGAGAAATACCATTTCCAGTAGTAACAGAAGCAGAAATAGATGGGCTTTTAAAATACCAGCTAGAAGAATATCTTCCAATGGATGCCAGTAAATATGTAATAAAACATAAAACTATTGGTATATCTGTCCATGAAAACAATGAAAAGCTAATGGTATTGGTAGTAGCAATACCAAAAGAAATGGTGGAAGCTCACTATAATTTAATCAATAGCCTAGGTTTAAAACCTACTATTCTTGATTATCAATCCAACGGTATATGGAAGCTGTTGAATTTTGCAGATTATTTAAATGTAAATAATAATGTGAGAGGAAAGACTATTGGAGCCATCGATTTAGGTCATAAAAGCACCAATGTGGCGATTGTAAAAAATGGCGTCCTTCAAACAAGTAGAGTCATTGAAGCAGGTGGCATAAGCTTAGAAGGCAAAGAGAAATCCGAAGAAAATAATAAAAATTTGATAGAAAATATCATAGATAGAATTGATAATGTTTTTAAATATTATATTTCTAAAGAAATGGGTAACCAAATTGATCAAATTTTACTTTATGGTGGTTTGTCAGAGACCCTGGATGTAGAAAGAATCTTTTCGAATTATTTTTCTATGAACACTGAATTGATAAAAGCAATAGGTAGAATAACCATGGAAGAAGATCCTTTAAAATACATCAACTGTATCAGTTCAATATTAAGGAATGATGAAACGAAAGATTTAAATTTCTTCTCATCCTATAATAAAAAGAAAGAAAAAGGGATAGATAAGCAAAAGCTTTTAGATACTTTTTTACTAATTTCTTTAATTGGTGTAATTGCCTATGGAAGTTTTAATTTCTTCGTCATAAAAAATCTAGAAAAAGATATATCAACATTACAGAATCAAATAGCGACTAAAGAAACGGATGAAAAATATAAGGGAATACTTGAAAAGGAAAAACAAATAAGGGATTTAAGAGATAATATATCCAAAATAACTATCCTTGATGAAAACCTAAATAAGAAGGATGTTTTGAACGAATTTCTCTTAAATGATATTGAAAGCAATCTGCCTTCAAAAGTATTTTTAAATTCAATGGTCTTAAGTCCAGATATTATAAAACTCGAGGGAAAATCAGAGGATAAGCAGTCCATCGCTCAATTTCAACATAATCTCATTGAGCTTGGATACTTCCAAAATGTTTTTATTCCTCAAATCTCTGATGACACGGATTCATTTGGCTTTATCATAGATATTAAATATAAGGGGGAGGAGTAAGATGGTATTAAAAATTGGAAATAAAAAAAACAAAATGATTTCCATAAGTAAAAAAGAAAGAAATCTTCTCCTCGCATTAGGAATTGCAGTTTTATTATGGGCTTCAAACCAATATACTTTTACCCCACAACAAGCAAAAATTGATAACCTAAATGAAGATAAATTAGCGAAACAAGAGGAACTCTCAAAAATAAATACTACGCTAGCAAATGAAGCAACAGTTAGCACGGAACTTATAGGTTTAAATAAAGACTTTGCAACAGTAGCTGAAAAATACTTCCCCAAAATTGATCAGCCTGAACTTATGAATATCGTCAATCATATTGTAGATAATAGTAAACTTAAGATACCAAACATAGCCTATAGCGACCCCACAAAGGTAGAAGAATTGAATTCTGACTTGATGGAAACGACAATTCCATTTACGGGAACTTACAACGATTTAAGCGACTTTTTCTCTCAGGTAAGAGATAATCCAAAAAGATTATTGGTGAGTACACTTTCCTTAGCAAAGGATAAAGGAGATGTTATCAATGGGCAAATATCATTGGATGCTTATACCTACGATAAACAAGGAAACTTAAATGAAGGCTATTTCTACAACAATCCATTTATCAGTACATCAAAATTCAATCCTTTTAAACCATTTGATGGCTATGTAGAAATTGCCAACACACAAGCGAATGAAAGTGGGAATGGGAGTGGAAATATTCCTGATTGGAATTCATCAAGTACACCTCAGGAAAAGAGATTTCTTATAGATGATATGGAAGGATCTAATGTATACTTCTTAGGAACAAGTGCTGATGTTACAGGGAAAATAGGAAAAATAAACTTTCCTAAGTTTGATAAAAGTGCTATAAGGGCAGAATATTTTATATCTACTGGCTATAAGACAGAAAGGGCTTTTGTGGTATTGGATGATAAAAATATTACATTAAAGTATCCTCCTCAGTCTATCGGTGTATGGGCTTATGCATATGGATATTCACCAGTGACCATTGGCTTTAGATTTAAAGATGCCGATGGGAAAGATATTTATACAGAGGTAAAAAAAGGTGTGGATTGGAATGGCTGGCAATATATATCTGCCACACCTCCTCAGGATTTAAACGTTTATCCTTTAATACTTGATAGAATATATTTTGAATTAGGAGCCAACAGAGACGATTATGGAGTAATGCTTTTTGATAGAATTGAATGCTCTTTACCTATGGATGAAACCTTAAGCAGCAATGATACAAGCTCTAGGTTCTACACTGTAAAATCGGGAGATACATTGATGACCATAAGTGAAATGTTTTATGGTACGCAATCAGAATATACTAGAATTATAAAGGACAATGGACTTGAAAAAGATGCTACATTACCACTTGGGAAAGTATTGGTAATATCAAAATAATAAGAAAGGGTGATGATCTTGAAAAAAACTAATAAATATATTGTCATTGTCTTTGCATTATTATTTGTTCTGATGCTTTTTCCTAGATCAAATGTATATGCAGCCGATGAAGTAGGATATGATGATGGTTATGCTTATGGCTTATTGGATGGAATGGTAGCTGGAAGCGATGATGCCGCAGCAGAAAATAAAAAGATTGTTGTACTTCCTAAGGACAGTGAGATTATTGAAACCTATGAGTTAAGCAAAGAAACTTCTACTTATAAATCAAATTTTCTAAGAGGATATAAAATTGCCTATAAAGAAGGTTATATAAAAGGATATGACAATAAAAACAGCGAGGAAGATAAAAAGACGCCAATAGAATATGCGGAATCCATCGCAGAAAAAACCGGTGCTGTAAATGGACATACAGATTATTATGCAGGAAGATCCAACAATTGGACATACAATTTGCCAACAACCACAAAAATTATAGAAATATATGAGCTATTGAAGGATCCTAATGACTACAAAAATGCTTTTATCATTGCCTATAAAAATAAATATAAAGAAAGCTATGAGCAAGGCTATGCAGAAGCAAAGTTTGACCCAATGTTGACTACTATAGAACAAGGCATCAATGATGGAAAATATTTTGGAACTTTGCTAGGAGCGAATTATGGCAGATTGGACTATTACAAAACTCTTACCATCAACTGGAAGCGTGATTTACCTACAGATAGTGCAATACAAAGTACATTTTTATTAAACAATGATAATAAGGATTATTCGGGTGCCTTCCTTACTAGCTTTAAAGAGTTTTATAATAAAGAATATGAAAAAGCCTATAGAGCAGCAAATACTAGCTACAACGTTTTATTATATGAAAAAGGTTATGCTCATGGAAAAGATATAGGAACCCTAAAGGGCCAAACTTCAGCAAGTATTGATCTTACTCTTGGTAGAACAAGCGATCTTTCCAGATATTTCTTTTCCGACAATGATGTGATCGCCGAATATAAACTATTTAACGAACACAAAAAATATGGTGATGGATTTATTAGTGGATATAAAGAGGGAATGAGAATAGGCTATTTGACATTATACCAGCAATCAAGCTTTGATGATTTTTCTAAAAAGGTTCAGACTGCGATTCTTCCTATTAAAGGAGGAGAAGTAAAGTCTGGAGACGGAAGATTGTCAATAAGCTCCGGGCAGGGTGTTTTCTATAATGATGTGGTTATTTCCATTGATAGAATGTTAAATAACAGTATTATTACAAAAATGCCTTCTGCGGATAGATTTACAAAAGCTTCTGATTTATATTCAGTACGCTTGGCCAATCCAACCAATGGATTTGATCAAGATAAAACTGTAAAACTTACTTTTGAATATTATGGTCCTTATTTAACTGCTGGAATATATAAATACTCAAATAATGGGTGGTTGTATATGCCAAGCACTGTAGATGAAGAAAGTATAACAATGTTTGTTAGGCCGAAATCTTTAAATAACAAAACAGAGATCTATGCAGTTTTCATAGACAGTAGAGCGGCTACTCCTTATGATGTAAGAGGACATTGGGCAAAAAATGAGATTGTTACTTATGTCAGAAGAGGAATTGTTGGTGTAAACAGTGACAATAATTTCTTGCCAAATGCTTATATGTCCAAAACTCAGTTACTTAGCTACGTAAATAGTGTGTATAATAAAAGCTATACGGTAGCTGACATGGGACTTAACCTGCTAGATGTTCTCAATATGAATAAACCGACCACTTACAAAGAAGTAGAAGCCCTCATGAAAAAAGCTACAAATGATAAGAGCTTTACTTGGAGCTCTATGGCTGACAAAATTGCGAAGAATAAAGATAAGTTTACACTGAGTTATAATTCTATGGATAATTATATAACCCGAGCAGAAGCTGTATACATGCTTTATTATTTAACAGAATAAAATGATATTTGTGAGGAGTATGTATTTTAAAATAAAATCATACTCCATACCCTTTGAGTACTTCAAAACATTTGGAAAGGTGGTGTAAGAAAAATGCTAAGTAAGTTAAATAATAAAAAGGGTTCCGCTATTGTAATGGTGTTGATTGCCATGGTTGTACTTTTTATATTAATTACTTCGTTTATAAACATTAGCTATTCAGAGAAAAAACAAACTATTTTTAATGAGCAAGATAAGCAAGCATATTATCTTGCACGATCAGGTGCTGATATTGTTGCAGATTACATAGTAAAAAATACTGAGGAATTCGAAGAGAAGTTTGAAATAGAATTGAATGGCATCATGGGATCCCAAGTGTTTACATATGAAGAAACTATATTAGATGGACGTTTTAAAGTATGGGTTACAAATCGATTAGATGGACTTTTAATAAAATCTACTGGCTATTATATAAATCAAGAGGATACCGTGTACCTGGAATTAAATACGGTTAATAGCCCTAATAGTTATATATTCCCAGTAGCAGAAAAAATAGTAGGACCTAATACATACCTATCTACTACAGAACCGACTCCCAAAAAAGATGCTAGCCCATCAAATTTAACTGTCACTGGCAATTCAAATGCTTATTATGACCTAGTTTTAAATAATGAAAATATATATTTTAATAATATAACAGTAGACGCTGATAAGGAGCTTAGAATAAACACCGGAGGAACAGATAAAGTCATTATTGTGAATAATATCACTGTTAATGGTTTTATAAATGTAGTGGATGACGGGAGAGTCATGTTATTTATTAGAAGTTCAGGAAACTTTAACAACTTACTTATCAATGCAACAGACAATCTTGCAATATTTTCGTTAAATCCAACCACTGTATTAAACATTAATGCAAAAGGAGATTTTTTTGGATATATTTATTCACCCGAATCTAATGTAACCATAAAAAACAATACTACCCTAAAAGGTGGAGTTATAGCTCAGACCATAACCAAGGAAGGAACAGCAAATATACAACATATTTATCCTTCGAAAATATTAGGTTTGAAAAAATATATTAAATATACTCAAATGACTGAATATACTGTGGGTCAATATAAAAGCAAAATCAATTAATTCTATAATAGTAAATATGAAAATGAGGTGTGAAAGTGAAATGGTTTAAAAACAATAAAGGTATGACTTTAGTAGAAGTCGTAGTATCTATTGCCATTCTTGGAATACTGACCTCTTCTGTTTTAAATATATTTACTAATAGTTATTCATTGATATTTTCTTCAGGAAAAAGCAATAAGGGTTTTTACAATTCTGTAGGAGAATTGGAAATTGCCATAAATGATTCTACTTATAATGGAAAGAATGATGTTGATACTGTCAAGCGTGATGATACCATGAACTTTAATTTTAAAATTCCTTCTAAAGGTATTGATAAAACAATCGATACTATCTTGATAAAGTCAAAAATAGGTAATTTAGAAACTCCTTTGAATGAATCTTCTCCTAATGCTGATCCGTTTTTGTATATGTTGAGTGTTAAAAACACTGGTTCTTCAGCATATAATGGGAAAGATGCCTTCATTGATAAGAATAATAATAAAATCTATGATATAGGTGAAATAATTGTTTCGCCTGCTAAACTGAATGGATTATATACGTATAGAAGAGATGGAATCCTAGTAATACCAACTAGTGAGGCCTTAACTAGCTCAAAACAAAATGTAATATGGGAAGTAAAAGATGGCATATACTTCAAAATCAACATCACTCCAAAGATATTATTAGAAACTACTGCAAGTAAAAGAATAGATATTAAAGCTACAAATGGAGATATTGATATTGAAGAAGTGAGCATAATATCCAATGATAGTATAAAAATTAATGCATCTGGTGTAGTGAAAACCAATGGTTCTATAATAAGATCAAAAAATGATATTCGTATCATTGCAAATGGTAATGTTGATCTGACTGGTGCAACTATAGAAACTTCCTCAAGTGGCAATTCAACTGTTGAAACCAAGGGAGAAATAAATGTAAGTGGAACTAATGTTCTTCCGTTTCAGATATTTACAAATGAAACAAATTCTGTTTTTAAAGCAGGTACAAGCACTTTAGGAACAAAAATACTGGTCAATCAATTCACCTACATAAAGGATAAACATAATAATCCTTCTGGGGTTAATACGTATGCGATAAATGAATATAACTCAGATATTATTGGTGGATATAAGGATCCAGTTAATCCAGAAAGATTTTATTATTTTGTGCCATAATATGATAAGAGAGGTGAGAACATGAAGTATTTAAATAAAAATAAAGGTATAACCTTAATTGAAATAATTATTGTTTTGGGATTACTTGGAATTGTATCTATGTTATCCGCATCGGTGCTTTATTTTGGCAACAATACCTTCAAACAAGGGAATAACCAAAAAAACACGCAAAGTGATGTAAGATATTTATCAGAATTCATATCTAATGAAACAAAAAATGCTACCAGCTTACAAATATTAGACAGTATACCTTCTACTTTTGAGGCGAATAAAAGATACATTTATATAGAAAATGATGATGTTATATTTAAAAACCAAGGGAAAAGCCCTGTTGCTATTTTGAATGCTGCAGATAAGCCAAATAGAAAGGTCTTAATAGAGTTTAATAAAAAGGATAAGCAAGTATTTTCTTTTGATATAACAGAAACTCTTTATGATAGAAATTATAATGTTTCATCTGACCTAGCTATAAAAAACTTAATTGCTTCTATAAGTGGACAAACTGGACAAGTCCTATGCTACCATTTTTCTTCAAATGCAAAAGATATAACCTCCTTCATTTTTAAGAAGGATAAAAATACTTCCTATAGTTCTTCCTGGCCAGCTGATATTGAAGGTATTATCAATGCGGATAAGACTATTAAATTGTGGCTACCAACAGGTACTCCACTAACAAGCTTAATTGCTTCTTTTACAACTACAGGAAAGGATTTTAAAATTGGAAGTGTAGTTCAACAAAGTGATACAACAAGTAATAATTTCACTAACGAATTAACTTATACTGTAATTGCAGAAGATGGAAGTACAAGAGATTATAAAGTTAAAGCCCAAAATTTATCTTTAAACCCCCCTGGTGCAATCAACGTGAGAATATTTACAACCTCAGGCATACCTTGGAATGATGCTACTCTTACAGGTTTATACTCCTATATTGCAAATAGCAATGGCGCAGAAAAAAACTCTTCTTATAGATGGAGTGTTGGAAATTCCCTAGATGGGGATGGAAAACTTTTAAATCCTACTGTCATTACAGGAGCAAATACCGTAAACTTTGTAGCAAAAAATTTTTCGATAGCAGGGGGTAAGTGGGTACAATTCGAAGTAAATCCTACTGCTGCAAATGGATCACAGGGTGGCTGGACTGCTTCAAATCCATTGCAAATACAGCAATCTACAGACAATGATTTATGGAGAAGATTGGTGGAGGATCTATATTATCTTAACCTCTCACCTCCTAATAAACAGCAGTTTGATGCAGATAGAACTACAGCAGGGTTACTTCCTTATGCTGTAATAGTAAAAGTAAGAAAAGAAATACAATCTGGTTCTACGAGTGATAGTACTTTCAAAATAACAGCTGATATCCAAAATGTTAATTTGAATGTAGTTGGAACAAAAAGCTATAACGGAGTACATTTTAGTATTGACTTAAATGGTTTTTTGACAGATCCTACAAAAAAATATTCTATTGACAGTTATTCTATTATTTTCGATACAAAGCTTGCAAGAACTGGTGATTATGCAACAGATGGTTGGGGAATCGCATTAAATGCTGCCTTAAATAGCGACAATAAAGATGCTGGTTATATGTTCCAATTTGACCCTGGAGCGAAAGGTTATGTAGTGAGGAGAAACAATTTCGATCACTATGTAATACCTGATTTAGGAGTTAAAAGATATACGGGGACAACTTTAAATAGCAATGGTGGATCCGCGGCAACCTATAGACCAACTATGATAAATAATACTAATTTTAATTGGAGTGGCGATGATGAGAAAACAAATTCTAATTGGTATAAAGATTATACAACAGAAATAACAGTTCAAAGGCAATTAGATGGAAGTTTAATTATGAAAGTCCTAGTATGGGAAACAAGCAAAGGAAAAAGTAAAGCTGCCAATGAAATGTGGTTTGGCGATTTTGGACAAATACAGTACCTAAATCATGGTAACGAATCTTTTTATGGTAATGCAGTAGATACAAGTACTAATGTTAATTCTAATAAAAGTCTTTATAAGTTTCCTAATATGGCAAATGGAACTTATATTGGCTTAAGAAGTTGGAAAAATGATAATGATAAAATGTTTAATGCTAATTTTAATAAAATGGAAATCAAGGATGGATTTTCTATGAATATAGATGGTGATGCTAAGTTTCTTGTGGATGTAGATCAATCAAATAATGAAACATGTAATAAAGTTTTGTTAACCTTTGATAGCGAGGTTAGGGCTAATGATTTTAAAACCAATAAGCTTACTTTAAATGGGTCACTAGGCAATGTTAGCTTTATGCAAAAAAGTTTTGATGATCCTAAATCAGTCATTATCAAATTACAAAATAATGTTCCAAGTACTACCTTTAATAATTCCAGCGGATTTAGTGGTAATAAAATAGAGAGAGGCGCAGTTCGAGAGATTAAAGCCGGAGATATCAATATTATTAACGGAGATAATTTTAAAATAAAGGGTAAAGTAAAAAATATTTATAAAATAATGTTAAATTCCAACAATGCTCGTATATTGGGTATTGATAATAATGACAAAATTGTTCTTGGTCCAGTAGATACACAAATTTGGGCTATTGAGCCAATCGGAAATGATTATTTTAGTGTTAAACCTAAAAACAACAACAATAAAGCTATAGAAGTTTATAGAACCGGTTTATGGACTTATCGTTATTATGCTCAGCTTGTTGATCTAAATATCAATCAGGCAAATCAAAAATGGAGAATAGAACCTTCCGGCGTAAATATTTTTAATTTTAAATCTGATACTCCTTTATCAAATGGTGTATTAAGTGTTCAAGGCAATAGTTCGAATGTAGGAACACAGATCGAAATAGTAAACACAAATCCAACAAGTTCTTTGTGGAAGATTCAAAGAATAGAATAATAATGATGGTAGTTCGTTTCAGTACTAAATAGATATATAGGGTTAAGAATTCATATTAAATATAATTTCTTAACCCTATATTTTTTAAATATTTTTATATTTTCAGCGAAAAATTAAAGGAATTATGCAAAATATAGTGAATATATAAAATGATTGGATAAGTCTTCTATTTTTTTTAATTTTGGTGAAATATGAAAAAAAGAAAAACAGCTAACTTAGGATTCACAACTTTAAGCCTCTTATTTGCTCTTGCAATTTTTTCTATATTATTCATTTCCACTTCTTGTTTAGTCATGACCTCTGTAAAGACATCTCAGCTTTCTAAGGAATATTATGAAGCGTCTCTTTTAGCACAAAAGCACTATGAAATGATAAAGGCTTCCGCTGATGTATTAGAAGGCCATGAAGCTTACGAATACGGAAATTTTATAGTTTCTGTAGATGCCTTGAATGTATCTGAATATGGTGGAAAACTTTATAAAATAATTGTTAAGGTATCAAAAGGAGAAGAAATCTTAGACACAATAGAAGGCGTAAAGATTATAAAAAAATAGGAGTAGAATTGTGGATAAGATTATGCAGAATAAAAAGGGTATGATCCTCGTATTTGTTTTACTTATGAGTTCTGTAATCATTTTGACAGGCACTGTTTTACTATCTACAACCGTAATGAATTATAAAATGAAGAAGCTCAATAGCAAAGTAAAACATGTTTTTTATACTTCTGAAGCAGTAATGGAAGAAGCGTATTTAATCTCTTTAGGATTTATTGAAAATGCATTGACATATGCCAATGGAAAAGATGATTCGGATTTTAAAGATGCATATATTGATTTTCTCAAAGGTAACTGCATGGATATCGTTCCATCTAACAGTCTAACTGAAGTATTAAAGGATAAATCTAGCTATATCGTATACAAGGATAGTTGCTATAAGATTGATGCGAAGCTCACTGAAAAATGTGATTCATTTCAATTGGAAATCATATCCACTTATTCGGAAAATAGTATCGATAAAAAATTGAAGTTCATTTGCACTTTAGATAATCTCAATGATAAAAGTAAAGATTCTTTAATTCATATAAATCCTAAGGATTTAATTCATATGATTGACTGGAAAGTGGAAAGGTAGCAACTATGATTCATCCATTATATAACTTACTAAGGGATATCAAAAAGATTAAAGAAGATGGTTTCACTTTGATTGAAGTCCTTATTTCTATCTCTCTATATGGCATTTTAATCACTATGGTTTTATCATCTATGAATTTTAACATCAACACCATATCTAAGATAGGAAAAAGCGTAGAAATTCAACAGCAAGCACAATTCATCTTTAATTTTATGGAAGAAAAAATAATGGAATCTACTGGCTTAACCTATTTGGAAGATAAACAGTTCAAAAGCAAGTATTATTCAAATGATAAAGTTTTTATAAATAAAATGATTTTCAAGAATAAGCCTGACAGGACAGACAAAGGATATATCTTTCAACTTATAAAAGATCCAGAATATGATTATTACAATCTAAAGTTTGGCATAGGCTTATCTGGTGAAGCAACTGTAGAAGTAGGTAACTATATAGAAAGCATCGAAGTGGAGCCTTTACCTTCTGATAAAAAATATAACAAAGCCAATGGAATAGTAATTAGAATTAATTTTCTCTTTGATGGATACAGGGCAGAAGCAGAAAGCGCCTTTTATTTTAGAAACTTCAGTGGGGGAATTGGATTTGAATGATTTAAAAGGTCAGAGAGGTTTTACTTTAATAGAGCTGCTTGTTGTCATCGCTGCATTAGCAATTCTTTCTTCTTTAGCAATACCTAAGATACAAACAGGTTCTGCTAAACTTCTTACAACAAGCAAGACACTGAGAGATGAAATAAGATATGTAAGGTATATGAAAATGACAGAAGGTAAAACCTACAGGTTGCTTTTTCAAGAGAAAAGCTACATTCTTTCTGAAGGCCCAAAGAGGATCAAAGAAGTTTTGATTGATGAAGATCTCTCTATCAATCAAAACTTCAAAAGCAACGAAATTTATTTCTCTTTTAATGGAGCTCCATCACCAGGGGGAGGGACAATAACAGTATCTAACGAAGTCAGTAAAAAGTATTGTAAAATAACGGTAGTCCCTGCAACGGGGAGGGTTTTATTAATAGACAAAATATTTAGTGGAAATTAAAAAGGGAGTGTTATTATGTATAAACTAAGAAATTTCATGGAAGAAGCTGTTATTTATAAAACCAATGATATACTGAAAATAATGAATATCTGTAAATGTGAAAAATGTAAATTAGACATCATAGCAATTGCGTTAAATGACTTACCTTCAAAGTACGTTGTAACGCAAATAGGTGAATTATACGCAAAGGTTAATGAGTTAACTCAGCAATTTGAAGTTGATATTGAAACTTCCATTGTAAAGGCAGCAGTTCAAGTCGCTAGAAGTCCAAAGCATGATATTGAACAATAAATCTAATATTATTCTTATTGAAAATCGTGCAGAAAAAGATTTATTTAAATTATTTAATGATAGAATAAAAATATACAAAGAAGCAGATTTTATTATCAATACTGATAATTGTGTCATAGCTCTATATGCTGTGACACAATTATTGAAAAAATAACATACATATACAAATGTTTCCTTGACTCTTGTTTTGTTTTGAGTATATAATTGATTGTATTCGATATTTTAAGATGTAATTTTATTTTAATTTATGGAAATAGTATTATTAGCGTTTTTATAATGCAACATTTTTATTTTGGAGGGATAATTGAATGATTTCTGCCGGTGACTTTAGAAAAGGTATAAGCTTTGAATTTGATGGACAAATATTTTCAATAATAGATTTCCAGCATGTAAAGCCAGGTAAAGGCGCAGCCTTTGTTAGAACAAAAATCAAAAATATTATTTCAGGTGCTGTCGTAGAGAGAACCTTTAATCCTACTGACAAATTTGAAAAAGCAACTATTGAGAGGAAAGAAATGCAATTTTTATATGAAGATGGTGGCTTATACTACTTCATGGATAATGAGACCTATGAACAAATTCCTCTAAATCATGTTCAAGTAGAAGAGGCTATAACTTTTCTAAAGCCTAATGATACAGCGAATATTAAGTTCCACAAAGGTGAAGCTTTTTCAGTTGAAGCTCAGAACTTTGTTGAGCTTGAAGTTACACAAACTGACCCAGGCTTTAAAGGAGATACAGCAACAGGCGCTACGAAGCAAGCAACAGTTGAAACAGGTGCTACAATAAATGTACCTTTATTCATAAATACTGGAGATAAAATCAGAATAGATACTCGCATAGGCGAGTATATGGAACGAGTATAGTGGTATAATATACTATATAATTATAAGGAGATGAAATGATGGAATACTTATATGAAAGAGTGGCCTACTTAAGAGGACTTGCCGAAGGTTCAAAAGTTGATGAATCAACTAATGAGGGCAAGTTAATATCAAAAATCATTGAGGTGTTAGGGGATTTTGCTGATTCAATCAATGAATTGAATGATGCTCAATTGGAACTTGATGACTACGTAGAAGCAATAGACGAAGATTTAACAACACTAGAGGATGACGTTTATGACGAAGAAGACGAGGATAGTGAAGAAGATGATGACGATTTTGACTTCATAGAGTTAGAATGTCCTCATTGCAAAGAATATGTGTATTTAGATCAAGATTTAGTAGGAAATGGTGAAGAAGTTCTTTGCCCAAATTGTCATGAACCAATAGAGATTGAATTCGGTTGCTGCTGTGATGATGACTGCGGTTGTGACGAATAATAAAATTTAAAACCCATACATATTAGCCTTCCAGCTTAGCTGGAAGGCTTTTGTTTTTTTGTATAGGCATTTTTTTTAATAAGCTGTCATATTATTAGTACAAACTTAATAATAATTAACTAGAAAGGGGGACAAACATGGTAAGCAATTTGCCTTTCATAGATGTTATCAAGTATATGCCAATAAATTTAAAAGCTTTTTTGCTTAATGTCCCAATAGAAATAATGAAAGAGATGGAGGAAATCAGACTAAGGCTAAATATGCCTCTCATTATTTCAGGATATACCAAAGAGTATTTTATCAGTGCGAAGGGTTTAACTACGCAAATTGGTGATGCATATCTTATAACACCTGAGGATATAAGTAACGCGGTACAGTTAATCAGCAACTTCTCCATATATTCAGTAGAAGATGAAGTAAAAAATGGTTTTGTTACAATTAGCGGAGGCCATAGAGTAGGTATAGCAGGAAAGGTTGTAATTGAAAACAATAAGGTAAGAACAATAAGAAATATAACCTTTATAAATTATAGAATAGCAAAAGAAGTATTAGGTGCAAGTGACAAGATCATAAATCATATAATCCGTGCTCCTAATTATGTATTTAATACTTTAATAATTTCACCTCCTCAATGTGGCAAAACAACCTTGCTAAGGGATATTGTTAGGCAAATTAGCAACGGTATTTCAGAATTAAATTTATGTGGGCGAAAGGTATCATTAGTTGATGAGCGGTCAGAAATCGCTGCTTGTATCTTAGGTCAGCCTAGGAATCAGATCGGTATAAGGACCGATGTACTTGATGGTTGCCCAAAGGCAGAAGGAATAATCATGATGATAAGGTCAATGTCGCCTGATGTAATCGCAACAGATGAAATCGGTAGAGATGAAGATGGAAAGGCAATTTTTGATGCAGTAAATGCAGGGGTAAAAATAATAACTACTATTCACGGTAATAGCATAGAAGATTTTCTTAAAAAATCATCATTAAAACCTTTGCATAGCAATGTTTTTGAGAGAATAATCGTACTCAGTAGAAGGCTTGGAGTTGGCACGGTGGAGAAAATTGTAAATGGCGAATTTCAAAGCATTATTAACTCCTATGATTTAAAGGAGATGAGATAATGTATTTAAAAATAATTGGTGGCATAGTCATAATATTTTCAAGTGGCTTAATAGGTATAGCAGTTGCTTCAAAGTATGCCTTTAGACCTTTGGAATTAAGAAAAACTAGAATTCTATTTCAAATGCTAGAAACTGAAGTAATTTATGGAGCCACTCCACTACCCGTTGCTTTTAAAAACATTTCTAATAAATCTGATGAAGTGTGGAACAAGTTTTTTTTAGAGGTAAACCAGAAGTTAGTATCGGGTAGTTACTATTCACTGACTGATGCATGGAATAAAAGCCTTGATGAAATTATTATAGAAACACATTTGGATAAGATGGATGTGGAATTATTAAAAAACTTTGGTACGATTCTGGGCTGCTCTGATAGAGCAGATCAGCAGAAACATTTTAAACTGCTTTATGCTCAGATGCATCAGCACGAAGAAATTGCAGAGCAAGAAAGAAAGAAAAATGAAAAAATGTATCGTAGTTTAGGATTTCTGTTTGGGATCTTTATTTTTATTATTCTTATATGATTTGGAGGTATGTAGTATGGATGTAAATATAATTTTTAAAATTGCAGCGATTGGGATCATCGTAAGCATATTAAATCAAGTATTGATCAGGTCTGGAAGAGAAGAAATGGCTATGATGACTACGCTTACTGGTATTGTTGTAGTACTTATGATGGTTGTTGGTCTCATAAGTAGGTTGTTTGATAGTGTAAGAACAATGTTTCAATTATAGGGGATTAGGTTATGGAGATAATACAAATTGTTGTAATAGGAATGGTTGCTACAGTATTAGCAATAACTATCAAGGAGCAAAGTCCTGAACTAGCAATACAAATTAGTATTGTAACAGGATTAATCATTTTTTTGCTTATGATCACAAAACTTAACTCTGTTTTAACCGTGTTAAAACATTTTGCAGCCAAAGCTAATATAGATATTTTATATTTTTCAACAATACTTAAGGTAATTGGCATAGCATATATAACAGAATTTGGGGCACAAGTTTGCAGAGATGCAGGGGAAAACTCCATTGCTTCAAAAATTGAGTTTGCTGGCAAGGTTCTTATAATGGTTTTAGCTGTACCAGTACTTGCTGCTTTATTAGATATAATAATAAAAATAATACCATAAAGGTGATAAATTTGAAAAAGGTTATGGCCTTTATCAATTCTATTTTGTGTAAAATGTCAGCTATGACATTACATAGCTGCAGAAAGAGGAAAACATGAGAAAAATAATCCTTTTGTTAATAGTAGTAATAATATGTTCAACTTGGACATTTTGTGATGATACAAATAGTTTAATAAAAGATCAATTGGATCACACCAATCTTAACTCCTTGCAACAATACATAGATAAGATTAATTATGAAGCGGATGGATTTATTCCAACACTAAATGCAAAAGAAATGATTTTAAGTATTTTAAGTAGAGATCCTAGTTCTAGCATAGGGGATATCTTAGTTGGTTTGATAAAAATATTCCTAAAAGAGATAATAGTTAACTTGGAACTACTTGGAAAAATAATTGTTCTATCTGTGTTTTGCGCTTTCCTGCAAAATTTGCATGGAGCATTTGAAAGTGAATCTATAAGCAAACTAGCTTACAACATTTGTTACGTTCTCATAATAATTCTATCAATAAAAAGCTTTCAAGTAGCAATGAATCTAGGTGTATCTACAATCGAATCTATGGTTAGTTTTATGCAATCATTGCTACCTATGCTGATGTCACTTTTGGTTTCTGTCGGCGGATTTGCATCAGCAGCTGTATTTCAACCAATCATTTTTGCTTCTATTAGTTTTATAGCTACAATCATAAAAAGTATTATTGTACCATTTTTATATTTTTCTGTTGTCTTATCTATATTGAATAATATATCTGATAAGGTACATATTTCAAAACTTTCAAATCTATTTAAACAAATTTCAATTGGAGTACTTGGAATATTAATGACAGTCTTTATTGGGATTATTACAGTTAAAGGGGTTGCATCATCTTCATTAGATGGGGTAACGGCTCAAACAGCAAAATTTGCGCTAGATAGCTTTGTACCTGTAGTAGGAGGATTTTTATCAAATGCCTTCGATACAGTTATAAGCTGCTCCATGCTTATAAAAAATGGTGTTAGTATTGCAGCGCTCATAGTTATTGTAATACTCTGCGCGATACCCCTTATAAAAATGCTTTCTATTATTGTTATATACAAAGTATCTTGTGCCTTAATACAACCTGTAATAGATAATGAAATAGTTCAATGTCTTAATGAAATGGGGAACACGCTGTTTTTAATGTTTGCTTGCTTAACTGGTGTAGGAATCATGTTCTTTGTTGCCATTACTGTGATAATGGGTACTGGCAATATGACAGTAATGATGAGGTAGGTGATATTATGCTTGAGTTCCTGCATGTATGGGTAACAAATATTGCTATAATTGTTGTATTTACAGCCTTGCTTGAAATATTATTACCTAATAGTGATATGAAAAGATATATAAAAGTTATAATTGGACTTCTTGTGCTTCTTGTTATAGTGAAACCTTTTGTGATGCTGAATGAAATTGACATATCCTTCAAGAAAGATCTCATTGAGACTGGGAATTTCATAAATACTGGTCCAATCAAGGAGGATAGTGAAAGCATAAGCAAATACCAAAGTGAAAAAGCCTTAGAAATATATAAAAGCAATATAGCAGGAAAAATTAAAGAAATAATTTCTACAAATAAAAACATAGACCAAAATGTGTCAAATGTGGATATTGACATTGAAAACAATATATCTAGCCAAGCCTTTGGAAAAATTAAAGCTTTAAAAATTGAAATGCGAAGTGGTAAAGGATTAACTGTAGAAGTAAATAAAATTAATAGTATAAATATAAATAAAAACAAAAAAGTAATCAACGAGGAAAATCTTGAATATAATTTGAATGACAAGGTTGAGGATGAAATCAAAACAAATTTGAGTAACTTTTTTGGACTAGATAAGTCTGCAATACAAGTTATATTAAAAAACTAATATAAAGGAGGAAAAACATGAACATATTTGATTGGGCAAAAAATAATTTACAGTTTAAAAATTTTAATAAAAAAACAATATCTAATCTATTTATAATTTTATGTGTAGGTATCGCATTAATAATAGTTGCAGATTTTTATAAAGATTTTCTTCCAAATAAAAAAACAAACGAGCAATATAAAATTACTAATGAAAATAGTACAAAAAAAGAATATGTTAATGAGCTAGAAGACCAACTTAGTGAAATATTAAGTTTAGTTCAAGACTCAGGGCGGGTATCGGTGATGATTACATTAAAGAGTACATCTGAAATTGTACCAGCATTAGACAAAACTTCTTCAGATAAAGTAACAAATGAAAATGATACTGAGGGGGGGACTAGGATAATAAATGAAACAAATACACAAGACAAGGTAGTGTTCATGAATGAACAAGGAGGAAACTCAAAAGCACTTGTGGTTAAAGAGTTAAATCCAGAGATAAAAGGAGTAATTGTTGTAGCCGAAGGTGCGAAAAATCCTAAAGTAAAGCTAAAACTATCAGAAGCCGTTCAGACAGTTTTAGACATACCTGCTTACAGAGTATCTATATTAGAAAGAAATTAATTAGGAGGGTTTATTATGAAAAAGATTAAAATGAATATTAATAGGAGAACACTGGTAGTATGTTCCTTGGTTGCGCTTTTATTTGTTGTAGGTTATGCTTATAATACTTTTACTACTGCTAATTATACTAGTATAGATTATAAGATTAACCCCATGGAAGAAACAGCTACAACAGATACAATTGAAACTTCAATGACCTCATCGATTCAAACTCCAAATGTAGCAATAATTGAAGATAACAAGGATTCACAAAATCTTGAATCTACTTCTACCTTTTTCACAGAATACAGAATGGAAAGAGAAAAGAATAGAAGTAAGGAAACACAAATGTGGGAAGATATTATGAGTAACCAGACAACCGATAAATCTTTCAAGACTCTTGCACAACAGGAATTAGTAAAAATAGTTGCTCTTACTGAAAAGGAAATGATCATAGAAAATCTTATTATCTCAAGAGGTTTTAACGATGCACTAGTATTTTTAACAGATGATTCGGTTACAGTAATAGTAGATGCAAAGGAACTTACTTCTACAAATGTAGCTCAAATTCAAGATATCGTTGTTAGAAAAACAAAGATTAACGCTGCTAACATCAAAATTATGAAGAAAGATTAGTTGTATTTGTAAATTGGAAAATGTTTTGATATAATAAACACAGTATAAAAATATTAATAAACGAGGGGGTGCACGGTTTGGAGAAAGAATTACAGGAAGATAAATATGGTGTAATTAAAATTGCTGATGATGTTGTAGCTATTATAGCTGAAATAGCAGCTAAGGAAATAAAAGGCGTAGTTGGAATGAGCGGTGGTATTGCTGACAGTATTACAGAAATGTTAGGAAAGAAAAACCCATCAAAGGGTGTCAAGGTAGAGGTTGGAGAAAAAGAGACGGCAATTGATTTATATCTTGTAGTTGAATATGGTGCTAGGATTCCCGATATATCATGGCAAGTACAAGAAAATGTTAAAAAGGCAGTAGAAACAATGACAGGTCTTACTGTTGTTGAAGTTAATATACATATTCAAGGGGTAAACATTGAAAAAGAACCTAAAGAGGAAGATGTCACGCTCAGAGTAAAATGATTTAATTTAACAAATTTGAACTAACCCTCTGCTTGTCAGAGGGTTAGTTCAAATATTTGTATGAAAGGGATGAATATTTATGAATTTACTAGACAGGCTATTACTAGTTTTTTACTCACTTATTGTTGCAATAATTACAACAATACTTACATTAATACCTTTTAATTTTCTACCAGGGAACTATAAACAAACTGTTATCTTGTTTATTTCAGAAGATCCAATAGCTGCTATAATCGCATTTATTCTTTTTCTTATTTCAGTAAAGTTGTTCTTTGCTTCTTTTTCCAGCAAAAGCTTCTATTCGAATAAAGCTGTAAAAAAAGAAACTGAATGGGGTCAAATAAATATATCATACAGCACCATTGAGCAGTTGGCTCATACCGCATCAAAAAGGATAAATGGAATACGAGACATTAGTATTAAAGTATCAGCCATAGAAAATCAAATTATTATAAATGTATTAACATCATTAATTAATGATGTTAATATACCAGCAACAACTGAAGAACTCCAAAAGAATATTAAAGAATATGTGGAAAACTATGCAGGTGTTAGAGTAAAAGAGGTTAGGGTAACTATTGACGACCTAAATAATAATACACCAAAAAGAAGGGTAGATTAATGATGAATCTAGAAAAAGTTTTAGAAATCTATTCTAACAATAAGGGAAAGGTTTCAGGCGTTTTATTAGGATTATTATTTGGAATACTTGTGATTTCAATAGGATTTTTCAAAACTTTGTTTTTATCATTATGCGTTAGTTTAGGATATATTATTGGTAAAAAAGTAGATAATAACGAAGATTTGATATATTTTATAGAGAAGCTATTAAAAACTCAAGATAAAAGGTTTTAGGAGGATATATGAGCAGAAAAGTAGCACGAGAACAAATACTAAAGTTCTTATTTAGTTTAGATTTTAATAGGGATGAAAATTCAGATCAAATGATAGAAGAATTTTTTAATGGGGAGCTTTCTGAAGAGAATAACATTTTTCATGAAGCCAATGATCTAACTAAAAAAGATAAAGCTTTTTGTGTAGAAATAATAAAAGGTGTAGTGGAAAATTTGGATTCAATTGATGAATTAATACAAGAAAACTCAATAAGTTGGAAAAAAAATCGTATTGCTAAGGTAGACTTAGCAATATTAAGACTAGCTGTGTTCGAAATATTGCATAGAGATGACATACCAGTTAGTGCAACTGCAAATGAGGCTATAGAGCTTGGCAAAAAATATAGCTCTGAAGAGTCTGGAAAGTTTATTAATGGAATACTTGGTAATATAATTAAAAATAAGCCACAAGAAACTTTATAAGAGGTTTTTTATGATTAATTCAGCTTTAAAAAGAAAGTTTTTTACAGTTTCAGAGGTTAATTATTATCTTAAGTCACTTATTCAAAATGATATTTTACTATCAGATATTTATATAAAAGGTGAACTATCTAATTATAAAAAACATTCGTCCGGGCATATGTACTTTACGCTTAAGGATGATGAGTCGAAAATAAGAGTGATTATGTTTAAAAGCAACGCTAGCAAGTTGAAATTTAATTTAGAAGATGGAATGTCAATCATTGCAAGAGGCTACTTTTCTTTATATGAAAAAGATGGACAATACCAACTCTATGCCAATGAAATATTGCTAGATGGAATTGGTGAGCTTTATAAGGCTTATGAGCAACTAAAGTTAAAACTTGAAAACGAAGGTGTTTTCCATATATCCAAAAAAAAGCCGCTTCCATTTTTACCTTTAACCATAGGTATTGTTACATCTTCCACTGGAGCTGCTATTCGGGATATCATATCAATAATCAAGCGACGTTTTAATTCCACAAACATTTTACTGTATCCAGTTCAAGTTCAAGGGGATAAAGCGCCTTTTGAAATAACCGAAGCAATTAGATTTTTAAATCATAATAATCTTGTAGATTTGATCATAATCGGACGAGGTGGAGGATCCATAGAGGAACTGTGGGCTTTTAATGAGGAACAAGTTGCTAGAGCTATTTCAGATTCAAAGATCCCTATTATTTCAGCAGTAGGACATGAGACTGATTTTACGATTTCTGATTTTGCTGCTGACGTTAGAGCAGCAACGCCATCTTCTGCAGCTGAGCTTGCTGTTCCAGATAAAATAGAATTAGCCAAACAGGTAGATCAAATGAGATATCGGCTTAATTCATCCATAATTAGAATCATTCAATCAAAAAAAATATATATACAAGCTATTTCACGACATGATGTATTTAATAATATTGAAAAAAAGATATTAAGCTATAGTCAAAATGTAGATATTCTTGATAGATATCTACAAATTAATATGGAGAATATTTTAAACAACAATAAATCTATAATAGAGAATCATATAAGTAAATTAGATTTACTAAACCCTGCTGCTTCATTATTAAGAGGATATGCCTTAGTCATGAACAAAGAAAAAAATAGTAAGCTTATTACTTCTATAAATCATTTAAAAAAAGATGACATCATCAATATTAAGTTTAAGGACGGTAGCGTTGAAGCGACTATATTAAATATTAAAGAAGGTATGTAATGATGAAAAAAAAATTAAGCTTTGAAAATGCATTAAAAAGGTTAGAAGAAATTGTAGGAACCCTTGAATCGGGAAACATTACTTTGGAGGAATCTTTAATCGTATATCAAGAAGGGGTCATGCTTTCGAAGTTGTGTAATGAAAAGTTAAAAGAAGCCGAAGGAAAAGTAATGAAGGTCATAAATAAGGACTCATTGTCCTATGAAGAATTTTCATTACAAAGTAACGTGGAGGAAAGATAATGAGCCTAATGGATTATTTAAATATAAAAAAGAAGATAATTGATAATTATCTAAACATTTTACTTCCTTATAGTACATCAGAGCCTGTTATATACGAAGCAATGCGATATAGTTTGTTTTGTGGTGGAAAAAGAATCAGACCAATACTGTGCCTAATGGTATGTGATATGCTTGGTGGAAATGAAGATGAATTTCTACCATTTGCTTGTAGTATAGAAATGATTCATACTTATTCACTGATTCATGATGATTTACCAGGCATGGATAATGATGATTTTAGAAGAGGCAATCCTTCAAACCATAAGGTTTATGGTGAAGGTTATGCAATCCTTGCTGGCGACGCACTGTTAAATAAAGCTTTTGAAATTATGATGACTACTATTACAAATACCCCAGAATCAAGATTCATTCATGCTACAAAAGAAATCTGCACTGCATCTGGCTTAAATGGCATGATTGGTGGACAAGCAATAGATCTTTACTATGAGAATAAGCATATTAGCGCTGATATGTTAGACAGAATGCACGAACAAAAGACAGGGGCCTTGATTTGTGCATCACTAAATAGTGGTTCTCTAATTGCTAATGCTACGTACGAGGATTTTAAGATTATTTCCAATTTTGGAAAACTTATAGGAAAGGCTTTTCAAATAACTGATGATATACTAGATATAACTAGTACAACTGAAAAGTTAGGAAAGCCAGTAGGAAGTGATAAAGAAAAGCAAAAATCTACCTATGTATCATTTTATGGATTAGAAGAATCAAAGGTATTAGCAAATAAGTTAATAGATGATGCAAAAACATTGATTTCTCCATTTCCTAATAATCAAAAATTTATTGAGCTTGCGGACTATATAATTAACAGAGAAAAGTAGTAGAGATTGGGGGGGGCATTTTTAGTGGGATTTTTTATTGACTTTATAAATAATAAAGTATTGTTGTGTTGCATAGTTTCATGGTTCATCGCTCAATTATTAAAAATATTTCTAACCTATAGAACTAGTAAGAAAATTGATTTAACAAGATTAGTTGGTTCAGGAGGAATGCCTAGCTCTCACACTTCTTTTGTAATGGCGCTATCAACTGCTGTAGGGAAAATAAGTGGATGGGATTCACCTGTATTTGCTGTGTCCTTGTGTTTTGCCTTTGTTGTAATGTATGACGCAGCAGGAGTTAGGAGAGCGGCTGGAAATCAAGCTAAAATATTAAATCTAATAATTGAAGATATTTTTCAACATAAACCATTACAGAATGAAAAATTGAAGGAGTTAATTGGCCATACTCCTAAAGAAGTCTTTGCTGGAGCTTTACTTGGAATTATTATTTCAAATATAATCATTTAAAAATGGAGAATAATTATAATGTATAAATATTTAGATAAAATGAAAAGCCCTCAGGATATAAAACAGTTGAATTACGAAAGCTTAAATCTATTATCTGTTGAGATAAGAGATTTTATAATAAAAGTGGTATCAGAAAACGGAGGCCATTTGGCTTCAAATCTGGGTGTTGTTGAATTAACTTTGGCACTTCACAAAGTATTTGAATCTCCAAAAGATAAAATAATCTGGGATGTGGGACATCAATCATATGTGCATAAGATATTAACAGGCAGAAAAGAATCTTTTCATACTTTGCGGAAAATCAACGGAATTAGCGGATTTCCAAAGAAATTAGAAAGTCCACATGATACTTTTGACACAGGACATAGCAGTAGTTCAATTTCCGTTGCACTGGGCATAGCAAAGTCAAGGGATTTATCACATCAAGATTATTCAGTCATCGCAGTTATTGGAGACGGTGCATTGACTGGTGGAATGGCCTTTGAAGCGTTAAATCATGCAGGTGATTTGCCAACAAATATTATTGTAATATTAAATGATAACAATATGTCTATATCTAAAAATATTGGTAGCCTAAAAAACCACCTAACCAAACTGCGTTCTAACCCTTCATATTTTAAATTTAAAGATGAAATTGAAATATTGCTAAAAAGAGTACCGATAATTGGTAACTCTTTATATAAAGTTGCCGAAAAATCAAAAAAATGGCTTAAGTATCTTGTTGTGCCAGGAATAATGTTTGAAGAATTAGGTTTTAAATATTTTGGACCTATAGATGGCCATAATATTGAAGAGCTAGAAGCTATATTAAATAGTGCGAAAACTTATAAAGATAAGCCAGTCTTAATACACGTGGTAACAAAAAAAGGTAAAGGATATGATAAAGCAGAAATCAATCCAAATAAGTTCCACGGTGTAAGCCCTTTTGTAGTTGAAACAGGAGAAATAAAAAAGAAAAGTAGTAAAATTAATTATTCAAATATCTTCGGTAATAAAATGGTAGAACTAGCTTCCAGAAATTCGAAGCTAGTTGCAATTACAGCTGCAATGCCTGATGGAACGGGTTTAACTGAATTTGCAATAAAATTTCGAGATAGATTCTTCGATGTTGGTATTACTGAACAGCATGCAGTAACCTTTTGCGCTGGGTTAGCTATTGGAGGTTATTTACCTGTATTTGCAGTCTATTCTACCTTCCTACAAAGAGCTTATGATCAAATTCTGCAAGATGTATGTATGCAAAAGCTTCCAGTAGTTTTCGCAATTGATCGTGCTGGTCTTGTAGGTAGCGATGGAGAAACCCATCATGGCGTTTTTGATATATCTTTCCTTAGGCAAATGCCGAATCTTACTATAATGAGTCCAAAAGATGGAGCGGAACTTGAAAATATGTTGGAACTTGCAGTTAATTTAAATGGACCCGCGGCAATTCGTTATCCAAGAGGAAATGAATGTTTATATGACATAAAGAGCAGTGAAATTTCTTATGGCAAAAGCGAATTAATGGTTGATGGCAAAGATGGTATCATCATTGCTGAAGGAAAAATGGTATATACAGCATTAGAAGTATCTAAAAAACTATTAACCGAAGGATATAAATTTGGCGTATTAAATATTAGATTTATTAAACCTTTAGATACTGATATGTTGAAAGAAATTGGTGAAAAGTATAAACATGTATATACTATAGAAGATAATATTAAAACTGGGGGGCTGGGCAGTGGGATATTAGATTATCTAAACAGCATAAAAGCACCATCAAAAGTTAAAATATTTGGATATGAAGATGAGTTTATAACACATGGTGAAGTGGATGAACTTTTTGAATTGACAGGTATGAATACTGATAATATTTTAAAATCAATTTTATACGATTTTAGAGGAGCTACCTATGGAAACTAGTAAAGAAAGACTAGATAATTTAATTACAAAATTAGGCCTTTCTGAAAGTAGAGAAAGAGCCCAAAGTCAAATAATGGCGGGCAACGTATTTGTTAATGGACAAAAGATGGATAAACCTGGTACTAAAATTAATTCGGATTCGAAAATCGAAGTCAAAGGCAAACCATTACCCTATGTCAGCAGAGGTGGATTAAAGCTAGAGAAAGCCATAAAAGAATTTGATATAAATTTGCAAGACGTATTAGCTATGGACGTAGGAGCTTCCACTGGAGGTTTCACAGATTGCATGCTTCAAAATGGTGCAAAAAAGGTTTATGCAATAGATGTTGGCTATGGCCAATTAGCATGGAAGCTTAGAACTAATGAAAGGGTTATATGTTTAGAACGCACCAATGTAAGATATTTAACAGATGAGGTTGTAAAAGAATTGGTGGATTTTGTATCTATTGATGTATCATTTATTTCTTTAACCAAAGTATTGCCAGCCATATGGAAATTGTTAAAGCAAAATGGCAAAATAATATGTCTTATAAAACCCCAATTTGAAGCTGGAAGAGATAAAATAGGCAAAAAAGGTGTAGTAAGAGATAAATCAGTCCACTTTGAAGTAATTAATACTATAATAAAGTTTTGTATTGAAAGCTTAAATTCCCAGATAATAGGCCTTACCTATTCTCCAATAAAAGGACCAGAGGGGAATATTGAGTATTTGTTATATATTGAAAAAGTTGATCCTGAGATATTAAATAATGAAATCAATGATTATTCTGATTTAATGGAAAGGGTTGTGAATGAAGCGAACGGAAACTTGTAGTTTTGCAAATTTTTTATTTTTTATTTTTTCTTTAAACCTATAGATAAAGTAAAATTTTTCATATAGAATTGAATTAAAGTATAATATATTATCTTGGAAGTGTTTGCAATTTATTCTATTAAAAACTGGATGGTGTTAAACATCAATGAAAATAGGAATTATCCCTAACTTAAGCAAAGATGCTGATTTAAAGATAACAGGTAATTTATATAATTGGTTAAAAGAAAAGCAAGATATTGAAGTTATGTTAAATGAAGATATCGCTTCAATAGTAAGTGAATCTTATGAAGGATGTACACAAGAATTTATGTTTGCAACCAGTGATGTGATTATAGTTTTGGGCGGTGATGGTACTCTCTTAAGCGTTGCAAGACTGGCTACTATCAATAACGTACCCTTGTTCGGAATAAACTTAGGACATTTAGGCTTTCTAACTCAGGCTGAAGTTAGCACGATGTTTGAAGAATTAGATAAGTTTCTTGCAGGAGAATACACCATCGAAAAACGAATGATGTTGGAAGCCAAAGTTGAAAAAGATAATATTAAATCAGAAAAATTTATAGCATTAAATGATATTGGAATAGCAAGAGGTACTTGCTCAAGAATTCTGAGATATAAAATATATGTGAATGATAATTTTGTTGACCTTTATTCCGCAGATGGATTAGTTATTTCAAGCCCAACTGGTTCTACAGCTTATTCTCTTTCTGCAGGTGGTCCTATTGTAAGCCCTGACGTAGAGGTTTTAATTATTACTCCTATCTGCTCTCACACACTGCATTCTAGATCTATTGTAATATCTAGTAGTGATATTATAAGAATTGAAACCTGCACAAATGATATTGAAGTCATGCTTTCAGTAGATGGACAACATGGATACAAGCTAAAATCAGGTGATATTGTTACTGTAAAAAAGTCTTCACATTATACCAGCTTAATTAAGCTAAAGCAGAAAAGCTTCTTTGAAGTTTTGAGAGAAAAGATATCGGAAAAGTGGAACTGATAAACTAATTTTTAGTTTTATATTTGGAGGGGAATATATGAAAATCTCGAGACATGCCAAAATAATTGAAACAATTGAGAAACTTGTCATCGAAACACAAGAAGAATTGGCTGAAGAATTGAAAAAAAGTGGTATTAATGTAACGCAAGCCACTGTATCAAGAGATATAAAAGAATTAAGATTAACTAAGGTTTTATCTGATGAGGGAAGATATCGATATGCTGCCCTAAGAGAGCATGACAATATGTTAAGCGAAAGATTAATTAAAGTTTATGAAGAGTCTGTTTTAAATGTTGATTATTCTGGTAACATCGTTACCATTAAGACATTTCCAGGGGCTGCAGGAGCAGTAGGAGAGGCTGTAGATGCATTTGCTATCCATTCAATTGTAGGTACAATTGCTGGGGATAATACAATTTTTATTCTTATTAGGAATGAAAACGACGTCGAAGCAATAGTAGATAAATTTAAAAAGCTTATGAAATAGGTGAAGATATGTTGCTTGAAATTAGCATTAAGAATTTTGTAATTATTAAAGAAGAAACAATAAACTTTGAAAGTGGTTTAAACATTATTACAGGTGAGACTGGATCAGGAAAATCATTGATTATTGACTGTATTAGTGCTCTTTGTGGTGGTAAGTTTGCTAAGGAAAATATTAGAACTGGAGAATCCCGTGCTTTTGTACAAGCTCTATTCTATATAGGTAATAATAATGTAGTAAAAGAGATCATGAACGAAAATGGAATAACAGAAGATATTGAAGATCAACTAGTAATTTCAAGAGAAATAAATGAAAATGGTCGAACTTCATGCAGAGTGAATGGACAAATTGTAACACTTACGCTTATTAAGAGATTAACTCAGTTTTTAGTTGATATTATAGGTCAGAATGAACATCAGTTATTATTCAATATTAATAACCATATTAATTTTTTGGATCAATACGGGCACGAAAGAACAATATCTTTGAAAGAAGATCTGAAAATTTTAGTGAATAAAATAAAACTTCTTACTGAAAAACTTAATAAACTAAATGTTGATAACACAGAAAGAGAACGTAGAATTGACTTATTAAATTTTCAAATAGATGAAATTAACAAAGCTGACCTAAAAGCTGATGAAGAAGAAGTCTTGAAAAACAGAAGAGCAATATTGATTCATGCAGAAAAACTATATAATAGCATGGGCTATATTTATGACGACTTATATAATGGAATCAATTCCTCAAGTGTAATTGATAAAATCAATAGTTCCATTAATCATATTAATGAAATAATTAGTATAGATGATAAAATATATAGTTTTAAAAGCGTAATAGAATCTGCTCTATATTCATTGGACGATATAAAAAACGAGTTAAGAAATTATAGAGATAATATTGAATTTAACGATGGCGAAGTGAATGAAATTGAAGAAAGACTACACTTGATTAATAAATTAAAACGCAAATATGGGAATACTATAAAACAAATAATAGACTATAAAAACTTTATGGAAGCTGATTATAACGAAATTATAAATAGTGAACAATTGGCTAATAACTTGTTAGCTGAGATTGATAATAATAATTTACAATATAAAAAAAAGTCAAAAGTACTATCAAGTGTAAGGTTATCTCTTTCAAAAAAGCTAGAGCGCGAAGTTGAAAAAACTTTAAACGAATTAAATATGGAGGGCGCGAAGTTTATTATTTCTATAGCTAGTGACGAAGATATAATAAACCCAAATGGCATCGATAAAGTAGAATTTTTGCTTTCATCTAATCCAGGTGAAATTCCAAAGTCACTCATAAAAATTGCATCTGGTGGCGAAATTTCAAGAGTACTATTATCAATAAAATATTGCTTATTAAATAATCATAATATTTCTTGCTTGGTATTTGATGAAGTAGATGCAGGAATTGGTGGCCTAACAGCTGATATTGTTGGCAAAAAATTAAAGAGCATATCTCAAAAAAGCCAGGGTATATGTATCACTCATTTGCCCCAAATAGCATGCTATGGAGATAATCATATTCAAATACAAAAAATTATTGAAAAAGAAAAGACATACACTCTTATAAAAAATCTAAGCTATGAAGAACGTATTATAGAAATATCTAGAATGCTATCTGGAAATAAAAATATTGAAATGTCATTATTACATGCCAAAGCATTATTAGAACAAAAAAGACTTCCTTAATAAGGAAGTCTTTTTTGTTCTAATAATGTACTCACTAATCATTTAAAAGTATGTCAAATATTAATAGCATAATGGACTTGCAATTAGGTTAACTTAATTTAAGAGATAAGAATTGAAGGAAGCCTATTTGTGGGAATTCAGGAGAGTGATGCTATTGCATAAAAAAAGGAGCAAGTTGATATACTTTTTTATTTCATTTTTGCTCATCTATAGTGTAATAACAAACTTATTTGTTGTAGTTAGTTTTCCTGCACAAATAAATGTTATTCAGGGACATTATCAAAAGCTAAAAGATAATATGCTTGTAAACCTGGTTCTAGATAAAAATGATAATCAAAGCATTAAGCTAATGAATGCCCAAAATATTTTATCTTCATTCACTTTTCTGCAAGGTAATACAGAAGGTAAATCAGTGGCAAGTTTAAAAATACTGGGAATTATTGCCGTAAAAAAAGTAACTTTAAATGTACTTCCTGAGATTAGATTGACTCCATCAGGAGAAGCAATAGGTGTAAAAATTGAATCTCAAGGATTATTGGTAGTAGGATTATCTTCTATTACTGACATTCATGGTAAAAATCATAGTCCCGCTACTGATGCAGGATTTGAAATCGGTGATATCATAATATCGATAAATGACAAAAATGTTGAAAAAGAGAGGGATATTATTGATATATTAAACAGCAGAGAAAATAATGAGGATTCAATAAAAGTAAAAATAAAAAGAAAGGAAAGAATAATCACCATACAAATAAAACCAATCAAATCAATTGAAGATAATGTGTACAAAATAGGACTATGGGTGAGAGATAATATCGCAGGAGTAGGAACAATGACATTTTATGATGCTAATTCCGGAAAATATGGTGCTTTAGGACACGGTATTACTGATATTGACTCAGGTGTATTGGTGAAAATTGATAAAGGTTATATATTAAAATCAAAAGTTGCATCTATTCAAAAGGCTAGAAGGACAATTCCTGGAGAAATTGTAGGTATTCTATATGAAAATAAAGGTGCATACGGGTATATAGAAAAAAATACTCCTTATGGTATCTATGGTCAATTAGATAAAAGTAAAATTGATAAAAGTCGACAACCGCTTCCAATAGCATTAAATAGTGATATAAAAGAAGGACCTGCAAAAATTTTAACTACAATAGAAGATAATAAAATTGAAGAATTCGACATCGAAATACAAAAAGTAGTAAGACAAAAAAGTGCCGAATCTAAAACTATGATTATAAAGATTACTGATGAAAAGTTGTTGGAGAAAACAGGAGGAATTATTCAAGGAATGTCTGGAAGTCCTATTATTCAAGATGGAAGGCTCATTGGGGCAGTTACTCATGTGCTGATAAACGATCCCACGCGAGGTTATGGTATATCTATTGAATGGATGTTAAATGAATCCAATGTAAGGTAGAGCAAAGCGCTCTACCTTATCGTCATTAAATGACAATTTTTTATATTTAAATGTAAAAATAATGAAAAATATAGCAAATAAAGATGTCTTTATTTGCATTAATTAATCGTACGATTCTATGGTATATAATAGGAGGAAAAGAAGTATTATTGTCGAATACTTTATTAAAATATTACTTAGGGGGTTAATAAATGAATTTGCAAAATATTAAAATACTAATTGCTGATGATAATAGAGACTTTTGCAGCATACTTAGTGAATATTTAAGTATGCAACCAGATTTTGAAGTTGTGGGCATCGCTAAAGACGGACTAGAAGCCGTAGATATGATTGTAGATACTTATCCTGACATTATTATATTAGATATAATAATGCCACATCTTGACGGTTTAGGTGTATTAGAAAGATTAAATGAAATGAACCTAGAGAAAATACCTAAAATTATCGTCTTATCTGCTGTAGGACAAGACAAAATAACACAAAAAGCATTAACGCTAGGTGCAGAATATTACGTTGTAAAACCATTTGATATGGAGGTGTTTTCAAAGCGTATTCGAGAATGTCTTGGCATTAACACAAATGATAGTTCAGAGAGGAGAACTTTATTACACGCTAAATCAACAGGTCTAGTTAATACTCAAGTTCCTAATCTAGAAGCTGCTATTACAAATATAATACATGAAATTGGAGTTCCAGCTCATATTAAAGGATATATGTATTTAAGAGAAGCAATAACAATGGTGGTTAATAATATTGAACTATTAAGTGCAGTAACTAAAGAGTTATACCCTTCCATAGCAAGAAAATTTAATACCACATCAAGTAGAGTGGAAAGAGCTATTAGGCATGCTATTGAAGTGGCTTGGGGCAGAGGAAGAGTAGATACAATCAATAATTTATTTGGTTACACGGTACATAATGAAAAAGGTAAGCCCACCAATAGCGAATTTATTGCAATGATAGCTGACAAGTTAAGGCTTGAAATGAAAATCAGCTAAGTCTGATAATAAACCATTTCAAAACGTGTAAGTAGTGATTTAAAACACTATTTACGCGTTTTTTGTATCCTTTATAATGATAATAGGAATAATAAAATAATTAAAGCCATTAATATGGAGGAAATCAGATGAAATATAACGAAAAAACGTTAGAAGTTAAAAATATCTATAAAGGTAAGTTTATAAATCTAGATGTACATAAAGTACTGCTTCCTAATAATACTACCGCTTATAGGGAAGTAGTGATCCATCCAGGTGCAGTTGCCATATTACCAATAGATAAGGAAGGCAAAATATTATTTGTAAAACAGTTTAGAAAAGCCGTTGAAGCAGAACTTTTAGAAATACCTGCAGGTAAAATTGAAGCTGGCGAAGATCCTGAAAAATGTGCTTTAAGAGAGCTTGAAGAAGAAACTGGATTTTCAGCCTCCAAATTGATATATATTAGCAAAATATATACATCTCCAGGTTTTTCTAACGAAATCATATATATTTATTTAGCTAAGGATTTAATCGTTGGTAAAAAAAATCTTGATGAAGATGAATTTTTAGATTTAAATAAGCATACTTTAGTTGAAGCACTAAATCTAATTAAATCAGGTAAAATTATAGACGCCAAAACAATTACAGCAATTTTGTTAATGCAAAATTATTAATTCATATTATTACTCTCTCTCGCATATATCTAACTAAATAAACTTGGACAAAAGCTGGGAGGGAAATTGATTGTTTAATAAAATCAATTTATATATAAAAAAGCACTTAGTATCAAATATTGGCGTGTATGCTTTGGTGCTATTTTTCTTTCTGATTGGTATTAGCTTAGGTGCAATTTCAATAAATTCTATAAATCCCGAAATGAAAAATCAGGTTACTTCATATATTGAAGGTTTTCTTAAATTGATTTCTAATAAAAATTTTGATAATTCACTTGTACTTAAACAATCAATTAAGTTAAATTTATATTCCATAATTACTATATACTTATCTGGATTTTTATCATTAGGAGTCATAATTATTCCAGCTTATCTTGTTTTTCGTGGATATTGCTTTGGATTCACAATAGGTTTCTTAACGCAAAATTTGGGAAATAACGGATTTATATTTTCATTAATTTCTATATTGCCGCAGAGTATAATATATGTGCCCTTAATAATGGTTATTTCAGTAATAGGGATTGGTCAATCTATTTCTAGAATTAGAAATAAAGTAGTAAAAAGAATTGATCAGAGTAAGATTCAAACTCTAAATTATAGTATTTCCATTATGTTCCTAGCCTTAGTTTTGATATTTGGAAGTTTGATAGAGTCGTATATTACTCCTGTACTACTTAAAATAGCCACTCCATATCTAATGTGACTTGGGAGGCCTTACATGCAAAATCATAAGGTAAAGTATATCTGTATAAAGTTTATTTATTCCTTTTCTATACTCTTTTTTATTATAGTTATATTACCACAATTTGTCGACAAATTATTTAAGCTACTTAATCAAGAAGCTGTACCTTCAGGTAATTCAGTGCTAGTAAGTAGTATTAGTAGTACATTAGATGTTAGATTTTTAAAATTATTTTTAACTAACATCAAACGAATAATATTTTTTATGTAATATTTTCAAATGTTGGAGGATTTTAATATAATTTGTTGAATTATTAGACATATAATCGTAAAAGGGGATATGTCTCTATGAATTATATTAATATATTCTTTACTTATCTAGAAACGGAAAAAGACCTTTCTAGCAATACGCTTGAATCTTATAAACGGGATATTAAACAGTTCTTTAAGTACTTAGATGAGCATAATATGCTGATTGATAAAGTAAATAAAGCAATGATAATAGCTTATCTTATATTATTACAAAAGAATGGAAAGGCAACTTCTACTATATCTAGAACCTTAGCCACTATTAGATGCTTTTACCAGTTTATGTATAATCATAGATATATAGATGAAGATCCCTCATCTCATTTAGAATCTCCAAAGGTTGAAAAAAAACTTCCATCTGTTATGTCAAAAAAGGAAGTTGAACTTTTACTTGAACAGCCAAAAGCGAATGATTCAAAAGGTGCCAGAGATAAGGCAATGCTGGAGCTTTTATATGCAACAGGTATAAGAGTGACCGAATTAGTTTCTTTAGATCTAAATGATGTCGATACAATTTCTGGTATTATCGTATGTAGAAATGATAATGGAAAGTGTCGAACTATACCTTTTGGTAATATTGCAGTTAAATATTTAAAGATTTATTTAAATGATTTTAGGGAAAAATTAAATAATGATGTCAATGAAAGTGCCCTATTCCTAAATTTTCATGGCAATCGAATAACAAGACAAGGTTTTTGGAAAATAATTAAGTACTATAATAATAAGGCCAAAATAGGTAAATCTATAACGCCTCATACACTAAGACATTCTTTTGCTGTACACTTAATCGAGAACGGTGCTGATTTACAATCTATACAAAAAATGCTAGGGCATTCTGATATATCTACTACTCAAGTGTATAATAAAATTAATAAGAATCGCATTAGAGAAGTGTATAATAAAACACACCCAAGGGCTTAAGAGCCCTTTTATTTTATTGAGATACATCTTTCAAATAATTGATATATAAAGGAGACATGTAATATGTTAAAAAGTCTTATTTCAGCAAAAGAGTATATTCGATCGGTAACTGATTTTGTGCCCGAAGTAGGTTTGATTCTAGGATCAGGTCTTGGTGTTATAGGTGAAGAAGTAACTAATAAAATTATTGTTGATTATAAAGACATTCCTAACTTTCCAGTTTCAACAGTTGAAGGTCATAAAGGGAGATTTGTTTTTGGAATTTTAGGTGATAAGCGCGTTGCGGTTATGCAGGGAAGAAGCCATTTTTACGAAGGATATAGTATGCAACAGATTTCTTTTCCAGTAAGACTTATGAAAATGTTAGGAATCCAGACAGTAATAATCACAAATGCAGCTGGCGGAGTTAATGAAAGTTTTATACCTGGAGACTTAATGATAATAAAAGATCATATAAACTTTATGGGGACTAATCCATTAATAGGTCAAAATTTTGATGAGTTTGGTCCTAGATTTCCAGATATGTCCATTGCTTATACAAATAAGCTAGTAGATATGGCACAAAAATGTGCTGATAATCTAATGTTAGATGTACGACAAGGAGTATATATGGGATTTACTGGCCCATCCTATGAAACACCTGCAGAAATTAAGGCCGCAAGAGTATTAGGCGCAGATGCGGTTGGTATGTCTACAGTACCAGAAGTTTTAACTGCAAGACATTGCGACTTGAATGTTCTAGGAATTTCATGTATTACAAACATGGCCGCTGGCATACTAAACAAGCCACTAAATCATGAGGAAGTAATTGAAACAGCTGAAAAGGTAAGATCTAATTTTATGAAACTTATTATTTCTATACTTCAAAATATATAAGGATGGTGGTTTTATGAACTATATTGATAAAATTAATAATGCTGTTAATTTTATAAAAAGCAAAGTGGATCTCGCTCCAGAAATCGGGATTGTATTGGGGACTGGACTTGGTTCATTGGGTGAATATATTAATAACAAATTCATTATAAATTATAATGAAATACCAGACTTCCCTGTTTCAACGGTTGTTGGTCATACTGGAAGATTCATCTTCGGCACATTAGAAGGTAAAAGCGTTATAGCAATGCAAGGAAGATTTCACTTTTACGAAGGCTATTCTATGGAAGATGTGACATTGCCAATTAGAGTTATGAAATTACTAGGAGTAGAAATATTAATAGTTAGCAATGCTTGTGGTGGATTAAATGAATCATTTAATCCAGGAGATATTATGATAATAAAAGATCACATAAATTTAATGGGAACTAATCCATTAATAGGTCAAAACATGGATGAATTTGGCCCTAGATTTCCAGATATGTCTGATGCTTATGCGAAAACGCTCATTGATTTATGTGAAAAGGTAGCATCTAATAATGGCATAATTGTTAAGAATGGTGTTTATACTGGAATTACTGGACCTTACTATTTCTCAAAAGCTGAGCTTCGAATGCTTATAGTATTAGGGTCTGATGCTATTGGAATGTCAACAGTACCAGAAGTAATAGTGGCAAGGCATTGTGGAATGAAAACACTAGGTTTATCCTGCATAACTGATATGGCAATACCAGACACACTTGTTACCATTAGTCATGAACAAGTTCTTGCTGTTGCAGAAGCTGCAAAACCAAATTTTATCAAACTAGTAAAAGCTTTTATAGCTGAGGTGTAACGTATGAGAATGGTTGATCTAATACAAAAAAAGAAGAAAGGTCAATGTCTTACTAAGGATGAAATTAATTATATTGTAGATGGTTATACAAAAGGCGTAATTCCTGATTATCAAATGTCCGCTTTTTTGATGGCTATTTATTTTGAAGGTATGGATAAGGATGAAATTGCAAATTTGACCATTGCATTTGTCAAATCCGGAGACCAGATAGACTTATCCCAAATTGATGGTATTAAAGTAGATAAACACTCAACTGGAGGAGTAGGTGACAAGATAAGTCTTATAGTAATACCTTTAGTCGCATACGTTGGAATTCCGGTAGCAAAAATGTCTGGTAGAGGCTTAGGCCATACTGGTGGAACAATTGATAAATTAGAGGCTATAGAGGGCTTTAAAACCGATTTAAGCAATGAAGAGTTTATATATAATGTAAACAAATATAAGATGGCCGTTGTTGGCCAGACTTCAAATTTAACACCAGCAGATAAAAAAGTATATGGATTAAGAGACGTTACTTCTACAGTAGATAGTATTCCCTTAATAGCTAGTTCAATAATGAGTAAAAAAATAGCTGCTGGTGCTGATTGTATTGTTTTAGATGTAAAAATAGGCTCAGGTGCCTTTATGAAGTCGCTAGAACAGGCAAAAGAACTTGCTCAAACAATGGTTGACATTGGTAAGTCATTAAATAAAAAAACAATAGCTATTATTACCAATATGAATCAGCCACTAGGGCATGAAATTGGAAATGCTAATGAGGTAAGGGAAGCCATCGAAGTTTTAAAAGGAAAAGGATCTGAAGACGAAACAACCGTTGCACTTACCATTGCTTCTTATATGTCAATACTAGGAGGCATATTTAGTGATTTTAATGAGGCTTATGATGAATTTACAGAAATAATTAAGTCTGGCAAAGCTTTAGAAAAGTTTAAAGAACTTGTGAAAATTCAAGGTGGAAATACTGATTTAATCGATGATCCTGATAAACTACCACAATCAAAATATCATTATGAAGTAAAATCAACCTATGAAGGATATGTTTATTCAATTGATGCAGAGCATATCGGCTTGTCTGCAATGCTACTTGGAGCCGGTAGGCAAAAAAAAGAGGATTTGATTGACTATTCTGCGGGAATTACTTTGGTAAAAAAAATCGGTGATAAAGTTAACTTAAACGAAACCCTATATATTTTACATACTAATCTTAAAAATGTTGAAGATGCAAAAATAGCTGCTGAAAAAGCTTATAAAATTAGTGATACTCAACCAGATAAACTTGAATATATTTATGAAATAATCATGTAATAGTGATATCTCTCACAATGATTTCATTACACATATAATAGAATAACAAATCCTCTCTAAGGGAAATATAAAAACGAAATCTACTAAAGGAGGATTTGTATGTTAAATAAAACAAAACGATTCATATCTCTTGTTATTATATTTGCAATGCTATTATGCAGTTTTAATTTAAACGCACAAGCTGACAACATGGATTTAAATTGTAAGTCTGCGATTTTAATAGATGCAAGTACAGGTGCAATAATTGTAGAAAAAAATGCTCATGAAAGTCTACCTCCCGCCAGCGTTACAAAAGTTATGACCATGCTTCTTATAATTGAAGCAATTGACAATAATAAAATTACATTGGACGATAAAGTAACAATCAGCAAAGAGGCAGCAAGCAATAAAATAGAAGGCACAAAATTGCTTTTAGAGGCTGGAGAGATCAGAACTGTAAAAGATTTGTTATATGGGATTGCAGTAGAATCTGCAAATGATGGCTGTATCGCAATGGGTGAGTACATATCTGGAAGTGAAGAGCAGTTTGTTCAGTTAATGAATAAAAAGGCTAAAGAACTTGGTATGAATGATACAACATTTAAAAATCCTCACGGTCTTCATACAGATGGACATGTAACGTCAGCTTTCGATATCGGAATCATGTCTAGGGAGTTAATTAAACACGAAAAAATCTTTGACTATATTTCTAAATATATGGTTACTGTAAATGTTGGCAAGAAAAATGATGTAAAAAGAGAATTAGTAAACAAAAATAAATTGATACACTTTTATAAAGATATCGATGGAATAAAAACCGGATTTACAAATGAAGCTATGTATTGCGTATCTCTCACCGCTAAACGATCCGATTTGAGACTTATTAGTGTAGTCATGGGCGCTTCTTCTCTAGATATAAGAAGCAAAGAGGCACGCAAATTATTAGACTATGGCTTTGCAAATTATAAGAATATTAGTATTGCTAAAGCTGGAGAAACTATTAGAGAAGTAGCCATTAATAAAGGTAATCATATGAAAATAAATGCAGTAGTTGCTTCTGACTGTACCATTCTCGCCCAAAAAGGACAAGACAATGGCACCCTAGAAAAAATTATTAATATTCCCAAAACTTTATCAGCTCCAATTAACAAAGGCCAAAAAATCGGAGAGTTGGTATTATATAGAAATAGTACCGAAGCGGGCAGGTATACGCTTTATTCAGATAGAGATGTAACAAAATCTACCTTCATCAATAATATCAAAAAATCCTTTCTATCCTTATTTATATATTAATCGGAAATAATGCTTTGAGCAATGCTAATGGCATTGCTTTTTTTATACTTTTATTTATGATATAATTTATAATAAACTGTATTTTATTATAAGTGGAGGTACAAAACTTGTTAAATTTTGACTTTATGGGGATTTTATATAGTTTACCAGGTATTTTTATAGGATTTTCATTTCATGAATTTGCTCATGCAATAGTAGCTTATAAGCTTGGGGATAACACTGCCAAATCTCAAGGTAGACTAACTTTAGATCCTACTTCTCACATAGATCCCATGGGATTTATCATGCTTATCTTATTTAAATTTGGATGGGCAAAACCAGTACCCGTTAATCCATTAAACTTTAAAGATAGAAAAGTAGGAATGATTTTGGTTTCACTAGCTGGACCAATAATGAATTTTGCTATTGCTTTTATTTCTTTGCTTTTTTATGTTTTAATCTTTTATAAACTCAAGTATAGCAACGCAATAATCGAAAATATTCTATATATTACTTATATAATAAATTTGAATCTTGGCGTATTTAATTTAATACCCTTTCCTCCGTTAGATGGTTCAAAAATTTTGGCTGGACTGCTACCTGTCAAATACGAATATTCATTTTATAAATACGAGCACTATTCACAAATATTGCTTTTAATACTTATTTTTACAAATACTATCCATATTGTACTTAATCCATTATTTAGTTTTGTAAATATAGCATTGCAGAACATTGTAAATTTTATAATATAAAGAGGGGTAATTGAAAATGAATAAAAAGAGAATTATGAGTGGTATGCGTCCTACAGGAAGTTTACATCTTGGAAATTACTTTGGGGCCCTAGAAAATTGGGTAAGGCTCCAAAATGAATATGACTGTTTCTTTTCAATAGTGGATTGGCATGCTCTTACAACTGGCTATGAAGATAATATTGATATGAAAAGTAATATTTTTAATATCGCTGTTGATTGGATAAGCGCAGGATTAGATCCAGAGAAATGCACTATATTCATTCAGTCAAATATAAAAGAAATTGCTGAACTTCATTTATTGCTTTCTATGATTGTTCCAGTGACATGGCTTGAAAGGTGTCCAACCTATAAGGATCAATTGGTTCAGTTGAAAGAAAAGAATATAGCTAATTATGGTTTCTTAGGATATCCAAATTTAATGACTTCTGATATATTGATTCATAAAGCAAACTTTGTACCTGTTGGTGAAGATCAAATCCCACATATTGAGTTATCAAGAGAAATCACAAGAAAATTTAATAATTTATATGGTATTACTTTCCCAGAGCCACAGGCTATGTTAACTAAAATTAAGACACTTCCAGGTTTAGATGGCAGAAAAATGAGTAAGAGCTACGATAATGCAATTGCATTATCGGATGAGTCTGAAGTTATTTCGCAAAAAATTAGATCAATGATAACTGACCCACAAAAAATCAGAAAGAATGATCCAGGACATCCTGAGGTTTGTGCTGTATATTCATATCATAAAATATTTAGTCCTAGTGAAGTTGTAGAGATAAAGGAATCATGCGAGAAAGGTGAAATCGGATGCGTTAACTGCAAGAAGCATCTATCAGAAAATGTGATTGCTTACATGAAGCCTATGCATGAAACTCGTAGAAAAATTACAGAAAATAGTGATTATGTAATGGATGTATTAAGAGAAGGTAATAAAAAAGCAAGATGTGCTGCTAAAGAGACTATAATTGAGGTTAGAAATAAAATGAATCTTCTAGAACTGGAGTAATATGATGCCAATCAACATTAAGATTGAGGTTTTCGAAGGTCCTTTAGACTTATTATTTCACTTAATAGAAAAATCTGAAATTAATATTTATGACATACCGATTTCAGAAATAACAAATCAATACTTAGTATATTTATTATTGATGGAAGAATTGGACTTAGAAATAGCAAGCGAGTTTATGTTAATGGCTGCCACGCTTATTGAAATAAAGTCAAAAATGCTTTTGCCTAAGCCACCAAAAGAAGAAGCTATTAATTATTTAGACCCTCGGGAAGAGCTGGTTAGGAAATTATTAGAATATAAGCAATATAAAGAGGCTTCAGCTATTCTTAAAGAAAAAATGGATGTTTACGAAAAAATATTTTATAAAGACCCAGATCCAATAGAAATGCATATAAGTGATTTAAATGACTACCCCGATATGAATGCCCAGATTCTTTTTAACAGCTTAAAAAATATATTAGCAAACCAAAAACAAATTGAGAATGAAAATAATACAGTTAGACTTATTCTAAAAGATAAATTAACCATTGAGCAAAAGCTATATGAGTTAGAAACCTTGCTACAAAAAAATAAAAGTTTTTATTTTGAACACCTTTTTTCCAATAGCACAACCAAATATGAAATAATAGTAACTTTTTTAGCATTGCTAGAGCTAATGAAAAGACATATCGTTACGCTAGAGCAGGACAAAAACTTTGATATTATACTAATAAAATCAATTTGAAACTTTCGGGGTATAAAATATGGATATTAAAATGATTAAATCTATAATTGAGGCGTTGCTATTTGTATCCGGTGAAGCAATACCACTAAAACAACTTTCTCAGATAACAAATGTTGATGAAAGTACCTTAAGAAAATTAATCAATCAAATGATCGATTCATACAACCAGGAAGAAAGAGGCATTCAAATGATTGAAGTTAATAATTGCTATCAACTATGTACTAAAATTGAACATTATGAATATATAGAAAAGCTAATAAGACCACATGCAAAGCAAGGTCTATCTCAACCTTCTTTAGAAACTCTATCAATCATTGCATATAAACAGCCAATAACAAAGGCTCAAATAGATTCAATTAGGGGAGTAAGGTCTGATGGTTGCTTATCACGGCTTTTAGAAAAAGAACTTATCGTAGAAGCTGGAAGACTAGATGCTCCTGGCAAACCAATAATTTATTCAACAACAAATAACTTTCTTAAATTGTTCGGCTTAAAAGCAATTAGTGAATTGCCTAAAATGAACGAATTTGAAACAGACAAATAATATTAAAACAATGTATTATTTGTCTGTTTTTTGTAAATATATAATATATATACTCCAAATTCTAATGGAGGAATAATATGTATATATTTATTTTCATTGTACTTACAATTTTATTTATATTATTAATACTACCAACAAAAGTTAAGATATCCTTTTATTATGACAGTAATGCTACAGATTTTCATTTTAAAATTAGTAGCTTGTTTGGATTGCTGAAATATAATTATAAAAGCTCACTCACTGACGTTTTAGAGAAGATAGTTTCTAAGTATTCAAATAAACAGGATAATAAAAAGTTTATGGTTAGAAATAGCTATATATTTCCTAAAATAAAAGAATTCTTTTTTAAGCATGTGAAAATACATGAAACTCGACTTAGAATTGGTATAGGGTTAGATGATGCTTTTATTACTGCTATTATTATCAGTTTTATTAGTATCATTTCCGGAAGCTTTTTTAGCTACTTAAATAAAAAAATGTTATTTAGCATGGCAGAAATGCAAATGCTACCATTATACAACAGTATGCGATTATCAATAAATGGTAGTTGCATAATAGAGACAAAATTAGGCAATATTATAAGCATTATCATTAAAACTTTAATGGATAAACGTAAAAGAGGATGTGAAAGTGATGGAACAACCCATTCAAAATCTTATGAAAACTACAATGGAAAGCATTAAAAGCATGATAGATGTTGATACTGTAATTGGAAGTCCTGTTGAAACAGCTGATGGTACAGCAATAATACCAATCTCAAAAGTATCTTTTGCCTTTGCTTCTGGGGGAGGCGAATTTGGGAATTCAGAAAAACCTAATTCCACTTCAGATTCTTCAAGTGATAATCAATCTTTTGCAGGTGGAAGTGGCGCAGGTGTTTCTGTACAACCAGTAGGTTTTTTAATAATTGCAAATGGTCAGTTTAGAATATTACCAGTTAATCACGACTCTGTATTACATAGAGTAATTGATTATATTCCTGATTTGATAAATACGATTACTTCATCAAATTCTAATAAAACAAAGAAAAGTGATACTTTGCAATGAAGAAGGAGATTCAGCTCTTTCTTTTTTTATGCTGTGATTTAAGTATTATATTCATCATTGTGTCAATACTAAAATAGTATTTAAGTGCAAAATTTTGTTGACGGAGTGATGTTATGAAAAAATATTTATTTATAATCATGCTGATTTTCATTGTAAATAGCTCATTAAGAATAGAAGTAGCAGCGGATGTAAGTACAAGCGCTAAAGGTGCAGTAGTTATGGATGTAAAAACATGTAGGGTTTTATATTCTAAAAATATGAATACAAAACTAGAAATGGCAAGTACCACAAAAATCATGACTGCCTTATTAGCTGTAGAAAGTGGTAAACTCAATGATGTTGTCACGGTTAAACAAAGTTCATGTAATATTGAAGGTTCTTCACTTTATTTAAAGCCTGGTGATAAATTAACTATAGAGGAACTTCTATATGGTTTAATGCTTCGCTCAGGAAATGATGCTTCAGTAGCAATTGCAGAATATATAGGTGGTAATTACGATAACTTTATTGCTATGATGAATACAAAAGCAACGGAACTAGGTGCTAATAATACACATTTTGTCAATCCTAACGGGCTTCCTGATATGAATCATTATACAACTGCATATGATTTAGCATTAATTACTTCTTATGCAATGAAGAATTCAAAATTTTCGGAAATAGTTAGTTCTAAAAACAAGGTTATACCTGGATCTCCTAGTGAAAGTTGGGATAGAGTATTAAAAAACAAAAATAAAATGTTATGGAGTTTTATAGGCGCGGATGGAGTAAAAACAGGATATACAAAAAATGCAGGGAGATGTTTGGTTACTTCCGCAACTAGAAATAATATGCGATTAGTTTGTGTAGTTTTAAACTGTGGGCCTATGTGGGAAGAATCAGCTGTATTATTAGAAAATACTTATAAAAGTTACAATAACGTTAAGTTAGTGGATAAAGAAATATATAATAAAAAAGTAACCACAATCAAAGGCAAACAAAAATATGTGAATTTAATACCTCTTAATGATATAATAATTCCTATTAAAGAAAATGAGGCTGATAAAGTAGAAATTAAAACTAATATGCTTAATGAACATATAGCTCCAATTTACAAAGGAGCTAAAGCTGGTGAAATTTGTGTCTATATAGAAAAAGCACTAATAGCGAAAACTTCTTTAATCTATCAAGAAGATGTAAAATCTAGTGATATATTATATAATTTAAGAATAATATTGAAAAATTTAAACTAATTGTTATACCTTAGCGTTTTGCTAAGGTATAATTAATGTAAAGAGGGATGATTATGAGAGAACGATTGCAAAAAGTTTTAGCTGAATACGGAATTGCTTCAAGAAGAAAATGTGAGCAACTAATATTAGAAGGTAAAGTTAAAGTAAATGGAGTATTGGTGACAGAATTAGGAACCAAAGTAGATAAGTTTTACGATGAGATAGCGCTAGATGACAATAAGTTAATTAGTCTTGATAAAAAAGTTTATGTGCTTTTAAATAAGCCTATAGGGTATATATGTTCAGTGAAGGATCAATTCAACAGACCAGTCGTAACAGACTTACTTAAGAGTTTAAAAGGCAGAATATATCCTGTGGGAAGATTAGATTATGATACAGAAGGTCTTCTAATTCTCACCAACGATGGGGATCTAGCATATATATTAACTCATCCAAAACACGAGGTAAATAAAGAATATGTTGCTTTAGTAAGTGGTATAGTCCAAGATGAAGACATAGAAAAATTTAAATTAGGACTTTTTATTGATGATTATAAAACTGCCCCAGCTATTTTGGAAATTCTTAAAAAAAACAAAGATACTTCTCTTATAAAAGTAACTATTCACGAAGGGAAAAACAGACAAATAAGAAAGATGTGTGAAGCTATCGGACATAAAGTAATTAATCTAGAACGAATTAGCATCGGAAATATTAGTCTGGGTAAATTAGCATCTGGCAAATATAGATTCCTTAGTGAAAAGGAAATAAATTATCTAAAAACATTGTAGGAGGTTTTTTATGTTTGAAATAAGAAATATTTCACCAAATGATATTAACGGTCTTCTTGAGCTTATGAAAAAGGAGGATGTTGTCCTGGACAATATTCATAGCTTTTTAGATAATTTCCTTATTTGTAAATGGGAGGGGGACATATGTGGTTTCGGCTTTGGTTTAATCGAAAATGATTCTTTTTTTATTAAAGGTATCTATATAAGGCCGAATTATAGAAATAAAGGCTTGGGAAGTGCAATTATTAAGGCTTTGATAAATAAATGTGATGTGCAAAATATTAATAAGTTATACATATGTGGTAAGGAGACTGAATTTTTTATAAGTTTACAATTTACACAAATATCAACTCAGCACTTTATCGAAAACAACAATGTCTTTTTTAGTATTTATGAGAAAACAACTTCTTCAAACATCTATTTTGTTAATGTAAGAAAATATGTGTTCAATAGTTGTTGCCAATAATTTAACAAGTACTATATTTTATTTACTTGATTTAGTTACAAAATATATTAATATATAAGATATATAATGTTTTAGGAGGAAGTAAAATTAATGGCTAAGATAAAAATTACTGAAACTGTTCTTAGAGATGGACATCAATCCTTAATTGCTACTAGAATGAAAACCGAAGAAATGTTGCCAATTTTAGAGAAAATGGATAAGGTTGGTTATCATTCTTTAGAGGCATGGGGAGGGGCTACATTTGATTCCTGTCTTAGATTTCTAGATGAAGATCCTTGGGAAAGACTTAGGAAAATGAGACTTAAGCTTAAAAATACTAAACTCCAAATGCTTTTAAGAGGACAAAATATATTAGGATATAAAAACTATGCCGATGATGTAGTTGAAGAATTTGTAAAGAAATCCATATCAAACGGTATAGATATTATCAGAAGCTTTGACGCACTAAATGATTTAAGAAACTTAGAAACTTCTATTAATGCAACAAAGAAATATGGAGGACATGCGCAGGGTACTATAGTCTATACTATAAGTCCTATACATAATACCGAGTTGTACATAGAATTAGCAAAAAAATTGCAAAATATGGGTGCAGACTCTATATGCATAAAAGATATGTCTGGTATTTTGACTCCTTATTATGCTTATGAACTAGTTAAGAAAATAAAAGAAAATATTAATATACCACTTCAAATACATAGTCATTATACAAGTGGTATGGCCAGTATGACATATTTAAAAGCTATAGAGGCTGGCGTTGATATAATTGACACTGCATCTTCGCCTTTTGCATTAGGAACCTCACAACCGGCTACAGAGCCTATGGTGGCAACCTTGCAAAACACAGAATATGATACCGGCTTGGACTTAAATCTTTTAGGTGAAATTGCAGAACATTTTAAAAGTATAAAAGATAAATATATAGAAAATGGTATATTAAATCCTAGTGTATATAATGTTGATACAAGAGTCTTATCATATCAAGTTCCTGGAGGTATGCTGTCTAATCTAATGTCACAGTTATCAATGCAAAATGCATTAGATAAATTTGATGATGTGTTAAAAGAAGTACCTAGAGTCAGAGAAGATTTGGGGTATCCACCTTTAGTAACTCCAACAAGTCAAATAGTTGGTACTCAGGCTGTTTTCAATGTTTTATTAGGACAAAGATACAAGATGATTCCATCAGAAATAAAGGCATATGTAAAAGGACAATATGGCAAACCAAGCGTGCCAATATCTGATGAAATAAGGGAAAAAATTATTGGTGATGAAGAAGTAATAACTACTAGACCGGCTGATTTGATACCGCCTCAGTTGCAATCCATAAAAAATGAAATAAAAGAATTTTTTGAACAAGAGGAAGATATCTTGACATATGCTCTCTTCCCACAAGTAGCACTTAAGTTTTTCAAAGACAGGCAAGCTAAAAAATATAGCATTGATAGCAGTTTAGTTAATAAAAAAGAAAAAACATACCCTGTCTAAAATTGTTAGAGCCGTGCGGCTCTAACAATTTTTATGCAAATAAATCTTATATTTATTGTTAGAAATAAATGTAATCACTTTAACTGCTGAATTATTTTGGATTTTCTTACCACATTTTAAGCAGATATAATTGCTTTTAAAAACTTTATCAAATGTTCTTTCTACAGGTAAGTCTCCATATTTTTCCCAGCTTTTCCATCCAGTTTTGCAAAACTTAATTCTGCTGTCATAATCAGCATACACCCATTTTAATAATCTATGAAAATGAAATGGATATTTAGTATAAAAAATAAAATCCGAAGGTAAACCTAGTCTTATTGTATATTCCTCAAATGTCTTTTCTATCTTGACTTGTAGCGGATCATCTATCCTACAACTATTAAAATTATAACAATTCTGGCTTAAATATTCTCTTGCATTCTCAAAAATGTAGCCTTGACAGATATTTATTTCTTCATTTTTTGATACTTTGAGTTTTGTAAGAGCATTTTTTACAATAGCTGTCGTATAATATATATAAAGCTTTTTCTTAAAGTTACATTTATTATATAATTTTATCGGTATTATTTCACTATAATATTCTCCTGTATCCACTCTTATGGCAGCAATACAGGTTCCACCAACTAAACTACCGCTGCCAGCATCATCTATTTGAATCATAACATCACCTACAAAAAAGTTTTTACAGGTTTTATTATATGTACTTTCTATCAATAAAACACATTAAGGAGGCATAAAATGAAAATATTAATTGCTAATGATGATGGTATAGATTCAGAAGGAATATATCATCTGGCTAAAAAACTAAAAGACATTGGTAAAGTTTATGTCGTTGCACCAGATAAGGAACAGAGTGCTTCAGGACACTCCATAACTATGCATCGACCGTTAAGACTAAAGAAAATTAATTTTTTTGACACTGATATTGATGCATGGTGGGTAAGCGGAACACCAGCTGACTGCATTAAATTAGGAATTGAAACTATAATAAAAGAAAAACCAGATCTTATTGTCTCGGGCATTAATAAGGGCGCCAACCTAGGTACAGATATTTTATACTCAGGTACTGTTTCTGCAGCAATTGAGGGTGCAATTTTAGGGATACCGTCCATTGCCTTTTCCTATGCTTCTCATCATAGCTTTGATTTTATGCTGGCTGCTGATATTGCTAAAAATATATGCGTTCAAATCATTAAGAACCCAATGCCATACAAAACAATATTGAATGTTAATATTCCATGCTGTTCATCAAATAATATTAAAGGCATAAAAGTATGTAAGTTGGGCACCAGAGAATATCGTAATAATTATGAAGAAAGAAAAGACCCACGAAATAATATATATTATTGGTTAGCAGGGGAACTGATTGATACTACCCATAATGATTCAGATACTGATATATTTGCTATTAGTAAAAACTATGTCTCGATCACACCAATACACATTGATCTCACTGATTACGAGTTGATAAACAAGCTAAATAATTTAGATTTTAAATTGTAAATTTAAGATAAATATCAAATTTAATAAAATGCATTTACAAAGGCAGGTTTTACCTGTCTTTTAATATTTTAAATTACTTGGAATTTTACGATAAAATATTGCAATAAAAATAATAATAATATATACTAAAAATGAAGCCGAAGTTGCAAAATTATAATGTGCAGTTATAAAATTGCAATAAAAGTTGCAATTATTTTTGAATAAATCTATAAGGAGGTTCACTTATGGTTGATAAAGATAATAAAAAAAGCATTAATGAAATGGTAGGAGAAAAACTTGTGCTCAATTCAGCATGGTGTAAAGGTTGCGGCATATGTGTTGCATTTTGTCCTGCAAAAGTACTTGAACTGGAAAATGAAAAGGTTCAAATCATTGATGAGGAAAAATGTATACAATGTGGTCTTTGTGAATTAAGATGCCCTGATTATGCCATATATTTGAGGGGGAAGAAAAATGACAAATAGGTTCAAGTTAATGCAAGGAAACGAAGCTTGTGTTGAAGGTGCAATAGCTGCAGGTATGACATTTTATGCAGGTTACCCAATCACTCCTTCAACGGAAATTGCTGAACTCTGCTCAGAAAAGTTGCCTTTAGTTGGGGGAAAGTTTATACAGATGGAAGATGAAATTGCAGGAATGGCAGCAATAATTGGAGCTTCTTTAACTGGCCAAAAATCCATGACTGCAACCAGCGGACCTGGATTTTCATTAAAACAAGAGAATATTGGTTATGCATCCTATGCAGAAATACCTTGTGTTATTGTGAATGTACAAAGAGGAGGTCCTAGTACTGGTCAACCAACGGCACCTTCTCAGGGCGATGTAATGCAAGCAAAGTGGGGTACTCATGGAGACCATCCTATTATTGTAATTTGCCCTAGCTCTGTTAGAGAAACATTTGACTTAACAATAAGAGCATTTAATCTATCGGAGAAGTATCGAATTCCTGTAATACTTCTTATGGACGAAGTTGTAGGACATATGAGGGAAAAAGTTGAACTGCCTGATATGGTTGATATTGAAATTATCGATAGAAAGCGCCCCGATTGCACCAGTGATGAGTATCTACCATATAAGGCAGAAGCTAATTTAGTTCCTTTAATGGCTGATTTTGGCACTAGTTATAAATATCATGTGACTGGCCTTGCTCATGATGAAACTGGTTTCCCTAGCAATAGCTATGAAGTTGCAGATAAACTTATACGAAGACTTATGAATAAAATTGAAGTTCATAAAGATGATATCATTACATGGGAAGAAGAAAATACAGAAGATGCTGATGTGCTGATAATTGCCTTTGGAGGCGTAGCTCGTTCTGCAAAATCTGCTATTAAACAATTAAGAGAAAAAGGAATTAAAGTTGGTTTATTTAGACCAATAACTATATGGCCATTCCCAGAAAAAAGATTAAGAGAACTAGCGGATAAAGTCAAAGTGATGATTGTAGTTGAAATGAATCTTGGTCAATTAATTATTGAAGTTCAAAGAATATGTAACAATATTGTTGAAATTGATAGTGTAAATAAAGTAAATGGTGAGATAATTTACCCTGAAGAAATAGTCAATAAAGTACTGGAGGTAATATAACATGCCAAGCCCATTGATAGAATCATATTTTAGATCTGAAAATCTTCCTCAGATTTGGTGTCCAGGGTGTGGCCATGGTATCATAACAAGAGCCATAGCAGCAGCTATAGACAAATCTGGATTAGATCGCGAAAAAATTTGTATCGTTTCTGGTATAGGGTGCTCTTCTAGAGCTCCAGGATATTTGGATTTTAATACTCTTCATACTACACACGGAAGAGCTTTAGCTTTTGCAACTGGTATTAAGCTAGCAAATCCTGAGCTGAAAGTAATAGTTATAACTGGTGATGGGGACTGTACTGCAATAGGAGGAAATCATCTTATTCATGCATGTCGAAGAAATATTGGTCTTACAACAATAGTTTACAACAACAGCATATATGGTATGACTGGAGGACAATATTCTCCTACAACTCCTAAGTTTGATAAAGGTACAACTGCACCTTATGGAAATATTGATAAACCATTTGATATATGCAACCTAGCAGCCTCTGCAGGTGCTACTTATGTAGGGCGTGGCACTTCATATCATGCAAATCTGCTTATATCATTAGTTTTAAATGCGCTAAAAAATGATGGTTTTTCATTAATAGAAGCAATAAGCGGGTGTCCAACTTATTATGGCAGAAAAAACAAAAAGGGTTCTGCTGTAAATATGCTAGAATGGCAAAAGGATAATGCTGTGAACATTTCTTCAGCATCTAAAATGGCGCCTGAAATGTTAGAAGGAAAATTTTTAATTGGAGAATTAAAAAATAGTCCTGAACCAGAATATGCAAGTGAATATCAAAAAATAATTGATAAAGTTATGAAGGAGCGATAATTATGCGAAAATATGAAATTAGATTGAGTGGTTCTGGTGGACAGGGCTTATTACTCGCAGGCATAATTTTAGCTGAAGCTGCAATAGAAGACGGTCTTAATGCTGTTCAAACACAATCCTACGGTCCCGAAGCTAGAGGAGGCGCTAGCAAATCTGAGGTAATCATATCAGAAGATGTTATCGACTTTCCAAAAGTAAGAAACTGTGACATATTGCTATCCTTAACTCAAAAATCCTATGAACAATATAATGATAATTTAAGAGATGATGGAATACTGATTATAGATAGTTCTGTAAGTGTAAATAATAACTTAAATAATAAAGTATTTTCAATCCCAATGCTAGATTCAGCATCTAAAATATTAGGAAAGCCTATGGTTACAAATATTATAGCAATTGGTGCATTAGTTGCCATCAGCAAAGTTGTAAATAAAGAAGCACTTACATGTGCTGTCCTTAAAAGAGTACCAAAAGGCACAGAAGAACTGAATAAGAGGGCTCTAGAATTAGGTTATGAAATAGCCGAAAAAGCAATGAGATAATCGAGGTTGATTTAATGAATCGTAATATAGATTTAATGAAAAAGATACAATTAGCTTTTAATAAATTAAGCAAAGGACAAAGACTAATCGCTCAGTATATCCTATCAAATTACGAAAAAGCTGCATTTATGACAGCCGCTAAGTTAGGTGATAAGGTTGGTGTTAGCGAATCGACTGTAGTAAGATTTGCTAACGCTCTAGAGTATAAAGGATATCCCCAACTTCAAAAGGAACTTCAGGAAATGATTAAAACTAGACTAACTACAGTGCAAAGAATTGAAATGTCAACAGATTATTCAAATGAAGAAATAATATTGAAGAATGTTTTAAAAGCAGATATGGAAAACATCATTTTAACACTTGATGAGATCGACTTTGATGTTTTTAATTCTGCAGTTCAAGATATCGTAGCATCTAAAAATGTATATATTATCGGTTTAAGAAGTTCAACTGTCCTTGCTGAGTTTTTAGGCTTTTATCTAAGTTTAATTCGAGAAAATGTACATGTAGTTACATATTCAATAGGTGATATTTATGAGCAACTCATTAGATTGAATAGTGATGATGCGGTTATAGGTATAAGCTTTCCTAGATATTCAACTAAGACAATTGACTGCTTAGATTATGCTAAATCAACAGGCGCAAAGGTTACAATAATTACTGATAGTATATTATCCCCACTTGCTTCATACGGCGATAATATACTTATTGCCAAAAGCAATATGGAATCCTTTGTTGACTCTTTGGTTGCACCAATGAGTGTTTTAAATGCATTGATACTAGCAGTGGGTATAAAAGAAAAGAAAAATTTATCAGATTCTTTTTCTAAACTAGAAGAAATATGGCAAAGATATAATGTATACTCAATTAAGCAGAACAAGTAGGTAATTTTTTTGAATTATACAAATTTTTTAGTTAATAAGAAGGATTTCAAATTCCAATATAGAACATAGAACAGGGTATGATAAATATTAATTATGCGTATAATAAGCTTTTATGTTTTTCATAATTTGCTTATATATTAATAAATTTAATTTGGGAGGTATATATATAATGGCACAGGAAGTAAAGGATGCTAAAGTTTACATTCAAGAGGTAATTGAGAGTGTAAAGAAAAGAAATTCCAATGAACCTGAGTTTATTCAAACGGTTGAGGAAGTATTAACTTCACTTGCTCCAGTTATGGAAGCCCATCCAGAGTATATAGCTGAGAACTTACTAGAAAGATTCTGCGAGCCTGAAAGACAAATAACATTTAGAGTTCCATGGGTTAATGATCAAGGTAATGTTATGGTTAATCGTGGATTTAGAGTTCAATTCAATGGTTGTATAGGACCATTTAAGGGCGGTCTAAGATTCCATCCCTCAGTTTATATTGGAATAGTTAAGTTCTTAGGTTTTGAACAAATATTAAAGAATTCATTAACTGGACTTCCAATAGGCGGAGGAAAAGGCGGCTCTGACTTTGATCCAAGAGGAAAATCAGACGCAGAAATAAGAAGATTCTGTGAAAGCTTTATGACTGAATTATATAGACATATAGGTCCAGATGTGGATGTTCCTGCTGGAGATATTGGTGTTGGAGGAAGAGAAATAGGATACTTATATGGTCAGTATAGAAGAATCAAAGGAGTTTTCGAAAATGGTGTTTTAACTGGAAAAGGTTTGTCCTATGGTGGAAGCTTAGTAAGACCAGAAGCTACAGGGTTCGGTGTTACTTATTTCTGCAATGAAATGTTAAAGCACGCGGGCGAAACATTTGAAGGCAAGACAGTTGTAGTTTCAGGTTTTGGTAATGTTGCTTGGGGAACATGTAGAAAAGTTTCTCAATTAGGCGGAAAGGTTATTACATTATCTGGCCCAGATGGATACATATATGATCCAGACGGTGTTACAGGCGAAAAGATAGACTATTTGGTAGAAATGCTTAATATAAACAAAGGCGCTAGAGTTAAAGATTATGCCGATAAATATGGAGTGCAATTCTTCCCAGGCGAAAAACCATTTGGAGTTAAAGCTGATATCGTAATACCCGCTGCAATTCAAAATGATATAAAGATAGAAGAAGCAAAGCAAATCGTTGCTAATGGTACAAAGTTTGTTTGCGAAGCAGCAAATATGCCTTGCACAAATGAAGCGGTTGAGTACTTCTTAGAAAAAGGATTAATTGTTGGACCTTCAAAAGCTGCTAATGCCGGTGGAGTTGCTACATCAGCTCTTGAAATGTCACAAAATAGCATGAGAATGGTTTGGACATCTGAAGAAGTTGACAAAAAGCTTCATGACATTATGGTAAATATCCATAAAAATGCTATGGAAGCTGCTGATAAGTATGGCTTCGGTTATAACTTAGTTGCAGGAGCTAACATTGCAGGTTTCGTTAAAGTTGCTGAAGCAATGCATGCACAAGGCTTATACTAATACTAAAAAAAGAGAATCCTTAAGGATTCTCTTTTTAGATTATTTTGTCTTTAAAATCTGATAGCGTATTTATGAATTATTTAAGGCAAACTATAAATAATTAAAATCTAAAAAGGAATGATTATATGCAATCTAATAAATTTGATGTTGTAATCATCGGCGGTGGAGCTGCCGGTATGCTTGCTGCAGGTGCAGCAGGTTCTAATGGGAAAAATGTACTCTTAATTGAAAAAAATGAAAAGTTAGGAAAAAAACTTTTCATTACAGGAAAAGGCAGATGCAACATTACCAATAATATAGATATAAACGAATTTTACCAGCACATACCTAGAAATCCAAAGTTTTTATATAGTTCATTTAATATATTTTCAAATTGTGATTTGCTGATGCTTTTTGAATCACTAGGCCTAAAGACAAAAGAAGAACGAGGCGGAAGAATTTTCCCTCAATCAGATAAATCTAGTGATGTTATAAAAGCTTTAAGTAAATACCTTCTTGAAAATAAAGTAAGTATTTTATTAGATACAAGTGTAATTAAAATTAATATTGAAAGTGGCAAAGTAGTATCTGTTCAACTTAATGATCACAGTCTAATATATTGCAGCTCTGTGATTATTTCAACAGGAGGAATGACATACCCCCAAACTGGTTCAACAGGAGATGGTTATAAATTAGCAAGAGACCTGGGTCATACTATAACTGATATCTCCCCATCTTTAGTTCCACTTTTAGTAAAAGAAGATAACATTAAAGATTTACAGGGACTATCCTTAAAAAACGTTTCTATATCTATAGTAGTAAATGATAAAATTGTCTATAAGGACTTTGGCGAGATGTTGTTTACTCATTATGGATTGTCAGGCCCAATCATTCTTTCTTCTAGCTTTTATATAACAGATTATTTAAAGAAGAAGGAATCCATTAGAATATTAATTGATTTAAAGCCCGCTCTTTCTAATGAAGACTTAGATAAAAGAATTGTTAAAGACTTTGAGAAAAATTCACGTAAACAGTATAAAAATAGCTTAGATGATCTATTACCAAAAAAACTTATACCGATTATAATAGGTCTCTCTTCTATAAATGAAGACAAAGAAGTAAATCAGATATCTAAAGAAGAACGAGGTAGGTTAGTAAGTTTACTTAAGAACTTAGAATTTTCAATAATTGGTACAAGACCTGTTTCGGAAGCTATCATTACTTCAGGAGGCATAAATATTAAAGAAATAAATCCAAAAACTATGGAATCAAAGATAATATCTGGACTTTTCTTTGCTGGAGAAGTTTTAGATGTTAATGCTTTTACTGGAGGGTTCAATCTACAAATAGCATTTTCTACTGGCTATAATGCAGGAATAAATTCATAATTGTATGAACTAACTTTTTTTGGCGTACACTATAATTATAGACTATAACTTGGAGGTTTAAAGGTGCGTGCAAAAAAAGAAAAAAACACAGACTACAATACAATTGTGGACTTTTTTCAAACCTTTATAAAAAAACTTTGTTTTATTTTAATAATAATCTTAATTATATCTCAAGTATTGTTTACCATAGAGCCTTTTAATTACTTGCTAAACAAATCATACAAGTTAGAAGGAAAATCTGTTAGTTATATTAATCCTGTTGCTCAAAATGGAGATATAGAACTGACAATACAGAACGATTTAGAATATACTTCTGAAATTCTAGTTTTAATTAATGGAGAAGTAAATTCTAAATTTCATAAAAATTCTGTTGCTCTTTCTGTCAAAGAAGGTGATATAATTGAGGTGCAAGGTAAAAATATTCAAAATTTAGTTAGCATTAAAATTACTCACATTTCAGATGATATAATTTTACCAAAAGTAAATAAGACTTTTATTATAAGCAATTCAATTGAATTTATAAGCAAAATAAAATTTAAATAAATTTAGGTGAGAAATAATTTAATTATTAAAGAAGCTTAAACAATTAAATATGCTCCTTTAATTTTTTTTCATTTTTTGATAGAATAGTAGGGGATATAAAAAGAAGGGAAGTTATGTTTTGGAAAAGAAAATGATAATAGCTATAGATGGACCTGCTGGTGCAGGCAAAAGCACAATTGCTAAACGCCTGGCACAAATACTAGGGTATTCTTATATCGATTCAGGAGCCATGTATCGTGCCATAACTTTGAAAATTATCAAAAATGGATTGTCAATTAAAGATATTCATTCTATCATTGATATGACATTGCAGACAAAGATTGACTTTAATAATAATAATATCTTCTTAGATGACGAAGAGGTAACCTTACAAATTAGAAGTGATATAATAAATGCCACTGTTTCAGATGTTTCTGCTATCCCTGAAGTAAGATCTATTATGGTGAATATGCAAAGAGAAATTTCTAAGGGCTGTAATATTGTAATGGATGGAAGAGATGTGGGAACAGTCATTTTTCCTGAGGCAGATATTAAGCTTTTCATCACAGCTTCAGTTGATGCGAGGGCAAACAGACGTTATCAAGAAATAGCTTTGAAGGATAAAACCGCTGATATGAATGATATAAAAAACTCAATCCAACATAGAGATCATATAGACTTGAACAGAAAAGCATCTCCATTAAAAATGGCAAGTGACGCAATACTAATTGATACAACTAATAAATCAATTGATGAAGTCTTAGAATTTGCCTTAATTATTGTTAAAGACAAGGAGAGCAGATAAATGTTTTATAAAATTGCAAAAATAATATTGGGTCCTATTTTATGTTTTTTATTCAACATCAAAGCAAAGGGCATAGATAATTTACCTAAGGACAAAGGTTTTATTATCTGTGCTAATCATTTAAACGCCATAGATCCACTTCTTGTTGCTGCCACACTGCCAATAAAAATTAGTTTTCTAGCTAAAAATGAATTATTTAAAAATATCTTTTTAAAGTTTATATTAGATTCTTTAGAAATGATACCAATTAAAAGAGGTGAAGCTGATCTAAAAAGCATAAAACTATCTTTAAAAGCCTTAAGTCAAAAAAAGATTTTAGGAATATTCCCCGAAGGCACTAGAAATATCACTGGTGATTTAAAAGCAGAGCCTGGCGTTTCCATGCTTGCTATTAGGTCAAAAGTAGCAGTTGTACCGGTTGCCATCGAAAGTAATTATAAGATTTTTGGTAATACTACCATATATATAGGAAAACCAAAAGAGTTTGATGAATATTACAATCAAAAATTAAATTCAGATGATTATAGGCGTTTAAGTACAGAATTGATGAAAGATATCAAAAATTTGATATCGAGGAGAAATAATGAAAATAGTATTAGATGAAAATGCAGGATTTTGTTATGGGGTTAAAAAAGCTGTAAATAAAATATATGATCTTATTAAAGAGAAAGAATCTAATAAAATATATACTTATGGTCCCATTATACATAATAAACAAGTTATTCAAGACTTAGAGAAGAAGGGAGTTTATTCTTTAGCAACTATAGAAGATTGCAATAATTCAGAAAATGATAGCAAAATAATAATTAGATCTCATGGAATATCTGAAAAAGAATATAATGATATTTTAAAAGAAAATAAAACTTTAATTGACTGTACATGTCCATATGTATCGAGCATACATAAGATAGTAAATAAATATTATAAAAAAGGCTATACTATTTTTATTGTAGGAGATAAAACCCATCCTGAAGTTGAAGGTATTAATGGCTGGTGCGGCTTTAGTGCTACAATTATTAATGATGAAAAAATAGTGGACAAACTTCCTATTTATGATAAAATATGTTTAGTTGCACAAACTACTATAACTAAGAATTTGTGGGATAGCGTACTATGTGCAGTTAATAAAAAATATAAAGAAGTTGAAGTATTTAATACAATCTGTAATGCAACTCAAAAAAGACAAACTTCTACAGATGAGTTATCAAAAGCTGTTGATTCTATGATAGTAGTTGGAAGTTTTGAAAGTTCCAACACGAACAAGTTATTCAATATATCTAAGGATAACTGTCAATTTACATTTCATATTGAGACGGCTGAAGACTTGAATTATGATATGATAAAAAATAAAAGTGTTGTAGGCATTACGGCAGGAGCTTCAACCCCTGATTGGATAATTAAGGAGGTAATAGCAAAAATGGAAGAACTTCAAAACAACTCTGAAATGAATATGATGGAAGAGTACGAAAAAAGTTTTAAATCGTTAGATGTAGATGATAATGTAAAAGGAACTGTAATATCGGTATCAGACGATGAAGTGATAGTAAACATAGGTTACAAAGCAGATGGTATTATTAAAAAAGAGGAATTTACATGGAATAAAGAAGTAAGTCTAAAAGATTTAATCAAGCCAGATGAAGAAATAGAGGTAAAAATCTTAAAAATAAATGATGGCGAAGGAAATGTTGTTTTATCAAAAAAGCAAGTTGATGCAGAAAAAAACTGGTATAAAATCGAATATGCATTTAATGAAAAAACGCCAATTGAAGGTTATGTCACCGATCTTGTAAGAGGTGGTGGTATTGTTGAGTTATTTGGCATAAGAGCATTTATGCCAGCATCCTTATTTGATTTAAGATATTCGGATGATTTGACTATTTTCCTAAATAAAAAAGTTCATGTAATTGTATCAGATTATGACAAAGAAAAAAGAAGAATTATTGTATCTAGAAAAGATTATATGAAGCTAGAGAACCAAGGAAAAGAAAAAGCTTTGTGGGATAACATTGAAGAAGGGCAAAAAATAACTGGAGAAGTAAAAAGATTAACTGATTTTGGTACTTTTGTAGATATAGGTGGAGTAGACGGCTTAATTCATATTTCTGAGTTGTCATGGTCTAGAATTAAACATCCCTCAGAGGTAGTAAAAACAGGACAAAAGGTAGACGTAGTAGTTTTATCATTAGACAGAAATAAGAAAAAGATATCTCTAGGGTTAAAACAAACTTATCCACAACCATGGGATGGAGTAGAAAACAAATATACTATAGGAGATATAATAGATGTTAAAATATTAAGATTTGCAGATTTTGGTGCTTTCGTAGAGTTAGAACCTGGAGTTGATGGGTTAGTTCATATTTCGCAAATTAGTGATAAAAGAATTAATAAGCCTTCAGATGTTCTTAACATAAACGATGTAGTAAAAGCCAAGATACTTGAAATTAATTTACAAGATAAAAAAATTAGCTTGAGTATTAAAGAAGCAATTGAAATTGAAATTGTATAACATTATTTCAGCCACATTATATGTGGCTGAAATAATTCTGCATTGAAATTATCAGTTTATATATTTAATTATCATTTATCCATATTCCACGTATAATTATTGCTTTTATGTTTAAAATACATAATGACCTCACAAAATACATTGAGACCCCCTTTACATTCTTTTTCGTGATATATTATATCACGACTTTTTTTTATGTTTAAACTATGTTAATATTAATTCAACATTAAAAATAAGGGGTAGCAATATGCAAAATGAATATGAGGTATTTAAAGAAAAAGTATTAAAACTTACAAGAATAGATTTATCATCATACAAAGAGCGGCAGATGAAAAGAAGAATTGATTCTCTAATAAAACGTAATAATTATGATAAATATGATGACTATTATAAAGCATTAACTCAAAATTCTAAGTTGTATGATGAATTTATAAACTACTTAACCATTAATGTTTCTGAGTTTTATAGAAATCCTAGCCAGTGGGAAATATTAGCTAACGATATTATGCCTATGATTATGAAAAATAAAAAAAATCCTAAAATTTGGAGTGCTGCCTGTTCTACAGGTGAAGAACCATATTCTTTGGTAATGCTTATGACGAAATTTACAGATTTAAATAATATTAATATTATTGCTTCCGATATTGATGATGGAGCAATACAAAAAGCAAAAAATGGCATATATGTAGACAAAAGCCTAACAAACCTGCCAAAAAACTTCATAAACTCTTTTTTTGAGAAGTCAGGAGATAATTATAAAATAAAAGAAGTAGTAAAGAAATGTGTAGATTTTAAACATCATAATTTACTAAATGATCATTATCCTGAAAACTGCGATTTGATTATATGCAGAAATGTAATGATATATTTTACAGAAGAAGCTAAATCAATAATGTATTCAAAATTTAGAGATTCGCTATGTAATGATGGAATCTTGTTTGTTGGAAGTACTGAACAAATAATTCTACCTCAAAGATATAAGTTAGAACCGCATAGAACGTTCTTTTATAAAAGAGGATAAAAAGAAAGGAGCATAATGCTCCTTTTTTTATGTAATCAATTATGGTGCCTTGGGGCGGAATCGAACCACCGACACGAAGATTTTCAGTCTTCTGCTCTACCGACTGAGCTACCAAGGCATTTTAATATGGTGGGCCTTCAGGGACTCGAACCCCGGACCAACCGGTTATGAGCCGGTTGCTCTAACCAACTGAGCTAAAGGCCCAATTAAACGACTTTTTTAGTATAACAAATTAAATCTATAATGTCAATACCTATTGTAAAATGAAAATGGTCGGGGTAACAGGATTTGAACCTGCGACCTCTTAGTCCCGAACCAAGCGCGCTACCAAGCTGCGCTATACCCCGATTCTTTCATATTTAATATATACCTTAGGTAATATTATGTCAATATTGTGTTTTAGCTATTTCTCAAATCTTTCTCTGCTAATATTATTTACTATACTAGTATACACTATATTATCCATTAATTTAAAATTTAGAATTAGCCGTTTGATTTTAATATAAGGAGGGTATATTTTGGCAAGTAATTTTAAGAATGAAGAATTAATAAAAATACAAGGTAAGAGCTATCCATTAGTCGGAGCTAGATTGAGAATCGCTCATGAATGTAACAAGCAAATCTCTATTGAGACAATTCTTCAATATTATAATAGTGAAAATGTGGTTGTTCAAGCATTAATAAGAACAGAAAAAGGATTGTTTAATGGATTAGGAAATGCTTCAACTAAGAGGGATAAAGTATTAGCTAATGCAATCGTTGAATTAGCAGAAACTAGGGCCATAGCAAGAGCATTAAGATTTGCTGGATATGGTGTTGAGTATACAGGATTTGAAGAAGTAGGAGGAAATACTGAAACTTCCAATGATGATAATGAAACTAATGCTTCAAAAACTCAGCTTAATGTTATCTTTTCAATAGCAAAATCATTAAATATTGATAATCAAGAATTAAGAAATATAATAATCGATTTGACCGGAAAAAACTTTACAAAGGATTTATCTAAACGCGAGGCAGACATCATAATACAATCTTTAAAAAGCAGTTTAAGTAGTGTAAATAAGATATTGAAATAGCTATTTAAATATCCTATTTTTTTGCAAACATTTTATTGTTATAAATATAGTAGACCGCTATACAGCCTCATATTCCAAATTGTTTTATTAGTATAATTTCAAAAAAGAAATTTATGTGTTGTAACTGTGAAATGTTTGTGTTTTTTTGTTCAAATTTTTTATTGTTATTCTGTAGCCAATATAATATAATCTAGTTTGTAAAGAATAAAATATACTAATTTAAAGGGGGATTACAATGAAAAAAACGCTAAGTATCACATTGGCATTATTACTTTTATTCTCAACATTGCTTACAGGTTGTGCACCAAAGCAGCCAGCTCCACCAGTAGATGGAACGCCAGCACCAGCAAGTGATGTAATCAAAATAGGGGTATTTGA
>MCHG01000032.1_pt1 | contig 134371 bp, 112 predicted proteins | sample 787351 | NCBI WGS metagenome assembly MCHG01 (sample SAMN05430296, study PRJNA330682) | permafrost metagenome | biome: Cold desert; feature: permafrost; material: soil; isolation source: enrichment culture inoculated with soil incubated with H2/CO2 at 20 degrees... ... | reverse complement strand
GAGAAGATCACATAGAAGCTCATTTTCTTACGTGTTTTGTTGCACTGGTCATTGCAAGAATTCTTGAAATGAAAACAGAGCATAAATATAGCATTACACGATTATTGGAAAGCATAGAAAACGCCAAATGCACTTATGTCCAGCAAAACTATTATCTGTTTAATTATTGTGATGATATACTCTTAGATATCGGTGCAAAACTCAACATCGATTTCACCAAGCGAATTCGAAGTTTAGGAGAAATTAAAAAAATCTTAGCAAGCACTAAAAAATGATTTATATCGCTATGATTTCACGACGAAAATACAAGGCCGCAAACCCTGATGATTACTGGGATTGAGGCCATTATCTATACATTTTTACTGCAGAAGTCAGGTTATATAGTTTACAAATGCAACTGTCAATATGTTAATTTTTTTAAGATTTATAGCTTTGATAATATAATATATGATAGAATTTAGTGAGGTGCTATTTGGAAAAGTCCGTCGCCTTTATCACTTTAATTTTATGCAGCAGATGCAAGGTAGGTGTTAACAATGAAACTTTCTCTTAAAGCTGATATTGCTTTAATTCTAGTGACTTTCTTCTGGGGAATCGGTTTTCCTGTAGTAAAGTTTGCCCTCGAATCTATAGGACCTCTATATCAAATAGCCTTTAGATTCTTAATAGCAGGAATACTTCTTTCAATCATATTTCATAGGAAGCTTCTTTCAATAGATAAAAGCATCTTAAAACCTGCATTCCTTCTTTCTTCACTATTGTATGTAACTTATGTATTTGCAATCGTAGGCATTAAATATACAACATCCTCAAAAGCATCCTTTTTATGCTGCCTTGCTGTAATTTTTGTGCCAATTATGGGATACATAATAAATAGAACCAAAATCAAATCCAATACATTTATAGGCATAATAATTTGCTTGGTAGGACTTTTTATCATGACTTATAGCCCTACAGGCTTTAATTTTAATTTTGGTGATATTCTATGTTTACTTGGTTCAGTGGCCTTTGCCTTGCAGATTATATTTACAGAAAAATATGTTAAAGACTTCGACACAACCTCATTAGCAATACTACAAATGTATTTCGTTGGATTTATAGGACTTGCTGTGGCCATTGTTTTCGAGTCATTTCCCGTAGATGTTACTTCCAAAAGCCTTTATTCCTTGCTCTTTATGGCAGTACTTTGCACTGCATTATCCTTCTGGATACAAACCACCTGCCAGAAGTTTACCTCTTCAACCCACGTTGCAATTATATTTACAACAGAGCCAGTTTTCGGCGCACTAGCTTCTTGGCTCCTCCTTGGTGAGAACATTGGAATCAGAGGAGTAATTGGTGGCGTATTAATTATAGCCGCCATGATCATATCGGAGATTGAAATGCCTTTTTTAAACAGACAAGTAAGTGGATGAGAACAAAAGGAACAAAAACCACACTATATATCAAAAGCCCCGAAAATGAATTCGAGGCTTAGCCCTTCGGTGCTTATATATCCCCAGTTCTTTTATTCTTCATTCCCTTTATTCCTGAGTCAAATACTTTATGGAAAATGAATATCGCACCTACATAAAATACTGAGGTTATATAGTAAGGGAATTCATAGCTTATGTTCGCCATCATAATTCCTGCTACTGATGCACTTATACCTCTGGCTATATGTGAGGATAAGTTAACAAGGCTGCTAAAAGATGACCTGTCACAATCTTCTACTAGCTCCATTGACAGACTTTGTATTGCTGGACTAGCCATATTCATTAATGCGCTTCGCATAAAAAAGCATACACTTATGACAAATGCTCCACCTGTACCAGAAATCGTTAACAAAAACGGTATCGATAAAAACTGGCAAAGCTGTACCGTAAAGCCTCGTCCAAATTTTTTGGCTACAAAGGGCACCATCAGTCCACCTATTATAGTAGCAACTTGTGAGTATCCCATTATCTGCCCAACAATTCCAGTACCAGCTTTTAATTTATATTCTAAAAAAATATTAAAAAATGGAACTATAAGACCTGCTCCAAATCCGCCGAAAATATAGTATACCATAAGCCATCTTATCTTTTCGTTCTTAAATAAAGAAGCATAACCCCCAAAGGCAGTTTTCTCACATCTTATAATTCTTTCTTTGATTTTAGAAAGTGGTATTAATGGCAGAAAAGCTATAAATGCAAAGATGATCTGCGTGATTTTCAAGCTTCCTACAGTATTTAACCCAAAAACTTCAGGGAGTTTGCCCGCCACAAAGGACCCTATTACAAAAGCTAAATTCGTGATAACAAAATTTACAGAAAAAACGTTTATCCTTTTTTCTTCCTCACAGTTTTCCACCAAAAAAGGGGCTTCATTTACTATAATTATGGCTATACCCAATCCATTTAAACAGGCAAAAAAGTATATTATGATTGGGTTTATCCAAAGAACTTGTCCTAAATATCCTATGGCACTTATTAAAACACCTAAAAGAACTGAATTACGGCGCCCAAACCTATCTGCAATGAACCCAGCTGGTATTGAACCAAAGCCTGTAGCCAGAGTTCTCAGTGCTATTAGGTTTCCTATGAATACTTCATCAAGTCCTATGGCTTTGAAGTATATTCCTTGAAGCACATTATTTATAGCTGCCATAACAAGATAATTAAAAAACATACTAAATATAAACATCTTGATCTTGTTATTAAAACTATAATCCAGTCTCAAAGTACCTATCATGTCTTTCAAGTAAAATCATCTCTTTTCGCTTTACCTAACTAGTAGTTATTACGTAGGCAATTGCTATAAAATCTTATTAGTCCAATTTTCTACATTCCATTCTGCTCCTATCCAATCTGCGTAAAAATCAGGCTCGTGACATACCAACAGCATAGTGCCTTTAAATTCTTTTAATGCCTTTTTCAATTCCTCTTTTGCATCCACATCTAAGTGATTTGTGGGCTCATCCAGAACCAAAAAGTTGCATTGCTTCAGCATCAGCTTACATAGTCTTACCTTTGCTTGTTCTCCTCCGCTGAGTACGCATATCTTGCTTTCTATATGCTCGGTTTTCAATCCGCATTTAGCTAAAGCCCTTCTTACCTCATACTGAGTTAGGGATGGGTAATCCTTCCAAACCTCTTCTATGGCCGTATTATAGTTGTTCTTTTGTCCTTCCTGTTCAAAGTATCCCACTTCTAAAAAGTCGCCATGTTCAATAACTCCACTAACAGGAGGTATGATTCCAAGTATCGTTTTTAGCAGCGTACTTTTCCCAAGTCCATTGCAACCACACAGAGCGATCTTTTGACCTCTTTCAATCTTTACATCCAAAGGTCTAGTCAATGGTTCTTCATAACCTATTTCTAACTTTTCCGAGTCAACGATATATCTACTAGGAGTTCTAGCCTCAATGAATCTGAACTCTGGCTTGATTTTTTCTTTTGGCTTTTCTAATATATCCATTTTATCAAGCTTTTTCTGTCTACTCTTTGCCCTACTACTTGTAGAAAATCTTGCTTTGTTTCTTGCAATAAAATCTTCAAGCTCAGCTATTTCCTGCTTTTGCCTTTCATACGCATTGGTGTGCTGCTGCTTTGAAACCTCATAAAGCCTCATAAACTCATCATAATTTCCTACATATCGTGTAAGTGTAGCATTGACAACATGGTATATTATATTTACAACATCATTAATAAAACCTATTTCGTGTGATACCAGTATAAAAGCATTCTCATAATTTTGAAGATATCTAGTGAGCCACTCTATATGCTCTACATCAAGATAATTGGTGGGCTCGTCCAAAATTAGAATAGTAGGATTTTCTAACAAAAGCTTTGCAAGAAGCACTTTCGTCCTTTGGCCTCCGCTTAAATCCTGAACCTCTTTTTCAAGCCCTATATTTCCTAGTCCAAGGCCGTTTGCTACTTCATTTATTTTTGAATCTATGGTGTAAAATCCGCTGTGATCCAATATATCTTGTATGTCTCCCATGTCATCTAAAAGCCTTTGAAGTTCTTTTTCATCAGCTTCTGCCATCTTTTCGCCTATTTCGATAAGCTCTTGTTCCATGTCAAACAAATATTTGAAAGCGTCTCTTAGCACATCTCTCATGGTTTTACCTGGCATAAGGGATGTGTGCTGATCCATATATCCAACCTTTACACGATTTGACCATTCAACTGTACCTTCATCTGGCTGAAGATGCCCTGTGATTATATTTAAAAATGTTGATTTTCCTTCTCCGTTTGCGCCCATTAAAGCAACGTGCTCACCTTTTAATAATCTGAAAGATACATCTGTAAAAATCGTTCTGTCTCCAAATCCATGACTTACATTATTTACATTTAATACACTCAACTTATAATCTCCTTCTTAGAAAATAATATCTAATCCTTAGTTTATATTAACAATAATTGTTCAGTCAACCTTTAATATATTAGAAACATATTACAATACCCTATTTTTTTTGCCATTTTTTATTTTTTATCCTAATATTATGTTAAGTTCTATCTAATTGGCATGCTGATTAATTTATATTTTTATCATCTTTTAAACAAAATATAAGTAGAACCAAATTCATTTTTTTTGAAAGGAGCTAATCTAATGAAAAAGTTTTTGGCGATATTTCTTTGTATTATGATGGTTGCTGTTTTGTTCGTTGGTTGTCAAAATCAACAAGCCAGAAGAACAGTTCCAAACTATCCAGTAAACTACAAGAATGACAGTAATAATAGAGGAAATAACTTACTACCAAATAATACAAATCAAGGTGCACCAGGTTTATCAGGTGGAGACTATGGTCAAAGTGTTAACCCAGGCACCAATCAGTATGGTAATATGCCTGGAAATACCAATTTAGGCACTGGTATGGAAGGCGGCGTCGGCAGGTTTGGTGCAACTGGTAATACAGGTAATACAGGCGGCACAAATGGCCTATATGGTGGCATGAGCGGCTTAGGTGGCGGTGGCATAGGTGGCACAAATGGCACAGGTATGGGAACAGGAAATAACGTGGGTATCGGGATGAATGGTGGATTATTATCAGCTGAATTCACAAAATCAGATGTAGGTTATTGCAAAACTACTGCATCTGCACCGATAAAAACTGGCTGTGGCAATAACTATTCAACTATAGCAACTGTTCCAAAAGGGCAGCAGCTTAAAGTATTAGGAGATTTAGGAGATTGGTTCGTAGTTCAAGTTCCAAACAGCAATAGAGTAGGTGCAGTACCTAAAGCACAAGCTACACCTTATTCATCAACCACCAATCCGAATCCTCCACAAGTTCCGGCTACAGGCGGAACTGCAATGACTGGAGATGAAACAAGAATACTTCAATTATGTAATGCTGAAAGAGCAAAAGTTGGAGCTAAAGCATTAAAATCAAATATGGAAGTCACAAAGCTTGCAAGATTAAAATCTGAAGATATGGTCAATAAAAATTACTTTGATCATACTTCACCAACTTATGGCAGTCCTTTTGATATGATGAAAAAGTATGGCGTATCCTATATGTATGCAGGGGAAAATATAGCAATGAATCAAAATGCTGATAAAGCATTCCAAGCATGGATGAACTCACCAGGACATAAAAAGAATATTTTAAACCCTAGCTTCACAGAGCTTGGTGTAGGGATTGCTAACAAAGGTGGAGGCAGTTATATTTATACTCAAATGTTTATAGGAAAATAAAAAAATAGCTTATGTTCTAATATTCTAAGGGGTCATCCCCTTAGAATATTTTTATAATGCATAGGAAAGTACTTTTCAAAAGAGGCTTCATTGGTTGCTAGAATATTTTATTTGAAGCCCTTTTTATAAATTGAAATATAAAAGAATTTATGTTAATATAGCAAAGGAATAATTATCTATTTATTATAATCCAAGTTTGGAGGAATAGCATATGAGAATTAGGCATAAGCCAAATTCAATGAAAAAATTAGATATGAATAAACATATTGTGATATCAAAGCCTGCACATATGAAAGCAAAATGGCATGAATATTTCGATAATCAAAATCCAATAAATATAGAGTTGGGAATGGGAAGAGGTACTTTTATTATTAATCACATGCTCAATAATCCAGATATAAATTATATAGGTATAGATCAAATTAGTGAAGTATTAAGATCAGCTCTAGACAAAGTACTCGATATGGAAAGAGCCCCGAAAAACCTTGCAATCACTCGTTTGAATGTCGAGTATATAGAAGATGTTTTTGATCAAAATGAAGTGGATAGAATATATTTGAACTTTTCTGATCCTTGGCCAAAAGTTAGACATATAAAAAGAAGGCTTACCAATAGGAATTTTTTAGCTAGATATAAAAATATACTTAAAGACCAAGGACAAGTAGTTTTTAAAACAGACAGTAGAGCGCTGTTTGATTATTCTTTAGAGGAAATCAAGGACTCAAATCTTGGCTTTGATTTAATAGATGTTACTTATGACCTCACTTCGCTCAACGATACAGAAAATATTCAAACAGAATACGAAAAAAGATTTGTAGATGAGGGCAAGCCCATACATCGTCTGAAAGCTGTGCTTCACAAATAAAAAGAATTAGCAAGATCTGATCTTGCTAATTCTTTTTATAAATTTATATATCCATTTGGTTTGCTCTAACTCCTTCGATTGCCTTAAGTTCATTAAAAAGCGAGTCTATGGCATCTTTTTTACCACATAAGCGAAGTATTATTAATCCTTCATTACTATTATCCACTTCACTGGTTTCATGAAGTCCAATTCTCGCTTTTATTATTTCACCATGCTTAGTAAGAACACTTTGTACAGCAGGAACCTCTTCAATTCTTGAATTTACGACTAACCCTATTATTCTCGTGCATCTCATATATAACCCTCCTATTTTTTAATAAATATAATCCGTATTTATTTTTATTCTGCCACAAAACAGAGGTTATTATTACCACTTACTCATAAATTGCGGTTAATTCATCTAAGATTATTGAACCATCATCTTTTTTATCAGCTTCAGGCTCTGCTATATATATTTGTTCAATAGATATTGGATGTTCTTCATCCTTGCTAATGTCTGCTGTTACCAACTTCCATCCATCCCAATCAAGTCCGCCTATCTCTGTAAAGTTTATAGTTTTTCGCTCACCTAAAGCATTGATATATGTTGCTCGTAGCCAGTGTAGTGATTTATTCCCATATACCCACAATCCAATCTTTGTTGGCTTTCCTGGTACTTTTATTGGCTCCTTGAATTTCAAATATGCGGCCGACGTCTCTTCTTCTTTGTCAAACTTATACTCAAACTTCAAAGAACCTTTACCAGATTTCACTAGATTATTTTGTTCTGTTATTGGAACTACACTAATATTAAGTTGAGCTCTTGCTGTTTTCGTCTCCATATTAGAAGTGTCTTCAAAGTTTGCCATTACTAACGGCCCGTTTCCGATCTTAATCTCCGCGGTACTGATTGCATTTCCAACCTTTGCTGTAAGACTTCCTAACATGCCTTTATTTCCTACTGTTAACAGTCCTTGAGCATTAATTTTGCCCAATTCAGCTTTGACCTGCCATTTTATTGCTTCAGGATTTATAAAAATCTCCTGACCCTTTTCATCGTATGCTCTCGCTGCCAACTGAACTTTATGTCCTGATTCAAGATTTATTAGATTAGCATCTATTCTAAGGGTAGCTACCTTATCAACTACCTCTACTGGAATTTTGCCTACTACTTTGCCATATTTTACTTGAACACTGCCCTTCTGGGGTGTAGTGGACGCTTTAATCGTTCCATCTTCTTTTATAGTTCCGAGGTTTTTACTTAATATGAGTTTTGTATCCTTATGATTTTCTAAAAGATTATAGTCTTTATCCATGGTGTAAAAATTAGCTTTAAAATTGCTTCCCTTAAACACCTTTATATTTTCGTCATTGAATTTTATATATGCTGGCTCAAGGATTGGTGCATAAGAAACAATCTGTATGGAGTTCGAGACAATTCTAGCACTTACATCAGAAGGCGAATTAACTACTGCAGCCTTTTCATCCCCTTGTTTCCTTGTTACAAAAGTAGTAGAGCCTCCTCCATCAAGATTTATAGCATTTTCCACACCTTGTGATAATAAAAAGTCTGCTAATTCATACAGGTTCATTCCGTTACTAAAGCCTTCCTGTCTTCCATCTACAGTAATCATAACTACCCTGCCACCTTTAATACCTACTGCAGTTCTTGGATGTCTTACTTTTGCATCTGCCCAACTTTTAACTTCATTGCTTAGTGCTTTATTTTCTAGAAGCCTTGGCATTCCAGTAACTGCAAATTGAATATCTTTTCTAGAAAAACTAAGATTTATAGAAACTTTTTCTCCTACATTAAGCGTATTAAGCTCCATAGCTGCCTTCCCATGAGCTGAAATTACCACTCCATCTGTAGGAATTGCTGTATTTTTTGTATCCTTTATCACTTCATAAATCGTTCCCACAACTTCAGTATTGCTCTTCAATGGGAGTTGAATATCTCTTATTACTATTTCTGTTCCTAGACTATCTGTTCCTGTTGTAGGTTCAAATGATGGTGTATAAAGAGCTACCTCATCTTTTGTTCTTACCTTATTAACTCTTACAATATTAATACTTTTATCTCTATAAAGTAGCTTTGAATTCATGGCTACTTTTTCTATAAAGCAAAAGCCCTTTGAAGTAACTCCGAATATTTGAGATGTGCTAGCAGCACTCCTCACTTCTCCGTCGACAATACTTAAACCCGTTGGAAGCCCTTTTAATGTTTTTGTATTAAAAAAATCGCCGTTTATAGCCCCTATGACTCTTCTATTTTCATCATTTTTTTTCAGAGCCTGGTTTAGTACAGAAGCTCTTCCCACAGTCTTGCCACTATCTGCCGTCTCGATTCTTGTACTTCCTACATTTATTATGGATTCAAGCATGTTTAAATTAAATGCACTTGAATCATTTTTCATCGCAATGTTTTTATAATATGTATTGGTAGTGACATACTGTCCTTGTTCTTGATAGGTACTTTGTGCCTCAACAAGGGTCTGGTTTGAAAGTAGTAAGATTGTGCAGAGCATAAAGCTTAATACTCTGTACCTAATTGGGTGTTTTTTCATCGTTTCTCCTCCGTAAGCTACTAAATTTCTTTAGCCTTTATTGTTGAATAGGTTAGATTAAATTATGCTATCTATGATTAATTTTACCACTTAATTAGACGCACTATGTTTCAATTATGTTTCTATTGATTAACAACTTTGTAATATACCAATGAGAATTGCGTTTGATGTATATATAGTATATTCTATTATAGTTAGCTAGAAAAGCTAGATAGTTTACTCTTGAAATTGAAAAGAAAGGTAAGATGCATGAACTAGCAAAGTATCTTATAGGAAAAGAGACAATCTCTGGAGAAGAATTTATGAACATACTAAACAAACAGTAGCTCAATACAAAAGGAGAATTCGCAGAAAAGCGACTTCTCCTTTTGTCTAAAGTCTATTCGTTTATATCTATATCACTTACTAGTACCCCTATGGTTTTCCCATCCTTTTTTATAGGCATAGATACTGTTATATTATAATGTCCTCCCATAGTAGAAATATATTCTTTTGATACATATGTCTCACCTTTTAACGCAGGTGCAAAATAGGGTCGCGAGGAACAGTTTCTTAAATGCTTTGGAACATCAACAGTGGCTCCAACAAGATAACCATTTGTATTCAACACGGCAATCAACTCTATAAATCCATTTGCTTTCTGCGCCTTCTTAAGATATTCAGTAAAAGTATCTTCTTCCATAGAACATACTTCATGGCTACATACAATGGCTTTCATAGTTTCTTGAGTCTTACTTATCTTGTTTTTAATAGTATCGGTAATTTTAAATCCATCCATAAACCTATTAATCATTTTACTAGAATTTTCCACACTGTCAACAAGCTCCAATACATTTGAGTTCATAGCTTCTATAATTGAAAGTTGTTCTTGTGTCGAGGCAGTTATCTCTTCAGTTACCGCCGCATTTTGCTGCGTTGCATCGTTGATAATTCCTATAGAATGCATAATATGTTCCATCCCTTTTAACTGGCTATCAGTAAGTTTAGATATTCTTTCAGCAGCTTTCACATTGTCATTCAATGCCATATCTATTTGATCTGATTTACTAAGGGATTGCACTGCATAAGCAACATTGTTTTCAATTATATTAGATTGTTCTTTCATATGCAGCTGCAGATTCTCTATTTCTTCAATTATGTTTCCAAGAAGCTCCTTTATCTGTTTAGCTGAATTTGAAGATTGATCAGCTAACTTGCCAACTTCTCCAGCTACCACTGCAAAGCCTCTCCCTGCTTCTCCTGCTCTTGCAGCCTCAATGGAAGCATTCAATGCTAAAAGATGTGTCTGAGAAGATATATTATCTACCGCTTCTGTGATTACATTAATCTCATTGGCACTTTTGTCCAAATTATTTATATCATGAAGAACCTTTTGATTATAACCCTTAAGTCCTTCAATTTTAAGAACTACTTCCTTAAAAGCATCAAAACTACTCTTTACAACTTTTTGTGTTTCTCCTGCTACCTTCCTGCTATCGTCTGCATTTCTATCTATTTCATTTACTTCCAAAGAAAATTTTTCTATTTTTTCTTTTACATTTGCAGTTTCAATCACTTGTTCATTTACTGATTCTGCAATGCTTAAAACAGTGGAAGCTATTTCAGACGAAGACACTCTTAGTTGCTCCGACTGTTCCCTCATATAGTGAGAACCTTTTAGGGTTCTTTCAGTTATACTGACATAATCTCCAACCAAACCTCTTACCTTACCAGTATACTTATTTATTCGCTCTCCCACTTTATTTACTATATCAAAATTAGTCTTTTTCATATTTAAGTTCATCTGTCCATTTAATATTTCTTCCATGTGGACACGCATGTAACTTGACGCTTTGGCTAAACTAAACAAAATAAATGCTTTAATTGCAATAAAAGCAAATAGTATTAAAGCAAATACAACGGTGTTATTCCTAAAAAAGAATGCTCCTAATCCTAAGAACACATCTAATCCTATTGACCCCCACAAGAATTTCCCCATGCATGTCCACCTCTTTCTAAAAATTAATTTATAATATATATTATATGATTAAAAACAACACACTTCAACATTAATATATATATTAATATAAGTTTCGCCAAGCCTAAATAAAATAGGTAGCCAAGTTAAATTGGCTACCTATTTTATATTTCACTTTACTCTTCAGAAATCGCGCTAGTTGGACAGCTTTCTAAAGCTTCCTTTGCATGACCTTCATGATCTGATGGCACTGTATCCACTATGGACTTTGCTTTATCATCGTCACCGTACTGATATACTTCTGGACACATGTTTATACACAAACCACAGCTTATACATAACTCTGGATCAACCTTTACTTTCATTTTCTTCCCTCCAATTATTTATGCTCTTTTCATAGTAGTATTGCACATAATCTTCATTATTATTCATATGGGGCCAGTTTGATATTACTCTGACCTCAAAGCCTCTATAGGATTTAAGTTTGCTGCTCTAATGGCAGGAAACAACCCAAACACCACTCCTACTATCAAAGAAATCCCAAATGATATAATCATCCAAGGCATTGAGTAAACTGCCGGAGCTATGTCAAAACCTTTTCTGCTTTCATATACTCTTTGACTTTTAGAACGTCGTTATTTGTTAAAACACCCTTTTGAACCAAGGGTTCAAGCTTTTCTGTTACCTTCTCGTCATGCATTTTAGCTTTTTCTTCCTTTATCGCTCTGATGTCTGCATCTGAGACAATCCCTGCATTTTTCATTTCTTCGAAAAAGCTTGCTTGAAGTCTACTTCATTTGCAATGATGGCTGCGAATATAAGCACGCACCCTATGATTGCTCTGAGGGTTAATGCCTCATGCCAGAAAATTGCTGATGCCAAGGCTCCAAATACTGCTTCCATGCTGAGTATCACTGCAGTATGCGTTGGCGGAGTGTGCTTTTGAGCCATATTTTGTATAATGAACGCTCCTACTGTTCCTAGTATTGCTGTATAAAATATACCGATCCATGATCCCATAGAAAGTGTTGATGGCATTGGCTCAAATATCAAAGCAAAAACGATAGATGCTATGGCTGTAAAAAATATTTGAATTGAAGCCAACACAAGAGGATCTGTCTTCCTTGCATAATAACTTATAGCAACGATGTGAAGCGCATAGGCTATTGCACATAATACAGTGAGAAAGTCTCCATAACTGATAGTTAGCGTTTCGTTTAACGATAACAGGGCTATTCCGCCCAAAGCTATAAAAGCAGTAACCACCGCTTTAAATTGTGGAAACTTCTTAGTTAATATTATAGCTGCAAATGGCACAAGAACAACATTAAGTCCTGTTATAAAACTAGTTTTTGCTGGCGTAGTATATGCCGCACCTACTGTCTGCGCTAAAAAACCTAAAAACAACAAAACACCTAATATACATCCATTTTTTACATCTTCCTTGGAAGCTTTTCTTAATTTCTTGTAAAATAAAAATATCATAGGTATGCTTGCTACAGAAAATCTTATTGCAATAAAAGTAATAGGTTTCATAACATCTAATACATTTTTAGTTACAACAAATCCTCCGCCCCATACTATCGTAACAAGAAGTAAGCCTAAATCCCAAAATAAGGTATTTGAGAAACGTCCCTTTTTCATTTTATCCCGCCTGTAATCAAATTTTGTCACGAAACTATTATACAAGATAACCAACCTTTAATGCAAATCATCAGAATAAAATTCTATAAAGGTTGTACTTAAATATTCCCTTATTGTATAAAAATTACCAGACATTATTATATATTTATCGTATAATAGATATAAATAAACAAGGGGGGTTATTCTATGGCTTTCTTTAATGATCTTAGCAAAAAACTGACTGATACTGCAAAAACAGTGTCAAAAAAATCAGAGGAACTAGTGGAACAAACAAAATTAAACATGGCAATCGGTAATGAAGAGGACAAAATCAAAAAACTTTGCGAAGAATTGGGCTCAGAAATATATAAGGAATATAAAAATGGAAAAAGCTTCGGAGCTCAGTTTGATGAAAGATGTAATTTCATTAAACAGTCTGAATTAAACATCCAGGATTTAAGAAATAAGATTCAAGGAATAAAGGGCACAAAGATGTGCAAATCCTGCGGTCAATCCGTAGACCAAGACCTAAGCTTCTGCCCAAAATGTGGAGCAAAGGTAGATGGAACAACAACTGTAAATACTACCTCATATGAAGCACCAACACCAAGTCCAAGTCCAAGTCCAAACCCTACGCCTACAGATAGTACAGACTACTCAATAAAACCCGAATAATAAAGTAAGGGCTATGATGAAACTTTTCATTATAGCCCTTACTTTTAAAACCTTATTACTTGTCTCCTCATCCCCACATTTATCACAAGACTTACTGCAATCAAATTTGTTAAGAGAGAGCTGCCTCCATAGCTTATAAACGGAAGAGGAATACCAGTTACTGGCATGATACCGATAGTCATTCCTATATTTTCAATGATGTGGAACAAGAACATTGCCATAACTCCAACGCATATGAGCATCCCATAATCGTCCTTAGCTAATTGTGCTATTCTTATGCACCTTAAAGTGAGCCAAAGAAAAAGCAGTATAATTACCACACAACCAACAAGACCAGCTTCTTCTCCAATAACTGAAAAAATAAAGTCAGTGTGTCTCTCCGGAATAAAACCTAAATTATTCTGTGTACCTTTAAATATCCCTTTTCCTGCAAATTGTCCAGATCCAATTGCTATTTTAGATTGTATAACATGATATCCTCCATGAAGAGGATCCATTTCAGGATTTAGAAAAACCATTATTCTCTTTTTTTGATATTCTTTGAAAAAGCCAAACCAAAGCAGTGGAATGCTTACAATTAAAGCACCAAAAGCTCCTAATATATATTTATAATTAATGCCTGCTGCAAAATACATAAATACGGTAATAAAAACAAATACAAGGGCAGTACCAAAATCTGGCTGTAAAAGTATCAATCCAATGATAAGTCCTGCGTGCAATAACCCTGGCAATATATTTATAAAACGATCCAAATTTCCCTTTCTTCTTTCCAGATGTTTGGCAAAGGTAAGTATGAAACCTATTTTTACGATCTCTGAGGGTTGAAAGTTAAGAGGTCCAAAATCAATCCAAGCCTGTGCACCTTTTCTATTTGAACCTACAAACAATACTAATACAAGCAACGCTATATTAATTACATAAATAGCCCTATCAATGTCGCCAAAATTATTGTAGTCAATTAATGCAATAATAGCTGCGGCCACTATTCCAAGAGCAAAAGCTATCATCTGCACTTTTACATATCGAGAGCTCCCTCCAGATGCCACTTGTGTTGCGCTGGCTATAGCCACTATGCCTATTGATACAAGGCAAAAAACCGACATTATGATTCCTGTATCAATATTTTTAAATAGCTTTTTATCAATAAGATTACTTAATTTCACTTTATAAACTACCTACCTTTAAAAGACAATAAAGGTATGAAACTATTCATACCTTTATTAATATATTTCTTTTATTCTATCATATTTCAAACCTAAATATCAATATACATTAAATAGTATCCATTTCTGTAATCAGTAAATCCAATGTCTCCATAATATCTTCTCAACTGCCTCATATTGTCACCAGGTATGGCATACATGAGATGTCGTATATTTTCACCCATTTCATCATACTTAACGCCTATCATACAATCATTAAGATGCTTCATGAGAAAATCATCTTTTAACAAAGGATAAGACATTGGCGTTGTTTGTCCGCAATATCTGATTGAGGCTTTGTTAATATACTTCATATTATCCTCTATCCTAAAACATTCCCAATCATCTTCATTAAGAAGTCTGCATCTAGGTAGCTTTCTAAGAGCCCTTCCTATCCCTCTTAACATTTCATCATCACATTCATCTTTTGGGACTTCCATAGGTTGCTTTTCACACATATTACGACATTTATACTCTATTCCTTCATATTCTTTATTTTCTACTGGCATTACCATGTTCTCTATAGGCTTATTCTCTGCTGGCATCACCATGTTCTCTATAGCCTTATTCTCTATAGCCTTATTCTCTACTGGCATTACCATATTCTCTATAGGCTTATTCTCTACTGGCATTATCATATTCTCTATAGGCTTATTCTCTACTGGCATTACTCTATTCTCTATAGGCTTATTCTCTACTGGCATTACTCTATTCTCTATAGGCTTATTCTCTACTGGCATTACTCTATTCTCTATAGGCTTATTCTCTACTGGCATTACTCTATTCTCTATAGGCTTATTCTCTACTGGCATTACTCTATTCTCTATAGACTTATATTCTACTGGCTTCATTATATTTTTTATAGGTTTGCTTTCTGCTTTTACTCCATTTGCTAGCGTATATTTGCCCTTCCAATTCACCTTATCTCTACCCAAATAACCACCCAATGGGAAACGATCGCCTTCATATACTGCGGCTACTGTGAACTCAGAAATATTGTGACCACTATTCATAACATTGTTTGGATTTACTTCGGAGTTCAACTCCCCTCTGCCACTTGAATCAATAAGAATCCTGCCCATCTCAAGTCCTATTCCACCTATTGGCGAAACCATTAGCAATTTATAATCAAGATTTTTGTCAGCCTTCATATTCTGCACAAAGGTACTAAGTTTACAATTTCCGTTTTTTACCTCTATCTTTACATAACCTGCAGGAGTCTTACCTGACCCCATTCCATAATTTTTCGAATCTTCTTGCAGTATTATAAAGTATCTTTTATATTCATTATTAATAGGCACAAAATTACCCCCTTAATACAATTTTCCTTTATATATATGTATCAGGGGGCACTTTATAGACTACTTATTTAATTTTTTATCAAAAATTTTATCAGCTATTTCCCCAAACTCTTGGAGAGATAGTGTTTCCCCTCTTCTTTTTTCATCAATCTCACATTCTGCTAATATTTCTCTTATTTGTTCTTTTGCAAAATTTAAATTTGATGACGTCAAAGTATTTATAAGCATTTTTCTTCTTTGAGAAAAAGCTGCTTTCACCACATCGAAAAACAGTTTTTCACTTTTTACTGCTACTGAAGGTTTATCTAATATATCTATTCGTATCACAGCTGAGTCAACCCCTGGCTGAGGTACAAAAGCATCAGGAGGTACAATCATCATCAAGTGAGTTTTTGCATAATACTGCACTGCCACCGATAGAGCCCCATAAATCTTGCCTCCAGGGGAAGCAGTTATTCTTTCTGCTACTTCCTTTTGTATCATTATAGTAATACTTTTTAGATTTAGCTTGCCTTCAAGCAACATCATTATGATTGGAGTAGTTATATAATAGGGAAGGTTTGCGACAACCTTTGCCTTTTGGTCTCCAAAGTTCTCCAAAAGTAGCTTAGGCAAATCAACCTTTAATATATCTTCATTCACAACTGAAATATTATCGTATCCAAATAAAGCTACGTTTAATATAGGTATTAACCTTTTATCTATTTCTACTGCAACAACCTTTTTCACTTGTTTGGATAGCGCCTGTGTCATGGTTCCGATACCTGGGCCGATTTCCAAAACAAAATCATCTTCATCAAGGTCCGCACTTTCTACAATCTCATTTAGTATGCCTTCATTGACCAAGAAATTCTGTCCCAAGCTCTTAGTCATTTTGAAATCATATTTATTCATCAGCTCTTTTGCTAATGAGGGCTTCTTTTCGCTTCTCATTTTTTCTCATCCTCTTTATGGTTATTTACTATCTTTTCATAAGCATGTTCAAATTCTTCTCGAGTTATTCCATATCTATTTAGTCTTCTTAAAAATTGTTTTCCATTTGTATATCCTATACCAAGGGTTTTCCCTATTAAACTTCTTAGCATTGCAGACCCTTCTTGTCCACTTAGTCCATATATAACCATATCATTTATACCAAATTCTTCTACACAGCCCTCTTCTTCTGTTCTGGCCATACTTAAAGCCTTTTTAATACTTTCTGGAGAAGCATTTTCAATTCCTATATCATCTTCAGTCTGAGCTTCTTCAAGTGGAACAAAAGCGTGTTTTATGCCTTTTACTCTATCAGATATTATTCTTCTTATCTTTTCCCCTGCATGATCAGGATCTGTAAGAATGATAACACCACGGCTAGCCTGGGCTTTTTTTATTAGCTCTATGGTAGCTTTTGAAAATCCCATGCCTCCCGTGATAATTACATCTGCATCAATGGCGTTTCTTACAGCTATCATATCGCTTTTTCCTTCAACAACTATCGTTTCTTTTATCATTTTTACCTCTTCCTCCGCACATCAAAAGAATCCACAAGAGAAAACTCCCGTGGATTCTATGTTAGAATTTGTATCTTGGTTTGTCAAGTATATATACTTTTACTTTTTTCTTTCCATACTGATCAACCTTCTTCTCTGAGTTGAAGAAAAGGTCAATTCTATTTCCTTTTATGGCTCCACCAGTATCTGCAGCTAATGCCTCTCCATAACCTTCAACATAGAGCCAAGTACCTAAAGGAATTACAGTTGGATCAACGGCGACTATACCTTCCTTCGCTCTCAAGCCAGAACGTGTTATTCCATATTGCGGATGGTCAGGTAGTTTACCACAACTTTCAAAGCTTAAGTCATAGGCTGTAGCGGTCATGATTGTGGATTTCTTAAATCTCTTGACTTCTCCTCTTGAAGTAATAAGAACTGATTTAGTGCCTTCTTCTATCAAGCCGTCAATAGGCTGCTGTATTACTTTATCACCTATAACGTTTGAAGAGATCTGCACTCCATCTTCATATATAATTTTTGTTGAAACTTCTTTTTTACCATCCTTACCTTGTTTGATGACTTTTTTCATTCCTACATCAAGTTTATCGGTTCTAACCAAACTATTCTTAAATGTAAGGTTTTCAACCTTATTTACTATTTTCTCTATTACCCTAGTAACCCAAATATCAGTATCGCCTTTTATCTTTGCATCCAACGCTGGTGAAACCCTATCCTTTTCACCAATTTCTATCTTAGCCTCTGCCAAAATATCCTTTACCGTCGATGCTACTGACATCATGTTTAACTTTTTACCATCTGCTGTTACTGTGATATTATTTGATCTTGTGATGACTATTTTTAGTCCATCTGTTAATCTCTGATCTAAGTTTACATTGATTCTGTCGGCGTTATTAACTATTATGTTATGATCCTTCAGAACTTCTGCTACATTGCCTTTCAATGTAGCTATAGATTTGGAACCTGATATATCTTCAATTATGATATCTTTCCTAATTCCAGCGTAAACGAATGCCGACAGTACGGCCAGACAAACTACGACAGCGGTAACAAGTTCCACAGAAAACAACCTCTTTATCTTCCTAACCATCTTGCCATCTTTGAACACATAACCCTCTTCTTGGGTTCTGACAAGCATGCGAAGAAGTTTTTCCGGGTTTATTTCCATGTTTCAGCCTCCTTTTGCTAGTAGTGAATAATATTTTATCCTTCTTTAGCCTTATTGTCAAACTTTGTGCTTCTTGGATTGTTTTTCATGTAAATTTCCACAACCTTCTAATAGTTTACTCATCTATTGGATTTTTATACCTTTAATGACAAAATTTAAGAGACAAGCCTATAAAGAATACCTCCTAGTTATATTTCTAATATATGCTAGGAGGTACTTTTTATGTACAAGTCTTCTTAACTATAATATATATTGCTCAGTTTTCTTGCAATCTCAACATCAGCTGGCATAAATTGATAGTTTTGCATTTCTTCAGCTAACATCCATTTAGCATCATTATGCACATTCAATACAAGCTCTCCGTCTACAATTTTTGTATTAAAAAATGTAAAGCGAATTTCATCTTGATTAAATCTATATATGGTTTCTTCATATATGTCAATCACTTTTATTTCAAGGGACAATTCCTCCATGATTTCCCTCACGATGCATTGCTCCAGTGTTTCACCTTCTTCAAGCTTACCACCCGGAAACTCCCATAACATAGGCAGCTCATCATCTTTTGCTCGCTGACATATTAAAAATTTACCCTGTTCTCTAATTATCGCTGCTGCAACTTCTTTCATATCAATTACTCCATTATCCGCTTATTTCTTAAATCCCTTAGAATTTTACACTAGTCATATATTGAAAACCCTTTGGCGCCATACCTTCATCTTTTTCATCATAGTCTAGTGTTGCATCTTTACCTAAGGTTTTCGCAGTCATAAAGATATGACACAATCCAATTCCTATGTCTATTTTATTCATCTTATCGTATAAAACAGCTTTTACGATTCCCAATTTTTCTCTATGCACTTGTAACTTCGCTGCATCACCTGTAATAAACCATGGTTGGCTATTGCTTGCAGAGGGAGCAAAACGCACTGCATTTAATATTTCCTCTACACCTGTGGCAGTTCCTACTTCTGCTAAGTCTTTACGTTTAAATTCTGATAGGTCAGATCTATGTACACTCTCCAGGCTACCCCCAAAGGCCAGCATAATAACAAATTCCATACCCTTTAACTGTGTAGGTACTTCCTTTGATGGTTTTGCCATCCCTAACCAACAACTGCCTATTCCTTTAGAAGAAAGATAAAGATCAACCTGCTGTATCATAAAACCAGCATTCATTAGATAATTCCCTGTCTTCTCTGAATAAATACAGAGGTAGTGTGGTGCCTTAATAGGCAAAAGATTTTTAACATCCTCGGTGCTAAGATATGCAAACTCCACTTTTATATCTTTTTCAAGAGGTTCTACATTACTTACATATTCCTTTATTCCGGCCAATTCATTGCTAGGCAATAGTTCCATATTGTATTTACGAACTGATTTTCTTTGAAATATTGCATTATAAAGATTTATCATAAAATCCCACCTTCTTATTTTTTAATATTATATATAAATAAATTATTTATATTCTTCCAATATTATACAAATCATCACAAGGAACCTGTCTCCCCATCCCTTATATTCCAAATACTCTTTTCCCATTTTCCATGGTCCTTGCTGCCACTTCTTCGAAGCTTATCTCTTTTATCTCGGCTATTTTCTCTGCTACATGCTTTACATAGCCTGGATAATTCCGCTTGCCTCTAAAAGGCTCAGGTGTTAAATAGGGGCTATCTGTTTCTATCAAAAGCATATCTAGCGGAATCTCTTTGACTACCTCTATGGTTTTTCTATTATTTTTAAATGTTATAGGACCACTTATGGATAAATAAAAACCAAGTCTGAGGCATTCTCTGGCCATTTCTACGCTTCCAGAAAAGCTGTGCAGTATACCCCCACATTCTTTGGCATTTGTTTTTCTTAGTATTGTCATAGTATCTTCATGGGATTCTCTATCGTGTACAATAATAGGCAGTTTTAAGTCTTTTGCCAGCTGGATCTGCTCAGCAAATCTTTTTCTTTGTACATCTCTTGGTGAATAATCGTAATGGTAATCAAGGCCAATCTCACCTATAGCTCTTACCTTAGAATTTGCAGCCAACGCTCTTAGCACTTCAACTGTATCATCGTCCATATCCTTCACATCATGTGGATGTACGCCTACTGACGCATATATAAACTCATACTTTTTTGAAAGACCTATAGCTTTCAACGAAGTAGAAATATTACTTGCAGAATTTAATATCAAAGAAATCCCATTCGCTTTGCATTCTTCTATTACTTGTTGTCTATCATGATCAAACTTTTCATCATCTAAATGTGCATGTGTATCAAAAAGCATTTTGAACCCTCTCTTCATATGATTTATTATGTATATAATTTAGTATAACATAATTTTTTTCTTTATTAATAAGACATATGCTGTATATTTTCGTATGATACTTTTGTATACAATTTATTCCACAATAGCGTAATTGTAACTGCGGAGGTGAAAACTTGGGAATTATATTCAAATTTGCTTTAAAAAATGTTCTAGAGAAGAAGTTTCGTACTTTTCTAATCGTATTTTCTATTACCATGAGCGCTGCTCTTTTCTTTGCCTCAACTTGTATGTCAGGCACCATGGAAAAAATAATATTAAACCGCATCAAAAGCTCGTCTGGCTCAGCTGAGATCATTATGTATGCAAATGACAAATCCCCTTCATCCTCGATTAAATCAAAATCTCTTGATCAATACAAGGATGATCTGGATTACATAGTAGGACTTATAAGAGGTAATGGAATATATGAAACAGATGACAATGAAGAAATAAATATTGATTTGCAAGGCTATGATTGGACGGAGCTTCAGAAGATGAATCCTTCTTATCTCATAGAGAAAAACGATATGAGTGACTTTAGCGGAAAGAAGATTGTGCTCAGCAAAACTACTTGTGACAAATATGGTTTCAAACTAAATGATTCAATAAGTCTTATGATAGGTAAATCAAAGTATAAGCTAAAGATTTGGGCTATAGCCAATCCCATTGGCTCATTTATGAGTGATGGCAAATCAAATATGGCAATTGTACCCGTTGGATTCTTGGAAGGACCCTTCAATATGAAAGGCTCTTACTCCATGATCTATACTAAGCCCAAAGACTTAAGCAAAACCCAGTATTATATAGATGAAATTTCTAAGCTTTATAATAGGTATACTGTAAAAGAAGTAATACCTATTAAAGACATTCAAAGAGGCACTAGCCAATTTACTACGCCCTTTATGATGATGCTTCTTTTGGTTCTAGCAATCAGTACTTTTATTATTTATACCTCATTTCGAGTTATTACAGCAGAGATGCTCCCGGTGATTGGAACCTTTAGAAGCTTGGGCGCTACCAAAAAAATGACTGATTTTGTATTAATGGCACAAAGCTTAATATATGGAGTTCTTGGAGGACTTATAGGCTGCGGTACGGGAATAGGTATTCTTTATATCATGGCTAGTACACTTTTAACAGAAGCTGACAAAGTAGCAGGGTTTAAAATTGACTTAAGCTACTCACCATATAGTCTTATGGCTGCCTTTGCCCTTGCCATATTGCTGGCTATATTTAGCTCACTTATGCCAATTATCAAGGTATCTAAAATTTCAGTAAAAGACATCGTTCTAAATACTGTTGAAAATACAAAGAAAAAGCAGCCTTGGAAGCCAATAGTAGGGGTTATACTTTTGACGTTAGCATATATATTACCTACCCTGGCACCAAGAAATTTAGCTATAATCGTTACTATGTTTAGTTGTCTTGCTGTTACGAATTCTATAGAATTCATCGTCCCTACTGCCATGAATGTTTTTATTAAAATTTTTGAAAAGCTCTATATGGTTATATTTGGCAGCGAGGGTGTTCTAGCCGCTAAAAACCTTAGAGAAAATAGAAGTGTTCTAAATAACATAAGCTTGCTGTCCATGGGTATTTCTGCAATTCTTATTATAAATACCATGAGCGTTAGCGTTATAAAAGAAATAGGCAATGCATACAGGGATATGACATATGACATAGAGCTTAGAATTGGTGGTGGCGATAAAAGCACAATCAGAACACTGGAAAGCGTGGATGGAGTGAACCAAGTTTATGGAAATACAGTTTATCAAGGCATTGAAGTTGCAGGATCAAAAGATCAGATTCAAATGGTTATGGGTGTTAATAAATTGAAATTTGGCAATTTTTTTGAATTCAATTTAGAAGGAAATCAAGAAGAGTTGTTCAAAGAACTTGATTATGATAGAAATATAATTATTACAAATGCCCTTGCCTATAAATTCGATTTAAAAAAAGATGACCTCATCACATTAAAGACTAAAAAAGGCGATAGACCCTATAAAGTTATAGGATTTATGAACACCATTTATTATAATGGTCAAACAGCTTTAATATCAGATAGATATCTAAAAAGTGATATGGAAATAAAATACTTCAACCAAATACTTGTAAAGACCCATAAACCTCCAGAAGAGGTCTTAGAAAATATAAAAGACAAATTTGGAAACAAAAATGTCAATTTGTTTACTATAGATCAAATGGAAAAGCTAAATATGGAAGGCAACGCCAATGTATTTAAGATATTCAATCTTTTTTCTTATTTTACAATGATCATCGGCATCTTTGGCGTATTAAACAACTTTGCCATAAGCTTTATCGAAAGGAAAAGAGGCCTTGCAATCATGAAATCCGTCGGAATGAGCAAAGCTCAGACCATTAAAATGATTTTTATAGAAGCTCTAACCGGTGGACTTATTGGAGGATTTGTAGGCACCGTCTCAGGCTTGGTGCTCCTTCATATAATTCCTTTCATGATGAAAGCATTAGATATGGATATACCCATACATTATGATGTAAAAATGATACTTTTGTCAGTGCTTAGCGGCGCAGTAGTAACCCTCATTGCAGCAATCAGCCCTGCACTTAAGTCCTCAAAGATGAATATCATTGATGCAATAAAATATGAATAAGGAGGAGAAATATGATTCCCATAATAGAAATCTTAAATCTATATAAAACTTATAAACTTGGGAGGGTTGATATAGAAGTCTTAAAAGAAATAAATGTAACTGTATGTGAAGGTGAATTCGTTTCAATAATGGGTCCTTCTGGCTCAGGTAAAAGCACACTTTTATATCTCATAGGCGGTCTTGATAAACCAACCTCTGGAAGTATAAAAATTGCAGGCAAAGAGCTAGCCTCTATGAATGACAAATCACAAAGCATTATGCGCAGAAGAAATATTGGCTTCGTATTCCAGTTTTATAACTTGATACCCAATCTTGATGTAGAAGAAAACATTATGCTGCCAATACTTCTCGATGGCAAGAAAATAAAAAACTATAAAAAGGAATTAGATGAAATCCTAGAAATAGTTGGACTATCAGATCGTAGACGTCATACCCCTAGAGAGCTATCAGGGGGTCAACAACAAAGAGTAGCCATAGCAAGAGCGCTAATCAATCAACCTGATATTATTCTTGCGGACGAACCTATTGGTAATCTTGACAGCAAGTCAGGTACAGAGATCATGGAGCTTTTTCAAAGAATAAACCAAGAAAAAGGGAAAACAATCATTCAGGTAACTCACTCCGCTGAGTCTGCTGAGTATAGTAGAAGAATCATTCATGTAAAAGATGGGAGAGTGTCTTAATATGAGAAAAGTATTAATTATATGTCTAATAGGGTTGGCAGCATTATCTACAGGCTGTTCTAAACCCGCTGAGCCAGTAGCCAATCCAATTCCTGTAGCACAGAAAAAAACAGTTGTTGAAGCCTTCGGTACATTACAGGTAAAAGAAAAAATAAACATAAATATAGATTTTACAGCTTCAGTTGAAAAAATCCATGTTGTTGATGGGCAAAAAGTAAAAGCCTCAGATCCCCTTATTACATTGAATCTTAAGGATTATAAAACCGAAATTTCCACTAAACAAAAGGAATTAAACATAGCAAATCTAGAAATAGAACGAGCAAAAAACAATGCCTTCATAAACAATGCAAATGATCCCTCCCTGAAAAAATTAGAGAATGACTTAAAAAACGCACAGTCATTTTATGAAACAACTTTAAAAGAATATAAAAACCAAGAGCTTTTATATAAGCAAGGTGCAATATCAGAATATGATTTAGCACAAACTCAAAAAAATCTTGATATGAAGAAAAAAGAAGTGGATGACGCAAGTTTTTCTATGGAATCCTTAAAAGACAGTAGACTTAAAGATGTAAGGAACGTAGAAATACAAAACGAAAAAGCTTCATCAATAAAAAGCGAAATTTCACAATTAAGTTCAAAGTTAACGAAGGCATATATAAAAGGAAGTGACATCATATGCACAGTCAATAACGGTATTATATATGATATTGGCTATACAGCGGGAGACCTGGTATATTCCTCCAAAAAAATCCTAAGCATCATGGATCTTGATACTTTATATGTAGAAGCAGAAGTATCTGAGGAGTTTATAAAAGATGTAAAATTGAATGCTGTAGCTACAATAATTCCAACAGCAGATAAATCAAAAGAATACAAAGGCAAAGTAGTATTTATATCAAATAATGCACTTGTAAAAAACGGTGAAACAATAGTCCCAATACATATTTCCCTTGATTCACCTGACGAGTTTTTGATACCTAATTTTAATGTTGATGTAAATATAGAGATGAATTAGCAAGCACCAGGAATGGTTTGCTATTCTATACTTTCTCAATTACCTTTGATCTTTGAACTATGACTACGCCCATTAGTATTAAAACCGCTGAAATAATCATCTTTACTGTTACGGGTTCTCTTAAAAAAAGCCAACCTAGAAACATTGCCACCACTGGATTTACATAGGCATATGTGCCAGCTTTTGAAACAGGCCATACACTTATAAGATATATATATGATGTATAACCAACTAAAGAGCCTACCATTATGAGGTATATCAAAGCTCCAATCCCTTGAGGGTTATAGTTCATTTTTGATGATTCCCCCAATAGTATTCCCACCAGCGTCTGCACCAGCCCTGCTGAAACCATCTGAACGCCAATCTGAGTTACCATAGAACCAGTAAATACTGTTCTTTTAGAATAGATTGAGCCCATAGCCCATGAAAAGCTGGCAATAATTATTAATACGATGCCCACTATATCTGTATCAAATTCTCCGCCGTTGCTAAAGGACAATATTCCTACCCCAGCAAAGCCAATTAGCATTCCAATCCAGCCTGACCCACTTATGCGACTACCTCCAGGAACAAATCGCTCCATTATTGCTATAATAATTGGTATGATGGCTATAAGTAATGCTGCTGTGCTAGAGTTGATTCTCATCTCTGCTAAGACAACAAGACTATTGCCTATGGCAAGCAAAAATAGACCCACTACAGAAATTTTCCAATAATCTCTTTTTTCCTTTGGAAACTCCATCTTCTTCAAATAGGCAAAGGCTAACAGTATGGTACCAGAAATTAAAAATCTGATGCCAGCAAAAAGAAATGGTGGAAAGCTCTGAACGCCTATTCTTATTGCCAGATATGTAGAGCCCCAAATAATACATACTAAAATATAAGCTAAAAGCCCGTAATTGGTTTTTTTCATACATTGTCCCCCCATGGGACAGGGTTCAATTCACCCTGTCTCTCGTGCTATCCTCTTCTATTACAACAAATTTATCTTACTTCTGATCCAGAGGGCATCTCTGCTATTGGTGATACAATAGATAAGAGCTCTCCATTGGACGCTGCAAGTATCATACCTTTTGATTCAATACCCCTTAGTTTCACAGGCTTCAGATTCGCTACAACTACTACATACTTGCCCACTAAATCCTCTGGCTTATATGTTTTTGCTATGCCTGATACCACCTCTCTTATTTCATCACCTACTTGAAGCTGCAGCTTCAAAAGCTTATCTGCTTTTTCAACCTTTTCACAAGCAAGTACCTTTGCTACTCTAAAGTCAATCTTAGCAAAATCCTCTATTGTAATCTCAGCTTTGGGAACTACTTCTTTGGAAGGTACTTCTGTTTTAAGAGCTACTTCTTCCTTCTCAAGCTCAACTCTTGGGAATATTATTTCTCCTCTTTTTAACTTGATTCCTCCTGGTAGCGCTCCGAAGCTTTCTAAACTTTCAAGGGTAGTATATTTCTCATCTTCAATACCAAGCTGGGCAAACATTTTAGCTGGTGTATTAGGCATAAATGGGATTAATAGCACTGCTGCATATCTTAATGTCTCTGTAAGATTATATAAAACTGTGCCAAGTCTTCCTTTTTTGCTTTCATCCCTTGCAAGTGCCCAAGGCATTGTCTCATCAATATACTTATTGGCTCTGCCAACTACTTTGAATATTTCGGCCAAAGCATTGGAGAAAAGAAGTTTATCCATCAATTCCTCTGCTTTCTTGGGAAGCGCTCCTGCAAGTTTTCTTAAATCCTGGTCTACAGGCTCTAGTGTATCTTCAGGAACAGGCAATACGCCATCAAAATACTTTTCTACCATTGCAACTGTTCTTGATAGAAGATTTCCTAAGTCATTGGCAAGATCAGCATTCAATCTATTTACCAAAGCTTCTTCCGAATACACACCATCAGATCCAAATGGTACTTCCCTAAGAAGGAAATATCTGATTGGGTCTACACCATACTTTTCTGCTAGTATCACAGGGTCTACTACGTTTCCCTTTGATTTTGACATTTTTCCGCCTTCTAGTATCAGCCATCCATGCCCAAACACCTGTTTTGGAAGAGGTAAGTCAAGGGCCATCAGCATAATTGGCCAGATAATCGTATGGAATCTTACTATTTCTTTTCCAACCAAATGTACATCTGCAGGCCAGTATTTCTTAAAATTAGAATCATCTTCTGAAAGATAACCCAATGCCGAGATATAGTTAGAGAGTGCATCTATCCAAACATAAACCACATGCTTTTCATCAAAAGTAACAGGTACTCCCCAATTAAAAGAGGTCCTAGATACGCATAAATCATCAAGTCCAGGTCTTAGGAAGTTATTCAGCATTTCATTTTGTCTTGATTGAGGCTGTATGAAATCTGGATTATCTTCTATATATTGAATCAATCTATCCTGATATTTTGAAAGCTTGAAAAAATAGCTTTCTTCTTTGGTTAATTCTACTTCACGACCACAGTCTGGACACTTTCCGTCAACTAATTGCCTTTCAGTCCAAAAAGATTCACAAGGGGTACAATACCAGCCTTCATATTCACTTTTGTATATATCCCCTTGATCATAAAGTTTTTTAAATATTTTCTGTACTACTTCTTCGTGTTGCTGATCAGTAGTCCTGATGAATATATCATTAGAAATGTCCAACAGCTTCCAAAGATCTTTGATATCAGCTACAACTTCATCAACAAACTGCTTAGGCGTTATACCTTTTTCTTCTGCTTTTCTTTGTATCTTTTGACCATGCTCATCTGTTCCTGTCAAAAACATTACATCGTATCCCTGCTGCCTTTTAAATCTTGCTGCCGCATCTGCTGCCACCGTAGTATATGAGTGCCCTATATGTAGCTTATCACTTGGATAATATATAGGTGTGGTGATATAATAAGTCTTTTTACTTTCCATAATATAAATCCTCCTTTTCTTTTTAGAATACAAAAAAGCCATCCGTCCTATTTAGGGACGAATGGCTCGTGTTACCACCCTGCTTCGTATTTGCCTATGGCAAATACCTCAAATAATGGAACTCAGAAATATCCTTATTCCACTGCCTGTTAACGAAGGCTCATCGTCATAGGCTTAAATTAAGATATGCTCTCAACCCTCACCTACAAGGTTCAAGGACCATGTTCAGAAAAACTTCCTGTGCAGGTTTTCACCAAAATCAAGTGTTTTCAAAAAACCTTGATCAATCTGCTCTCTAAGACATTCCGCTTTACTTACTCTTCCCATCATTACCTTTATAATATTTACATTAGCTTTTGAATATATGCCAGAATTATACTATACTATTTTTTATATGTCAAGAAGCTTTAGTGTCTAAAATCCCCCTGAGGACCCGCCACCGCCAGAGCGGCCTCCGCCTCCAGAGCTTCCACCACCAAAACCGCCTCCGCCTCCGCGACCTCCACGGCCTGATGCTATCATGAAAAACAATAGACGTGTCAATCTACCTCTATTAAATATCAAATCTATTATAATAAAAAATATCGCTATTGCTATAAATATTGGGTTTATAGCTCTTCCATTGCTTTGGCTTTGTTCACGGTTGTCTTCTTCTGGCAATACAACGGTTTCTCCTGTGATGGTTTTGTATATATCAGAATAAATAGTAAGGACTCCAGCATCCATTCCATCTTTAGCAGCAACTTCGGAAAATTTCTTCAAAAGTTTATTGCTCTCTAAGTCAGTAAGGTCACCTTCGTAACCATAACCTACCTCAATACGAGATTTTCTTTCGCTCATACTAACAATGAAAAGAACACCTTTATCTTCTGTACCTATTTTCCATTTATTAAAAAGCTGATTTGCATAATCTTCAATGGTATTGTTATCAAGAGATGGAACGCTTACAAAAACGATCTGTCCTCCCTCGGTGGCTTTAAAAATTTCTCTACCAAGACTATTTATTTGATTTTCAGTTTCGCTATCAAGGACTGCTGCAAAGTCATTGCAGTAAAATTCGCTGGTGGGATTTGGTATTTTTATTTCCGCCTCAGCCTGAACCGAAAAACTTGAAATATTAAACACCAACAGAACCAGTAGAATCCAGGCGAAAATTTTTCTCTTCTTCAATCTATCCCCCCTGCTCTATATAAAGATTAGACTTTATTAAAACTTAACCTGCGGTGCATTTTCTGCACCTTCAGCAGCTTTTATATATGGGAAAGCATCATAACCTAACATTCCTGCAAATATGTTTGTTGGAAAAAGTTTAATTTTTCTATTATAAGTATTAACCTTATCGTTATAATATTTTCTAGCTACTGCTATTCTATTCTCCGTGCCCTCTAGCTGTACTCTTAAATCTTGGAAACCTTCATTTTGCTTTAAAACAGGATAATTTTCAGCGATGGCAAGTAGTCTTCCTAATGATGAAGTCATCTGCTCATTGGCATTGATCTTATCGGTAATTGTAGTAGCTCCAGCAAGCTTACTTCTTGCTTCTGCTATCTGTGTAAATATTTCTTGTTCTTTGCCTGCTTGTGCTTTCACTGTCTCAACAAGATTTGGTATTAGATCAGCTCTTCTTTGATACTGAACTTCTATATCTCCCCAAGAAGCATTAACATCCTCATTTAACCCTACTAGATTCCTTTGTAACCCGATAACATACACGGCTATCAAAGCCAGAATACCTAGTATAATAAATATCCCTTTATTTTTCATTGTAATACCTCACCCTTTCATTAATTAAGCTACTTTAGTTACGAATTTAACCCTATTTTGTCTGATAACTTATTTATATATAGATACTATTTTTATATAAATAGTATTTACATAAATATTATTTGCGTATAAATGCTATTTACACAAATATTATTTACAATCACCTATATATTTTATAGCATTCATCGGGCACACCATCTTGCACATAGTACAACTCTCATTGCAACCATCTATATCTTTTATTATTGGCTTTCTGCGCTTTTCAAATACACCAAATTTACAATTGGCTACACATGTACCGCATTCTATACAGATATCTCGATTTATTTGTGGATAACATGTCTTGGACATTTTAATCACCTCTGCTATATTATGTCACAGCTATTCATTTTTTGCCATCTTATCCTTTTTCTAAATCAACAAAATGTAGTATAATTTCTTTAGTAGATTTTTTAGGAGTAGGTGATTAAAACGAATAAACAACTAGAACTATTTTTCGAATTCCTTCAAGACCAAGGGGTTTCTAAAAATTTAATAAGTGATTTAAAACATTGGCGAAACCAGCATCCAGTATCTGACCCTGTAACCGCTAGAGTAAAAGCACCTTCTGTCTACTATTATGGCGCAGATGCTTGGTCTATGTGTATAGCAACGCTTTTAGAAGGAGAAAATCTTCTTTTGGTTGGCCCTAAGGCTACAGGAAAAAACGTTCTTGCCAACAACTTATGCTTTGCCTTTGGCAGACCACAGTGGGATGTATCCTTCCACGTAAATACAGACAGCAGCACATTGATTGGTACAGATACATTTATAGATAATCAAGTAAGATTCCGTCCAGGTGCAATGTATGAATGTGCTACCTATGGAGGATTTGGCGTTTTAGATGAAATAAACATGGCAAAAAATGATGCAATCGCCGTGCTTCACTCCATACTTGATCATAGAAAAGCCATAGATGTGCCTGGCTATACAAGACTAGATCTCCATGAAGCCTCCAGATTTATAGGTACCATGAATTATGGCTATGCAGGCACAAAAGAGCTAAACGAAGCATTGGTCTCTAGATTTATGGTGGTTGAAGTCAGGCAAATGGCCAGTGATGAAATCACAATGCTTCTATCAAAAGAATTTCCAGGGGCAAAGAAAGAAATATTAGCACAGTTTGCAGGTATTTTTTCTGACCTTCAGATAAAGGCTCAAAACTCTGAGATATCCACAAAATGTGTTGATTTGAGAGGAATCATAGCAGCGCTAAAAACCATAAGAAGAGGCCTAGATCCCCACCTTGCCATAAAAATGGGCATCACCAACAAAAGCTTTGACGAGTATGAAAAACAGATCGTACAAGACACCATAAACACGAGAATACCAAGGGCTTGGAAAAGCCAGGATGTGTTTGGAGGATAAAAATGAATGATGATTGGAACCTCACCAGACGAATAAAAAACATGGTATGGACAGTAAGTGAAAATTATCAATCACAGCTTAGTACAAACAGTAAGATCCATGAATATTATACAGATATTCAAGTTTTTGATCCTTTGGTGCTTTATGAAATGGGTCTTGATAAAGAAGAGGTAGAAGCGCTATCCATTTATTCCGCCTCTCATCAAGGCGCACACAAAAGGCTCACCAATGTTAAAGTTTTAAGCGCATTCCTTACATCCAGAATAAAATCAGGCTTTGACGAGGAAAAAATCTTCTCCCTTGTTCACATTGGAGAAGATCTACGAGTGGATGCTTTAATGGAAAAAGAGCGACCTGGTTGTAGAGATTTTAGACTTAAAGGCACACATGCAATCATGAACAAACTCTTTTCAACTAATGGAAGTGAAACAGAAAAGCTATTTAAAGCAATAAGGCTTCTTGTCAATGAAATTGATGGTACTATTGATTGTGATTGGAAAATGGCTCATGAAATCTATGAAGACCTTTTGAAATGCTCTTTTACAAAAGATACTTTGGAAATGATTCATATAATAGATGATATTTATTTAAAGTATTGGTCTAGCGGACTTCCTAAATATTTCTTTCTTGATGATATAGCCCAGCTCGGCAACAAATTTGAAGAAGCTTCCATGGATGGAGATTGTGAAGACAAACCATCTAAAGGCAACGGAGAAAATAGCGATAAGCAAGATAGTTCAGACGCAACGGCTGAGATTAGTACACAGATATATGATGAAGGCAACAAAAGTGACAGTGGGGAAATAAATCCGTCTGCCAGTGGAGATATCAGGCAAAACGATGAGAAAAACCTTATGAATTCTAATATTCATATGTCCTCAAACTCTGATAATATAACAGAAGAAGAAATCCGAAGAAAGATCAACCATATGCTTAACTCAACTCTTCTAGACAGCTCCGGTGATAAAGATAGCAAAGGTGAAGAAATTAAGAAAAAACTTTTTTTAGATATGAGCTCTACTGAATCCGAAGAATATAGCTTTGATGATTTATCCCAAAGGGATAGGATGGAATATTACTATGGAAAAAGTCTTTATACCAAAGAAGATACCATCCATATGCAAAAGCAAATATGCCGCGGGTGCCATAGTGGTTTTAACATACATTTTACCGATGGTGCCATAAGGGCATACAACAGCAATGACTATCAAAAACAGCTAGTGGAAAGGCAGAAAAAAACAAACTACGAAATATACGAAAGAAACAAGCTGATTCATTCGCAGCACATACAAAAGCTTTCCAATATGCTGATAGATACACTAAAATCAGCAAAGGATCCTGATGCATATATTTCAGATTTCGGATCCATTATTCCAAATAAAATATGGAAAGCTACCAGAACCAATAATAGCCGAATATTTAATAGAGTTGATTTTTCAGATCCTGGAGAATATGTAGTAGATGTTTTGCTAGATGCCAGCGGCTCACAAAGTGACAGACAGCCCCTTATTGCAAAACAAGGCTATATACTGGCAGAAGCACTTTTCAATGCAGGAATTCCTGCAAGAGTAAGCAGCTTTTGCAATTTTAGCAACTATACCATCATGAGAAGATTTAGAGATTATGAAAACGATAAAAATTCCAATATGAATATATTTGAATATGTAGCATCAGGAAATAATCGAGATGGGCTTGCAATACAAGCCACTTCCTATGAGCTTTGCAAAAGACATGAAACAAACAAAATACTAATCGTCCTAAGCGACGGCCAACCTGCGGATAATAGTCAAGGCAGCAATGAAGCCATGAGCTTTGGAGGCATTATGAATTATGATAGTATGCTAGGGGTAGAAGATACTGCTCAGCAAATAAGAAAAATTCGAGGAAAAGGAATACTTGTTCTAGGCGTTTATACTGGTCCTAAGGCTAACCTAGAAGCAGAAAAACTGATGTATGGAAGTGATTTTGCCTATATAAATGATATCAACTATTTTGCTGATATCGTAGGAAAATATCTAAAAAAGCACATCGAGAACAGTATGTATTAAAAAGATGGAGCAGGCTCCAAAGTAACCTGCTCCATCTTCAATTTTATCTGCTATACGGCATTGTGAACAAATGCTGCTATTCTATCTACTGGTATATCTGTTACTGATCCAAGGGTGTTACCCCCATAACGATTGTTGCATCTGTTTCTTCCCTTTAATCCTTGGCAGCAATCATTACCTAATGCGCAGCTTGGTGCTGACATTTCTGGTATATTGGTTATTAATCTTACGAAGCATGGATTTACTGCTAAAACTACACCTGTAAATCCACAACCTGATTGACCTCCACATGTTGCAAAAATTGTAACTACTTCACCTACAAATTTTGATATATGCTCTACCAAGCTTTCTGAATAAAATCCGTTAGCCATTAATTTTCACCTCCTTTTAAGATCGGGGCTTTTCCCCTTTCCTAATGTCATAATATGTACAAACCACTACTTGGTTACAGTTTTTTAATATATTTCAAAAATAAAAACATGAAGCAGGCTCCAAAGTAACCTGCTCCATCTTCAACTTTATCTACTATACAGCATTGTGAACAAACGCTGCTATTGCATCTACTGGTATATCAGTTACTGATCCAAGCCTGTTGCCACCACAATGATTGTTGCATCTGCTTCTTTCCTTTAATCCTGGGCAGCAATCGTTACCTAATGCGCAGCTTGGTGCTGACATTTCAGGTATATTGGTTATTAATCTTACGAAGCATGGATTTACCGCTAGAACTACACCTGTAAATCCACAACCTGATTGGCCTCCACATGTTGCAAAAATTGTAACTACTTCACCTGTAAATTTTGCTATATGCTCTACTAAGTTATCTGAACAACATCCATTTGACATTACCTTTTCCCTCCTTTTAAGATAGGGGTTTTCCCCTTTCCTAATTTTATAATATGTACAAACCAGAACTTGGTTACAGTTTTTTTAAATATCTTTCAAAAAATAAAAAGAATAATTTAACCTACTTAAAGGTTAAATCATTCTTCAAAAAACTTATATCCTTTTACTTGTTTGCTCCACAGCACTTTTTATGCTTTTTGCCGCTTCCACATGGACATGGATCGTTTCTACCTGGCGCTTTTTCTTTTACTATAGTACCTGATTCTCTTTGTTCTTTGATTATTTCTTTCCTCTTCTCTTCTGATAATATTTCATCCCACTGAGGCAATGTATAAAGCCACTCAGCTTTTGCAGCAAGCATATTATAGTAAAGCTTTTCATGGTCTATTTCAAGCTTCACTGTGCTTGTTTCTAAAATCTCATCAAGATCAATTGGGTTTACAAGGCTGTCATTTATACCATCTAGAAAACCAACAAAATGCAATTTATCGATTTTATACTTTTCTGCTAGCTCAACAAATGTAGCTTCCACAATAATCTTTGTATCTTGAAGTAATTCTACATATATCTCTTTTTCCATTTCAAAATACTCAGTCCAAAATTTCTTCTGCTCTTTTTCATCTTGCTCCTGCTCATAAGCAAGATCTCTCCACTCTTGTAATAAACTCATCTTCTTACCGTCCTTTTATTTAATTTTCTAGTATATTATAGTATATAGTTTACTTTTTTGCAAATAGGCATACAAAAGAAAATAATTTGTAGTCTTAACTACCCTAGAAATAATACTTTGCATATAAAAATTGCAGCCACTAAGCAGGCAAAGTCAGCTAAGACAGCACATATCAAACTATGCCTGATATTTTTTATCCCTACAGCACCAAAATAAACTGTAATGGTATAAAATATAGTTTCTGTACCACTCATGACCACACTAGCCAATATACCAACAAAACTATCAGGCCCATACTGCTTTAAAATATCAGCCAACAAACCCAATGCTCCGCTACCAGAAAGAGGTTTCATCAGTACAAGGGGCATTACTTCCTGTGGAACTCCTAAAAGATTGATGATTGGGCTTAATATTAAAAGAATAAAATCAAGCCCACCAGACTTTCTAAGCATGCCCACCGCCAAAAGCATGGCAACGATATATGGAAATATCTTATATGTAGTCAAAAGCCCATTTTTTGCCCCTTCAATAAAAACCTCATAAACCTTCACCCCTTTTACATATCCATATGTAAGAATAAAAAGAATGATTAGCGGAATGATGTAGTTCATTTTACACCTCCGCTTATGCGTTCCATGACTTTGCAACAAATAATCCCTGTAGTTATAGCTACAATGGAGGTAAATATAGCTGGTACGATTATTATCCCAGGATTTGTAGAGCCACATGATGCGCGAAGGGCTATAACGGTGGATGGTATGAAAGTAATAGGCGCTGCATTGATGACTAAAAACAAACACATTGCATTGGTTGCCGTAGCTTTTTGAGGATTTAGCTTTTGAAGCTCATCCATGGCTTTAAGCCCCATAGGCGTTGCAGCATTTCCAAGCCCCAACATATTGGAGGTTATGTTCATGATCATTGCGCCCATGGCAGCACTCTTCTCTGGTATTTCATTAAAAATCAGCCTCATCACTGGACGAATGAGACTAGCAAGGCTATCAACCAATCCAGATTTTTCAGCGATTTTCAAAACACCACACCAAAGCACCATACCTCCAACAAGGCCGATTCCTAAATCAACAGAGGCTCGGAGAGATTTAAAGATCTCCTCAGAAACCAATTCCAATCTACCACTAGTAGCCCCAAAGGCAATGGCAAAGGCGATCATATAAAACCAAATCTTATTCATCATAAAAAATCCCACCATATACTTTTTATTAAAGTCTATGGTGGGCGGCTTGGACTATATGATAATTCATTTTGTCCTAATTGATTTTTCTATTAGGAACCTTTTTAGAATCAAACCCGTCATAAAAATATAAACATCCTAGAAAATACAAACTTATATGCAGCATAGCTGCAGTAAGAGGACTTGAATATCCTAATGATCTTAACCCAAATCAAGAGTGGACACGAGAGGAGTTTACTCATCATCTTATTCAAGCCATGGAGACTCACAAAAATCTTCCAATGATTAAGATTATCCCAGCAGTGATTGCCGATCAAGATCAGCTAACTGTTGATTATGATGGTTCCATCCAACGTTCTCTTGTTTATGGTGTTACTAAACTTGATGCAGAAGGTAAATTTAATCCAAAGGATAAAATGACTCGCGCTGAAGTAGCAGAACAAGTCTACAATGCACTTGAATACATCAAGGAACGTCCAAACAAAGAAATACCTGAATAAATTATCTTAACCGAAAGACCCATCATACACTTTTTATTGAAGTGAATGATGGGTCTTTTATCAAAACATGATATTATATATTTGGCTATATTAACTTTTGAAATACTGGCAAGGCTCTTTCAATTTGTTCTGTTTGGACACAGTAGGATAATCTCATATATCCAGGACATCCAAAACCATCCCCTGGCACAAGCAACAAATCATGTTCTTTTGCTTTTTCACAAAAGGCTATTGAATCACCGTCTGGCGCTGCAAAGAAAAGATAAAACGCGCCATCTGGTTTTGCAACACGATAGCCCATTTTTGTCAGACTATCATTTAGCAAATTGCGGTTTCTCTCATAGATTGTCAAGTCAGGCATTACATCAACACATTTTGTAATAACCTTTTGGAACAAACTTGGTGCACAAACATATCCAAGAATTCTAGCACTTCCCGCAACTGCAGCAAACATATCTTCAAAATTGCCCACTTCACTTGGAATAAGCACATATCCAATACGCTCACCTGGTAGGGAAAGGGATTTGCTATAGGAATAACAAACAAGTGTGTTATCATAGTATTTTGTAACAAATGGCACAACTACATTTCCATATACCAATTCACGATAAGGTTCATCTGAAATCAAGTAAATGATTTCTCCATATTCTTTGGATTTTTCCACCAAAATCTTCGCCAATTTTTTAATGGTCTCTTCAGTATAAACTACGCCTGATGGGTTGTTTGGTGAATTGATCAAAACTGCCTTGGTATTTTTGTTAATTGCTTTTTCAAACAGGTCAAAATCAATTTGGAAAGCTTCTGTATCTGCAGGTATCATAACAAATTTACCTCCTGCAGCTTCGATAAAAAATTTATATTCTGAAAAATAAGGTGCAAACACAATATATTCATCATCACTACTTGCAGTCATTGCCTTTAAACAGATGTTCAGTGATGCAGCCGCACCACATGAAATAAACATATTTGCCTTTGTAAAGTTTGTACCAAAACGTCTATTTAGAGAACTTGCAATGGCATCTCTTGTCTCATCAGCACCTGGCGAACTGGTATAACTATGATATGCCACTGGACTTTCATTATCCACTATATCTTTTATAGCATCCTTCACTTCCTGTGGTGCTGGTACATTTGGGTTGCCTATACTAAAATCATGTATATTTTCTCGTCCAACAATCGCTGCTCGTAGCTTTCCTAATTCAAAAATCTCACGAATTACGGATCTCTGTGTCCCTAACTTAACCATGTCTTTTGAAATCATAATATCCTCCATTCTATGCGCTTTTGCATGCACAAATTAAATAATAATTAAGTGCCCTACAAAACGCAAGGCTCTTTTGAAACATAGAAATGCCTTACACTCGGCAAATCTATACATCATAATTATATTATTAATCTTATTAACTGTATATATAATTAATTGTTAAATTAAATATATATACAGTTAATAAACAAGTGCTTTCAGTAATCCAAATATCTATTATGGCGTACAAATATACCATGCAGCCCTAGGTCCAACATTTATAACTTGAACGTCTTTAAAGCTTTCTTCCATTTCAGCTTTTGCATTCTTGATAAAATTGAAGTAATCTCCACCTTCAAGCCGCTCCGTTATATCTGTGATCAAAGACCTTTCCTCATTATAATCATGATAAATCACTTTGCACTTTGCAACCCTGCTCATTTCTCCATACACGATTTTCCTTTTGTTATACTCCATACCATGTAGTACATAAGAAGAGATTGCTATATCAAAGCTATGATCATCAAAAGGAATTCTCTCTAACGCACTTCCACAGACTAGCTCCACCTCATTGTTAGAAAGATTCTTCTTAGCGACCTTTATCATTTTATCGGCACCATCCATGCCAGAAACTATAAAACCTCTTTTATTTAAAACATTGCATAAAGCCCCTGTACCACAGCCAACATCAAGAATACTTTCATATGAAAATATATCAAAGCTATTCTTTATAATATCCAATACATTATTATAATATTTTGTTTGGTATTTGAAAAACAAACCATATATAGGTGCTATACGATTAAATAGGTTTTTTTCTTTATCTTGCATTTTTATTCCTGCTTTTTAGTTTATTTCTATCCTTGAAATTTTTCAAAAATTTATAAGTCATTTTATAAATTCCACCTGTTCATATTCTCTTGGAGTCATTTTAAAATTAAGCTGGCAATATTGATTTTCAAAAGCATTTACAATTAATTCTATACATACGTGCGTATATATGCTATTATTTATTTATAATACGTACGTAAGGATGGTTTTTATGGAACAAAATTTTTACTACACATTCCCTGCTATTAAAGGAATTCAGTCTTCAAAAGAATATTTTGTTATTATGTGCCCTTTAAATATTTTGTCTAAATTACTTATTTTTAATGATAGCTATATTCCTGCTGAATTTCGAGCTCAGCGAACATTAAATAAGTCTAGAATTCCAGAAATAGCAGATTACATTGTAAGTAATCCAAAAGATTATGTTTTTTCATCATTAACCGCATCAATAGATGGTAAATTTGAATTTTCTTCTTTTAATGCAAAAGAATCTAAAGATATTGGTCTGTTAAAGGTATCAATGGATAGTAAGCTGCTAATAAATGATGGACAGCATAGGCGTGCAGCAATTGAAGAGGCTCTAAAAGCATCGCCTGAACTTAGTAGTGAAACAATATCTATAGTGTTATTCATAGATACAGACCTAGTAAGAAGCCAACAAATGTTCTCAGATTTAAATAAGCATGCTGTTAATGTGTCTAAATCAATTGGCATATTATACGATTCTAAAGATCCACTGGCAATTATAACAAAACACGTAGTTGAAAATAACCCTTTGTTGAAAAATTTTACCGATAAGGAAAATGCGTCTTTACCTACATTTTCACCCAAATTATTCACTCTAAGTAGCATATATGAAACAAACAAGAAACTGCTTTCAAAATGTAATATTGAAGATGAATTATTTAAAAGCTTTGTTTATGAGTTTTGGACTTTTCTCTGTTCCAATATAAAGGAATGGGAATTTATATTTAATAAAGAAATAAGCCCTCATGTTTTTAGAAATACTTATATAAGTTCCAATGGAGTGGTCTTAGAGGCTCTAGGTATAGTTGGCAACTACCTTTATAAGAATAATCCGAAAGATTGGAAAACTGCTTTATTAAAATTAAATGGTATTGATTGGAGCAGAACTAACTTATCGGATTGGGAAAATAGAGCCATAGGCTCCACTGGAAGAATTGTAAAAAGTTCAGCATATGTTAGATTAACTAGTAACTTGATTAAAACGAAGCTTGGAATTCCACTAAATAAAGAAGAATTAAAGCTAGAATCTAATATGAATAATTAGCAAAACACGTTTTCAAATAAGCCTATTTAAATACAGCTAAGTTTTATTCGATTTAATACTGGCTTTTATTCTTTATAAGGAAGTGTAATCTAAATGAGTAATATAAATGCTTCAGATATATTAAGTAAAAAAGTAAACTTAATATTAGATGAATTAGAAATGGTTTATAAAAATGATAAGAGACCTTGGATTATTGGATATAGTGGTGGCAAGGATAGTACCGCCCTCGTACAGCTTACGTTTATGATGCTTCAAAGATTGCCTAAAAACAAACTTACAAAAACAGTGTATGTAGTTTCATCCGATACTTTAATTGAAAATCCAATAGTTTTAGGATTGTTGAAATTGAATATAGATGCTATTTGTATTAAAGCAGGAGCTACTGAATTGGATCTTAAATTAGAAGCACATATAGTTCACCCAGAATACAACAATACCTTTTGGTCTAATATTATTGGCAAAGGCCTCCCTACTCCCACATCAATACGTTTCAGATGGTGCACAGAGAGATTAAAAATTAAACCATCTAATAAATTCATTGAAGAACGAGTTGCTGAAAATGGAGAGGTGATTGTTTTATTAGGAGTAAGAAAATCTGAAAGTATAGCCAGGAAAATAAGAATAGAAAACAGACAGATAGAGGGCTATTTACTTACCCCACATGCAACATTAACAAATACTTATGTTTATAATCCCATTGTAGACTTATCAACAGACGAAGTTTGGAAAATATTATTAAGCAATAATGGGATGAGCCCTTGGGGTGGCAATAACAACGAATTATTTAGTCTATACATGGGTTCAGATGGTGGTGAGTGCCCCTTTACAATGACTGCAAACAAAAAAGGAGAAATTGATACTCCATCTTGTGGTAATTCTCGTTTTGGCTGCTGGATCTGTACAGTAATTTCAAAAGATAAATCTTTAACTGGGTTTATTGATTCTGGTGAACAGTGGTTGCAACCTCTATTAGATTTTAGAGAATGGATTTTAAGTATTAGAGATAAACATGAGTACAGGCAACAATATCGAAGAGATGGAAATCATTACTACAGAAAAGTATATTTAAAGAATTTGCCTATTGATAGCGACGGTACTTTAGATGAACAAAGTCTTCATTTTGATAATTTAAATAAGCAATATATTGATCTAAAATTTAAAGATGCACTCCCACTCATAGAAAGTGATAACTCACCTTTAATTGAAAAGGATAAATTATATATGGAACTATTACCATTAGTAGAAGGTTTAAATCAAATTGATATGAAAAAATTGCAAGAAGATGAAAAAGGCCAGTATATCAATGTACTGGGTTATGGACCATTTACATTTGAAGCAAGACAAATAATTCTTAGGAAGCTATTAGCCGTTCAGAAATTTATGCAAGAAGCCGAAGATCTTAATTTTAGTTTAATCACTATTGAAGAATTAAAAGCCATTGATGATATTTGGGGAGATGCAGAAGACCTATCTAGGACTGCATTAACAAATATTTACTATGAGATTTATCGTGAAAAATTACCTTGGCATGAGTATAAAAAACCCCTCTTAGAGGAGATTGCCGTAACTAAAATATATGAAGTGTGTGAAAGACGTGATGTATCTAAAGAATTGTTAGTAAAGTTATTAGTAGATACTGATAAATACAAATTCTATTCTAATAAATCTAACCTTGCAAAATCAATTAGCAAAACATTAAATCAAAAGTATTTGCACAAAGACATATACGAGGCAGTAGAATATGATAATTAGTAATCTTAAACTAAAAAACTTCAAATCCTATGAAGATGAAACAGAATTTTCATTTTCACCTTCCGGCAATAAAAATATTGTTTTAATTGGTGGCGAAAATGGTGCTGGTAAATCAACAATATTTGAGGCTATAAAATTGTGTATATATGGTCCGATTGCATATGGTTATCAAGGACACAATTCCGCCTATAACACAAAAATCAAAGCCAATATAAATCATAATGCTTATAAAGAAAATCAAATTGATGCATATATCAGCATTACTATACTATTACCAGAAGGAACATCAGAAAATGTTTATGAAATATCTAGAAGATGGAACTTTGAAGAGAAAAAATTAGTTGAGTATTATAAAGTAATAAAAAATGGAGAACTTCTTTCAGGAGAATCAATAAATTATTTTGAGAATTACTTAACTTCTTTAATCCCTCCAAATTTATTTGATTTTTTCTTTTTTGATAGCGAAGATTTATCCGATTCATTTATCGGTAGAAGTGCAAGCTTACATTTAAAGGAATCTATCTTGCAGTTGTGCAATTTTGACACATTAGATATTTTAAAAAAGCAACTACTACAATACCAAAGGAATATTGCAATTTCATCTAACGATTTAAACAATTTTCAAGAAGAGCTTAATTTAGCAACTGATGAATACAAAGCTAATACAACGGCTCTTAGTTCTTTTGAAAATGACCTAATGAAAGAAAATCAGCATTTTGAATATATTAATATTGAAAAAGATAAACACGAAGAGAGATTTAGAAATGCTGGTGGTTTGCTGGAAAACGAAAAAAATTTACTTATGGGAAAATTGAACAATTTGGAACATGAACGAAATAATCTAAATCAAGAAATAAAAGATTTCGCTAATGACACCTTACCATTACTAATAAATTGTAATCTGCTGGGAAAAATTAAAACCCAAATTTTAGCTGAAGATTCTTTAAATAATTACAATAGTATTAAAGAAAAATTAAGTGAAGCTGCTATAAAGTCTTCACTAATTGAAGCCAATATTATTAAGAATTCCAACTTAGATTTATCCAATGTCCCTAGTTTAATTCTTAACAAATTATTTGATATTAAAAATTTAAATAATATTAATTATATTCATTTGTTATCTAATGATGATAAAAATACTGTTCTTTTACTGATTGATAAAATTTTAAACAGCAAAGAAGCTTTAAGCACTACTATTTCTACAAAGCATGAACAAATCTCTCAAATAAATGAAGAATTAAAAATTATTAGGCAGAGAATAAATTCAGCTGTAAATGATTCTATTTTAAATGATTACATAAAGAAAAATTTAGCTTTCAACAATGATCTTTCTAATAGCAGGTCAATAATTGAAAATTTAACTTTTAAAATTGAATTGGCTAAAAAAGGTATAGATGTCTCTGATAATAAATTAAAAAAGGCTAAAAATCAATTTGTTCAATCCATGCAATCAAGTAATACCTTCGATATCTCTAATAAAATAGTAGAGGCGTTAGATGAAATAATATTTGAATTATCACAAGAAAAGGTTCATGCAATAGAAGAAAACTTCATGTTTATTTTTAATGAACTCATAAGAAAAGATAATTATATAAATAGCATAGAAGTACAGAATAATTTTGATACTACTCTGTACATTGATAAAGAGTATAGTTCAATTAATTTAGTTAATCTAATAAACCATCTCGGAATAGATGATATCGAAAAAAAATATGGAGATAAATTCATTGAAGACTTAATGAAAATATATCCATCTAAAAATAAAAAAGAACTCGTAGAAAATATTAATAACAAACCGAAATTTGAAAGTTTAATTCTAAGAACAAAATTTAGCATTAACGATTTCTCTAAAGGCGAAAAGCAAATATATATACTCTCTCTTGTTTGGGCCTTAATTAAATCTTCTGGTGTTCAAATTCCATTTGTAATTGATACACCTTATGGAAGAATTGATGAAGCTCACCGAGATTATCTTACAACTAAATATTTGCCAAACATAAGCAATCAGGTTATTGTATTATCAACTAATGAAGAAATAGATAGAAATTTATATGGAACAATGAAGCCATTCATATGCGACGAATATCTATTGCAATACTTGGATAATGAAAGGAAAACTAAAGTACATAAAGGGTACTTTTTCGAGGTGTAATTATGGGATTTAGACTTAAAACATCCAGAAAAACAAAAGATATATTTGAAGAAATAGGTGCAAGTAGTAATTTAAAACCTTTTGCACTATGCAAAATAGCAATAGGTTTATCCTTGCAGAATGATGAAGATATTGAGCTCTTTAATAGTGATACTAATGGTGTAGAACTACAACGTGCTACCGTCACAGGTGAGCTAGATGCCTTATATAAATGTTTAATGGAATCCTACGAAGAAAGACATTTAACAGACGATGAATATTTCCCTACACATACCAAGAAGCATATAGATAGAGGTGCAGAGCTGCTTAAAAATTCCTATGAGTATTCTGGCGGAAACCTAGCTAAGTTTTTAAATAATGTCACTAATAAAGGAGATGCATCTTTATGATATATTTAGATAATAGTGCAACCACCCCAATTGACCCTGAAGTTCTAGATGCAATGCTACCATACTTAAAAGAAGAATACGGAAATCCTTCTAGCATGCATTATACATTAGCTAAAAAGGCTGAAAAGGCTGTTAATGAAGCAAGAAAAAAACTTGCTTCCCTTATTAATTCAAAGCCTGAAGAAATTATTTTTACAAGCTGTGCTTCTGAAAGTAATAACTTAATTATAAAAGGTATTGCAGATTATAAAAAATATTATGAACAATCTGGTAATCACATAATTACCTCAAAGGTTGAGCACAAGTCAGTACTTCAAACCTGTAAATTTTTAAATGGTGAAGTATATTTGAATAAAGAAAAAAACAAAAGAAAAGCTTATATCTCAAGAAAAACTGAAAGTATAAAAATTGATAGAGGATATGAAGTAACTTTTCTCGATGTGAATGGCTATGGCCAGGTTGAAAATTGTATTCTTGAAAATTCTATAAAAGATAATACCATACTTACCTCTTTAATCTGGGGAAATAATGAAATTGGGAGCTTAAACGATATAAAATCACTTTCAAAGTTGGCAAAAGATAAAAAAGTTCTTTTTCACTCTGATGCGACTCAAGTTTTAGGTAAAATCAATATTGATGTAAATGAAGTACCCGTAGATTTTCTTTCTTTTTCAGCCCATAAGCTTTATGGACCTAAGGGTGTTGGTGCGTGTTATATAAGAAATAAATTCAAAGGCGCTCCTAATATTAATATGACCGCTTTAATTCATGGCGGAATGCAAGAGGATGGTTATAGAGCTGGTACACATGCTGTACATAATATTGTTGGTTTTGGAAAAGCTGCTGAAATAGCTAAACGTGATATGAATGATTATGTTAAAAAAATTATTGATCTTGAGATCGAAACTAAGAAAATGCTATTGGCTAAATTTTCTAAAATCGAGTTTTTAGGTGATCCCGATAATCATATACCGGGAGTTATTCCTGTGATTATACCAGGAATCATAAATATAATACTCATTAAAGATATATGTTATGAAGCTGCTATTTCTTCTGGTTCAGCTTGTAGTATTGGAGAGCCTTCTTATGTAATTGAGTCTATTGGAAAAGCAAATTTTTCTAATAATTTTCTAAGAATTTCTCTGAATAAACATTCGACAAATAATAATATACAGGACTTAATTAATACTCATATTCCGCTGAATTCTTAAAAACTTAAGTACTATGATATCTTATGCATTTTTTACTCTTAAATGTTGTCAGGTATGATTAGTAAAAATATTTAAATAATAGGATTCTTGTTATATCACGAATACCTACGATAAAAATCAAAATATGGTAAATATGAAAGTCATTGTGCGGAATATGAGCTAATAGTTTATAACATGCATACCAAACTACAATTTAATAGCATTGATAATTATCAATACTATTAAATTGACTTGATAGTTCACAAATGCGGAATTTCTTTAGGTAGCAAGTAACATTACAGTATTTTCTATTTTAAGTTTTTTATATATAATTCTATTTCTTTAAACCCTGCTTTAGAATTTAAGGGCGAAAAATTTCCTCCTATATACCAATCATGTGCCTTTATATTACTATAAGTAACTATTTTTTCAAAATCTTCAATGGCAGTTTCATTATTATTGTCCATACATTGAGCTAGGATACTATGGATTGGATACACACCTATACCTTTTTGTATGTTGTAATATTTAATATTAAATGCGTCCTTCCATTTAATTTTTACTATGGACCAGGCATGTTCAATTAACGGTAATAACTCATTTACTACGCTGTCCGTATTTAAGTTGTATTCATTAAATTTGTTAACAAAAGCTATAACAATCGGATTTAAAGAATTTATAAAAGCATTTATGCTTATAACTCTATCAACTGTATTTTTATCTCCTACTTTAATTAATTTAAACCAAATACTTTCATGATCATCATTTAGATGATTACTAATCCTATTACATATAGAATTAACAATATTATCCTTTTCAGACTTGCTTAATGTGTTCCCTAAAAAAACGCTATTATATATTTCAGGTTTTTTTTCTTGTCTTATTTTTTCTAATACTTGCTCTGCTAAAGCTGTACTCACTCTTTTATTTTTATTATTGATGTTAATAAAGGTTTCCATCTCTAAAATTCTACTCTTATCAGTAGGTATAACGATAACTGAAACTTCATAATTAATAAATTTTTGATTATATAAATCATTATTTATCCTTTTTAATTCCTTAAAAGCTTCAATTCTATGCTGTCCATCAACGATCTTTAACATATTTTTAATAGATAATACATCTTTATCTAAAACCATATCATTTATGTCAATAGCACCAATTATTGCTGTATTTAAAATTGGATTATCTTCATTAATTAAATAATCAATTATTTTTTTTCTATGGCTATTTTGTATATGCCTTTGATATCCATCGATATTTGACTCAGAATCATAACAATCAATTATATATTCTCCCAGCAATTTATCGATATCTAATGTTATCATATAAAAACTTGTATCTCCTTGTTTAAACACTAAATATTTTCTATTATTAATCATTATCATTCACCTCTTTACCATTTACTAATAAATTAATTATAGTTTCAAAATTCTTATTTTCTAAAAGGGATTCAAAGTTATTTTTATATTCCTCTTGCACTATATTAAAATCCAATTTCTCATAAATTAATTTAATTTGATTAAAATCACTTTCATCGATTTCACGTTTATTAACTAATTTTAAAATTATTATCAAATGTTCTTCTAATAATTTAATATTATCTTCATTTATATTTTGAAATGATTTTTCATCATTAATAGCTATAAATTTTTCCATCGCTTTATGCACATCATCTAAATTCTTTTTTAAAAACATATCTTGTTTTTTATAGTAACTAAAAAATCTTATACTCGCCTTTTCAAACGCGAGTATAATTTTATTGTCTTCTAATACTATTTCATCAAATAATTCATCTAATGTTGCTCTTATCTTATCAGTCATTTTATTTGCAACTACTGTCAATAACTTTGTATACTCATGTTCATTGAATAATACTTCACATATATTTATAAGCCCTATACAGAACACATCTTCTTCTTTAATTATTTGATTAATAATTTTTACTATTTCATTTATTGTATCACTATTACGGCCTAACGATGTATCATTTAGTTTTATACTTTCTATTTCATCATACTTAAAAGAAGCAAGCTTATCATTCATGAAGTCTATTGCTCTTTGTAATTCTTTAAAAGCATTCTCTGGGGTAGTAAAATAAAATTCTGATATTAATCTATATACATGCCTAAAATCTAGTTTGCAATTATTAGCTAACTTATTACAGGAATCATTAAATTTTTTGTAAAGCAATTTTGATAAAATTTGTTTAGAATCTTCAACATTGTCTTTAGAATCCTCAAGATGCGTTTTTATTAGTTCTAATTGTCTCTCAACTGAATCTAAATTTTCATGTAATAATATCATCATCTCGCTGTAAAATTCTTGAGACATTAGATACTCATAATTTTTATAGAATAACTTATGTTCAATTTCTCCCCATAATACATTTATTGATGACTTTATTTGTATTTCAATGTTTATGAAATTAGCATCATCTATTTTCCATTTTGCAGCAATTCTATATATGCTTTTTCCGTTTTCTTGTTTTTCTGGTTGCGCAGAAGTTAGGTCGACAAAAAAGTCGCTAAATTCATTGTTATAATGGAATACTGTAGTTTTTTCATTTTGGTTAGCTCCTGTTTCATAAGTAATTTCTTTCTTCTCCATAAAGTTTAGTTTAAGCTCTTCAAATATTTCAGTTTCCTCTTTTGTTAATAAGCAATTTATTCTAATGCCAATTAAGTCTGATAGGTTTTCTATTAGTTTAGATGATTCGCCTTTGTATTTAGCAAAGTATCTTTTTCTAATGATTTTCTCGCTCAAACTAGTATTACTCTTAACTCTGCCTATTACATTTATACATTTTTGATCATAAATTTTCATTAACTGGTTACATATCTTATCAGTAATAACTTTTAAGTCACTAGTTTTATTCGTAAGTATAATACAGGACTCATTAATAAATTCTCCAATATTACCCAAATAACTCTCCCCCAAATTTTATCTTCACAGTATTACCTTTATTTTATAATAAGTTATCCTTTAAAAATCTCCCAAAACGCCTTATCCCTGACATAAATAGCTCCTTTATTTCCACCCAATTTAATCAAACTATGATGCTTTTCAAGAGATTTAATCTTATTATAGATAACTTCTTCTTCATCTTTACCTTTAGTATTAAAAATAAACCTAACATCCTTATTATTCAAGTCAGATACATTATGGACTATCCAAGTCAAAATATAGTTAGCATATTCATTATCTCCAGTAGAAAAATGGCTTAACAACTGAGTTGATAGTATAGTCCCAACCCCAAACATTCTTCCTTCTTTAAGTATTTTTCTTAAGCTATCAAAGTTTTTTCTTAAGAAGTTATCTGCCTCGTCTACTAAAACCATATTTGTCAACTGCCTATGCTGACCTTCCATTTTACTTTCACCAATGGTAAGCATTTGACTATAGAAAATATCTAAAGTTATTGCCACAACTAGATTTTGTATGCCTTGATCATATCCTGACAAATTAATTACAGTTACTCCATCAATAATATCAAACAATGATTTTGTTTCAACTGGATCTGACTCAAAAATATCAAATTCATACAGATTTTTCAAAGCTGCATACAAACTATCCTGAGCGACATCCTCATTGTTTAAATACAGTTCGCAAACCTCATTTAAAGTTGGTGGTAGCCTGTCCCAGGTGTCTTGTTTAGCTTTATTTATCCCTCTTCTTTCATAAGCTTCCATCATAATATCTCTTAGCAAGGTTTCTTGTTTGATACCCAAATTAAATGCCTTACTTATAGTCTCTTTTAAGGAATTAGCGGTATGAAGAGGCAATAACGGCTTAAGTTGACTTCCTTTTACTAAAGCAAGTGGATTATATGGCAACTTGTAAATATTAAGTACCTTTGCATTAGTACTCTCTTTAAATTCTGTATCAATATAATCGCCTTTATAGTCAAATATCAGGAGTCCTATTTTCTTTCCATTAACATTTTTATAACTATCTTGATTTAATTGATAGATTAATGATTTAGTAAATTGTGTCTTTCCGGTACCCATTGTACCAATAATTCCAGTATTGCTGTGCATAACTTTACTTGTATCAGTTGGAAACCATTTTATTTCCTCTCCGGTTTTAGCATTACTTCCAAATAGTATTGTTAAGGGTTCTTTTACAATGTCAATTTGGCTCTCACTCTTTTTATATTCTATAGCTTCCGCAGCCTCTTCTTTAACACCTTCTGTATTTGCCTTATTACTCCCATTAATATCTTCCTTTATGCCTTCAAACTTTACTTCTGTATGATCTTCTTTACTAGTGAATCCACAATATTTATATGACAGCAGTTTTTCTTTTTCAAAATCGCTTTCTCCATTCACAAAATTCTTTTTAATGCTTTCCATAGGCTTAATTATATTATTATAGCCTTGGGATTCTCCAAAAATAATTTCTAAGAATTTATTTCCCTTAGCGAATTCTTCTTCGTCGTATTCTGCTTCTAGCTCGTCTTGATTCACTTCAATTTCTTTTGCTTGGTCATTAAACATTATTCCTTTTTTAAAGGACATAACAGCACCTCTGCCTATTAGTTCGTCTAAGTTATTAACAATTTTGTAATCATCATTAAGTAATTTTCTTCTCACATCTGAATCAATTATTAAATCCCAATTTTGCTCTTCCCATATATCGTAAAGCTTCATCTTTTCTGCACTTATTATCGCTAACTGCATCATAAAATTTCTATACATCTTTTTGCCAAACTTTCTAGTTTCCTCTTCCCCATCTATATCAACAAGATGCTTTTCAAGATAATTTCTAGTCTTATATGCTTGTTTCTTAGCTTTATTAATAACAGTACTTGAATTATCTCCTATCTTTACTTCTATAGGATAATAATGAACTATTAGCTCTTCATTACAGATTTCAATACCCATTAACAATAAGTCATCGGAATATTGCCCTTCGCCTCTTAAATTCCTAACAGAAAACAATCCATCTGCTCCACTAAGTCCAGCACCTTTAGATACTCTTAAAACTTCTTCCAGTGAGATAGGAATCCATATTATGTTTTCATGATAAAAATAAGCCATGCTAAGTTTTACAGCTGAAATAATGCTGATTTTCTCTCTTGGAAATTGTCCATTACTCGAGATCAGTCTTAGTAACCAATCCCCATTAAAAGCATTGAAACAATTAATTACATCAACTACAGAATTCTCAGTAATATTAACATGTTTATCTCTCATATATTCTTTTATAATTAATTCATACTGCTCAGATTTTCTTGTAACTGTTATAGAATCATATCCACTCGAACTTGTATATTGATCACTGTAATGTATAATAAGTAGACCCTTATCTGCAGCATCATTTTTAAAAAATTTTAAATCTACCTTTGGCTCTATAAAGGTTACCCAATTAGATGAATTATAGATCTTATCAAGTTTTTCATTATCTTGTTCAGAAATTACGGTTGTCCTACACTCAAGTTTTGTATAAGATACTTCATTTTCGACTGATCTATATAAAGAATTTAACCTATCTGATACCCTTAAAAGTAGATTTCCCTCTGAGTTATCCATATATCTATTTCCAAAACCAGTCCTATAGGAATTATTTATAAACTTTGATGGAACACCAGAAACAATACCATTTAATGATACTCCCGTGATCATATCATTTGTTTTGCTGTCTTTTTCACCTACATTTTGATCCATTTCGTAAAATGTAATATGACAGTATTCATAGATCTCACTTTTAATATTTTTTCTATAGAACTTTATTTTTTCTCTACAAATTGATAGTATATCCTCTTTTATATAGTCCTTCCCGATCCCCATTGGCTCTAAATTTAATTTGAGATTATCTTCAACTTGATTTACAGTTTCGTAAAATGATAATTCTTCAAATATATTTGTATCTTCGTCGGAATAAATATTAATACAAACTTCTTTTAAATCACTAATTCTACTATTTTTCTTTAGTTCAGAAATGTAATACCCAATTATACCCTGAAGGATTTCTTTTGAATCACCTGTATTTATCAAATTAATCTTAATAGCTGCTTTAGATGAAAATTGAAATAAATAGGAAAAATGTTGAACAAATTCTTCAATTTTTTCTTTAACTAACTTCTCAATAAATCCCCTTGAACTTTTATACTTTGAATCATTATTTTTAACATAATATTTCCACTCTTTTGAATGGCTTTGCTCTATTGGTTTATAAAGTGTTTTGTATTCTGCAACATAAGGCAATAAATACAATGATTCTAATTTTTTTGCCAAGCTTTCATGTAATCTTTCGCTTTCTACTTGCTTTTGTATTTCCATTTGATACATTACATTTATAGGGTGCAGCGGAGTAAGAAGAATTCTATTCTCTCCATCTTCTACTTTTACGGTACCTACCTTAACTAAATCTCTGTGAATGCTTTTTACATAACCGCCTTCTTCTAGATTATTAATAGCTTTTATAAATTCATTAACATAATCATATGATAGTTGGGATAATTCTTCATTAAAATATACTAAACTCGGAAGTAACTGATTCACTCTATAATAATTAATTAAAGAAGCATATGCTTCCCTTAATACTTCTGAAACCTCCAAGTTTTCTCCATGCAATTCATTGCTTTTCTCAACAAAAAATAATGAACCACCATTAATTATTTGTTCTTCTCTTTTTAAATTAGCTTTGAAATCCTCTTTAGGATAATAAGTTCTACTACCTTGAACCAGTTTATTATCTATATATTTAAAGTCTTTGCGCTCTTCCCTTTTTTGAATCCATACACTATACCCATTAATAGGAACTGTAGCATGTCCCTCATCCTTGATTGCAAGTGGAATACATACGCCTTTAATATTAAGATTTAGTCTAATATAATCCATATTTTCATCTATATCTATTTTATTTAAAATAACTATTTTAGAATCCAGTGACTCAACATATATCTCTTCTTTATTTTCATTAATTTCGTAATTTTCTACTGAAACTTCTGCTTCATTAAGCGTTAGTACAGAACTTCTAGTATTTAAAGTAATTACATTTTCCTTACCTATGTTAAACGCTGTTTGTATTTCAGAATCTTTAAAAATGCTATTTATTAAGTCTATAATAACTATCTTAAATTCATAGTTTTCACTAGCTTTCAGTTTTACAGTATTAAAAGAAACCTTACCAATTTCATGTTCAATTTCCACTTTTATTTTTTTACCAGAAGCTTTTGCTATAGCCTCTTGACCTTTATCTGAAGAAACTTCCATTTGAGATATTCTTTCATCAAATTTAATAAAAAACTGTAACTTTGTTTCATTGTTAGGATTAAAAATGATTATCCTTCTCTTTCTATTTCCTGCAGCAGTTTCTTGATTAGGCTTATCCCAAAAATTTTCTTGTTCAATGTTAGAAAGGTCATATCCTTCAAACTGAACCTTCTTAGTTTTCTTTTTGTTTTCAATAGATGTTTGTATCGTAGAAAAATCTAATTCTTCCCATGTTTTAGGGTCACTTAGTAAATCCACACCTTTTTCATCCAAAAATCTTTCTAAAGCGGTTGGGATATCTCCTTGAAACTTATGAATAGTATCAACCTTACTAAAATTTTCAGCATTTTCTTTTATTCTATTCCGAAGCTCATTTCCGCTAAAATCCTCCAATTGATTGTCAAAAAAGAGACCAAAGCTTTTGTAATCTTTTTTCTCTATAACACCCTTATTTATTACCTTTAATAACTCTTCAAATTGTAATAAAGAAGTAACTTCATCATTTGAGGAATTATTCCTCTCCAGTTCAAAAGCAATTATATTTTTTTGGCCAGAAGTTAATTGACTATTCTCTAAATCACTTTTTATATCATCTATAATTGATCCTATATGAAATGGCATTCCTTCTCTTTTAAAGCTAGTTGCTCCGCCAATAATACTATCTAATGTAGTATTATGAATAAAGAGAATGGCAGTATTTCTAAATCTATCATTTTCATTACCGCCAACTTCATTTCTAAGTTTTGTTAAATAATCAGGCTGAATTCCGTCAATGGTAGCGGCAACTATTATATCAATACCCAATACTTTAAAACTAATAGTTTTATATTCTTCAACATTTTCTGCTGCCTTATAATTAAAAATATTAATTTCCCTAACAATTTTTATCTGATCATATAAATCTTTAACTTCATCTTCCTTTTCAAATTGTATATCAAATCTATCTCCATTTTTAACTCCTGCAGCGTTAAAATAATCTATTACCTTTTTAGCTAAATAATTATAAAATTCTTTTGACATATTGCGCATCCCCACTATCACTTTTCTTTTCTAAAATATTTAGTTTCTCATAAAGTTTTACCAATTTTTCCTTAGAATCATTATCCAATGAAATACCTCTTCTTTTAAATTCAGCAAATAAATCTTTTAGCTTAATTTTTTCACTATCTTTTATACAAATCTTGGTTAAAAGAATAGTATACTCTTCAGTTAAATTAAATATATACCCGTATCTACCTCTTAGCTTTAAAAAATTACTTTCGCAAAACTCTACAAACCAAGTACCATAATCCTTTTGCCTCTCTCGTCTTCCGGAAATATCAAATTGATAGTTAATGGTCTTAAAAAGCTTGTATACTATTTCATAACATTCATCATCAAACTTAGGAATATGTTTGAATCTTTCCCATTTGCCATCACTAATGTACTCCATATAAAAAGCTATCAACGCATTTACATCATTAGAAAAGTTTATTTTTTCATAACTGCTCATATTATCAATTCTCTCTTTAAGTTCTATATATGAATATACCTTATTCTCATTATTATGATTAATTAAATCTAGTGTATTAGCATGAGAAAATAATATTAAAACATTTGATTCTACTGTATTCCAGCCAATCTCAGTATTTAATCTTCCTTTACCAGTATTCTCCCAATCAAATATAAAATATGAATCTATTGGCATTTCAATATCTTGTTCAAAGGTTTTATTTAATACCAATGCTAGTTGCGTTACATAAAACATATAATAAAATTTTAACAATTTTTCTATATTATTTATGAACACATCCTTATTTTTAATTAGATATTTAATATCTTCCATGAAAATATCGCTTACATATGGAAGAAATTTTTTATACTTGCCCTTATTACTTTGAAGTTCTTCTAGCTTTGGGAGTTTCTTTATCATAAGATTAACAAGTATATTATTTGATTCTTCTCCATATGCGTCTAAAATCAACTTCTGTATATCATCATCTTGGACATATAGAACATCGAATAAAAATTGTCCAATCTTGTTATTATATGATGATGATTCAATGTAATTTAATGTTTTAGGATGAAATATAGTTAGATTCTTATCTTCAAAGAATAGCTCGCTTATTAGTTCAGTAAATATAGATTTATTTTTCTGATCCATGCTAACTTCACTAATAACATCATTATAGTATTTATCTACAGGAGCCTTATCAGGTTTCTTTTCCTTTGTAACAAGCCTTGAAAATTCTCCGACTGCCGCTGTAAAATTTTCTATCTCTCCCTTGTGGATCTTCTTATAATTTGTAGTATAAGGTAGCATCAATGCTCTGCTTCCAGCATTATGTTCAAAAGAATTCTTTTTAATATTAATATAATGCTTTTTAATATCCTCAATATTTATTTCATATCTCATAAATATATCTCCATTAAGCAATAATCGCCGTATTCATCAATTTTAATTTCAAACTTGCGAACTTTGTCACCTATTTTTCTATCAAACAATATTTTGCCCTTTTCAGACCCGTACTCTTGTAATTTCTTAACAAAATCAACAAAGTTAATAAAATTATTCTTATCATTTTTATTTGGTCTGTAGCCAGCTTTGACTTTCCCCATTAGATCAAATAATAGATAGTCTATATTAATAGTGATATATTTATATAAACTATTTTTTGTTTGATAAATAAGGTTTATTGTATTAATAAATTTATGAAGATTCGTTTCCTCTGTTGAAATACCATCTATTCTTCCATCAAACTCTAAATTCTCATAAACTTTAAATTTGCTTTGATTTTTACCTATTGAAAGATGTATTTGACCATTTTGTAATTTTGGCCCATTCCACCTATAGACAACTTCTTTTACAAAGGTCAGTAGCTCCTTCATTTCATTTCTATCTCGTCTATTAGAGTTATACAAATATTTCATATATTGGTCGTACACTTCATCATCAAAAGTATTAACTAAATTCTTCCCCATAATTGATGTTATTCTAAAGAAGAATTTTATAATAGCTTGTTTAAGTTCTACTTGATCCTTCTTAGATTTCTCATTTTTTACAACTTCCAAGCTTTCATCCATTACTAGTAGCTTATAATAATAATGATCTTCGCTATTATCCACATGCATTTTAAAATAGTTACAAATTTTTTCAGTATTATTTAAATTTACTAAAAGTTCATCTATCTTTTCATTTCTAATATTTAAAGGATCAATGCTGCTCATTGATGCTATTATATTTGAGGCATCTTTATTATCGTAAATAATATTTGCAGTAAGGGATTTTAAATAATCACTAAAATTATATTTTAAAATTTTCTCAAACAGTTTATCATCTGTTATGTTGTCTAAAGAGGAATCTACAACTATATCATAGATAAAATTTAATAGTGCTCTAGTTGAAATAATCACTTTATTCTTTACAATAGTTTCAATTAATTTCTGCACAACATTCTCTTTTACAACATCTCTTAATAAATCTTCATAATTTTCCTTTATAGGGCATCTTGAGTAATTATCACATCCTAAACAGCATGTATTTTTATATTCCTCATAGAAAGGATTGTCCAGCTCTTTGCTGAACACTTTATCAAAGATATCTTTTATATACTTTGATTTAGGGCCTTCGCCTGTTAAAGTATACATGTGAAAATCCGTAAAATTTATACATTGAAAATAGCTATCTTTATTAAAAGTATTATCGGCTATATCTTGTTCAAGTATTTTTTGATTTTCTATGTATTCTTTAAGTTTTGTAAACTTATTACCATATTCAGAATCAATAAAATTTGTTAGTGTCCCCAAATTTATTGCCAATATAAGTTTTTTAGTATTACTACCAATATTTTCATCTGAAAAATCCTTTAATACATCATTTAGAGTTTCTACAGAAGTTTTCTTCGGATCTAAGCTTTCGGTAGCATCATTATGGATATCAAAATTATTAATAATCTCATTTTTATTCTTTTTAAAATAAGATATTAAATGCGATTTTCCATCCCCAACACTGCCACATACCAACAATAGCTGAGATTTTTTAATATCATTAGCCTGGTCAATCAGCTCTTCAAACTCTGTTTGAACTTTCCTAGTAACATGCATATACTCTTTGAAATTACTAAAAATATCTATTCCTTCTACTGCTTCCTTGGAGGATGTCTTTAGCTTATTTAATATACCTATCAAGCACTTTGCCTTTTCCATAAATCAAACTCCTCGATATTATTTTGATAAAAATTATATTGATATCTTTCTATAAATTATAGCCTTTTATTTCCACTCTGAATATTTCGATTTAAAAGAGCCATTAAAACGTTAAGTGAGAGCCAACATCACGCAGTTTGAGAGGGCATCGATATCCTTGCAACGTCATGATTCCTGCTCGGTAATGGTGGTGCCAATGATGCCTTAAAATATGGCATAAGAGGCTCATTTTCAATAGAATCGTGGAATAAATGTACATTATCCTAATATGGGTTCTGACCGTTAACAAGGTGGCTCTCATAGAGCGAAGTATTCACGCTCTTATATAAAAACTTCTATTACCATTATTTTCATTAAAATATTCTTATATATTTCATAGTTTAACATAATACTGTTTAATTTTACAATTTTTATGTTTATATTGAAAATACATTTAAAAACATTGGAACATTTCAAGAAACTTCAAAATTTCCAATGCATATTGTAAACGGCAATCTAAAAGGATGAGAAAGAGATTGACAGAGGTAGTACACCAAATGAAAGTCTTTAAAATCACTTGTTGAAGAGTTGTAGGTGCAATTATAAATTCAAAGAAAAATATAAGTTGCCTAAAAGCACATGCTGATAAAGAACATACTGCTCTCGTTTAAAATATTGATAATACCATAGAGAAACTTAAACGTTCAAAAATAAAGGAAATTTATTTTAAGATTGTTGTTGAAATATCTGAATTTCCAAAGGGCTTCTATATATAGCGATACAGCAATTAAAGAACTAACACATAGGGAAACTGCACCTAAAGGAATTAGTAAACAAAAATACGAGAAAATAAAAACCCTATATGATAAAATTATGACATAGGAGATGATCTTAATAAAGCAATGCTTAACTTGATTGAAATTAAAAATCTAAAGTAAGAAGTAATAGGCTTAATAGATTGCTTTAACAAGCTAAAGAGTAGTACATACTTGTTGGATAATATGAATGAACTGAGAAGAAAAACAAGTTTATTAATGTTATAAAATTTAGAATCTGCAAGATATTGGAGATGAAAAAATGTATGAGGTAGTAGTTACGACACATTTTGAAGACTGGTTAGTTGGCGACGAAACCATTGGAAATGTTCATATGCTTGAAGAAGCAATCGATATTTTCTGCAAGAGGTGCGAATACGGCTTTGAGCAGGACTATTTAACCATAGACGATTTTATTGATGAGTGCTTTAAAAATAATGAAAACGATGAACTCATTGACGAATTCGATAAGGGTTTTATTGTCAGGATATTAAATGATGAACTCGAGGTCATTGTTGATCGATACTTTAAATACGATAACAAATCTCACTCTTTAAGTGAATGCTTTGAAATCGAACTTTATTATGAGTATCTTACAAAAGAAGAGATTAGCATCCTTGAAAATTATGGGTATGTTCTTTAGGTAGGGATATACTTAGTTATAAACAACCCCTTTAGTACAAAATTTTCAAATGTGAGTATTTTCATGAGTACAATATTAAAAGAAGTGGGAGTGTAATAATCAAAGGGAGTAACCTATTTGATTCGCAATGCAAATGCGTTAATCCAATCCACTATTTTCTCTTCTTTCTATTAGTATCCTTATTTATATCTTCATTCCAATTTTCCCCTAGTTCTCCTGTATTTCTAAAGGACGTAACATTTCGAGCTAGTGAAGAATACATAACGTCTGTTCCATCAGAATCTGATACATAATTGGCTGCTCTGTCTGCTCTTATACCTAGCCTCTCAGCTTCCTTTGCAGCATCAATATTAGCCCCTAAAAATATAAACTCCCAACTATATTTATCTTGCTGCAGAGAAATCATTTCATTGATCTTCTTATAAGAGAACTCATGACTGGCATTTTCTTGTCCATCTGTTGTTATAACAAAAATAACCTTAGAAGGTCTTTCACTTTCAGAAGTGTTGCTAAGCCTTAGCCCTACATCAATGATTGTTTTACCAATTGCATCAAGCAGTGCAGTTGAGCCACGAGCAAAATATTCTCTTCCCGTTATCGGTTTAACCTTTTTAAGGTCCACACCATCATGGAGCACCTCATAATTCTCATCAAACAAGATTGTTGTGATTTGTGCTTGACCATCAACTTTTCTTTGTGTTTCCAAGAATGAATTGTATCCTCCAATGGTATCACTTTCTAAACCAGACATAGAACCGCTTCTATCCAGGATAAAAATGATTTCTGTTAAATCTATTTTCATATTGGCGTTCCTCCTATAGAATTAATTTCTTATATTACCATATTATCGCAAGCGGTGTACCACTATACGGACAATTGATATAACTTGGCAACTTTTTCTGCCATTTCTTTCATTTCGTTTGCTAAATGGCTAGGTGATAATATTTTAACTTTATCCCCGAACTGAAAAAGCCAGGACATAAAAGCAGTACTTATAGCTATTTCTACATTAACCGTGAAATGCTCTTCATCTTTTTTGCATATATGGACTTCTTCACCAAACCGGTCGATGACAGCATTTATAAGGTTATTTTCAAACATTAATAGGACATTTTCAATTTCACCAGAAAACATACTAAATATCTGCTTTGAGTATTTTGCGATGTTAAACTCCTTGTCTCCGTTAATCTCCATTATATTTATACGTTTCTCTTCAAGTATAGTAATGTCAGACATACGCTCCACTCTAAAATGTGTAAGCCCCCCAGCATATTTAGCATAATGTGATACTAAATAATAGTTATCATCCACCCAAGATAGTGCATAAGGGCTTACAATATAATCTTCACCATTATTTCTGTACTGCTTTTTCTTTTCAATTGTATATTCGAAATATTTAAAGGATACCTGGTTGTTTTGGGCGATTGCGTTGTGTAATGTATCAACATTATAATAAATTCTTTCATTTATTGCCTTAACCCTGTCAGATACGAAAACCTGTCTTTGAAGCTGCTTTGCTAAGTGCCCACTGGTGAGGTTTTCTATCTTTTTGATTAAGTCATTACTCTTCTTCTTTGTGATAAACTTTGAGGATTGAACAGCATCAACTAGCAATTTTAATTCCGGTAGCTCAAAGTCACGAGTGCCAATGTAATAATCAAAGGTCTTTGTCTTTTTGCAAATAATATCTAGTCCGAATTGCTTCAAAAGTTCCATGTCATTATATATGGATTTTCGTTCAGCACATATATCATATTTTGAAAGTTCATTAATGATATCATTGGTGGTCATTGTATGTTCTTCATCTGTCTGCTCCATTAAAATTCTCATTAGATATAGAATTTTAGTTTTTGACTTGTATTGCCTGACATGGGATCACTCCTTACTTTCAAATGCTAATTCATTTGCATTCTTCCCAGTCACAACTTTTTTGCCCGTAGTCTCTTGGAGTTGCTTTTCCTTAGAAATCTCAGTTGTTGATGCTTCTGCAAGCATATTTAGAACCAGCTCAAGGTTGGTCATGTTATCTCTCAAATTTCCTTTTTTCAAACCTTTAAGATTCTTATATTCCTTCGTACTTAATCCTGCCCACGCTTTTGTAATCTCATCAGTCAAAATTGCATATTCAACGCCCTTTTGCACACCTCGACTATCCCATTCATCCGTCAGTTCTTTTCTGACTTCTATTGTTTTTAGCCTTTGATCAATCCATTCTTTTGAATAGCCTTTCCGTAGATATGTTTCCAGCGCACGTTCTATGGCAAGCTCTGGATCAGCGGTTTCATCTATTCTTTCGCTCCCAACCTTCGCAAGCCACATTTTAAACGGCTCCGCTTTTGGTGACGGTATAGATTGAATGAGTCTTAGAATCTCCTCTGTATCAGCAACATCGGTCAAACGCATTTTCCCATCTTCAGCTTTCATTTTCAACTGTCCGATTTTTTCGGACAGTTGGCTTCCTTCAGATGTAAGCTTCGATTTTAGATCACTCCAATATTTTCGAGGTCGGTCAGTTCCAGTCAATACTTCAACAATATCAATAATCGAAAAAAACCATTTTTCTTGCTCTTCATCCCATAAAACACGGACTCTTTTATCCTCAAATAACTTAATTGCAGTTTCCTTATCCACGGTGCACCTCCAACAAAATATAAACCATAATTCGTAGATCAAATCAAAAGCTAACGTTTACTATTATTCTACATTTTGTAATGATTTACCTTCATTGGTATGTGGCAGCGCTTCTTTATTTAGAATAAGAGAATATTTCAAGCCTGACCCCATTATTCTTTGGTAATTATCTTACTGTCATGCGGCTCAGCCTGTGTCAAGTAAAAACTAAAAAAACGCTCTCACATAATAATAGTATAAACGCTTATTAAACGTCCTTATATAATTTAGATCATATCTTTATTTATTCTTGTTCATCTCATAGACGCTTATCTTGAGTAATAAATAATTTGTTGAAAGACAACTTCACTTTCGGTGGTATTTTTATATCCATGTGGAATATCAGCCTTATACCGAATTGCATCTCCTTCAACTAATTGAATCATCTTTTCCCCAATCATCAAAAACATATTTCCTTTTGTAACAATAATATTTTCTTCAACACCCTGAGTATGGGCCTCTGATCGATGCTCACAATCAGGGTATAATACAATTGTAAATACTTCAAATTTTCTCTCAATGTCATAGGGAAATAGTGGGTAAACCCTCATCTTCCCATTTTCCTCCAGCAAAGGCTTTGTCGTAGATTTTGAAACGATATGTAATTCTTCTTCTAATTCTTCCATAAAGTACGAAAATGAAACATTCAATCCTGTAGCAATTTTCCATAAAACTGTAACTGTAGGATTGGACGTTCCTTTCTCGATCTGTGCCAACATTCCTTTACTAACACCTGTCAGTTCTGCAACTTTATCTAAACTTATTTGTTTCTGCCTTCTAATTTTCTTCAGATTATGACCAATAATTAAATTGAAATCTTTCATATATCCTCCATCTACGCTTGTATGTTATATTGACTTATTGTATAATAAAACACATATATAATTATATATCATTTTCACCAAAGGAGGAAGTTTGAATGGAAAATAATCTTAAGAAAAGTGCTCAGATAATCCAAGATGCCCTAAATCAATTTGGGTTAGACATCAATATCAAAGAATTTGCTGAATCAACTCGCACAGCCCAAGAAGCTGCAGATTCAATTGGTTGTACTGTTGAACAAATAGCCAAATCAATCATTTTTAAGTGTAAAGACTCAAAGGAACCATTATTAATAATAGCCAGCGGACCAAATAGAATAGACGAAAAAAAGATAAGGAAAATAGTTGGGCAGAAACTTGAAAAAGCTGATGCTGATTTTGTTTTGGAAAGTACTGGCTTTGCAATTGGAGGTATTCCACCGATCGGACACAAAAAAGCAATTAAAACGCTAATTGATGAAGATCTGTTAAAGCATGAAGAAATCTGGGCTGCTGCCGGAACACCAAATGCAGTATTTAAACTTACTCCAGCTGCCTTATTAAGTATTACAGATGGCACATTAGTGTCAGTAAAATAATTTTTAAAGGAGATTGTACTATGGTTGTAAAAAGATTAGATGGCATTCCTGGGTTTTCTATCGATAAAGTGGCAAAGGCCGCAGGCGATGATCCCTACGTACTGAGATTAGAGAATTTAGACACAGATTTACTTCCTCCTTCTGGCATAACTGAAATTACATTGTCCGCTCTTACCAATGATGATTCAAACAGTTACCTTCCTTTTACAGGTAATGCGCGCCTTTGCCAAGCTGTAGCAACGCATATGAACAAACTTTCTGGTCGTCAATATAACCCTGAGAAGGAAATTGTAATAACATGTGGCGGAACAGAGTGGGAAAAGAGACGTAATACTATTTTGGAAGAACTTCATGATTTCCCTCTAATTTCTGCATCTGGGGGATGGTCTATGCTTCTTAATGTAGGTGAATTGGGCTATGACTCATTTACTGCTTCAAAACTTTTATTAGAAAAAGGCAAAATTGCAGCAACCCCTATGCGAGACTGGGGACAGCTTAATAGTGATCAATTTGTGCGTTTTGTTTTTAGCAACGAACCTGTTCATAGACTGAAAGGCATTCGAGAAAGGGTCCTTCATGCACTACCTAAAAAACAATTATAATTTGGAGAAAATTCGAACTATGGAAAAAATTGCTTATAGTGCAGATGGAGTTCTCTCTTTAGGTCCCTATTCTCAGGCAATTGAAAGTGGAGGACTTATTTATTTATCCGGCCAAATTCCTATGAATCATACAACTGAAGAATTAATTGTTGGCGATATTTCAATTCAGGCAGAACAATGCATTAATAATACCATTGATTTCTTAAAATCTATAAATTTAACTTTAGATCATGTAATTAAAGTAAATCTATATTTAACGACTATAGATGACTTTGCATTAGTAAACGAGGTTTTTTCAAAAAAATTTAAATTGAAATGATTGCGCGAAAATCTGAATAGTTCAAAGACAATCGAATTATGACTAAAAACAAAAGAATATCAGTTAGGTTTGTATTTGAAAATACTAATTCAACTGATATTTAATTTAGTCTACCATGAACAGCCTCATCAGTCTGTGTCAAGTAAAAACTAAAAAAATTCCAATATTACCTATATTTTTTCATAACTTCAATTATTACTTTTCTCCAATACTTGAAATAGCAATAATGTTCATCTTCTTTGCTATTTAGTAAGCCTCTTACAGAATACAACAGACGGTGTCTGTCAAATTTGATTTTCCCAATATGTTCTGGTTTAAATGCCCCAATCTTCAATTCGAAAGCCACCAAACACGTCAATCCTCTATGGTAAAACAACAAATCAATATAATAATCACTATTCCCAACCATTACTCTATACTCTTCACCCACAAATGTAAAATCTTTGCCAATCTCAAGAATAAAGTCTTTCAAGTTAGCTATAATTGCTTTCTTTAACTCATGCTCTGAAAATTTTTCAGTTGAAAGCATGTATCTTTCAAAATATCCACTATCCAGCTGTCGCCCTAATTCCCTTTTTGAATATTTCTCCTTCAAACAAAGCTTGATGTAAAATTCTCTCTCTTCATCTGTTTTAGTACTAGACAAAATCAACAGATGATTTGTCCAACTGATTTGTGTCACCAGTGGTGACACAAATTCATTGCCTTTATAAGTTTCATAAAACTGCTTCATTCTATAAAGTCCTCTTCGGTTAAAACCTTTCACCTCTGGACAATTCTCAGAAATAATACAGTTGCATTCAACAGACCCTTCTGCAAAACGCAACTGTACTTGCCACATATATATGCTTCCTAATCATTGCACTGGTCGTCAATAATAGACTGTACTATTTGTCCAATATTGCTTGTAACAATTCCTTTACATAATATAATGTCATTATTAAGTTTCTTTTCCTGTTTAATTGCTATAAGGACGTTGTTTGCTAATTCGCCGACAGTCCTGTTGGTTTTAGGACGCATTCCAGACTTTTTGCGAAAAATATCTTCTATGTATTTTCTTCTATTTTGTCCTTTGCCAACCCATTTGTTTTGAATAATATCACATGCTTCAGGCAGTATTACTTCATCAACGGAATTTTCATAATGCAATAACAAAAACAATTCAAAACTAGGGTTGGTAATGCCCAACATGTTGTTTTTTAAGCCGTTTTCAATAACTTGCTCGTAATTTTGTAGCATGCTTTCAAAGATATCCGCATCGAAAATAACAATCATCTTATCGAATTTTGTATCAAAAGCAATGGACCCTTTTGTTTTTTGCTCATCAGCAAATTCGATTAATTGCTGTGGATTAGACAGATTCTCATGTTCACCTGTCTTCTCTAAATAGGTAATGTCTATTTCCGAATGGATAGACAATTCTTTTCTGATATCAATTAGTTTTTCAAAATACCATTTTTCTGTGTTTCTGCCTTCGCATATAAAGTAATAATGCCTATATGGTTCAATTTGCTCAACATTTTTAGTTGAACGATTATTCCAATTACTATAAGTACGTATAGGCGCCATACTAATCCTCCTTAAATTCAAACGAGGTGAATACTGGAATTGCACCATACCTACCTTCAAGATACGCTTTGCTCAACTTTTTATCATACCGTTCTTTGAATTTATCCAAAGAATAAATATTGCTATTATTATTCTTATTTCGTTCGACAAACCATATTTCATCCCTACGGAATAATTCTTGATCCATTATCGATGATTCATGTGTAGTAAAAATCAACTGTATCTTTTGTTTCGGATGCATTTGATCGAATAATTCAATAAACTTAGCTGTTAATTTTGGGTGTAAACTTCTTTCCATTTCATCGATAACATATACCTTGTTTTCGGATTTGTTTAATAGGATATCTATCAATTCAAACAGTCGTCTTGTCCCATCGGACTCTTCCCTAAATTTGAAATCATAAAACGAATTGCCGTGCTTAAGCTTTATAGTTGTTACTTTGAGTTCGCCATTATCGAGGCTTTCAATATTGAAGAAACTATTATTTGATCTCATTGACACTTTAAACTTCTCAACACCTTCGTCTTCAAATTTCTTTTTTAGGTCTTCCATCAAACTGTAAAATATTGGTTCTGGAAGCTCTTTTTTTAATTCATCTTTAGATATTTCATCTATGCTAACTTCACTAATGCCAGTGTCGAAAGTCTTTATTAATTCGTTGATTATCGATAGCGATGCTTCGTTGTAATAATACTCAAAACTTATTAAAGATGTTTGAGGTGTGCATACATCCAAACTATCCTTTATCCAATTGAATACATCTTTGAAAAAGCTGAGTTTTGAAGATGAGGTGTATTTCTTGTCACGATTCATAAATGACAAAAATAGTGTGTTAGAGTTTTCGTCAAAATCTTCTAAATATGTTTGCATTTTCAAATTGTCGTTACTCTCTAAAGTTACGTTTTCACCAATCTTCGGTTTTTTGTCTTGTACTCTTTCAAATAAAGTCTTCGCAGACCCATTTTGATATAATTCATACATCCATTCTGATATGATTTTTCGTTCTTTTAGAATCAAAGAAAATCCATAAGCATAAAATTTTCCGTTAGTAGTAAACTGTATCTCAAATGTGCTGGGGTTATAAGAATTATCTTCTTTTGATTTACAAAACATCGTAGTTGCTCGTGCTGGTATCGCCTTAAGTACACAATACTGTATAAATTTAAATGCTTCAACTAAATTAGATTTTCCTGCAGCATTCGCACCATAAATAGCAGCATACTTCAAAAGAGATGTGCTTTTAACACTGATTTTATGTTCTGCTTTTTTCGTTGTTTTATTTGATGGGATCATCGTTAATTCTGTTTCGCCTTCAAACGACAAAAAATTGTTGATCAGTATTTTCACTAGCATAAAGATACCTCCTCAATTATGAGTAATGTTTATTATATCAGTTCTATTCAAATTCGTCAACGACCCATCACTTTATTTGGAGAAAAAATCTCTTTAACATCAAATATATGCTAACTTGAAGGATTATAGCTCTATTATAACGCGGAAATTTCTCTTTTGTTCGTAAGGTTATAGTCTTATAGATAAATCTTATTCCTTTCAAAAATCACACTATTAGGAATGTTAATCTTAGGTAATCTTTTTTGCAAAAAAATTTTGGGGCATCTTCCCACGCATCTTTTTGAAACACCTTATTCATCGGCAACCTCTATCAACTCGTGAACTGTTCCTTTTCCTGCATTGAGGTCAGTAATAGACTTTCTTAATCTTGCTTGATTGGCTTCGCTGTAAAAGGGGTCACTATCAGCAGAAATTTCAAAAGGGATTTTATTTTGGCGTACCGCCGTTTTTGCAAAGACACAAAAGGCCGTCGTCATATTCATTCCAATTTCGGAACAAAAAGTTTCAAATTGTTTTTTTAAATTTTCATCCTAATAAGAGAATATTTCAAGCCTGACCCCCATTATTCTTTTCTTATTATTTCCTTCTATATCCCGAAAATATTTGATATATCCTTGTCTGCAATTTGTCTCTTGCTTATTTTTCCTGCATTTTTTAGCATGCTTTCTAATTTCAACTCCATAGATTTTCTCACTAGTTCTTGCCCATTTAAATCCCTAAGCTCAAAAAAGAGCATGGGGTTCGCATCTAATCTCGCACCTATTCCATATAAAACCGCCGCTACATGCTTGCACATACTTGCCCAATCTGGACAGCTGCAGTCAAAGTGAATTTCTTTTGGTGATGGAAACATACCGTATTTTTTTTCTGTAAAAAGCACTTCTAATTCCTTTGGAAATTTACCTTCAACCAACTGCTCCAGTGAGTTAATTCTACGATTGCATAATTCTGTCACCTGCACCCATTTATCACTCTTTAATGCCTCAATTCGAATAATGATATCATAAGGCTTTGTACGACTCCCTTGTACTTTAGCCTCTACCTTACCTTTCCTTATCTTTAGGTCCAATACGGCATTGTTTCGAACATAGCTTCTACCTCTTGATATTCTATTTGAATAGTCAGCATAGCTTTCAAGATTAGAATTCCATGCCTTTCCCCACCAAGTTCTTGCTAGGGCTTTACCTTCTAGTATTACAGGTTCAATATCAGGATTTTTCTTCTTTAATTTTTCAAGAGTTTTTATGGCCTTTGCCTTTTTTTCTGCAACTGATTCATATTCTGGAAATCCATAACTGCTCATTATATGTCACCACCCAAAGCAAATATTTTCATCAACTCTTCGTTGTTGTACTCCGTAATCCACTGTTCGCCAGTAGCACTTAGGATGTCACCAGACAATTTCTGCTTTTCTTGAATCATCGCATCGATTTTTTCTTCAATGGTGCCTTTGGTAACAAATTTGTGGACCATTACATTTTTTGTTTGTCCAATACGAAAGGCTCTATCTGTTGCTTGATTTTCAACAGCCGGGTTCCACCATCTGTCAAAATGAATCACATGATTGGCCGCAGTCAGGTTTAGTCCAACACCACCAGCCTTAAGTGATAGCACCATATAAGGAATATAATGCTCCCCATTAAACTCCTTCACCATCTCATTACGTCTTTTCACTGGCGTACCGCCGTGAAGCACCAATCCTTCTCGCAAAAATATACCCTTTAAAAAATCCGCAATTGGTTCCGTCATCTCTTTAAATTGTGTAAAAATAAGAACACGTTCTCTTTTCTCATGTATCGTTTCACATATTTCTCTCAATTGTTCAAACTTGCCGCTATGCTCTGGTTTATATTCTTCTCTACCCAGATAATGATCTGGATGATTGCAAATTTGTTTAAATTTCATAATGCTTGACAGCACTAGCCCTTTTCGCTCAATTCTTTCAGCAGCTTTCAGCTTTTCTGAAATCTGTTCAAGAAGTTGCTTATAAAGTGCAATTTGTTTCTTGGACAATGTGGTATATGCATTCATTTCAAGCTTATCTGGAAGATCAGAGATAATACTTTTATCTGTTTTCAGTCTTCTCAATATAAATGGCTGTATCATCTTTCTTAGTTTTCCATAGCCTATGGTGTTATCCGCAAGTCCTTTTGTAAATTCAGTAAACTCTTTGGTTGTTCCTAATAACCCTTGATTAAGAAAATCAAACAAAGACCACAAGTCGCTCAATCTATTTTCAATTGGTGTCCCAGTCATTGCAATTCTCATCTTAGAAGGAATCGCTTTAATAGCACGCGTTTGCTTGGTTCCAGGATTTTTTATAGCTTGTGCTTCGTCTAAAATCAAAAAATCCCATTTTCTGTTCTTTAGTTCTTCTAATCTAACTGCCATGCCATACGTTGTAATATAAAGAAATTTCCCATCCTTTATTTGTAGCTTTTCTGAGCTTTTCAAGTCACTTTTATGCAATATCTGATAAGGCATTTCAGATGCAAATTTTTCAATTTCCTTCTGCCAGTTGCCAATAAGTGATGCTGGTAGAATAAGGAGTGCCTGTCCGTGATTATTTGTTCTGTAATATTCTAAAAAGGCAATCATTTGAACCGTTTTACCAAGTCCCATGTCATCTGCTAAACAAGCACCAAATCCAAATTGAGACATTTGATTGAGCCAACTATATCCCGTTTCTTGATATTTTCGTAATGTTGCATGAAAAGAAGGCACTATACTGATTTCTTTTATTGCAGTTGGTTGAGTCAGCGTTTCTTTCATCTTTCTGAACCATTGACCATTTGAAACAGATACAGGAATATCCTCCGTTGAAATATTCAGCAGCTTATTTATATTTAACTCTAGCCTCATTACATCTGAAATAGATAATATTTCATCCTTTGCCATATCCTTTACCTTGTCAAAGGCCTGAAGCATTGCTTCCAGTTTTCTTTTGTTAATCTCAACCCATTTCCCCTTGTATTGAACCAGCCCCTCTGCCATGTCTAAAAAAGCTCTTAGTTCTTTCTCTGTTATTGACTCATCTCCAATATTTAGAGAAGGGGAAAAATCCATAATTGCATCTAATCCAACCTTAGATGGCTCCTTCTCACCTACCTTCACCGACAATCTAACAGAATTATTACTTTTACGCCACCAATCTGGTACTCTGCACATAATTCCAGCTTCTTCATAAATCATTGTTTCCTTTAAAAATGTGTACGTCTCTCCTGCTGTAAGTTTTAAGGGAGAAAACAGTTCACCACTTTCCAATAATTCTGAGATGAAGTTACTTTTTTCAGCTGCCTTTATTACAGTTGAAATAAGTGCAAGTAATTTTTTTTCATCACCTTCAAATTCTTCTAAAGCGTTTTTCAAAGGTGTATGTACTGCACGCTTACTTTTAACTGGTTTTGTTGAGTAGGTAGCCATAAATGCAAAAGGATACTGCTCCTCTTGATTTTCAACTAAGTGAAAGAACACCCTTCCTACTACATTTGTATTTGCGTTATGCTCCAAAAAATATCCGGCAACTGTACCGTCATAGCTTTTAACTTCAATTTTAAAAACATTCACTAATGTTTCCCATAATGTTTTTATCCACCCATCATTCACATATTCCATCCCTATTGCAAATGGGAGTTGTTCTTTAAGCTGATTTAACTCATCCTCAAGCAAATCAACTTGTACGGTATCCCGTGTAAATTCAATATCTGGTTGATGGCTTATTTTTTTTATCAGCATTTCCGCAATATGATGTAAAAATTCAATAGAAGGTGAAAACCATTTTTCTTTTTTTAAGAAACCTAGATGAAATAAAGCACTATATTTATCTGCTTCAAATGCCTCCACCCATATTTTAAGTGTATCAATTGGTTGCTCTTGCACATCCTCTATTACAAAGGTCTTTGGCAAAAAGTATGCATTTAGTTCTTGTTTTTCCAGTGTTTTTAATCGTGTCATATATATTTTCTCCTGTTCTATTCAATATATTACATCCTTAGAATGTACTAAGCTAAATTTGCCAGACAGTGGCTGGCAAAGCTCATATTTAATGGCTTGATTTTTAACAGCACTATTTAAATTTGCTTTAACATCTTTTGAAGTCTTTTTAGTGGATTTTTTATCTTCAACCATTTCGGAGACTAATCCATTAACGACCTTTATATACGCTTGACTTGATTGTGTTAACAATTGTTCTTGTTGTTTATTGGGTTGAATTCTAATCTTAACAGTTAATGTTTGCTCCATGGTATCACCTTCTATCTTGTTTTTTGTTCATCAACATATTCTTTAACTGTTTCGCTACTTGTGTTACCCGCAGTAGATACAAAGTAGCTTCGTGTCCATAAACTTGGCATTTTAGATAACTGTGGAAACTCCTTTCTAATTAGTCTGCTTGACGCTCCTTTTATTCTGTGCATAATATCTGATGGTGCTATACTTGGAAGAGTGTTTAGAAACAGATGCACATGATCTATATGGCACTCCATAGCAATTATTTCTATATCTAGTTCCTTGCATATATCAGTTATTATTTCTTTCACCTTATCCTCAACACCTTGAATTTTAAATATTTTTCTGCGATATCTAGGACAAAACACAAAATGATAATTAATCAATGATACTGTGGTCTTTGTTCTTCTAAATTTATTATCCATAATATTATCATACTCTATATTACGTATGTTGTACACATATACATACGCAATATATTGAAAAAATAACAGCCTTTCATCCCACCCTTGAAAGAGTGGGATGAAAGGCTAATATTGTAAAGATAATTTTGAGGTTAAATCTTGTTCTTTAAAAATTTGTCCAAAAAAAAATAAAAGAGAAGTGAGAATTGCTATATTGGTAAATAAATCCGAGTACATAAAACCCCACCTTTTGTATTTGTCAAACTAATTTATAAGTCCCAATTCTCCATTTTGAAAAAGAAGCTTTTGTAGAAGTTTGCTTCTAACCATATCATACTCCACAATCAATGTTAGCTTAAGTATCATCCTCATTTTCCCAATTACATGGATTTTTTAAAAGTTTCAAAATCAAAACTAATTTGCATTGAATAATCTATAGCTTCTTTAAGATTTCCTCTACGTGCTGCAAGTTCAATCATAAAAGCTAAAGTTTTTAGTTCATCAGCCGCAATTTCATTAAAAAAATTCTTTATTTTGTGTGCTGATAATTCTATGAATCCTAAGCTACTTTTTTCTATAGCACCCATGAGTTCTTCTATTTCCCGGTTAATATTAGCTATTACATTTGATTTATCCTCGCACAATTTATTATCATTAATTTCCGCAAATTCTATGTTACCATCATTACCTATTCTTATACCGTTAATATCAAGATTCTTCCTTTCTATGTTTGTAAACTTCTCAATAATAAGGTATAGTTCTTCAGTCAAAATAGGCTTTGATAGGTATTCATCCATACCAAAGGATAAAAACCTCGACCTATGCTGGGATAGTGCATAGGCTGTTATGGCAATAATTCGTATATACCTTCCGGTGCCTTCTTCTTTTTCCCGGATCCTCTTAGTTGCTTCTAGTCCATCCATTATAGGCATTTGAATGTCCATAAGAATGAGGTCATAAAGATTTTGATCATATAATGCTAGAGCCTCTAGTCCATTATTAGCTATATCAACTAAATGTCCAAATTCCTTTAACATCCTTTCAATAACCTGCTGATTTATACGGTCATCTTCAACTACTAAAATCTTATTCTGTTTCTGAGCTTTTGTAAATTTACTAGGTACATGGAGTTTCTGGAAGGGTTTATTTCCAACTTTATATTTAATGGTACAAATAAATTTACTTCCTTTACCTTCTTCACTTTCAACATTTATACTCCCTCCCATTATTTCAGCAAGTTGCTTAGATATCACAAGCCCAAGGCCTGTCCCTCCAAATTGACGAGTATAAGATCCATCTATCTGCCTGAAAGCTTTAAAGAGAAGATTTAGGTTATGCTCAGCTATACCTATTCCAGTATCACTCACACTAAATTGTAATTGAGTTTCATTATTGTTAATTAAGATAGTCTTAACTGATACTAATACATTACCTATTTCTGTAAATTTAATAGCATTATTTATTAGATTATTAAGTATCTGCTTAAGCCTGTTTGGGTCTCCCATGAGATATTGTGGAATTGTTGAGGAGAGCATATAATTAAATTCTAATCCTTTTTTCAACGCATCAGTAGAATGTAATTTAATTGTGTCTTGCATTAGTTCTCTAATATCAAAGTTAACATTTTCTATTGATAACTTTCCAGCCTCCATCTTTGAGTAGTCTAAAATATCCTTAATTATCTTTAGTAACGAGTTAACACAGACCTTTGCTATATTAAGGTTATCCCTTTGCTCTTCACTTAAGTCTGCTATCATCGTAAGATCAATCATTCCAACTATGCCATTTAAGGGGGTGCGGATTTCATGACTCATGTTAGCTAAAAATTCACTCTTTGCTTTATTTGCAGACTCTGCACTTTCCTTGGCTACCTGTAATTTTATGGCTGTCTTTTTTGCTGCTGTTACATCTGTAACTATCACTGCAAAATGCCCTTTTTCTGGACAATATGCATAAATTGAATACCACTTATCCATAAACTCAATATACAAATCCTCGTGCTTATAGGATTCCCCTGTAAATATGATTTTTATTAATATACTATGAAACCCCTCCCATATGACTCTTATAGATGGAAATAACTCCAATAGAGATTTATTTAATATTTCTTCCCTCTTTAAGTCAGCTATTTCACATAAAGAATTATTAGCCTCAAGATAAACACAATCCACTGGATTCCCATTTTCATCAGTTATTACTTTGAAATATCCAAATCCGTTATCCATATTCATCAACAGATATTGGTATTTTGATTCACTTAATTTTAATTTCTCAAAGGTTTTAATTCTTTTATCAAGTCCCGTTCGCCAAATCATATTAGGAAGATTTTCTATTAATTCTTCGTTGTAATTGTTTAATTTAATTAGTCTTTCCTCATTTGTCTTTATTGCAGTAATATCATCTATGCAGTACTGTACAATATGTCCAAGCTGTTTTAAATTATTCTTCATAGCATAGCTGGTGCAGCCACATTTTATCAATTTACTCAGAGTAATTTCATCAATTGTTTCTGCCAAAAGAATAATAGGCAATTCTATTTTCTTTTCATCCATTATTCCCAGTGCATCAAATGCACTCATTGATGTCATTGAATAATCTACAACAATAATATCCCATATATTATTTTCAAGGGCATTAATAAAACTGCTTTTAGAGTCAACCATATTGATTTTAACATTATAGCCTTGTACCTTTAACTCATTGATTATCAATTGAGCATTTGCATCAGAATCTGTAATAAAAAGAATCAATAAATCTATATTCATACAAACCACCTTTAATTTATATTTCATAGGATTTTAATAATATTTCGAGGATTGGGGATATCCTAATAAGAAAATCCTAGGCACCAATGTTTTTTCTTAACTTAAAATAGAAAATAGACCCCTTATTTACATTTTCCTCAAATCCAATAATTCCTTTGTGGGCCTCAATGATCTTTTGAGAAATGTAAAGTCCAAGACCATTGCTCTTTTCTCCCCCAGTGGGTATGGTGGAGGTTTTAGAGAAAAGCTTGAATAATCTATCCCTTTGGGATTCTGGGATTCCATCCCCTTCATCTACTACTTTTGTTGTTATATAGTCACCATCACCTTCAACTTTAATAACCACTTTTCCATGTGGGTGTGAGAATTTTACTGCATTCTGAAGAAGATTATTAATTACCTGGGTGATTTTAATTTTGTCCACAAAGACTATGGTATTATTTTCAATTTCAAATAAAAACATAATTGTAATGTTTTTATTCTTGGCCAATTCTCTATGAATACCAATTACCTTATTTAAGAAGGGAATATATTCTATATTTTCAAGCTTAATCGCAAGTTCTCCTGTCTCTATAGTAGACACATCAAGTATGTCATTGATAAGCTCTAAAAGGTATTTACTTGAATCCGTTATAATTTCTATAAATTCAAGGCTCTCCTTAAGGTCAGTGTATTTAGCCGGTTCTTGAATAGTTATTTTTTCAACATCAGAATAAATATACTTAGATAGCCCAAATATCCCGCTTATTGGAGCTCTTAAATCATGGGCTACAATACCAAGTAGTTTACTTTTGTCTTTACTTATTTTTTCTAACTCTTCATTCTTTACTTCTAGTTCCTTTGTTCTTTCACTGACTTTATCTTCTAAAATTAAATTTGTGTTTTTTAGAGTTTCAACCATGGTCAGATTTTCTCGAACAAGGGTATTTTTATCAAAACCCTCCTTTACTGAGCTTTTAAGGTCAATTAAATTCCACGGTTTTGTCAAATACCTGAAGATGTTGCCTTCATTAATAGATATAATGACGTCACTTAGTTCGGCATATCCAGTAATCAATATTCTTATTGTGTCAGGATATAGTTCCTTAACCTTTGAAAAAAATTCGGTGCCCTTCATTTCAGGCATACGCTGATCACATAGTATAACACCTATGCTGAATTTTTCCATTATAGAAAAAGCTTCCTTAGGACTATCTGTAATGTGCAGTTCATAGTCTTTATGAAACACACGTTTTAAGGTATTTAAAACTTCAATTTCATCGTCAATAATCAGTAGATTTTTGTTAATGCTCATTATTTTTCTCCTTTTGGAATGGAAATGGTGAACTTCGTTCCTTTTCCAGTGTTTGACTCAAAGCGAATTTCACCCTTATGCATATCTTTAATTATTTTATAAGATAAACTCAGTCCTAACCCAACACCCTTCCCCTGTGGCTTAGTTGTAAAAAATGGCTCAAATATTTTGCTTTTGTTTTCATCTATAATTCCAGTACCATTATCCTCAATTTCAACAAATATGAGCTTCTCTTTTTCATATAAGGTTATTATAATATTACCCATTTCCCCGGTAGCTTGTACAGCATTGATAATCATATTTAGAAACACTTGATTTAATTGAGCTGGATAGCACTCAATATCTGAAGTTTCAGAAAAATTTAAATCCAATTTTATGGAATTTCTCTTTATTTCTGGATTTGCAATACTTAAAGAGTCCATAATACAATCCCTAATATTACAAAGGCTTTTCTCTGACGAATCAATTCTTGAGTAATCTCTCAGTTCTGATACAATCCTTTTGATTCTTTCCCCACCCTCAAGTGTTACCTTTTGAAGATTAGAAAAATCTTCAAGAATATAATCAATATCATGCTTTTCTTTGAGACTTTGTATATTTACAGTCTTTTCTTTTTCATAATCCTCAAAGAATTCTTTTAATGAACTGAAGTACTCTCCCATAATTTCAACATTAGACATAACATAAGCCATAGGATTATTTATTTCATGGGCTATCCCTGCAACGAGTTGACCCAAAGCATTCATTTTCTCAGAATGAATTAGCATTGCTTGTGTATCTTTTAACTGAGATATGGTGTTATTTAATAAGATTTCTTTTTTTATGAGTTCTCTATTCATATTGTTAATTGATAAAGTACTAGAAGCCATTTCTTTAAAAAGAGTTTCTACTTCCAAACCATCATATTCACACAAAAATAATAGCTCTTCATGTGATTTATAAACCTGTGATACATAGGAAGAGTTTTGTTTATTTTTTTTCAAGGTAATAATCCCACTAAATATAAGGTTATCCTTCGAGTCGGTAATTAAAGATTGAAATGCTGGATTAATCAAATTATCTTTAATATTCTTTTCACAATATCCTAAAATGCGCTTATACCCTTCATTACAAAACAATACATTTCCTTCATAATCCAGCGAAAAGCATATAATACTTTTACTGTTCAGTAAAAATGCTTTAAAATCAATTATTTTCTCAAAATTCATAATTAGGTCTCCATACTAAACACATACGCATGTAATATAATTTTCTACATCATCAAGATTTTCAAAATAAAAAACATCTTGAAATTTTCCGGCTAGTTCAAGGCCTACTTGTTTTAGAGCCTGGCCCCCAATCAAAATTGGTATATTAGTTACTGCCCTTATGGCTGTAATTTCTTTCATAAGAAATTGGACATTTGAATAAACACTTATTGATAGACCAATTAGATCAGGTTTTATTAAATTGCAAAATCTAACCAATTCATCCATTGGTGTATTAGCCCCAAGATAGTGGGCATCCCAACCATTTTTCTCAAATATATCTGCAACCATTTTTCCACCCACTTGGTGGTATTCGTTTTCAACACTGGAGATTACAATTCTTTTATTTTTCCTATTAAGACTCATTACTTCAGGAAACAATTCGTTCATTAAACCTTCTGTAATAGACGTAGCCATATGCTCCACAGCAACGCTAATTTTATTATATTCCCACAGTTCTCCAATTTTATATAGACTCTTCTTAAAAATTTCTTCGTATAACACAATAATGGAAGGGTTTGACTTTCTATATTCATGCATAACTTTTTCACATTCATGCCTATTACCTTTTAAAAGAGAGTTTAAAAAAGCATCTTCATATTTTTTTATAACATCCATTTATATTCTCTACACTCCTTATGGTCACATTTTTATTTTTCTGTTATCAATTTATCCTCCTGGAGTATGTGTACAAAAATCCAGTCGAAAATGAAAACCAGTAGATCATTGATATATTTATCTTGGTTTTTGTCCAGTTCGTCAAGGTTTATTGAATTAATCTTTTTTATAAGGTGTTAAATCAACCCCAGCTTCTTCATTGCATCTTCCATTCCACTCATCGCTATGGGCTTGTTCACATAGGCTTCCATACCTGTTTCAATGCCACTCATAACATAGTCCGTTTCACCCAAAGCAGTTGTTACAATAATTTTAACCCTTCTTTCCTCTTTAATTCCCCGCACATGCTCAAGTTGACGGATTGTTGTTAAAGCCTTAATACCATCTACCTTCGGCATCATAACATCAAGACAAATAAGATCATAGGGTTTCCCAGAATTAAGTGCTACAACATATGCTTCTATTGCCTCTATACCGTTTACTGTAACATCACATTCACCATATGTGGTCATAAATCTTGTAATAACCTGTCTACTTGCTAAATCGTCCTCGGCTATTAGTATCTTCATATTAAATCACTCCTTATCACTTTACAGCATTTCCTCGGCTGTAACATTTATGTTTATATCCCCATAATTTTGTAGCATTAGGGGTATCCCTATTGTTGCTACTTTGTTTGATATTTTTATTTTGTCTCCAGTCAAGATGGTTGGTGGAGTAATATCTATATGAATTTTATTACTAGCAAATATTGTACAAGCATTTCCCATTATCATGTTGCCTAATTCGGCAATTGCACTTGTACCGATCTCGTCCATTTCAGTAATTGTACCATCCCCCATCATTGCTGAAACTATTTTCAGAGCAGTTTCATCTGACATTTCTAGGCAAACCTGTCCTCTAATTTCCCCGACTATTCCTATCAATATAATTATATGGCCAACTGAAAATGGGGAATTTTTTAAATAAACCTTTCCGAGTATTGCCTCTTTATCCAAAAGAGTTTTAAAAACCCCCTGGGCTGCGTCAATAAATGGATTTACATATTCTACCTTCATAGTTTTTCCTCCTTAGTATAAGTATCTATCAGTCCCATGTTCCTTATAATTCCTAACAGATTGCTTGTATCTATTGGTTTTGATATGTATGCATCATAATCAAACTCAAAGGTATCTTTAGAAATATGAGACTTATCAAGAGCAGTTGTCATTATTATTTTTACTCGCTTATCCTGTGTTATTTTCCTTTGAAGTTCAATGTCTCTGATAGCTTTAAGCACCTTTAGCCCATCAAATTTTGGCATCATAATATCCACACATAGTAAATCATAGAGGTTATTTTCTTTTAGCGATATTAGGTAAGCATCCAAGGCTTCAAACCCATCCACAGCTAAATCACATGCCCCATACTTTTTCAAAAATTTAAATAAAAAATCTCTGCTTATTGGATCATCCTCTGCTATTAATATCCTCATCCTGTTTCTCCTTTATTTTAGAATTATTTACTTATTTATCAAACTTTCATCAATGCTTTTAATACATTAATAACCTCATCCCTGTCCTTGCGCCGGGCTGCAAACTTAATTTTAAGTGCAGCAATTTTATAATCTTCGTTATTAAGACTTTCTGCAAGGGCATTTATTTTAAATGCGTTTTTTTCTATTCCAGCATAATTTTCAATAAAAGTTAGCTTCTCTATTTCTTTAAAGTATAGTTCAAACTCCTCATTTTCTTTCAGCGATATATTATGATTTTTATCGTTACTGACAATAACTACTTCACCATTTTCATTGATTTTTACTTCATTTAAAGTTAAATCATTCCAGTAACTTTCTTCACATGAAAATTTATCAAGAATTAGAAATAATTCTTCCATAAGAATTGGTTTAGACAAATACTCATCCATACCTACAGAAAGATACTTTTCCCGATCACCCTTCATCCCGTGGGCAGTTAAGGCTATTATTGGTGTATGTGATAACTTCCCCTCTTTTTCCCTAATTATTTTCGTTGTAGTTATCCCATCCATTAAAGGCATTTGAATATCCATAAATATAATGTCAAAACGTTTATTTAATAGCACCTTCAGGGCTTCTTCCCCATTACTGGCTATCTCAACTCTATGGCCCTTTTGATTTATCATTTTACAGAATACAAGCTTATTAACAACATCATCCTCTACAACAAGAATGTCCATGGGTTTGATTGGAACCTGAATACTTCTTTTCTCTTTTCTTACAAGTAACTCTTTATTCTCATTCTCAAAATTTATTTTGAAGTAAAAAGTGCTTCCTTTTCCTTTTTCACTCTTAACCCATATAGTTCCACCCATCAATTCAACAAGCTGCTTTGTTATAGCAAGTCCAAGGCCTGTCCCTCCATATCGTTTTGTAAAGGAACTATCAACTTGACTGAAACTCTTAAATAATTTCTCCATATATTCCTCAGCAATACCTATACCAGTATCTTCAACAGAAAACTCAAGTTCCACATGACCTTCCTCCGCCGAATTGTTTTTAATTATAGTGGTTATTTCACCACTTTCGGTAAACTTTACAGCATTGCTAATCAGGTTACTAATAACCTGGCGAAGCCTGTTAGAATCTCCATAAATATATTCAGGTACTGCTCGGGAAATCATATAATTTAACTCTAGGCCCTTTTGAATAACTTGAGGCATATGTGCTCTAATAATTTCATCAACAAGATTCACAATTCTAAAATTTTTATTTTCAATGCTCAATTTACCAGCTTCCATCTTAGAAAAATCCAGTATGTCATTAATTATGATAAGAAGATTATTGGCACAGGTCATTGCTAAGTCTAAGTTCTCTCTTTGTTCCCTTTGTAAATCTGTTTGGAGAGTAAGCTCCACCATTCCAAGCATACCATTAATAGGAGTACGAATTTCATGGCTCATATGCGCCAGAAATTCACTTTTTGCTTTATTTGCCTTGTCGGCATTATCAAATAGATTTTTATATTTTTCTTCACTTTCAAGTAAATTTGCTTCTACCTTCTTCATTTCAGTAATATCCATAAGCGTCATAAGTGAGTGTGTTTCTCCATCAACATCAATAGGAGATACACTTATTTTCATCCATACCTCAAGCTCTTTTCCCTCAACTAAAAGTTGCTTATTAATTTCCTGATTAAAAGTTGTTTTATTTTCTTTAATAGCTAAAGTAATAGCCTTTTTAAATTCACAAAGACCACAGTTTTGAGTTTTTCCACATTCAAATTCACTTTGCAGTTCCCATTTACAACTAATGCTCTCCCCATGGCTTCTTCCCACCACACACTCTCTATTTTTTCCTATCCAGTTTATAGCAGAAGTATTAGCCTTAGTGATTATATTTTCTGCATTAATAATAATCATTCCAATAGGGGCATCATTAAATATTACTTCAAAATTATCCTTTTCAGTTATAAGCTGAAACTCCAAATTTCTCATGCTTGAGATATCGCGAATAACTAATACAATTCCTATGGCTATTTTATCTTTACCTTTTAAGAGAGAACAATTAGCAGACAAATACTTAATATTCCCATCTCTTGTTTTAAAAACAGCATTTTTCTTCAAACCAATAGAAGCTGAGCTGTTAATTACTCTTGAAATCGGACTCTCCTGGAGTTTTCCTGTAACAGCATCAAATATAGTTAATAAATCATCAAATAATTTACCATTTGCCTCTATTTCACTGAAGCCAGTAATAACGGTTGCAGCTTCATTCATGTAATAAATTCTACCCTCCATATCTGTTGATATCACACCATCCCCTATACAGCCTAGGATAGCCTCTGTTATTTCAATGTTTTCCTCATTCATAATCTTTCTGTTCATCCCTATCTTAACACCACACTTTTTTTATAGGTTGAATATATTTATCATCAAACTTCCTTGGATTTACTAATATACCACCATTATATTTACATAAAGCTTAAAATTGCTTTAAGATTTAAAATCAGAATATTTCTTTTTCCATCATTTAGTTTTGCTACTTTTTCTATAAACTTATTACTTCCACTAAATACTTCAGGGATCTCTTCAATATAGTTCTTTGAGAGCCTTAAAACCTCAGAGGTTGAATCTACCATGATGCCAATTCTCTTATTTTCATGCTCTACAGCTAAAAACTTAGTGACATTAATGGAACCTGAGTCATTATCTGTAAACAAGCTTCTAAGATTTAGTAGTGGTATAATATCTCCTCTTAAATTAGTCATCCCGGCAATAAACACCGGCGCTCCAGGAAAATTGATAATTTGTCCCATTTTATTTATCTCTTTTACATTGCTAATTTCTATTCCATACTCCTGATCTCCAAGCTTAAAAACTACTAACTGCTCAAAATTAATATCAGCTTCTACTACATCAATTAATTTATCCTTTACTGTTTGAACCTTATTAAAATCTAATGCAGCCTTTAATTCCTCAAAATTAATTAGCGCCTGGGGCTCTAGCATAATCACCAGTCTCTTACCGTTATTTAGATTATAAATTCCCTTAATATATTCTGTATCATGAGAATTAGCTACATGAGTACTTTCCTTTAATGATTTCTTCTGAAACTGCATTACATGGGATACCTTATCAACTATTACCCCAAAAGAAGCCCTTCCATTGTTTAAAATCACCACTCGACTATTCTCATCTGGTTCTTTGTAACTCATATTAAGGAGTTTTCCTAGATTGATAATTCCTAGAAGTTCATTTCTGATGGAAAAAACACCTTCAACAGAGCTTGATGTATTTGGCACCCTCATAATATCCGGCAGTCTGATTATTTCCTTTACATAATTAATGTTAAACCCATATTCTTCTATTCCAATTTTAAATACAACAATTTGTTCTTCATCCTCAGTAATTATGTCTGAACCCTTTAAATTACTATCAGTAACCTGCTGCGTATCAGTGGCATCATCAAGATTCTCAGCCTTTACAATTTTTTCAGCATCGAGAAGCATGATTACCCTTTTGCCATTATTAAGCATAAGAATGCCACTTATTACTCCTCCATCCATTCCTTTAATGCTGCTTGGTGGCTCTTTAAAAGCGTTCGCGTAAGCGCTAATTACCTCTGTTACGTTATCAGCTATAAGTCCTAACTTCTTACCACGAATATCTGTAACAATAATTCTACTTGCCTCATCAAATTCCTTATGTGACATACCAAATAAAATTCTACTATCAATAACCGGCAGCAATTCATCCCTTAAATTGCATAAACCAGATATATACCTTGGTGCCCCTGGAGTTTTTGTAATTGCTGGAATTCTGATGATTTCTTTTATGTTAGTTACTTTCAGAGCAAATTCTTCTTCATCTATCTTAAAAACTATAATTTCAATTTTCTTTATATTAATAAGATCCTCTTTCTCCGTCTGCGCCTTTATAATAGCAGTATCGACCTGTAGTTCTTTTCCTGTAGGAAGCTTACCTCTACTTATTTCAATATCCTCTATTTGGACTTCTAACTCTGTGTTTTTGTTCTGAATCTCCGTAAATATCTCAATATCTAAATTCTTTATGAGGTCAATATTTTCTATGTCCTTTTGAAGCGTTTCTGGATTTTGTTGCGTTGCTTTCTGTTTTTTTTCAGTCATTTCCCTCTTCAGCTTTTCAAAATTATCTTGACCTTTTTTACTACCTCTGACCGCCATTCATATTCACCAGCCTCTCCACTATACACTCAAATTGCTTCGAAGAATCTATATCATATTCATAAACTGTTTTTCCCAGCTTTCCACCTTCAGTAATTTTAATTCTTCGGTGTATAGGTGCAGTTAATATATCCGTATCTACAAAAAATTCTTTTAGAAATTCTAAATTTTCTTTTCCATCACCTGTCCTTACATCAAGCATATTTGGTACTACCAGAGAAATCATGTTAGAAGCAAGGTTTAGGTCTGAAAGGTACTCATAAATATTTCCTATGGCTCTAACCGAGGCCGCTTCCACCTGAACTGGCACAATAATACCCTTCACAAAATGTAAAACTGCATCATTAATTAAACTACGCTGGGGGCCACAATCAACAATTATATAATCATAACCAAGGTTGCCTAGGTCTTTAAGTTTATCCTTCAAAAAATCACTTAAGTCAGACTCTTTATAAAGCTGTGCATTGATTTTGCTCATATATTTTGATGGTAATAAATCTAGATTTTCTCTTGCATTAATTATACATTCACCAAGCTTTGTATCATCATGTTTAACTATGATATCGTATAGACTCTTTTCATAATCTTCTGACGTAAATCCTAGGAAAAGACTAGCATCATTTTGTCCATCCATATCTATGAGTAATACTCTATAGCCTTTAAGGGAAAGACCATGAGCAATATGTACCGCAAGAGTACTTTTGCCCACCCCTCCCTTGTTATTTAATATGGCATATTTCTGAAGTTTCTGATCCATGTTGATTCCCCCCTCTAGCTCATAAAAATTTTATTCTTCGACAAGCTGCAATATATCAACAGGGTTAATAATCAAAACTACTTTTCCGTTTCCAAGCAGGGTTGAACCTGATATGCCCGGAATTGAAGCTAAATGTCCCTCTAGGGTCTTTACTACAAACTCCTGTTCATTTTTAAGTTTGTCCACTACAATTGCATAGTTTTCTTCACCAGTAGATAATATTACAACATTCAATTCTTCATTATCACTATTACCATCATTCTCACCCATTAGAAAAATCTTGCTAAGCCACTGTATTCCGATTACTTCGCCTCTTAAATGGGTAAAGAACTTTCCATTAAATTTATGAATACTATTTCTATTAATTTTTACTGTTTCGACTATATACTCCAAGGGGAAAATATAGGATTCCCCTTTTACCTCCACAACCAGTCCTCTGGAAACTGCCAGTGTTAGTGGTAATTGAATTATCATTTTAGTTCCTTTATCTACTTCACTTTCAATGGTAATTTTACCATTGATTTTTGTGATATTGCTTTTTACGATATCCATTCCAACTCCTCGGCCCGATACCTCTGTAATCTTTTTAGCCATACTGAAGCCCGGCAGAAAAATAAGATTTATCAATTGGTTTTTATTCATTTTCTCCGCTTCACCGTCTGTTATGATGCCCTTTTCTACTGCCTTTTCCTTCAATATCTCTGCATCAATTCCCTTGCCATCATCTTCAATTTCTATAAACACATATTTGTTCTTGTTATAGGCCCTAAGTATAATTTTCCCGGTTTCTGGTTTCCCATTAATCAATCGCTCCTCTGTAGTCTCAATGCCATGATCTGCAGAATTTCTTATCAAATGTACCAAAGGATCGCTAATCTGTTCTATAATTGTTTTATCAATCTCCGTATTCTCACCCTCCATGAATAGCTCCATCTTCTTACCGGTACTCTGTGCAATATCTCTAATAACCCTGGGCATCTTTTGGAATACAGTTTTAACCTCAACCATTCTTATGGACATAATTGAATTCTGAAGATCATCGGAAATTCTATTTACATTAACTCCTACCTGCTTTACTTCCTTGGATAATTCGGGCAGATTATATTCTAAACTCAGTTTTGAGGATAAGTGCATAAAGGAGTTTTTTACAATTAAAAGCTCTGATATCATATTCATCATTTTATCAAGCTTTTCTTGATTCACTCTAATACTTTGGGTTGCACTTACATTTGATTTCATATCGGTCCCTTGACTAACTGCTTGCCTTGTAATTACTTCAGTACTTTTTCCTATGGTGCCTGTTCCTGGAAGGTTCTGAATATTTAACATCTGCATTTTAATCTTGTCCAGAATAATATTGTCACTTAAGTTATCGAATTTATCAATCTCAACAGCTCTTATAAATGAATTACAATAATCCATTACAAGTAAGCTTAAATCAACAAGATCTTTTTCAAATTTATATCCCTTATCCCTTACCAAGGCTAACAGACTTTCAAAGGTATGGGCAACTTCTGAGAATCTCTTTAAGGCCACATAGGTGCTACCCTGGGAAGGCATAGAGGCCAGATATATTCCTGTCCCCCCCTTAATACTGTGGACGGCCCGGAAGATTTCATTAATTGCTTCTTTGTCATCGCAATTGGAATCAAGACGTATTAATAAATCATTCTCAATTCTCTCTATATGATCTAAATTCTCAAGAAGAAACTGCTCCCTCATTCCCTCGGATAGACCTCTCTTAAACTCCTCAGACTGGAGAATTTGTAAGCTTGTATCTTCTTCCAAGATTTGTCCCTGAGCCTTATCGTCTTCCTTATCCTTTATTTCACAATTTTCATAATTTTGCTTTAAGCTTTTAATAACCTGTTCTTCATTCTGCATATTCTTAAGCTCCAGATATAATACACCATTTTCCTCAAGAGCATCTTCTTTCTTTAGCATTTCATGAAGCGTTGCTGTGTAACCCTTTAAAAAGTCTATAGCCTGTAGCAAGTTGTCAATTAGTTCGGTGCTTATTGTTAACTTAAAATTCCGTATAGCCTCAAGTATAATTTCTATCTCACGGCTAATTCTTGTAATAGAATGTAACCCTATAAAGGAAGATCCGCCCTTTATATTGTGGATGCATATATCAATATTATTAATTAGTTCAATGTCTGATTGCTCCAGTTCAAGTTTCAATATTTCCTTCTCAAGTATATCCAGAACTTTTAACCAATCATCTAAAAACATTTTCACCACGTCAATATCTTCTATATAAATTCTACTTTCCATAATATTCACCCCTTAGCTTATAGAAGCCTTTTGATAGTTTTAACCAGTTTTTCAGGGTCTGTAGGTTTTACCAGGTGTATGCCATCACCTATTTCCACCCCAGAGAGTTTTGATTTATACTCATCCTCTGTGGAGATTATTATAATTGGAATAACAATACCCTGTTCCTGTACATTTTTTATAAGTTCATAGCCGTCCATTTTTGGCATGTTTATGTCAGTAAGAAGTAGTTGAAACTCTTCACCCAGGAGCTTCTCCAGGGCTACTGCACCATTTTCTGCAGTAGTCACTTCATATCCAAACATTTTTAATATATAACTATGGAAATTTCTTACCATCTCCGAATCATCCACAACCAATATCTTCTTTTTTAGGTTATTCACTGCATTAACTCTCCTCTCATTTAGGCCTTGAGTATGTTATGGTATCTCCTATTTTTTTAACCTTATAAGCAGAGGAAATTCTGCCTACAGATTCCGAATGACCGAGGAACATAAAGCCACCAGGGTTCAAGGATTCATAAAAGTTGGCCAAAACATTTTTTCTTGATTCATCATCAAAGTATATCAAACAGTTACGGCAGAATATAACATCGCAGCCGTTTACATTTCTCATATCATTTTCATCCATCAGATTAATCCGTTTATAGGATACATATTTCTTTACATTAAGATTAACAAGATACTTGTCATGACGTTTTGTGAAGTATTTTTCAAGATACTCTGGTGGAACATCCTTTACTGCTCTATTTTCATAAAGACCAATTTTTGCACTTTGTATTACTTCAGTATTAATGTCAGAGGCAAGTATCTGAATTTCCCATTTTTCGGATGCCTCAAGCATTTCTTGAAGTATAATAGACAGGGTATAGGGCTCCTCCCCTGTGGAACAGGCTGCACACCAGATTTTTATTTTTTTCTTAGCTTCTTTTTCCTTTGTAATTACTGGTAGTACATCCTCAGCAAAATTCCGGAGTTGAGGAAAATCTCTAAAAAAGTAAGTTTCATTTACTGTTAGATCATTGATTAATCTATAAAACTCAGAGGAATCCTCATCAAATTTAAGCAGTATATAGTATTCGTTTAAGGTTTCCATTTCAAGCAATTCTGCGCGCTTCTCAATTCTCTTTTGCACAAAATATCTTTTATTTTCCTCATAATATAATCCAGTTCTTTTATAAATCAATTTAACAAACTTATCGTACAATTCTTCAGATAATATCATTTTGCCCCCCCTTTTTTTCCAAAGCCACCATGGCGGCTTCTCGCACATCATCTATGGGGTCCTCCAGCATTGTTTTGAGAATATTATCTGAACTTCCGTTATCTATATAACTCAAGGATTTAACTGCAGCCAATCTTGTGAGGATATCTGTGCTGCTGGCGGCATCCTTTAAAATATCTATGATTTTTTCATTGTTAAATCTAAATAAATTCGCAACAATTTCCATTCTATTTAATGAATCACTTTCGCAGAAATATAATTTTGAAAGTAGTGATAGGCTTAAATCATTTATTCTCTTATTTAAAGTTTTTATTGCCTTTTTTCTTACAACCAGGGAGGGATCATTTATCATTGAAGTCATGAAATGATAAAAGGGCTCCTCCTGCGCATATGAGACAATATCTATAAAGCCTGCCCTTACCCCTTCATTCTTGGAATCCATTCTGGTAGTTATATATTTCCAAGCAGTAGCCGGATTAATTTTAAAAAGAACCTGTAAGGCTTCTAGTCCTTCCTCTCCCTCGTTATGACTCACAATATTCTCTAGTAATTCAGTATTTAATTTATGTTCATGTAAAACAAGCTCCTCCGCGGTAGCTTTTCTAATTTTTATGCTCTGATGCACAAGCCTCATTATTTGATTTTCCATTGTTTGTTCATCACTTATAGCCATATTATCAATAGTTGTGCTGTAGAATTCCTCGCTGTAATTTTTAAGACTATTAAGCAATAGAGGATTATTATATTCTTTAATTTCCTTGATAACACGAATAGCATATTCACCTATTTCTTTATCTGAGGAATTACATAGTTCTTCCACAATATTGTTATTTATACAAATTTTCTTTTCAAGTATCAGTTTAAGCCCTAACACCACGAGTTCAGGCTCCTGTGATTTTAGTATTTTATAAATAAAATCATCAGGTACACACTTAAACCTTTGAATTAGTTCATAAAGATTTTCTGCAAAGTACTCTTCGGCTTTATTAATATTGAACAGTTTTTCAATAAAGTCAAGAAAGAAGTGCTGCTCTAGTTTTATGAAGGCTTCAATAATAACAAGAACACCACTTGACTCCTTAAAATCCCAATGTTCTTTAAGCATACTTATAAGTTCAAGCATAGTTTTCTGGTTCACCTTTGAGATATCTTCTTTTATTACAAGCTTACACAGACCAAAAATAAGATTACAATCATCGATCATAAACTCCTTTGAATATTTACCTATGATAACATCAATATCATCATAGGAACCTATGCTTCCAAGGGTTCTAACATAGGTGTTTACAATAATATTCTTTTCAATACTATTTACACTTAATGAGCTAATCTTTTCCTCTATAATTTGTGATAGATTTCTAATTTCAAGACTGGCAAAGGTTCTAAGTAGCCCATTGATAATCCATGTACTCTTTGTTCTTTTGAAAACCTCTAAAAGCTTGTTCTCAGATTCCTTATATTTTTGGTGACTTATAACCTCAAGAGCTGCCTCCACGACATTTTCATCAGAATCCTCAAGACAAACCATGGCAATTTCACAACTTCGTTCTCCAATAATATATTTTAAAGCATCCAGGGCAAATTTTCTTATGTTTCTATCCTCATCTGAAACCTTTTGTTTCAATATTTCAAGAGAATTCTCATTAAGGGCCACAAGTATTTCAATTGCAACATTTCTTATATAACCATCGTTTGAGTATAGAAGTTCTGCAACTAGCTTTGCTGTCTGTTCATTCTTTATCGTGCTGATTTCCTTTGCAAGTTTTTCTTGAATATGTCTTTCCTTTTCTACCTTGAGGCGCTGTATTAATACTTCTATATTTTCCTCATTAATTAGATTCTCATTACTCAACATATTTCACATCCTCTACCCTTTTACTTATCCTAAGAGCGAAGTCCTCGGAACTAAAAATTCTTACTATTGCGTCACGCTCCGACCCGAATACATGAAATGCTTCAATTTGTGTAATAGAATCAAAAATATTAATTATCCTTCTAGCATATGGTCCCTCTACTACAAAGCCTATCTCAATACCTTGAACCTCTAACTGTTTTTTTATCTCTATTAAAGCCTTCACTTCATTTTCCGTGAGTATTGTAAGCTTACTTAAATCTATAAGAAGTATTAAAGTTAAAGATTTATTTACCATTGAAATAAAATTTTTAAGTCTAGGTATAAAATTATTACCTTCACATTCGAAAATGCTAACTATTCGGTTACCCTTCGAATTGTTATGTTCTTTTTCCACTCCACTTCTAGTCAAGTCAATTATATTAATTTTTTCTATATAAAATAAGGCAAAATATGTATATAAATTAGTCTCATCAATATCTGTGGATATAATAATGTCATAGGTTTTTATATCCATATCCCCAGAGCTTTCAGAAAAATAACTGTCATCTACGCTGGAATAAACAAGGGTTCCAAGCTCCTCAACAGTATTTAAAATCATCATTATTACTGGGGATACCATGGGGGCATCCTCTTCAAAAAAGAAGGTTATATAGTACTTATTTTTCCCTTTAGGCTTTTTTGTAAAATGAGAAGAAACAATACCAAGCCCTGGCTTCTCTATCACTACCTTTTCCTCTACCTTCTTATTTACCCTAATAAATACTTCAACCATTTCATTAACTCTTAAAGCAGCGCTTGTAAGATTGTCCAAAATTTCCTGAGAGCCTGGTTCTCTTTTGTACTCAAGGATTTTTTTAACAATATCTAATCCTTCGAAACAAAGAGATACAATACTCTGGTCAAACAAAATTGAACCATTTCTAGCACAATCCAGCATATCCTCAATTTTATGCATAAGGTTTCCAATATCCTCATAGCCTACCATATGGGAAGAGCCCTTAATTGTATGTGCTATTCTAAACAATTCATTAACATCACCATGGGAGTATTCCATTTCAAGCCTTATTATGCATTCTTCCGCCCTTTGAAGCATATCTTCCGTTTCTTCCATATAGGCCTGCATCATATCATCCATCAAAATCACCTCACAAAGTTAGGAAATAATACAAATTAATAGGTTTTCACTTAATTAACTGCATTACAGCCTCTCTCCACCTTTCCAGCTTTTGTACTGAACATTCAATCACATTCATTACGTACTCTTCACTTCTCAAAGGTTTATATATATAATCATTCGCTCCATATTCTAAGGAGTTCAGAATTTTTTCCATAGTTGATGCTTCAGTCAGCATTATTATCTGTGTCATTGGATCGTATTTTTTTATTTCCTTTAAAAGCTTTATACCATCCATTTGCGGCATTTCAATATTTATAAGCACAATATGGTACTTGTTATTTTTAACTTTTTCATAAGCCTCTGTAGTACTTTGTGAAGTAAGAACTTTAAAGCCATCCGTTTCCAATTGCTTTTTAATAACACTTAATACTTCTTCATCATGATCTATTATTAAAACCTTATACTTATAATTCATAAGAAACCTCCATACATTCAAAATGACACTATTATAACTAAATCCTTCTAACTGCTTTTATAATTTCATCTGCTATCTTATAAGATGGTGCTACTATTTCTGCACCTCCTCTTTCTATAGCTTCCCTTGGCATACCGAAAACCACTGCTGTGGATTCATCCTCTGCTATGGTAACTCCTCCTGCTCTTCTAATCTTTACCATTGCATCAGCTCCATCATCACCCATTCCTGTCATTAAAACTCCTACAACATTTTTCCCACCATAGGCTTCCAGTATAGATTCCATCGTTACATTGACTGAGGGCATAAAAATTGTATTCGGAGAACTTGGAAGTCTTAGAATATTACCTTCTCCCCTTACCACCAACTGATATCCGCCTCGGCCAAGGTATCCTCTTCCATTTTGGAGAACATCCCCTGCCTCTGCTTCCTTTACTGGAATGTTACATGCATTATCTAATCTTTTTGCAAAGGAGGCGGTAAAGGACGGAGGCATATGTTGTATTATTATCACAGCTGCCTTGAGATCCTTTGGAAGCATTGGCAATACCTCCATCAGGGTTCCTGGTCCCCCTGTGGAAATACCTATAACAACCACCTTAGAGAGCTCTTTATTTCTTGAAAGATCTGTTCCCTTTACCTCCACTGCTGCCACAGCCTGTTTCTTTGGTGGAGTATAACTCTCACGTCTTTGCATTCTTTCCCTAATACTTTTTTTATTTACACTTTTATAGGCCAGCTTTACCTTTTGTATTATCTCCCTACCAACTATATGAAGATTTGTGGATACAGTTCCTGAGGGTTTACCAACATAGTCAAAAGCACCAAGCTCCAGAGCTTCAAAGGTCGTCAATGCCCCTTCAGACGTAAGTGAGCTTACCATTAAAACAGGTATATCGGGATGTTCACTCTGGATATACTGCATGGAGGTTAGGCCGTCCATAACCGGCATATTAATATCCATTGTTATTACATCAGGTTTTAATTCATTTACCTTCTCAATAGCATCCTGCCCATCCCTTGCGGTACCCACCACTTCAAGACTTGGGTCAGTCATTATAATTTCTTTCAGTGCTCTTCTCATAAGAGCTGAGTCATCTACTATTAATACTTTTATTCTATTCTCCATAATTACACCGCCATAATTATTATAAATTAAGCCCACTCCGAGGCTTAATATTAATTAATGCCTCGGAGCAGTACCCCAATTTAAAGTTGCTCTAGCTAAAGCTAAGCACTTTACTTGTATTAAGAATCAAAATCATTCTTTTACCACCATCGAGTTTTCCAACCCCTTCTACATATTCACTGTCTATTCCACTACTGAGTATTGCAGGTGGTGCCTCTATTTGACTTTTCTCAAATCTAAGAACCTCGGAAACTGAATCCACAACTATTCCCGTTCTTTTACCCTCAAAATCAACTATGATAATTCTAGTAGCATCTGATACCACTTTCTCAGAGAGTTTAAAGAGTCTCCTAAGATCCAGAGCAGGAATTACATTTCCTCTAAGGTTTACAATTCCCTCTATATAGTAAGGAGCCCTAGGTATTTTAGTAATTTCCGTCATCCTGTTGATTTCCTGAACATTGGCTATTTTAACTCCATACTCCTCCATATCTATTTTGAAGGTTACTAACTGTTCTTCCTCAAGGAGTTGTTTTGTAATGCTCTTCTCCTCTGCATCCTGCTCCTGATTTCCATTTACCCCGCTTATAGCACTTACTATTACATCTGAAATAAGCTTTGATGGATCAAGAATCAGAATCATTCGCTTACCGTTATTGAGCTTTGCAACTCCTGTAAGTTGCTCTCCACCTTGGGAGGAGAATTTTGGAGGTATCTGAATGATACTTTTGGGCACCCTCAAAACCTCAGAGATCTTGTCCACCTTAATTCCTGCAGTGAAGCTACCCATATCCACCACAAGGATTCTGGTATGATCATCATCCTCCATAGCTTCCATTCCAAAATATGTCCTTAGGTTTATAATTGGGAGCAAATTATTACGTATGGAAACCACGCCCTCAATATAAACTTCACAATTTGGAACCTTCACAATTTGAGGTACACGTATAATCTCCTTAACCTTCATAATTCCAATGGCATATTCTTCTTTACCAAGGAGGAAGGAAACCAGTTGCTCCTCATCTATAGCCTCGGCACCAGTGCCATTTTCCAGGCTATTATTCTTCTTTGAGCCCTCGCTCTTTCCCTTAAGCTTATCCTTCACAGAACTATTAATGTTTAAAGCCTTCACAACATCCAAAAGCATTACAAGCCTGTTTCCATTATCCAGCTTAACTACGCCATTTAAATAATCAGAATCCACATTCTTTACTATCTGTGGTGTCTCCTCTATTGCATCAGTAAATACCCTCATTACCTCAGATACCTTATCCACAACCACTCCGGTGGCCACGCCATTAACATCAATAACAAGAACCCTGCTGTTCTCATCCTTAATTTTTCGTTCCATATTAAGCCTAGTTCTTCCATCTATAATAGGTAAGACATTGCCTCTCAAATTGCATGCACCTTCAACATAGCTCGGAGCATTCGGTACCTTGGTGATATCAGGAACTCTTATAATTTCCTTCACGTCCATGATGTCTGTCCCAAACTCATCCTCTCCAAGCAGGAAGGTAACTAGCTGGCGTTCTGTATTACTAGCCATAACTATTCCCTCCTTCATTTACATATTCTGTAGTTCGTCTGCAAGTCCTGATATCTCTTCAATAGCTTCTGCCAATTCCTGCATGCCCTTTGATTGTTGAGAAGCTGCGGTTGATGCTTGGGCTGCTCCACTACTTGCTTCCTCAGCTGCAGCTGCAATCTGGTCAACACCCTTTCTTGCTTGCTCTAAGGCTACAAGTGATTCCTCTGCGCCCTTTTGAATATCATTGGAGCCAGAAAGGATTTTCATCATACTCTCTTCTATAATGTTAAGATTATGAGCGGTCTTCTTTGCCTTTTCAACTTCGGCAAAAGAGTTTTTACTAGAAAGTTCAGTATCCGCTGAAACTCTTTGAATCTGATTCTGTATGCCCCTTACTAGGTCCTTAATCTTATCTGTGTTTTCTGCTGATTCGTTAGCCAGGGCTCTAATATCCACAGCCACAACAGAGAAACCTCTACCAAATTCTCCTGCTCTTGCCGCTTCAATGGAACCATTAACTGCCAGCATATTAGTCTGTATAGTGACATTTACAATAGCATCTACTATTTTATCAATTCTTCTGGTAGTTTCTTCAAGGCTCTTGATATTTTTAGCTGCAGCCATAGATATCTGTGCAGAATTGGATACCCCTGACATCATGTTATCAATTGCAGTTTTATTGGTTTCTAATAGCTTTTGAAGCTCTGTTATCTTATCTGCAGAATAACCTGCCCTTTCAGACATCTGTTTTGAAGCTACTGCAAGTTTATCAGCAAGTATAGCTGCTTTATCTGTTAATTCTCCCTGGGCCTTTGCTCCTGAGGATATCTGCTCCATAGCCTTTAATATTTCAGCTGCTGTAGAATTTCCTTCCTCAACATTGGCTGATAACTCTTCTGAAGCTGCTGCCATGGACTCAGAGGATTTCTGAGCGTCTGTGGACACTTTAAGGTCCTCTGCCATTTGAGCAAGATCTGAGGCTCCTGCATTTAATTCATTAAAGGCTTTGTTCTGCATCTGTATGGATTTTTCCACTTCTTCAGCAGCGCTGCTTTGCTGTTCAGCAGCTGCTGCAATCTGCTCTGCGATTCCTAAGAACTCTCCAGCACCCTTATTGGCATCCACAGCATTCAGTGATACCTCTCCAACACCCTTCATAACCAATATAACTTCCTCATTTATTTTAATCAAATCCGAGGTAGTTTTCTTTGCTCTCTCTACTTCTTCGTTGGCAGCTTTTCCTGCATTTTCAATGTCAACCACGACAATTTTTACATTACTTTGAATTTCATTTACCAATTCCTTAATGTTTCTTGCCGACTTTTCAGAGGTTTCAGCAAGATTTCTAACTTCATCCGCCACGACCGCAAAGCCCTTGCCATGTTCACCTGCCCTAGCCGCTTCAATTGCTGCATTTAAAGCTAGCAGATTTGTTTGGTCAGCAATTCTAACAACAGCCTGTACAATGTCACCCACTTCATTAGACTGCTTTTCAAGCTCTCCAACTAATCTTACTGATTCCATATTTGTCTCAGCTGATTCCTTAATTCCCTTAATCATAAGTTCTATATCATTTGAAGTGTTTCCTATTAAATCCTTAGCGATTTCTGCTCTTTCAAGGGAGTCTTTAGCATTTTTATCAGCCACCACCGAGGCTTTATCCACCTGATTAATGGCAGCCCTTGACTCTTCTGCTGCCGAGGAGGCTTCAGCAGCTCCCTTAGCTATTTGCTGCATGGTAGCTCCCAATTCTTCAGCTGCACTGCTAGCCTCTTCTATTCCTGAAGCCATCTGAGTTGTTGCAGTTGCTATTCTTTCTGCCAATTGCTGCTGTTTCGCCAGAGTTCTGGCTTTCACCTTGTCTTGAGCTTGCTTTCTGGCAAGTTCCCTTTTTCGTTCCATATCGTCCGATGCAATTGCTGATGAATGTGTGCTTACCTTTTCATAATTGTCATTTGAAGGCTTAGCTAGTTTTCTTTCCATATTAATTTACCCTCCTAAAATTTTTATCATTTAATTTACTGCGTATATATGAAAAACGTACAAAATACTAGCTATTTTTCAAGCTATGTTTAAAGCACATCATCATTTGAAGTTTAGTTATCTCTGATTTCTATGATCTAAACAAATTCCATGATTTACATATTTTAAGTATTCTTTTAGCATATTACAATTAAGAGCATATTTAAGTTATTGTAATATCTTTTTCCTGCTCTGGATAATAAATTATGTAGTACATATTAACTAAATCCATTGTGGATTCAGTTCCTAAATAACCATCTTGGTATAGTGCATTGATCTTCTGGCGAAGTTCTACAATACTACAGCTCTTATTATTCTCATAAAGTAGCTTGTGAATTTCAGCCAAAGTATTCATCTCCGACTCACTGCTTTTTATATAACTTAATAGTTCTTCTTCTGTCAATTGAAGCATAAACCATTCTCCCTTCATTACTTATTATCTTAGATCCCATCCCATGAATGAAAATCGTAGGGGTTGATGCGCCCAGGGAAACACACAAACAAATACTTTTTCTAATTACTTTTTAAATTTATTTAAATTACTTATAACTACATCGTTTTTATATGGCTTTACTAAAAAACCCTTTGCCCCACTTAAAATTGCCTTTTGTACCATACCTTCTTGTCCCATTGCTGAAATCATAATAACTATTGGCATATAATCCAACTTTTTTATCTCTAGCATACATTCAAGACCATTCATTTCAGGCATTGTTATATCTAGAGTAACGATATCAGGCTTTAATTCCTGAATTTTTTTTAGTGCTACAATTCCATTCTCAGCCTCACCAACAACCTCGAAACCATTATCTGATAGTAATTTCTTAAGTTGTAGTCTTATAAATGCAGCATCATCTACAATTAATACTTTTGTCATATAAATCCTCCTTCAAAGCTACAGGCAAAATCCTGTTGACGCTTTACAATATTCTGAAAATTTTGGGCAATTAAAAATATGTATAACACGAAAAATATCTTACATACCTATAAATAATGTTTTTTGGTAATACTTGTGGTATATAGGCTCTTTATGACATCTATATGAATAGCATCATCTAATTTAAACCCATGATCTAAACTATATCTATAACCCTACAATAAACTTAATATCTTTACACCTGACTCTTCAGAAATATCTCTATAGTTTGAGCCTACACTAATAATGGGGTTTATAATATCCTCTGGAGGAACATACACTATTTCACCAATGTCACCATTACTTAACATCACTTTTGCACCTATATAAAATCCTGCCATGTTTTTTAAAAAGGCCTTTAGTACAGTGGAATCAAACGTAGTTTTCCCTATGGTTAAAAACATCTCAAAGGCATCAAAGGGGCTTGCCTTATTTTTGTATACCCTGTTCTGTGTCATTGCATCATAAACATCTGCAACGGATATTATCTTTGCTACTAAACTAATAGAATCCTTAGTAATTCCATAGGGGTAACCGGAACCATCCATTCTCTCATGATGAGAAAGTACAGCCATTTTTATAGTTTCACTGATATTACTAATATCCTTTATAAAGTTATATCCATACATTGGGTGTTTTTTAATCTCTTCAAACTCTTTATTAGTCAGTTGGCCCTTCTTATTGAGTATCTCTTCAGGTATATTTACTTTACCAATATCATGAAGTAGTGCTGCTTGAATTGCTTCCTGGATCATATCTTCAGGTAACTCAAGCCACTTTGCGATTAGCATGGAATATAGAGCTACATTGGCACAGTGGGTATACGTGTACTCATCAGAATCCTTAATTCTTGTAACACACTTAATTATGTGATTGCTTTCATCTATTCCGCCAATCATGTCCTTTGATATATGTATACTCTTTTCATAATCCATCTTTCCACCAATTGCTAGATCATAGAGAGTCCCTTTTAAATTTAATACAACATCTTTATATGTTTTCTCCATCATTTTAAATTTAGTTTCACTTTCCTGATGAGACAGAAACTCCGCAGGCTGAAACAGCCAGACACAGGGGATCTTTAGTTCTGTAAATTTATCTATTATATATTGGTTTACAACAGTATTCTTGACTACTAGAGTAATGCCCTCTTGAGTGATGACTTCATCCGCCAATATATCACCAACATTACAGCAATTCGGCGGAACGAATATTTTACTCATTTAATCTACCTACATATCTGTGGAAGAAATATATGTTTTTATTATTGTTACTTCTGTAAGCATAAATTAAATTCATACAATACACCCCTTATAACGCCAAACATATTTAATTTGATTGCAAAATACCTAATATACTTTTAATACCATATCAATCGTTGATAACAATCTCTCTTTTAATTTAAAATTGTATTCTCTCATCCTCCATTTTAAGGTAATTTCTCTACAAAAGCCTAAAATACTGTCCGAAAGATTTTCACTGTTTATGTCGGATTTGAATTCTCCAGTTTTAATACCTTCTTCTACTAAGTGTTTAATTAACTCAGTACGTGATTCAAAGATTTCTATAATTTTGTGAGCAACACCAATTTCATTCCGCAAACATTCATAGGAATTGAAAATGGCAGTCATAGCTGGGTAATTTTCGTAAAACTCTGCTAATCGTGTTACGAAAAATTTAATACTCTCTTTTGATGAAAGTTTTTTTAATACCATAGTTTGTTTTATATCTTCATCAAACTTAAAGTAATAGTCCAAAACCCCAAGAATTATTTCATCCTTGCTTTTAAAGTGCTTGTACAAAGATCCTTCGGAGAATTGCTGACGTCTGCATATTTCTTTTGTAGTTAGCCCTTGAAACCCTAATTCGTTGATAATTTCAATGGTTGTAAGGATAATTCTTTCTTTTCGTTTTATATAAAGGCTCATATCAATACCCCTCTTTAAAGCATGCGAGTAATCACTCGCTAATACTTCTTTAGCAGTAATTATAAGTATAAATAATTGCTTTGTAAAGTCTAATATTGATTATATTTGTATTATATTGTAGAATACTGTAATATAAAGTAAACATTTCATATCAGATTTATAAAACACCATGAAGGAATGCTCTTTTCTCATTGCTCAATTTCATCAGAAGGTTCAAGTCTCACTGCTTCTAAAAGCTCCACCATCACTTCATCTGATATGGGATCTGGTAAAAAATTTCTGACCGATCTTCTCTTATTGATTACATTTATAAAATCCATAAATTCTCCTTTTTTCCTCCTTCAACTATTTGTGTAACGACATGATTATGAAAAAAATAAAAGAGCCGTAGTTTTACCCTACGGCTCCTAAAAACAGGATAAGACGCCATTGCCGAGAGAATAAAAACAAAACCTTAATTGATTAATTAGGTACAACAAAAATACTGTTTGTATCAGCAGTCTTATACACCTATTCAACTTAAGATTTTATCCTTCTTCTCCACGTTGCACTTATGCTATATGATTACTTAACATCAAGTGTGCCTGACACATGAGCACTAGAAGCGTTAAAAAGTGGCTTAAAAACATCCTTTGTTATCTCCCACATGTATAGGCTGGTATTCCTTTAAACTAATAACAGGTCTGTAAATTGGAATAGGGACTTGCATCTGAACAGGCGTACTGTTTTCCATATCTCCATATATTACCTTTATGGTATTGCTAACATAAATGTTATTATTGTTTTCCTTTTGGCTGTCGTCGGTAAAAATCGTACGAACATAATATGCAATTTGCGTAGGCTTATTTGCATCCTTTTTTTGTGCAAAAACGGAAGGATTTAATATAAATTTGCCGTAAATTGAATCCTTTTGATATACTAACCCCTTGGGGTTCTTCCAGTCGTTGTCGTATATTGATGGGAAAGGCGCTGTAGAAACTTGAACCATGCTATTTTTTATCCCTTCCGGCGAATCCGTAAGAAAATACCATGATGTACTGCTCCAGTCCAAATATATATCCTTCAATATGACATAGGGATTCGTCTCATCTTTTGATCCCCCCCTTGCAGTTATCATTAATTCTATTGAAGCATCATTATCTGAAGCACTTCCAGTTTCGCCATAAGATATTTCCCTTTGAGCACCAGGCATTTCCATGCATTTACCTTGTCCATTCAAAGGTACGACTCTAACATAATAGTTCTTTTTCTTGGTAGCATTCATATCTGTAGCCATTTTTTTTGTCACTTCTACAAGCTTTAAATTCAATTCCCTTTTATTATTGATATTAATTCCTGCAAATGCGTTGGTTCTTGATGCTGCTATCTGACTGGACTTTTTTAATATACTATTATAGGCTGCTTGATTTTTACTGGTAAGTAATCTGCTTTTGTTTGTTTGTAAAACATTTTTTATATAGGGCATGACCGTATTCTTTGTATATTCTTGGGACCATTTTTGAGGAGTTTGAGAAAACCCTGCAAAATCGATGTAAAACTCCTTTTGACTAGAATTCAACGTGCCACTTGCTACAAGGCCTGCAGGATTTTTCCAATTTGAAGGATCATCCGCAAACTTGACAACCGAAACCTGCCAAACAGCCGAAGCAATATCTTTTGTTTTAGAATCCCACTGGAACCACCATCTCAAATCAGCGTTATTCCAATCAACGGCAATACCGTCTTTATCTGTATAGCTGCTCAAATCTGAGGGCTTGCCTTTTTGGGATGCACATTGTAATGTTGTCGGATTTTCTACAACCTTTTGGATGTCAGAATTCAGATCCTCCAGATTTTGTGTATCAGGTTCATCGGTATCTATTAAAATTTCTTCTGTTCCATCCTCATTCTGGTCCAGAATCTGGTTCAGATTCTGGTTCGGATTCTGGTTCAGATTCAATCCAGGCTTAATCATAATATTAGTTCGTATGTCAGAATGTGGAGTTAGATTGCCAAATGTAGGCGCCTCTGCTATAGTCATCATTGGGATTTGCATTGTCATCAGCAAAACAAGAAGAATTGCAACAAACCGTTTCATCAAATTTCCTCCTCAAACATTATTTTATTGTAGGGGAATTGCTTTGAATGGGCTTTGGTGCTTCCGTGTAAAATGTAGGCTCTCCAATCACGATTTTTTTTACAACATCATGCCCTATTCTTATGCTTGACATGATATAGAATGTATTAACGCCGCCTATATCAAATTTTACTTCCTGCGTCTGACCGGGTTCAAGTGTGATGCTAGAGAGCACTTCTCCATCATATTTATCCTTTCTGAACTCAACAAGCAAAGGCATTTTTACTTCTTCATCTATGAACAAAGATGCTTTAAACTTAGTATACTTGCTGTTGGGCTTAAGGTAGCAACCGAAAGTGGACATATCCAGGGTACTTCCGTTTGCAATTCCCCATTTGTATTTTTTGTTTGGTGTTGAAAGCTTTGCCGCATCCTTGGTAATGATTGAACCATAATAATCAGTATAAACGCTTGTATTATCTACAGGAACATTCAGTATTTTTCCGCCAATCCATATTGTTTTCTGTGCTGTATCATATTCCACTGGTACTTGAAGACCATTGACTATCACCGGTACAGGTATATAAGGCGTTTTATTGTAAAGGATCGGTTTAAGATATGCACCTGATGCATCCTTTACCAGGTAATCCTTGCCGTACAACTTCATATTGAATGTACTCAGGAGGGTTGCTTTCAACTGTCCATCCGTAGCATAAGCGATGGCACCTCCAAATAGAATAGCGCAAGACAAAAATCCTGCAACAAATACTTTAAGTGACTTAAATACTGAAGATTTAAATGCATTTGTCATACTATCAATCCTTTCACAATTTAATTAATTTTTTATGTTATATTTTCTTAACCAAGTCTGATATATCCCTATAATTTAGCAAGCAATGATTTCCTTGATCATAAACTCTTTTCCGCTTAACAACGCCCAGTCTCCACTTTTGCAGTCTGGGCATTTACTCTTATGCTCAATGAGATTAAAAACCTTATTACACTTTTTGCAAATACTATTGCCTGGCAATATCTCGATTTTTAATTTCGTATCTTGCAATAACGTGCCATCCACTGCTGCTGGGTAACACACTTCGATGTATCTGGGAATCATCGAGGAAAGTTCTCCAATCTGGAGTACCAGTGTATCGATTTTTGTTAATCCATTTATCCTTGCGATATTTTCAACTTTCTTTACAACTTCGATTAAAACGCCCACTTCATGCAAATCAAATCACCTCTACACTTTATGTTCCCATTTGTCTTTTATTTTGTTTTACCTGACGAAAAAATTCCAGTTATAAATGAATTAACCTTTTTAGCTGTAATTCTACCTTTACGCTTAATCATATTTTTGACGATGATGGGTTTAAGCTTTTCAAAGGGTACGTTTTCAGCGTCATACTTTCTGACAAGTGAAATCGCGTCGAATTTACATCTAGTTGTACATGCACCGCAACCTACACATACGTATTGATCTACAGTTGTAGCACCACACCCAAGGCAACGTTCTGTTTCCATCTTAACTTGATCTTCTGTAAATGTAGTGCGCAAATCTTTGAAAGATTCTTTCGCTTTAGCGCCATCAACATGATCTACTTTTTGTCTTGGAATACGATCATATCCTTCAAGCATCAAGTTTTCTTTATCCAATGCATAATACGCTCTCCTATCACGACCGTTAATCAAGCTCTGTCCCGGTTGAACATAGCGATGGATTGAAATTGCACCTTCTTTACCTAAAGCAATGGCATCAATAGCGAACTTTGGACCTGTCATCGCATCTCCGCCTGCAAATACATCCGGCTCTCCTGTCTGAAGAGTAAATTCATCTACTTTGATTGTCTTGTTTGGATTCAATTCTATTTTGCTGTTTTCTAGCAGGTTGCCCCAATCCATTCCTTGACCTACTGAAATCAAAATATTGTTTGTCTTAACAATCTTAGTTTCATTTTCATCATACACAGGACTAAACTTCCCATTCTTGTCGAAAACTGAAAGACATTTTTTGAATTCTATACCTACAACGGATCCATTTTCTTGAAGAATTCGTTTTGGCCCCCAAGAATTGTTCATTCCTATATCTTCTGACACTGCTTCTTCAATTTCTTCTTCAAGGGCAGGCATTTCTTTTTGGCTTTCTAGGCAATACATATCAACTTTTGAAGCGCCAACTCTTGTAGCAGTTCTGGCAACATCAATGGCAACATTACCGCCACCAATTACAACGACGTTTCCTTCAAGTTTTATGTCATTACCTAAGTTTACATCACGTAAAAAATCAACACCTGTAATAACGCCTTCTGCATCTTCCCCTTCGATACCCAGCCTTCTGCCTGTCTGCGCACCGATTGCAAGATAGAATGCTTCATATCCTTGGCTTCTTAATTCTTTAAGGCTTACATCTTTGCCGACTTCAACACCCGTCTTAAATTCTACGCCTAATTCTTTTAAAATATCGATTTCTGCGTTTACCACTTCTTTTTCCAGCCTATAGGATGGGATTCCTAGTGTCAACATGCCACCAAGTGCTTTTTGTTTTTCAAACACGGTTACCTTATAACCGTCAATAGATAAATAATAAGCACAAGAGAGACCTGACGGGCCAGCACCAATCATGGCAATTTTCTTTCCGTATTCGTGTCTCAATTTTGGTACAAAGCGGTTATCCATGTTTAAATCTTGTTCCGCAATGAATTTTTTGATTTCATCAATGGCAACCGGATCATCAATATCGCCTCTGGTACAATCGGATTCACATTTTCTTGGACAGATCCGTCCGCATACTGCGGGAAATGGATTTTCATGCTTGATAAGCTCAAGCGCTTCTTTATACCTTCCTTGAGAAGCCAGCTTTATATAACCTTGAACAGAAATATGAGCCGGACAATTTGTTTTACAAGGACTTGTTCCGGTGTCAACCACATTTTCTCGATTGGTGCGATAATCTGGATTCCATTTGTCTGGGCCCCATTCTGTATTAGATGGAAAATCCTCTCTCTTCTTCTCAACAATTGGTGTTTTAGAACATAGTTTTTGCCCTAATTTCAATGCATTAACAGGACAAATCGCAGCACATTCTCCACAAGCGACACATTTCTCTTCATCGATTTGTGAAACATAATTTGAACGCACCATATCATTGTTCAAGAACATACCAGCGATTCTCAAAGCGAAACAAGAACAACCACAGCAGTTACAGATTGCGTGAGTTTTTCCGGGACCATCTGTATTCGGTATACTATGCATCAAACCATTTTCTTCGGCTCTTTTAATAATTTCAAAAGCTTCTTCACGGGTAATCTCGCGGCCTCTGGCTGTACGAATATAGTATTCAGCAGCATGCCCCATCTGAATACACATATCTTCCTTCAAGTGACCGCAACCTTCTCCCATAGCTTCTCTTGAAGTACGACAAGAACAATCCGAAACTGAGAAAATAGTGTTTTCATTGAGATATTTGGAAACTTCCTCATAGGATGCTCTTCTGGTCTCCCCTTCAATGGCTGTTTCGATGGGGATTACACGCATAGGACCTGTTCCTGGAGTAAAAATACCTGCTGCTTCCGGCCCTTTTTTTCTTCCATAATCATCAAAAGCCTTGGCAATTTGCGGATACTTTTTAACGTTTTCCTTATTGTTAACCATCATTTCCATATGGCCTGGAACCCAAATATCATGCCAGTATTTATCAACTCCATCAATTTTATTGACAAAAGCAACACCGGCAGCGGCCAATTCCCATAGGAGTTTCGCTGTTTGCTCTACAGATTTACCACACTGTGCTGCGACTTCTTCTGCACTCTTCGGCTTACGCAATTCAAGGCAAAGAGCTGCTTCTGCCATTTCTTCCGTAACAACAGGTTCCAGAATTCTATATTCTGGATGTTCCGGCTTAATTTCTGATTTTGTACCACGTTTTATCCTACTAATCTTATTGGCAAGATCAAGTAACTTTTCACTGGCCATATCCATCCCCCCCTAACTAAACTTCACTATTATTCTATTTTTCATTCCAATTTTTAACCTCGGTACGGATCCAGTCAGCCCATTCATGGATGCCCTGGCCATTTTTAGCAGAGATCGGGATAACCTTGATGTTGGGGTTTATTTTTTTGACCCGCTCTTTGACGGCTTCTAAATCAAAATCAAAATAATCCATAGCATCCATCTTGTTGATCAATAAAACATCAACAATGGAAAACATCAAAGGATATTTTAGAGGTTTGTCATCTCCCTCCGGTATACTTAGAATCATGGCATTTTTTGATGCACCGGTGTCAAATTCCGCTGGACAAACCAAATTTCCCACATTTTCCAAGATGACGAAATCAATGTCTTCTATGCCCAGTCCCAGTAGTCCCTGCTTGGTCATATCAGCATCGAGATGACACATCCCGCCTGTGTGCAATTGGATGACTTTTGTACCTGTCTTTGCAACCGTCTGTGCATCCACATCTGAGTCAATATCGGCCTCTAAAACGCCAATTCGCATTTCATCTTTCAACGCTTCAATGGTTCTTACAACCGTTGTTGTTTTACCTGAACCTGGTGATGACATCAAGTTAAGTAAGAACGTCTTGTCTCTTTTCAACTCTTCCCTAAGTAAATTCGCTTGTCCATCGTTGTCTTTAAAAACACTTTCCTTGATCTCAAGAATCTTAAATGTATTCATATCCTATCCCCCCCTTTTCATCTCAAATTTTAAATGGCACACTTTTTATTCTATCTAGTCCCCTAGTGAGTTTGTTATATACTTATAATTTTCATTAAATTCAATCTAAGACCACTGATAAATTAACCTACCTACTTTATTGCACAAACCCATTCTTACTTATTTTACCACCAATAGATTTATATTCTGCTAAATCTGTATGTACTTCTACTTTCAATGGATTGCGTTTGTATTTCGCTACTTTGTAGAAATGATAAATAAATACTGCTATATTTGATGCCAATGCTAGACTGCTGACAACCCATAATGCCGCTTCACTATGTGACGATTTTACAGCAAATATGGATGTATCCACAAAGGATGGAAAGCACATGACAAACATCATCCAGATTCCTAAAGTTTGTGCACGGTGTTGTAACCAAGCACCCTTCATTATAAAGAACGCTGGAATAGTACACGAAACTAACAAAGCGGCTCCAGCATAAAAAGCATGATCCGAAACGCAGTTATAAACATAGGCAAAGTTCCAAAGGTCATAGGCTATAACCCAAAACCATAGTTGATCTGGCCACAACATATCTTTGCTTTTGCGATTGCTAATAAAAATACCCATCCAGCCAGAAATAGTGATGATATTTAGAATACCAGCAATACCATTCATGATATTCCAAGGACCACCAACCATGATAACGCCATCTATTAGGCCATTGAGGTTAAAACATTGAAAATCACGAATGACAGCTTCTAAAATATTAAATGAAAGGATAAATGGCGGAAACATCAATAAATACTTATTTTTATCCCATCCTTTTATAAATCTTATTCCCATAAAGCCTAGGCATCCTGCTAGAGCTGAGTATACCTTAGCCCAATGGAACCATGTTCCAACGCTTGATCCTTCCCCTGCAGTATTAGGCCAAACCGTAAAAGTAAGTACAACTGGCAATGCCAAAAATATTGCGAGAGAAAACCATTTGTTTGAACGGGCCAGCTCATTAATAAGGATTAAGGCTGCTAATACTGCAAACCACATGAGAGCAGAATACCAAGGAATTGATTCAAATAAAAACATTTTTTTACCTCCTTCACCTATTAAAAACAATTTCTATTCTTCTTATTCTAGACACCTTCACCTATAGAGGATTGCTTTTCCATTTATCTCCCCCTAATTTTTTTGGTCATACCAGTAATACAAAATTGTTTTTTTGATAAAATATTAACACTAATAATGTATTTAGTCAATCAGAAAACATGCATAAATCTTAGATTTTATAGCTTTTTTCTTGATACTTGTAAACACCAATAGTATAATATTAATTGTGGTATGTGGCTATACCAATGTCAGATTATTAGGAGGATAACCCATGGATTTTTCAAAATTATGCGCACCTACTTTGAAAGAACTATTTATCAAGGAATTAGAAAATATGATTCTCTCAGGCAAACTAGAAATCGGCGCTAGGCTACCATCGGAGCGCGAATTGGCAGATATGATGCAAGTGAGTCGAGCAGTCGTGAATGGTGGAATTGTTGAAATGTCCAAAAAAGGATTTTTGACAATCAAACCTCGTATAGGTACTTTTGTCGCAGACTATCGAAGAAATGGAACAGTAGAAACATTGATTTCAATTATGGGCTACAATGGCGGCATGCTCCGCAAGGCGGAAATCAAATCTATTTTGGAAATCCGTATTGTTTTGGATATACTGGCAGTTCAATTGGCCATTCCAAAAATTACTGAAGAGGGTCTTGCGCTATTAAAAGGCTATTTAGATGAGCTGCACGATTCAACAACCCCGGCCCAAGCTTCCGAAATTGCATTCAATTTTCACCATGAATTAGGCATGTTGTCGGGCAACACCCTTCTACCACTGATTTTTTATTCCTTCAAGTTTCCTATTCACAGTCTGTGGGAACGTTTTTGTCAAATGTACGGGACTGAATCTCTGTATCTTAACACAGCGGAACTCTATCATTGTATTGAACAGCGGGATGTAGCACTAGCAATAGAGAGCATCAATCATTCTATTAATGACACCATCAGTGGTGGTAGACAAATTTATACGGAGTGATAGTGATTGTTTAGATGCAGCAGATAAAAGTGCAATAAATATGCTTCGAGTTTAGAGAAGAAGAAGAAGACTGATACGATTGCTCTTATTGAGAAACTGTCAATTATAGCGGAGGAAAATGCGGCTTCAAGCCAGGAGATTACAGCTTCCATTGAAGAACAAAGTGCCTCCATGCAAGAGCTGACGAACGCAAGTCATGCGCTATCAAAACTAGCCAATGACATGGTGCTAGTCGCTGTAAACTAAGGCAGTACCTGGGGGAATAGTAAATACAATTCATTATAATAATAATATAGAAGATTCTACTAACGTTGAGCTAACTGTCCTTCAGTCAGTTGGGAAAGGGTTATCTAATCTGGAGATGGCTAAAAGGCTAAATATTTCTAAAGGAACAGTTAAAAAATTATATTATTAGTCTTTATACACAAACTAATGTAAACTAACATAGTAACTACACATTATATGTTAAATAAGTTTAAACGCTTAATACTAAATAATGATTCATGAGAGGAGTATTTTATTAATGCATGTTTATTTAAAACTTTTAATCGACAGCGCCATACTAATTGCCTGCATTGTTTTACCACTGTGGGTTATTTTAATAAAATCCACAAACAAACAAAAATTAAATATGCGTGATGCCTCTCTTTCCAGTGAGGAGCTTGAGGACCATGCAAAAAAGATTGCCATAGAGCATTCCGTTTCTAGCAAACAGAGATTCTTGAATTGGCCTGTTCCGAGGATGAATGACAACTATGACTTTATTCTTTCGGTATACAAGGGACTGAATGAGGATATCCAAAAAAAACGAACCATACCATCCTCAGCCGAATGGCTACTGGACAACTTTTATATAATAGAAGAACAGGTAAAAGGACTCAGACGCGATTTGGTCAAAAGTAGCTATTCGCGACTGCCCGTCCTAAAAACTGGTCTCTTAAAGGGATATGCCAGAATCTTTGCTGTAGCAGTGGAACTTATTGCCCATACCGATGGGCAGATGGACGATACCATACTTTCAGACTATCTCAAGGCATACCAGTCCCACAGTGTTCTTTTCGACAGGGAAATATGGGCCATCCCAATGGTCATAAGACTTGCCCTCATTGAGAATATCAGGCATCTTTGCGAAAATATTAAAAACACACAATTACAATGGCATAAAGCTGATGAAATTATTGATGAGTGGCTGGTCAATGAGGATACAGATGCAAACCGAGTTATGAAATTATTTAAGGACAGCTTGAAAACCATGGATAAAGCCAATCCGTCTTTTATTGAGCATTTGTTCTTTCGTTTACGAAGATCGGGACGGAGTTATGCAAAAGTTTTACAAACCATGGACAAAAACCTTACCAAATTTGGTACAACCACTGAGAATATTACAAAAAAAGAACATAGCGCTCAGTCCGTGAACACTGTCTCCATGGGCAATTGTATTACTAGTCTTCGTTTTTTTTCAACACTAGACTGGGCGGATTTGTTTGAGTCTATCAGTTTTGTTGAGCAAATCCTAAAGCAGGACCCTGATGGAACCTATCCAAGAATGGACCTCTTTACACGTAATTATTATAGAAGCAAAATTGAAGAATTAGCTTCTATTCATGGTGTTTCTGAACTTCACATTGCCAGAGAAGTTGTAGAGCTTGCAAAACAAGCATGTTCAGTTCTTGATGTTGAGGGAGTAGATGATGCAGAATTCCAACGCACATGCCATGTAGGGTATTATTTGATTGGAAAGGGAATCAAAAGTCTGGAAAGTAGACAGGAAAAGATAAACAAGTTTCTACCAAAGATGTCTTTCAAAGATAAAAAATTTCCAGGAATCCTTTATCTCGGTTCTATAGGTCTAATTACAATGCTTTTAGTTGCCATAGCAGTACGATATTCGATTCTCACAACAGCATTGAATACGATTTTTATTTCCATACTAGCAGGCATTGCCGTGTTGATACCTTCTTCTGAAATCGCCGTAAATGCAGTAAATTGGATTGTAACAAAAGCCTTAAACCCTGCTATTTTTCCAAGGCTGGAGTTAAAAGAGGGTATTCCAGAGAATATGAGTACAATTGTTGTTGTACCTACACTACTGCCGGACGAAAAACGAGTAAAAGAGCTTTTGGATAACCTGGAAAGTCATTATCTCTCCAATAAGGAAGACAATTTATACTTTGCTTTGATTGGGGCTTTTAGAGATTCTGACGATGTCACTATGAAGAATGATGGTAAGGTCATAGAGGCGGCATTGTGTGGAATAAAGAAACTGAACATAAAATATTCTGGAGAAGGTAAGGAAAAGTTCTATTTCTTCCATAGAGAAAGGCAATTCAACGAGAAAAATAACAATTGGATAGGCTGGGAAAGAAAAAGGGGCGCATTAATGGAATTCAATGACCTGGTTTTAGGCTCCGTCGATACCAGTTTTTCCTATTTTTCCAGCAGTACACCTCCTTTTTCAAGTGTGAAGTATATCATCACGCTGGATAGCGATACAATTCTACCAATGGGTATGGCTAAAAAAATGATCGGGTCCATGGCTCATCCTTTAAACAGGCCAGTGACTGATAAACAAAAAGGTATCGTCATTGAGGGTTATGGTCTAATGCAGCCTAGAATTGACGTTGACAGTGAGAGTTCCAATAAATCGCTCTTCTCACAGATTTTTACGGGTCAAGAGGGAATCGATCCCTATGCCAATGCAATTTCCGATGTTTATCAAGATCTGTTCGGCGAAGGAATTTTTACTGGTAAGGGAATCTATGACTTAAAGGTTTTTCAAAATGTATTGAAAAATGCCATCCCTGAAAATGCAATTTTAAGCCATGACCTCCTTGAAGGCTCTTATGTGAGGACCGGCCTTGTGACGGATCTTAAATTGGTAGACTCCTATCCATCGAAGTATAATTCCTTTGATTCGAGACTGCACCGTTGGGTTAGAGGAGACTGGCAGCTTTCTCCACTTTTGTATGGAAAAATTTTTAACAGCAGCCATAGCAAGATATTAAATCCCCTTTCATTTCTGTCCAAATGGAAGATGTTCGATAACCTGAGGAGAAGCCTTGTAGCGCCATCTCTTATGATTTTGGCTGCTTTAAGTTTTAGTATCCTACCTGGCAGCACATACTTGTGGCTTGGGTTTTTTATTATTACATTAGCATTCCCTTTTATGATGTCTGTGGTAGCATCTCTCTTCTCTGGACGACTCTGGAATGATAGGACTAAACGGCATATGTCTGTGATGTTCGGGTTAAAGGCTGGATTTCTGCAGTTTTTGCTTACCTTAACTTTTTTACCATACCAGGCTTGGTCTATGATAAATGCCATATTTGTCACACTGGTTCGCGTATATATCACCAAGAAAAATTTACTTGAATGGGTCACGTCAGCGGATGCAGAGAAATCCCAGAAGAATTCCCTTGGAAGTTACATATACATGATGAGCGCGTCGTTATGGGAAGCCCTCCTTTTCATAATTCTAGTCGTTGCTTTCAAACCAGCCCAAGCCCTTATTAGCTTGGTTTTCTTCGTCCTCTGGGTAAGCGCTCCTTTTATTGCCTATTGGATCAGTAAAGATCATAAAGCAACAGAACTAAAGGTTTCAATAGAAGACGCTCATGAACTTGGAAGGATTGCAAGAAAAACCTGGCGGTACTTCGAGGAATTCGCCGATGCAAAGAGCCATTACCTAGCGCCCGACAACTATCAGGCAGACCCCCCCAGAGGGGTTGCTTACAGGACCTCACCGACTAATATAGGCTTAGGTTTGCTGGCAACTTTAACAGCTAGAGATTTCGGGTATATTGGTACTACTTGTATGCTTGATTTGATTGAAAGAACAGTATCTACTATTGAAGGATTGGAAAAGTGGAATGGTCATTTGTACAACTGGTATGATACTCGTACTTTAAAGCCACTTCGACCTGGTTATATATCGACGGTGGACAGTGGAAATCTTGTAGGTTACTTGATCACTTTAGAACAAGGGTTGAAAGGCTATCTTCACAGTCCGGTTGTTGACTCCCGATTTTTGAATGGAATCAGGGATACCATTCATTGTGCAGGAGAAGAAGGACTTTCAGCTTATGAGGTAATTAATGCTCTCTATACGCTCCCAGACAAGGAGTCTGTAGATTTGATTCTTTGGAATCAGGCCTTAAATGGTATTATAGAGGGTCACCTTTTTGATAATATAAAGAGTTCAGAATGGAAAGCTAAAATCAAGGGCATGATTCAAATGTTCAAAAAAGAAATGACAAAATTAATGCCAGTGATGGATTTATTACAAAGAATCCCTCGGAATTTACTAAAGAAAGATTCTCATGAAAATATCACTGCCAGTGTTGATGAACTACTGAGCATGCTTAAGAAAAACAGCAATCTACATGACTTGCCTACCCTCTATAGGGAAGCCACTAACTGTACTGACAGTTTGATTGAAATCATTCAGAGAACCAAAATGGAAGACTATCATGACGGATTGGTCTGGCTGCTTGAATTGAAGGAAGCGCTGACCAAAGCCATTGAAACTACCGAACAGTTTATAAAGAGATCCATCGCTTTGATCGACAGAATCAATGAATTGTCAGAGGCTATGAAATTTTTGCCGTTGTATGTGGAGAAAAAGCAATTATTCTCCATTGGATACAATATAGAGGAAAACAAGCTTACCAATTCATACTATGATTTGCTCGCTTCAGAGTCACGGCAAACCAGCTATATTTGTATTGCAAGAGGAGAAATTCCACCATCCCATTGGTTTAAGATGGGCCGGGCTTTGACGGTGGTGGATGGTTATAAGGGTCTTGTCTCTTGGACTGGGACCATGTTTGAATACCTTATGCCACTTCTCCTCATGAAAAGTTATAAAAATACTTTGCTGGATGAAACTTATTCTTTCGTCATCAAAAGTCAGAAGAAATACGGCAATGAAAGGGACATGCCATGGGGAACTTCTGAATCCGGGTTCAATTTGCTGGATATAAATTTTGACTATCAATACAAGGCAATCGGTGTACCTTGGTTGGGCTTAAAAAGAGGATTGATTGAAGATGCCGTGGCAGCACCCTATGCTACGTTCCTGGCACTTCTCGTTGATCCCCAGGGAGCTATTCAAAACATAAAACATCTGAAGGCGGAAGGCCTAGATGGCCCTTATGGATTTTATGAAGCGGCGGATTATACACCAGAAAGATTATTATTTGAAACCAAACGTTCCATTGTTAAAAGCTTCATGGCACATCATCAAGGGATGAGTCTACTGGCAATTAACAATTACTTGAATAAAAATGTAATGCAAAATCGCTTCCATGCTGATCCAGCGATTAATGCCGCCCGACTACTGCTTCAGGAAAAGGTGCCAGGGAATCTTTTATTTACCAAGGAAACTAAGGAAAAGGTTTTACCTTTCAAGGAAGCGATTTTCAACGAAACAAGTTCAGCACGCATATTCAGTCTGCCAGATCCAATTTTGCCAAAGGTACATATTTTGTCTAATGGAAATTATTCTGTCATGATCACAGACAGAGGAACTGGATATAGTAAAAACAAAATGGTAGCCGTGACACGTTGGAGAGCGGACAGTACACTAGATCCATATGGGATGTTTTTTTATCTGCGTAACGTTGATACAAATTCCGTCTGGTCTGCTACCTATTCACCATTAAATAGTATTCCCGATAAATACGAGGTTGTTTTTACTTCTGATAAAGCAACCTTTAAAAGAATGGATGAAAAGATTGCAACAACAACCGAGGTGGTTGTTGCATCAGGCGACAATGCTGAGATTCGAAGGATTTCACTTAAAAACTTTGGTGAGACTTCCTGTGTCTTAGAAGTGACAAGCTATTTTGAAGTAGTGCTGACATCTCAGGCTGCGGATGTGGCACATCCGGCTTTCAGCAATCTCTTTGTACAAACTGGGTTTCTTCCTGAGAAAAAATGCATCATTGCAAACAGGAGGCCAAGATCTGAGACCGATAAAAATTTATGGATTGCAAATTCTGCGGTACTTGAAGGTGATTCCCTAGGGAACATTGAATTTGAAACAGACAGAATGCAGCTAATAGGTAGAGGACATAATGCGAAGACCCCTGTTGTCATGGAGCGAGGAAAACCTCTTTCAAATACTGTAGGGCCAGTGCTAGATCCTGTGATGAGCATACGACTAAGAGTGAAAATAGAGCCTGGAAAAACAGCTCGAATTTCATTTATAACTGCAGTTAGTGAAAGCAATGAATCACTGCTTTCATTAGTAGACAAGTATGCAAGTCCTGATGCAGTTGAAGGAGCTTTTAGGTTGGCATTTGCACGAAGCCAGGTAGAAGCAAACTATTTAAATCTAGACATCGGTAAAATGGAACTATATCAGGATATAATCTCCCATATTTTGTTTATCAGCCCCTTAAGAAGAATGAATCAGGATTTAATTCTGCAAAATAAGAAGGGTCAATCTTCACTTTGGCGATATGGAATTTCTGGAGACTTGCCGATGGCACTTGTAATTTTAAAGAAAATTGATCAGGTAGAAATACTATATGAGGTTTTAAAAGCTCATGAATATTGGCGATTAATGGATTTGAAGGTGGATTTGGTCATATTAAATGAAGAGGAAAATAGTTATACCCTTCCATTAAATGCACTTATTTCTGACATTGTATTATCAAGTCAAGCGCGCAACATTTTAAGCAGGCCAGGCGGGATCTTTATTCTCGACAAAAATAAAATGCCATCAGAAGATGTCTATCTTCTTTATGCGGTAGCCAGAGTTATATTAAAGGGTGACGGGCGGACTATGGATGAGCAGATCAATATACAACATGACAATCCTCTGCCCATAGCAAGGGAATTCCTAGGTCAGACTGCTCAATTCGCCCTACCTGCAGTCAAGGATACTGAGCTCTTATATTTCAACGGATATGGAGGCTTCAGTCCTGATGGAAGTGAATATAACATCCGACTTGAGAAGGGACAAAACACTCCTGCACCATGGGTCAACGTAATTGCGAACCCCAAATTTGGGTTTATTGTTTCAGAATCCGGTTCAGGCCATGCCTGGTACGGAAACAGCCGCGAAAACAAACTTACACCCTGGTCTAACGACGTAGTATCCGACATTCCTGGAGAAATGTTATATATCGTAGATGGAGATACAGGTCAACAGTGGACAGTGACTCCCTTGCCTATAAGAGAGGAAGAACCTTATACCATAAAGCATGGGTTTGGATATTCGGTATTTGAGCATACAAGTCATGGGATTGAACAAAGACTTACGCAGCACGTTCCTGTAAATGAGTCTATAAAGGTAAGCCTTGTCACCCTAAAAAACATTTCAACAAAAAAGAGACATTTGACGTTGACCTATTATATACAACCAGTTCTGGGTGTAAGCGATCAGGTTACCGCTATGCATATAAAAACAAGTTTTAGCGAATCAGGTGCTTTAATGATAGAGAACCCTTATAACGAGGAGTTCTCAGGTAAAATATGCTTTATAGATGCTTCCTTAAGGGAGCGTTCTTCTACAAGCGACCGAAAAGAGTTTTTTGGCTCAGGCGATATCGTCTCTCCAGAATGCTTGTCCCGTGAGGCCCTTTCAGGAGCTTCAGGAACTGGTTTTGACCCTTGTGCTGCTATTCAGGTAAAGATCGACCTGGATCCAAATGAGATTAGAGATATTGTGTTTCTTTTGGGTATGGGTGATCAGCTTCAAGAAGTGAATACGGTTACAAAAAAATTCAGAAAAATAAAGCAAGCAAAGGATTCTTTAATAGAAGTTAAAAATTTCTGGAAAGATAAGATGGATGTAGTACAAGTGAATACGCCCACAGTTTCAATGAATCTAATGCTAGATGGATGGCTTCAGTATCAGGTTATCTCCTGCAGACTATGGGCACGGTCCGGGTTTTATCAGTCCGGTGGGGCTTTCGGTTTTAGGGATCAGCTTCAAGACTGCTTGTCCATTACACATATATGGCCTGAAATTGCACGCAAACAAATTCTCCTGCATGCTAAACATCAGTTTACACAAGGAGATGTCCAACATTGGTGGCATGAACCACAAGGAAAGGGGACCCGTACTCATTTTTCTGATGATCTTTTGTGGCTACCTTATGTGGCAGCCGAATATATAAGGGTTACAGGCGATATCCATATATTAGATGAAGAACTTCCCTTTCTAGAAGATACAGTATTGGCCGAATATGAGGATGAAAGATATGGGAAACCGAGCGTTTCAAGGATCAAGTCATCTTTGTTTGACCACTGCATCCGAGCTGTAGATTATGCTCTAAAATTTGGAGCCCACGATCTTCCGCTGATGGGCGCAGGAGATTGGAATGATGGAATGAATACCGTAGGAAATAAGGGCTTAGGCGAAAGTGTATGGCTTGGCTGGTTCTTAGCTTCCGTCCTTGAAATGCTTTCACCTCTTTGTACAAAAATGGGTGACAATGAAAGAGCTGAAAAATATTCTCAGATAAGAGTGAATCTTTCAGAGGCACTTGATGAGAACGCATGGGATGGAAACTGGTACCGACGAGCATATTTCGATAATGGTCTACCCTTGGGCTCTGTGCAAAACAATGAATGTAAAATAGATTCCATTGCACAGTCCTGGTCTGTCATCTCTGGCGCAGGAAACCCACAAAGAGCAATTCAAGCCATGAATTCTCTTGAAGATTACCTTGTACTCAGAGAAGATGGACTTATAAAGCTCCTCACACCACCCTTTGATCAAGGAGACATGGAACCGGGATATATCAAAGGGTACCTCCCAGGCACTAGAGAAAACGGTGGACAATATACCCATGCAGCAGCGTGGGTCATTATCGCCTTTGCAAAACTTGGAGACGGAGACAAGGCCTGGGAACTATTTGAACTAATCAACCCCATCAACCTTACGGAAAACCATAGGGAGTGTTCCAGATATAAAGTGGAGCCCTATGTAATGTCTGCAGACGTTTACTCTGCCCATCCCCACACAGGAAGAGGCGGGTGGACATGGTATACCGGCTCTGCCGGGTGGATGTACCGGGCAGGATTAGAATATATTCTAGGATTTCAAAAAAATGGTGACACATTAATCATAGACCCCTGCATCCCTAAAAAGTGGAAAGAATATACCATAAAATATAAATTCCTTGATACAATGTATGATATCAAGGTAAAAAATCCAGAAGGATTAAATAAAGGAGTCAAGGAGATATCCATAGATGGAAACATATCAGAGGGAAACGGGATAACCCTTGTAAACGACAGACAAACTCATGATGTTGAAGTATTCATGGGTTTGTAGGGAAGTGAGACCCTCTCCCTGAATATTTTCTGTTTTACTAATTATACCTATCATAAGAAAACACCTCTGAAATATATTTCAGAGGTGTTTTCTGCAATTTATTGCAGGTATATTGCCATACACCTACAGTTTATATTACTCCAAAAGGTACTTTCTTACACCGATCCATAGATATCCTGTTGCCAATTCCTCAACATTTATTTGCCCTTCATAAGGCAGTCTCTTTTCTAATTCCTTCAAGCTATATCCATCTTTTACTACCACAAATTTACTTATTCCAGGCTTTAAAGCTTTACAAGGACAACCATAAATACATCCAAGACACAGTTGGCACTTATTCTCAAATACAGGCTTATCCATATGCATATCTATATTTCCTGCCGGGCAGTTTTTGGCACACCAGTTAGAATTTTTTCAACTGTTTTCTCTACTTTTGTAGGAATTACCTGCAATAGCTTTATAGCCAACAACTCTTTTGTTGAAACGATCCAATTCCAGAGTAATACACAATTCTTATTTTTTTGTCTTTATTTAATAAACTGTTCATATTTTACCCCTTTATTATGTGTCCTTCAATAATAACCCTATTAAGTAGTCTTTTTTAGTTTCAGCAGATATAGCACAAAAAGCATAAAGCTTATTAACGTCAATACGCTTGGTATAACAAGCATCTCGTAGCTTCCCTTTAAGACACCTTCAAATCGTCCATACCATTCTGCGAATCCCCAGGTCAGACATACTGAAAAAGCTTTCATCAAAGCAACACCCGCCAGTATGTTTCCAATTGGCCTACGCTGGATAAGCTTGGTGGCAACAATTGCAATGGCTGGAAAGACAATACAAAGATCCAGTACAAAAACCCCATAAGTATCCTGAGGAATGTGTCTGGCAATATCAGGTGTAATTCTAATTACCCATATTAATCCTAAAATGAATGCAATGAAATATAGAAAGATACTTATAGCTTTGCGTAATGAACTAGGAAGAGAGGTTTTTAATGCAAATTCCGGTGTGAAACATAAAAGTCCAAAGACAATACTGTATATGGATAAACTGAAAATCACTAGATAAACCAGGTAGATGGATGTATATTGTCCTTGCATTGCATATAACCCATATCCGTAAAAGAAATTACCTGTAAGCCCTAGGATGGTAATGAAGGTTTTATATCCAGGGCGAATTAGGTATATTACAGACAATGCAGCCAGCAGAAGGGCGAAGGGAATAAATATTATATCCTGACCTTTAGATCCAACTAATAAAAGTTTAGTTATTTCTCCTATTGATAATAATTCTTCATAAATACGCTTGTCCAGCACTCCTGACAAACATGCGAATAACGCCAAAACTGAAAGGAGAAAAGTCATACAAACAGTAATCCTGCTTCTTTGAATGTTTATCATATTATCCTTCTCACTTAATGCTTCTTTGATTCTCATAATATATTTTCCCCCTTAAAAACCATTTATAATTAATTATATAGTAACGTAAGCGAATTTGTAAAAATGATTTTCTAATATATGCTAAAAAAAACGAACAATTTCTTTTACGAAACTGCTCGTTTAGAACTATCTTTTATATTCCATTTTAAATCTATACATTCTTTCATCCGCTACTTTGACCAAATCGTCAAGCAGAAATCCATCCTCACCAAAAGAAGCTATTCCGTAACTAAAAGAACATATAATGGGTGTTTCACCGATTATTACGGGATCATTCTCTAATTTTGCAATGTACTTATTTATTCTTTTTTCGAGTTCTTCTTTATTAGAGTTAAATAACAAACCTATAAATTCATCTCCACCATATCTTGCTAAAATATCACTTTTCCTTATAAAATCCGAACAAGTATTGGCAAATTTTTGTATTATTATGTCTCCAGCAATATGACCAAAGTTATCATTGACTAATTTTAGCTCATTTAAATCAAAAATCACTATATTAAAGTTTTCTTCATATCGTATTGCTCTTTCTCTTAAATTTTCAAACTGTTGTTCAAAATAATTCCTATTAAATAGATTGGTCAAACTGTCATAGCGAGATAAGTAGAGTTTTTCTTCATATAACAATTGATTTGAAATGGCGATTTCCACATTATTTCTTATGAATTCCATAACTTTGATATCGTATTCATCAAAAGAATCCACTTCTGTAGAATCAATATTAACAACACCAAAAAATTGTTTTTGTATATATATTGGTGCAGTAATAGTTGATTTAATAAATTCAGATTTTCCATTAATAGTACTTACATGGTAGTAATCATCAGATTTCATCAAATCATCTATTTTAACAATTTTGTCTAGTTTTCCGTTAGTGGCTTTATAGAGAAAAGTTTCGCTTATAGGTATTTCAAATCCTTTGATACTATCATAATCGAATCCAATTTGTGAAACGACTTTTAATTTTTCTCCCTCTTTAATCATCAATGTACCAAGTTTTGCATGCTGTATTGACTTCAATGCATTCGTTAGTATTAATTCATAAATCTCATCTATTTTGCCAGAGCTAATGATTGATTGGGTAACTTCTAACATTGATTCTCTAAGTTTTAGTATTCTCGACAAATCCAATTGAATTTTCTTTTTATCTGTAACATCTAATAACTGTATTAAAATATAAATTTCGCCCTCATAATTGACGACTTTACTTTTACAATCCACCCAAATAGATTGGTTATTTTTTGCCTTTAAGCATAATTCACGCTTTTCACCATAATAATCATTATTAAAAGTTTTTCCTATATTCTTTTTATAAAAATCCATTTGCTTTTTATTTACGATATGTTTAAAATCAGAAATCCTTATTTCTTCAAAATTATATCCCAGCATTTTAGTAAAGCTTGAATTAATAAATAGGACTTTATCAAAGTTCAGTATTATAGTAGGCATGGGAATTAGATTCTCTATTCTAATTAAATCTTCATTTGATAACTTTTCTATTGTACTGTTCATCGATCATCAATCCTTTACAGAATAAACATAATAATTGTTAGTTAAGTAGATTATACTCATTCGCTAAAGAATTTTCAATGGCTTTTGTTATATAAAAAGCCCCCCTATGACAGATTATAAACTGCCATAGGGGGGCTCAGTGGGTGTAAAACACCGCATGATCATTTTCTATTTATTAAGAACAATCTTCTTTCCTTCTTTACGCCACTGACCAAATTCAGCTGCTGCTGTGAAAAGTACGTCTGTAGAAGAATTAAGTGCTGTTTCGCAAGAGTCCTGTATAACACCTACAATAAAGCCTACACCAACTACCTTCATAGCAATCTCATTTGGTATTCCAAATAAGCTACACGCTAGAGGAATCAATAATAATGAACCTCCAGCTACGCCTGAGGCACCGCAAGCACATACAGCCGCCAGTACGCTAAGGATTAATGCCGTACCTATATCCACTTGAATGCCAAGAGTATGAACCGCAGCAAGGGTCAAAACAGAAATGGTAATGGCTGCACCAGCCATGTTTATGGTAGCACCTAGCGGGATGGATACTGAATACGTATCTTTATCTAAACCAAGTTTTTCACACAAGCTCATATTTACAGGAATGTTTGCCGCTGAGCTACGTGTGAAGAATGCTGTAATACCACTTTCCTTTAAGCACCTAAGCACTAGTGGAAATGGGTTTTGACGAATTTTTATGAATACAATGATTGGATTAACAACAAGGGCCACAAATATCATACAACCCACCAAAACTACAAGTAATTGTCCATAGCTGAGTAAGGACTGGATTCCACTTGTAGCAATCGCATCAAATACAAGACCCATGATTCCTAATGGAGCAAATTTTATGACCCATACAACGATTTGGGATAATGCATCTGAAAAATTAACAATCATAGTTTTTGTGGTATCTGGTGCATTTCTTAGAGCAAATCCAAGAAGTACCGCCCAAGACAATATCCCGATATAGTTTGCATTAGAAAGCGCTTTTATTGGGTTATCAACAACATTCAACAATAATGCTTTAAGAACTTCTGTGACACCTCCAGGAGCCGTCACGCTTTCAGCTCCAGCTGCAAGTGTTAGACTTACTGGGAACATAAAGCTTGCAACAACGCCTACAACCGCAGCTAAGAATGTTCCCACGAGATAAAGAACTATGACGGATTTCATATTGGTTTGATGACCACTCCTGTGTTGAGAGATGGCCGACATAACCAAGAAGAGAACCAATATTGGTGCAACCGCTTTTAGTGCACCTACAAATAAAGAACCTAGGATAATGACTGGTTTTGCTGTTTCTGGAATAGTTATAGCCAAGATAATACCAATAATCAAACCTACGATTATTTGTTTTACCAGACTCAATCGATTCCACATGCTCATCAGATTTTTCATTGTTTTTTCCTCCTATAGATAAAATAAAATTGCATCTGCGCGCCATTCTATAAAATGCCAATATTCGACCTTTTTCCCCATAAAAAGCGCGACAATGATAAGTTTATCACAAAAAATAGCTCATGAAAAGCAAAAATTGAAATTATGTAAATAATGTTATGTAACAATATATTTTCTTTTATAATGATTTTGTGTTATAAACATATAAATTATTCGTGTATTCAAGTGTGAAAGCTTGTCCTTGAAATCTTCTAATAAAAAAATGTCCATATAACGTTATTATAAGTAGATTCTTAATATATCAATTTTCAATAACCCCCCGCATATTCTTTGCAACGCGAAATTCTTATGATATGATGAAGTAAATTATGTTATATAAGAAACCTATAGCATATCTCATACAAAAGCCTATGTATACTGAAAATATACCTATCCAATAAAGTAGTTACTAGGACTTTACTGATGTCATTGGAATGAACGACAACAGCGTTGAGTTTCTAAACATTCGACATTCTAAATTTGATGTAAGGGAGGACATATATATGGTATTTTCTTATAATAATCTATTAGAGATGATGGAAAAGGTCGGTTCAACCTTTAATAGCGTTACTGGACAATCTATTTCTTTTATGGGAACAAACGGAGATTACGTGCTTCCCCTTAACTACAACTTATTTTCAGATTTCTGTAACTACGTTATACATAGCGAGAAGGGGTGCCCTTATTGCAAAGAGTGCAACTTTGATTTTAAAAATATGAACATACATGAGACGAGGATAACCCAATGCCACATGGGACTCACTACCATCTCAGCGCCAATTCGCATCGACGACAAGTGTGAAACAATCGTTACCTGCGGACAAATTATAATGGAAGGAACTGAACATACCTTTTTTGATAATCTCTTTGAAAAAGCCTCCCAGCTTAACCTAGACTATAGTATGTTGCTAGAAAAGTCAAAAAGGCTAAAAAGGCTTACTAAGGATGAAACGCTTTCTCGTAGCCAGTTTCTACTGCTACTCACCGAATACATATCCATTACAGAGGCAGAGTTAAGCGCAAGAAGTAAGTATTTGGATGAATATAAACAAAAAATGAAACTAGAAAACAAGCTAAGAACTATGGAATTCAGGTTTCTCCAATCACAAATAAGTCCTCACTTTCTGTTCAACACCCTCAACCTCTTAGCAAGAACAGCACAGAATGAAGGAGCTTCCACTACCGCGGGGTTAGTCTATGATCTTTCTGACTTGCTTCACTGGGGCTATAAGTGCAAGGATTCCATCTGCCCTTTAAGAGAAGAATTTAAATGCGTAAAAAGCTATCTTCACCTTCAAAAGGCTCGCTTTGGAGATAAATTGGGTATACACTTTCATCTGGATGAGACAGTGGCTGATCATATGATACCAGTACTCACCATTCAACCTCTGGTAGAAAATGTAATACTTCATGGCAATACAGATAACGATGAAAAAATGAACATCTCCATCAATGCACGAGAAGAAAACGGCTTTATAAGTATAGACATAATCGACACTGGTAAGGGCATCCCTGAGCAAAAACTACAAGAAATCCGCAAACATGAAAATTCTGGAACAGGCATCAAAAATGTTGAGGAACGTCTAAACCTCTATTTCGGAAAAAGAGTGCAGTTCTATGTCAACAGTGTTGTTAACAAAGGTACAAGTATTAACATATGTTGGAAAGTGGATGAAAACGAGGTGTACCGCTAAATGGGCAAAATTCTGATTGTCGAAGATGAATATATTGAGCGCATGGAACTTAATAAGCAGATGGCATGTGAATTCGGTGCGAAAAATATTTTTACTGCCTCCACCTGCGCCCAGGCCATTAATCTCATAAAAAATGAAACTCCAGATATCGTTATGCTAGACATTATGCTAAAAAACAATTCTGGCTTTGAGGTAGCTAATTTTATCAAGCAAAGATACCCTAAAGTTCAGATAATTATTATCACTGCCTACAGTGAATTCGACTTTGCCTATACCGCTATGAACATGGGCATCACTAACTATCTACTTAAGCCAGTTCGCCCTGAAATTATACTAGAAAAGATAAAGAAAATGATGTACAACCTTCCCAAGGTACTAGATCAAAATATCATAATCTGGCCATATCTTGAGAAAGGCCTTACTGAACCACTGAGGGATATTCTTCCGTTTTACCCAAATGTAATAGGGGTGGCTTCTGCGCCTAAAGACTTGAATAGCGAAAAGAAAGTGCAACTTATGGATCTGCTAAGACAGAAGACCAACTCAATAGGTTGGATAGAAAAAAAAGATGATCTCATCATAATCTATCTTAAACTAGAAGACAGCCATAGCATACAGTATTTCTTCAACAACCTATATGACGCTTGTTTCAAAATCGGCATTGGCCACATTAAGTTTGGAGTAGATAAATGCATAGCCAGCTTTGAGAAAGTATCTGAAGCGTATTCAGGAGCTATTTATGCCTATCGAAGTACGATCTTCTTCCAAAGCTACAATGTTATATATGCCGATACCTATCAAAATACAAAAATCCAGCCTGGCAAATACCCATTTGACATTGAGAAATATCTGGTTGTGAACATTAGCAAAGGTGTTTTTACACCCTGCATTGATAACCTACAAACTTTTGTAGATTATTGTTTGAAAAATTGCGGCAACGACTATCATGTGTTAGAAAACTGGGTTAATAACTTAAAATATGCTATAAATCGTTATTGCACCCAGCAGGGAATACTGTTAGATGTGATGAATTTTATTGTAAATCTTTCTTCTCGTGAAGATTTATATAACAGCCTTTCCGAAATAGTTCGGATAATCACTGATGACAACCACAGTACAACAACTGTCCGAAATCCAATTATTATAAAAGCATTGAACATCATCATAACTCGTCCCAGTGAAAACTTAAGTCTCAATATGATTGCTAAAGAGCTTTACATCAACCCTATATACCTAAGCAGGCTTTTCAAACAACAGGCAGGTTATAACTTCAAAAAATATCTTATCAAGGTAAGATTTAGTACTGCTAGAACTATGCTTCTAGATGAGACTAAGTCTATTGCTGAGATAGCCCAGCATTGCGGCTATAGCAACCCCAACTATTTCAGCAAAGCCTTCCGAGACTGCTACGGACAGACTCCTACAGAGTTTAGGCAGCAACTAGCAGAAAAGAATATATAATTACTTATAAATAAACTTTCAGTAGCACGAAGGTTTATTTTTTTTAGTTAAAAGGTTGAATTATTTTAAATAGATTAGTTAAAAATCAAAAACAAGTAAAAAACTAAAAGAATGCCTTGAAAAAACATATATAAAGTAGTGTATAAAAGTGACATTATTATAGTAGTAAGTAAAATTATAGAAGGAGTGTACATAAATGGATAAGGGCCTTCTCATCAATGTAATTAAAAAGGAAATCGAAAAAACCACAGGTTGTACTGACCCGGGGGCAGTTTGTTTGGCAGTTTCCAGAGCATACAAAGAACTGGGCAAACCAGCAGAAAGTATCAAAGTAAGTGTAAGTGCCAACGTATATAAAAACGGTGTAAGCGTTGGAATCCCAGGAACAGGTAAACGTGGTCTACATATGGCGGCCGCATTGGGAGCTCTCATCGATAAAAGCGAAGTAGGCTTAGATATTCTAGATTATGTTACAAGCGAAACCATCCATAAGGCTAACAATATCTTAGAACGTGGCGGAGTAACCATAAACTTGGAGGAAACTCCAGACCCCCTATATATCAAAGCAGAACTTTCCTCAGGCAATGATATCGCATCGGCTACCATTATGTATGACTACTCCAACATCACCCAAGTTACACATAATGGCGAAGTGACTTTATCCTCTAACTCCATGATAGCGGATGAAACTCAGGACATTCTTAGGAAACATGGACTAGAATATCTCTTGAAACTTATTGATACTATGGCTCTTGAAGAGCTTCAATTTCTTATTGACTATGCAATGATAAACAAAGAAGCCGCTAAAGTGGGGCTGGAAGACCCCAACATGAAACTTGGACGCAATTTCAAAGAATATGCTTCAACCTCTACTCCTCCACATTCTGTTGTCAGCAAAGCGCAGATTATGACTGCTGCTGCTGGAGAAGCCAGGATGCAAGGGCTCATCGTCCCCATTATGGCAATTGCCGGTAGTGGCAACCATGGTATCACAAATTTCTTGGGTGTGCTGGCTGTAGCAGAAGAACTAGGCTCTACTAAGGAGCAACTAGCTAGAGCACTTGCGATCAGCTCTACCATCACAATCTACATTAAAGGCTATGTAAAAAGAATGACTGCCTTCTGTGGCTGTGCTGTAGCTGCAGCCACAGGCGTAGCGGCGGCTACAGTATATTTACTAGGCGGCACATATCAGCAAGCAGTTGACGCAATGCAATCAGAAATAGGTACATTGGCTGGCATGTTCTGTGATGGCGCCAAGGAATCCTGTGCATACAAATTAAGCACAGCAACCTCTATGGCGATTCAGTTTGCTTATCTTTCCATGAAAGGCTGCGCACTTCCAAGTGGAATCGGGATTGTGGGTCATACCATAGAAGATACCTTTTATAATCTAGGTCGGCTAAACAATCCTGGAATGGTAGAAACAGATAAGGTTATCATTGAGCTTATTGAAAGAAATATTAATACAAAAAATAACTAAAAATATGTGAAAGGAGATAAGTTTATGAAAAAAATAGTAATTACTAATGAAGCGCCAATTCCAGTGGGACCCTATTCACAGGCAGTTGTTGCCCGCGGTTTTGTATTTTGTTCTGGACAGGTAGCAATAAACCCAGAAAGCGGTGAAATCGAAAAAGGTACAATTGAAGAACAGACTCGGAGGGCACTACAAAATATTTCAAATGTACTTGTGGAATCCGGTTCAGATCTAGAGCACGTAGTAAAATGTACTGTCTATCTCACAGATATGACAACCTTTGATCAAATGAATCAGGTATACAAAGAGTTCTTTAAAAGAGACTATCCCGCAAGGTTGACGGTACAAATTACTAGCATTTACGGAGGACTCGGCGTAGAGATTGAAGCCATTGGTGAAGTTAAAAATAATAAAGAGGAGGAATAAAAATGTTACAAGAAACAAAGATTCCGACCACCAAAAGAGAGACGTGGGCATCACAGATAGGCTTTATATTTGCAGCAGCTAGTTGGAGTATCGGTCTGGGCAACATCTGGAGATTTCCATATATCACTGGCAAATATGGTGGTGGTGCATTCCTATTGTTATATCTCGCAATTGCAATAGTTATGGGTATTCCACTTATGATAGTTGAATACAATTTGGGACGAGAATCTCAGAGCTCCCCTGTAACTGGAAATATTAAACTAACTAAAAATAAGTTTTGGCAACTAGGCGGTATTTTAGGCTTCCTTGGTGGTGTAATGATTTTCTCCTATTATGTAATGATTATTGGTTGGGTGTTAAAGTACTTAGTATCTTTCATTAATGGCACTTTTGTAGGACAGAGCAGGGAGTCTATCTCTATATGGTTTGATTCCTTATACTCAAACACTGGCTTAACAATTGTGTATGAAATAATTATTTTAGTTATTCTTGGAATCATTGTAGCTCAGGGCCTTGTTAAAGGTGTAGAGGCTGTTGCAAAAATTGCTATGCCTGCAATGGTTGTTTTATTCGCAGTTTTAGCAGTATATTCAATGACATTACCAGGTGCCTCAGAAGGCCTTAAATTCTACCTTACCCCCGACTTCTCCAAGCTTAGCTTTGAAGCGGTTATAGCTGCCATCGGCCAGGTGTTCTTATCCATAGGTGTTGGTCAGGGCGCAAGCTGGGTATATGGCAGCTATCTAAAGAAGGATGCAAATATTCCCTCCGACATTACAAAGGTTGTACTTATGGATACAGGTTTTGCTGTACTAGCAGGTCTAGTTATCTTTCCAGCCGCTTTCGCTGTGGGCGTACAGCCTGACTCAGGCTTCGGACTTCTCTTTAAAACAATGCCTACTGTATTTGGCACAATGCGAGGTGGCTCCATAATAGGTTTTCTTTTCTTCTTTGGAACTCTGGTTGCTGCTATCACATCTGCTATCGCATTTACAGAATGTCTTTCAAGCTCCATGATGGACGCTTTTAAGATGGACAGAACCAAGGATAGAGTGAAAGCTACATGGATTACAATCACCGCAACCTTTGTACTTAGTCTATTCTCTGTGCTATCATGTGGTCCGTTGGCTGGTGTCAAGTGGTTCGGCATGGATATGTTCACATTCTTCGATACCGTTTCGGCAAACATTTTCCTAATTCTTGCAGGTCTTATCATGTGCCTCTTTGTTGGCTGGGGCATTGGTATTGATAAGTTCAAGGAACAGGTAAACCAAGGTGCTGGTAAGTTTAAGGTTGAAAGCTGGTGGGGTCCACTTCTCAAGTATGTTGTTCCTGCAATTATCATTGTGAATCTCATAGCTGCAAATTTTAAATTTTAATAAATCCTTTACCAGAAGAAAGAAGGCTGCCCAATTTAAACTGGGTAGCTTTCTTAAATGAGTTACTTGCAAATAGAAAAGAACGCCCAATGGGCGCTCTAGATATCCTTCTCTAATTCTTTATTGACTACATCCATGTATGTATCTAGTCCTGTGATTTCCGCTGCTATTTGAGTCAATGGATAAATATCGCTTCTATCAATATATTCTAACGAAAACTTTCGATTTAATGCCATAAGCTGTTTAATCCCTGCCGCTATCCTGTTTAAATATGAATATACACCTATTGCACCTGGGGAGATTTCTTTTGCATCATCTCCATATAATACTTTAAGTTCTCTTATGTCACCAAATATCTCTTCAACAGTAGTTCCGAATCTTTGAAATTCTTTGGGTATTATTTCTTTTTTTATTAAATCTCCTACCTGTTTGCCTACTAAAGCTGCTGCCATTGCTGCCCTACCTAAAGCAACAATATTTATATAAGGTGCACCTAGCGCCAATCCTTTGTATACTTGATCTTCCATTGCAAATCCACCAGCTATTGCAATTTGCGGAAGCCAGTAGTTTTTCTCTTTCATTTTCTTCAAAACATTGTACAATATACTTTCTAGATAAACTGTAGGTATGCCCCATTCATTCATCATTTTACTAGGACTATTCCCAGAACCGCCGCCAGCACCATCAAATGTAATAAGATCTACTCCTGCTTTTGATGCAATCTTTATAATTCTAACTAAATCTTTAGGATCAAAGGGGCCAGTTTTAAAGCATATATGTTCAGCCCCAAGTTCTCTTAACTCGGCAACTCTATTCATTAATATATCATCATTCCACATTGGCAGCTTACCTATTTTTTCAAAAACCTGCCCTTTCCCATTTCTATAATTTTCAGCTATCGTTGGATCTGATGGATTAGGGTAAATCAAATAACCCTTTTTTTGATATTCTAATGCATCTTCAATATTTTTAACTCTTCCCATTCCTTGAATCCCTTTAGATGCTTGACCAAACTTGAGCTCAACTGATTTTACACCTAATTTTGTAATGGCATAATCCAAAACTCCAAGGTTTTCATCATCATAATTGGCTTGAAGTATGATATCTCCATACCCATTGTAATATCTTTTAAAGGCTGAAATCATTTCTTCTATGAGTGGTGAGGAAGTGACCTTACCGTTTTCTAACACTAATCCTTTATCTTTTGCTACAACATCTTCTCCAATCACTACTAATACCCCAGCTAAAGCAGCGCCAGCATAATAATCTCTCCAGTTTAGCTTAGCCATAGCAGGAAGAATGATAGGCGCTTTCAGTTTAATTTTATTATTTATGCCAAAATCCATATTGATATTCGCCTTAGGAAAAGTTGCCACTTCTGCATCCTCTGGACATCCCATAGTGCCAAATACTCTGCCATTAATATTAATATGAGAAAAATCTAGGGGGTAGTTTTTCTCGGATGCAAATTGATTTATGTCTGTTTCAAATGGATAAATAGCTTCTGAACCACGAATAGCTGATAATCCTATTTCACAAGATCCTGTACAATTTGCTGTGCATACTACACACATTCCTGAAAATCTAGATATGTGTTCTGGGGTTCTCATTCTAGTATTAGTCATGGTGCTTCCAAGGGGTGGACTGTAGGACATAAAAAGACCTCCTTAAATTTTCATTCTATTGCCAACATGGCAATTTGTTCCTGCTTCCATTATACTCTTCTGCATTGACCTTTTCATTGCATTTTAAAATTGTTTCTCGTGTTTATGAATTTTCCGCTCCTCATTTTTCTTATCCCACTCTGCATATAGCAGTATGACCCCCGCTAGCGTTGCATATAAGCCTGCGGTGTATAGCATTGCATATTCTTTTATTTTCTCTTGTATTGCTATCTCCAAATATCCCATAAGAACCATTATGAACATCAGAACAAATATTACAATTGCCTTTTCAATAACAGAAAAACCTGAGTTGTTTGTTTTTGACTTACCTTCCATATTCAAAGTCTCCTTTCACTTTCATCATGAAAAACATAGAACTATTTTAAAAGCAATTTTGCTTACCTATATATAGTATTAATTTCTGCTTATCCAGTTTCATGTTTTATATGCTGAACTCAAAAAATAATTCACATTATAAAAGGACGCCCAATAGGCGTCCTTTTATAATGCTTCTTCAAGTATACATCTTGGGCAACCCATATTTATTCTGGCGAAGCCTTCTCCTTTGCTCCCAAAGGTTAGTCTAACCATCCCAAGTAAGTTGCTTCTGGTTTTCTATATTTTATATCCGACATATTTTCTTTGATATAGCTTTCCATATAGTCTGAGTTTTCTTCCATATATTCTAGAACTTCTTCTAGCCATTTAATTCTTTATTTACATACCTTTCTCAAACCTTCGCTCCTACTCTATATATGAATAAATTAAATCTATATCCGCACCAAAAGCATTTCTATAGAAATCTTTAACGTATTCTCTCACAGCATAATCTCTAAAAATAAAATAAAGTGGTCCTATTGGCATATCATCCATTAGAATTTCCTCTGCTTGATGCATGAGTTCAAACTTTCTTACCATATCCGACTGAGCCTTGGCAGCTTCTATAAGGGCATCATACTGCAGATTTGAATATGCCACATCATTGTTTCCCGAGTCTGTCACGTATACATCCAAGTATGTCATAGGCTCTGGATAATCAGGACGCCATCCTGCTATTGAAACTTGATAATCGTGTTTATGTTGCCTATCAATTCTTACGGATGATGTCACTGGCTCGATTTGTGCTGTTACTCCAAGGTTTTTACTCCACATTTCTTGAAAGGCTTGCGCATATGTCTGTGCTTTTGCCGTATCATTTGTCATTAGCCTTATAGTAGGCATTGTAGTTATTTCAAGTTCTTTCATACCTTTGGCTAAAAGTTCCTGTGCTTTTTCAATGTCGTTATCCTCGAAATACTCTGGCTTTTTAGCCCTAAAGGGTGTATTATCGATTCCTGCGATTATCTCCGATTGCACATATGCCTGAGCTGGTTTCCATGGAGCTTTGGCCACCTTTTGTATAAATAACTTCCTATCTATGGCAAAGGTTAATGCTTTTCTTATGTTTTTGTTCTTCATTATTGGATCTTCACAATTGAAATCAAAAAACCATACAGAACCATCTGAGTAGGATTTCACTTTCCCTTTTGTTAAAGTAGATTTCTGATCTGTGTCTAGCGCTATTGTATGATCCAGCTCTCCTGCTTCATACATATTGAACTCTGTTGAATCTTCTGTAATCATAAGCCCTGTGACTTTTTCAAGTTTAACCTTTGATGTATTCCAGTATTCTGGATTTTTTACAAATATCATTTCTGAATCATGTTTCCAGGTTTCTATTTTAAAAGGTCCATTGGTTACAAATATTTCTGCTTCTGTATTATATTTCATCCCATATTTTTCATAAACATCTTGTCTTACTGGTGAAAATGTACTGAAGGATACTAGATAGTCAAAGTATGTAACTGGCGTATTTAATCTTACTTCAAGTGTCTTAGAATCAATGACCTTTATTCCTACCATATCTAAAGAACCTTTGCCTTTACTATAATCCTCTGCACCAACTATGTCATATAATAAATATGTATAATACTTAGGTTCTTGTGGATCTATTGCTCTCAACCAGCCATATTTAAAATCCTCAGCCGAAACAAACTCTCCATCTGACCACTTTGCATCTCTTAAATGGAAGGTATATACTTTGCCATCTTCACTAATATCCCACTGCTCTGCAATTCCAGGTATAATGTCACCATTATGGGCTCTTGTTAGCCCTTCCATGATCCAGCTAAAAATTTGGTTTTCCCCAGATGATGACGCCTTTTGCCAGTCAAGGGTATTGACTTCTTGAAAAAGGTTCACTGTGATTTGCTGTTTTAATGTATCTCGCGCTTTATTTCCGTTGTTAATTGGCATATTTATTCTGCAGCCTGTCAATACAACGCTGGATGTGAAAAATAACAATATCATCAATGCGAAAGTTTTTCTCATAGTTTGCCGTTCCTCCTACGAAAGTCCTATATATTTAAAAATTCTCATATTTTCTTATTATACCATTTTTCCAATAGTCAATTAGAATTGTTTAGAATTTTGTGTATATTTCGAATGTTAATTGTAACCATTCTGTAATCAAAAAGTATTGGACTTTTAGGTCGAAGTATAGCAGAATTTATGTAGCAATTAATTTGTGCAAAATTAAGGGGGAAATGATCATAGAAATTATTAAAGAAAATGCTGATATGGGAGAAAGTACTGAAGAAACGAAGCAGCTGATGTCTCTTGAGGAAGCTCTGGAGAATTTAAATTCCCTTATTGGAATGAAAACTTTAAAAAACGAAATCTTGAAAGTTGTAAAATTGGTGAAATATAATGAAGATATTTTAAAAGAAAAGCCAGATCTTAAGCTTTTTCCATTCCATTATATATTTACTATCGATAAAGCAAATGGATTAACCACAGTTTTAAAACTAATGGGTATTATATTATATCATCTAAAAATAACGAAAGCTTCTGAGTTTAAAGAGTATTCTCTTGAGGACATCTATAGTCTTGCAGAGTACGGTGATAACGGAGAGATCGGCTTAGCGGCAATACATGGAATGGAAAAATTCGAGACTGCAGATCATGAGCTGATAGAAAAGCTTTGGGGTCAAATGAGTGATTCCTATGGCAAATTAATCTATGTACTTATCATACCAGCTTCCCAGAAGGACAAGGCTCAAGACCTTATAAATAAGCTTAAATACAAAGTGGGTTGTAGATACTTAGAATTTCCCAGCTATACCAATAAGCAGCTGACTCATATTGGCAAACACATACTGGCTACATTTGGATATCATTTAGATGCTTCAGCGGAAAATCAACTGACTCAAAAGATAGATGTGCTAAGTAAACATCCAAACTTTCAAAATATCAAAACAGTGGAAAACTTAGTTCATAGTATTCGGGTTGAAAAGTTTTTTAAAAGCAGAAAGATGAATGCAAAAGCTTCAAAGCCAATCAAGATTAATGCTGCTGATTTTGAAAACTCTACTAAAAAGCAATTTGCTGTAGCTGTTGAAAATCCAACTAATGAAAATATTACATTGGAATTAGACTCCATGATAGGGATGTCACAGATTAAGAAAAAAGTAGAAGAGATTGCATATAGTTTAGTTGCACAAAAAAAACTCATAGAGTTAGGGATAACTAGTGATCCCATCAGCCTACATATGCAGTTTACCGGCAGCCCTGGGACGGGGAAGACTTCTGTAGCAAGAATCATAGGTAAAATATTTAAAGAAATGGGATTAATCGAAAAAGGTGAGCTTTTTGAAACTTCAAGAGAAGACTTTATAGGAAAGTATCTAGGCTTTACTGCCATAAAGACAAAGGAAAAAGTTGAAGAGGCCGTTGGAAGTGTGCTTTTTATAGATGAAGCATATAGTTTGATCCTTGACAAAGAAGATATGTATGGGTATGAGGCTATGGCTACACTCGTAAAAGAGATGGAGAACAAAAGAGACAAAATGGTAATCATATTTGCAGGTTATACCGATGAGTTAAATGAATTGCTTAAAACCAATCCAGGCCTTAGAGATAGAATACCTCACAAGATTCATTTTTCTGATTATACACATCAGGAGCTTACACAAATATTTGTAAAGCTTTTGGGCAAAGATTATTCAATTTCTTCTGAAGTTTTAGACAGGATTGCTTTTCTTTTCCAATCTGCTTTAAAAGGGAATGATAAGTATTTTGGTAATGGACGTTTTGCTAGAAATGTTATGGAAAGATTGAAAATGAAACAAGCCAAGAGATTATATTTAGCAAACTCCTATTCAAAAAAAGAGCTTCTGACTATTGAAATGCAAGATGTTGAGGAACTATTTAAGGAGCCTGAAATCGCAAAATATATTTCTGGTGAAAATAGTAAAAGAAGGATCGGGTTTATTTAACCCAATCCTTCTTCTTTTTTATTATGAGCATCAAGCCAGCTTAATATATCGTTATACACTTCTTCTTTATTGATTTCGTTTATTATTTCATGTCTCGCTCCTGGATATAGCTTCATATTTAAATCTCTAATGCCTAATTCCTTATACATATTATATAATCTTTCTACACCCATGCCATACTCCCCAACAGGGTCAGCAGCTCCTGAGAGAATTCTAATAGGAAGGTTCTTTGGTATACGCACAAGCTTATGTGCCTTATATATTTCAGTAAGTGCTTTTAAAAAGTAATAATAAAATCCTACTGTAAATAGCGTGCCGCACATTGGATCCTCATCGTACTTCTTCACTTGTTCTTCATCTCGACTAATCCATGCAAATACACTTTTATAATTCTCTATTTTCTTATTATAGGCTCCAAAGCTCAGTAAGTTTAACAATACAGCTTTACTTCTATCCTTATAAATACGTTTTTGTATAGTGGCTAGGGCTTTCCCAGCCACGACTTCTTTCCCAACCTTCATAGATGATCCAGATAATATTACGCCCGATATTTCATTACTGTATCTAGTTATATAGTCTTGTGCTATAAAAGAACCAAAGCTATGTCCTAAAATGACTATAGGTAGGTCTGGGTATTTCAACTTTATGGTCTCCGTCAATTCATATTCATCTAAAACTATATTGTTAAATCCATCAAATCCTATATATCCAATTTCCTCTATGGTACCCGCAGTTTTTCCATGACCTCTATGATCATCTGCATATACGATGTACCCCTTTTGGTTTAAAAACTTAGCAAAGTCCTCATACCTTTTCCCGTGCTCTGCCATGCCATGAAATATTTGCAATATTCCTTTTGGGTTTTCCACGTCATCCCAACAATGAATATATATTTCCTTACCGTCCTGGACTTTCATGAAATATTCCATAAGCAACCTCCTTTTAATATTATATATCTAGGGATATTATACATCCCATGCCTTCGACTTTTCTATAGCTCTTTTCCATTTGCTATATTTTTCATTTCTATCCTGCGGCTCCATAGTTGGGGCAAAGGCTTTATCTAGGGCCCACTCTTGCCTTATTTGAGCCTTATCATTCCAAAGCCCCACTCCTAGTCCAGCAAGATATGCGGCTCCCATAGCAGTGGTTTCTGTAGTCATAGGACGTATTACAGAAATGTTTAATATGTCAGATTGGAACTGCATTAGGAAGTTATTTACACTAGCCCCCCCATCTACTTTTAACTCTTTTAATTCTATACCAGAATCCGCCTTCATAGCTTCAAAAATATCTTTTGTTTGATATGCGATTGATTCAAGGGTGGCTCTTATGATATGTTCTCTAGATGTACCTCTTGTTATTCCAACTATTATCCCTCTTGCATACATATCCCAATAGGGCGCTCCAAGACCGGTGAAGGCAGGGACTACATACACCCCTCCTGTATCTGGAACCTTTCGTGCCTCTATTTCTGCCATTCCGGCGTTTTCTATTATCTTCAGTTCATCTCTTAACCATTGTATTGCAGCACCTGCATTAAAAACACTGCCTTCTAGTGCATATTCAACCTTGCCATCCATATACCACGCTATGGTGGTGAGGAGGTTATTTCTTGACTGCACTGGCTTTTCCCCTGTGTTCATAAGTATGAAGCATCCAGTTCCATAGGTATTTTTTGCAGACCCTACCTCAAAACAACCTTGACCAAACAAGGCTGCCTGCTGATCCCCCGCCACTCCGCTAATAGGAATTCTAACCCCAAGTACAGTTTCCACCGTTTCCCCAATTATGCCTGATGAAGGAACAACCTTTGGCAATAATGATTTTGGTATATCTAATTCTTTTAGAAGTTCTTGGTCCCACTCTAATTTATTGATATTGAAAAGCATAGTTCTTGATGCATTAGAATAATCTGTAGCATGGACTTTTCCACCTGTCAGCTTCCA